>Ga0209083_1001151_pt1 | contig 31859 bp, 29 predicted proteins | sample AM7aDNAmetaG_FD_184132 | JGI IMG/M metagenome (GOLD analysis project Ga0209083, IMG submission 184132) | Freshwater microbial communities from Finland to study Microbial Dark Matter (Phase II) - AM7a DNA metaG (SPAdes) (version 3) | ecosystem: Environmental > Aquatic > Freshwater > Lake ... | reverse complement strand
GCGCTGTTGCGGTGAAGCCTAAGGCGTCTTCATCCAAAATTAAATCTGTTAACAGATTTAATTTTGGATGAAGACGCCTTAGGCTTCACCGCAACAGCGCGCTGAGGTATATTTGGTTTCTTTAAAACAGTCATCATCTTGCCGCCAACCAAAGCCATGAGTATAATCACGATCACTCCAACCAAGATAAGCCTGACCACCGATATCACGCCGGCTATGTCTGCGGAAGATGGGGTATGTTCCGTAATTTTATTCACAATAACGGTTTCCGTTTTTGGATGAAGGCGCTTATATTCATTCAACACCACATCGGAATCCAGGCCAAGATATTCCGAATATTTCCTAAGGAAGCTCTTAGCGTAAGTAGCGCTGAGAACACTATCGCAGCTGCCGTCCTCGAGCGACTTCAATATATTGACCTGTATATGCGTCTCTTTTTGTGCCTGGGATATAGTCAGCCCCTTCTTATCCCTGGCTTCTCTTAGCCTATCGCCCAAGCCAGACATATTCAATACGCTAGGAAACTTATGATCATCCGCCATTTTTGATCTGATACTCCTCTAAGGTTATCAGAAGATCTCTCGGCTTAGATCCCTGGTATGGACCCACAATGCCTTCATCTTCCATCATATCTATAAGCCGGCCGGCGCGCTGATATCCGACGCCCAACCTCCTCTGAAGCACAGAGACGGAAGCCTGTTTTGACTCAAGAATCAGCTTCACAGCTTCCTCATATACTTCATCTTTATCAAATTTCTTGAATGCGCCCGTCTTCTTCTGCACCTCCGCTATCTCTTCCACATACTGCGGCGCTCTCTGCGCTTTAAGAAAACCGGTAATATTCTCTATCTCTTTATCGGATATGAGACTGCACTGCGCTCTGGTGGGTCTGGCGGCTCCCGGCTCGATAAATAACATATCACCTCTCCCGAGAAGCATATCGGCACCATTGGCATCTATAACGGTCCTGGAATCAACCTTAGAGGCCACCTTGAAGGATATCCTGGCAGGGAAGTTGGCTTTTATAATACCGGTTATGACATCGACCGAGGGTCTTTGCGTAGCAATCATCATGTGTATACCAACCGCCCTGGATAGCTGTGCCAATCTCGTTATGGTATTTTCCACATCATCCCGCGCTACCATCATAAGATCCGCGAGCTCATCGATAACAACTACTATATACGGAAGCTTCGCAGGCTGACCCTCAGATAGCTTGGCACCCGAGCCTCCAAATTTTTCATTGTAAAGGGCTATGTTGCGGACGCCATATTTTGCAAATAATTCGTATCTCGAATCCATCTCACTAGTCACCCAGGCCAGCGTACTGGCCACCTTCTTAACATCCGTAACTACCGGAGATAGTAAGTGAGGCAGGTCGTTGAATACCGCAAGCTCCACCCTCTTCGGGTCTACCATTATAAATTTGAGTTCGTCGGGCGTAGAATTGAATAACAGGCTTATTATTGCGGCATTTACGCATACGGTCTTTCCTGACCCCGTAGCTCCCGCAATAAGAAGATGGGGCATCTTAGACAGATCGGCTATTACTGGCGTCCCGGCGATATCCTTACCCAGGGCGATCTTAAGAATGGAATCATTTTCCCTGTATTCTTTCGAGTCAAGCACCTCTCTCAAATACACGAGAGCGCTCTTAGGGTTCGGCACTTCAAATCCTATCGTGCCCTTTCCTGGTATCGGAGCTACTATTCTAACGCTCTGGGCCTTCATCGCAAGCGCAATATTATCACTGAGAGATGTTATCCTGTGAACTTTTACGCCCGGGGCGGGCTCAAGTTCGTATCTTGTTATAACCGGGCCCTTATTTATCTCGACTACCCTGCCCTCAATATCAAAATCCCGCAATGTCTCTTCCAGGATTCTAGCAATAGCCTCAAAGTCCTCTTTTATTTTGCGATTTTCGATAGGTGGCGGAGATTCCAGAAGATCAAACCCGGGTAACTTAAAACCGGACTGATCCTTGTCCCCACTTGCGCCTGAAACCGCATGTGAGAATGTATTTTGAGCCGCAGATGACTTCACAATCTCCTTCTTCACCACAGGCGCCACTATTATCCTGGGCTTAGTAACTACGTCATCACGAAAATCTTTTGTCGCAAGTCGACTCGACATCTGTGGCGAAACATTTATTATCGGCCGCTTGCCGGCTCGCTCATGAGTACCTGGTTTTCGGGGGATGCCATCCTTTATAATATACGGCATATCTCTCAGTTTCCTATAAATCCCTGAAAGAAAAGGAAGTAGTAAAAATTCTGTGGCTAGTAATAACGAAAGCATGAAAAGGGCAGCAATCACCAGTATCGCCCCGAGTTTACCCAGATACTTTATCAGGAAGTCTGAAAATGACAGTCCGACTATGCCGCCCAATCCGAATCGGAAGGAATTCGTACCGCTACCCATTATGGAAAATAATGAGCTCGAAGCGAGTATAAGAAAGAATGTGCCAAATATTTTAAAATGGATTTTTTGGGGCGTGATCCCGTAAAGCCTGGCAACAGCCCATGACAGGACCAGTAGTGGCATCACGTAGGAGCTTAGCCCCATGGTGAAGAACAGTGCCGCCGCAAAATAAACACCGAATATGCCCGCAAAGTTTCCTGCCGGAACGTTGGGCTTAGATGTGAATTGCCTCAGATCTGTGAAGTTGAAGCTAGCCAAGCTTATAAATATAAGGAGCGCTGCGGCAAAAAGCAATACAGCTTGAATTTCATTCCACCTGTGATTGACTTCATTTTTTTTGATATTCTCGCCGCGTCCCATTCAAACCTCTTATAATAAAATTATCACGAGGGCCGAAACTACAATACAATAAATTCCAAACAGATATAACTTATCCTGCCTTATCACCTTTAGCAACAAGCTTATAGAAATAAGTCCGGTTACCATTGCGGCAATGCCGCCGCAAATAAAGTTGAGATAATCACCCGAAGCAAAACCGGCTTCGATCTTGTGAAACTTAAGCAGGCTTGCACCCAATATCGCCGGAATCGCAAGTAAAAAAGAGAATCTGAATGCCGATTCTTTACTAATTCCACTTAGCACTCCGGAACATATAGTCGCACCCGAACGTGATATGCCGGGTATAACCGCCATCCCCTGCGCTATGCCGATTACGATAGAATTGAGAAAGCCCACCTTATTACCTTCTTTAGACTTGTTAATTTTAATATAAACCGAAGTCGCCAGAAGCAAAAATCCGGTCGCCAGAAGCGAATATCCTACTACATGGAGCCTGGCGAAAATCTCTTCCACTGCATCCTTAAGCATGAAACCTATCATAGCTGTCGGTATAGTAGCGACAGCTATGCAGGCAGACAGACGCCATTGTCTGGTTATAAGATCGGCTATATCTTTACGAAAATATATCAGGATCGAAATCAGTGTACCTATATGCAGAAATATATCGAACGCCAACTGCGGCTCTTTTATACCAAAGAGATTTTGCGCTATAACCAGATGGGCCGAACTTGATATCGGAAAAAATTCGGTTATGCCCTGGACCACTCCTAAGATCACTGACTGCGGTAAAGTCATCTCTATTTTCCTGTATGTCCGAACCCGCCGTGAGACCTTACGGTTTCATCGAGCTCTTCACATACCGCTATTTCGGCCTTCACAATATCCTTAATAACCATCTGGGCTATTCTATCACGCCGCTTAATTGAAAACGGTTCCTTGCCATGATTTATCATTATCAGTCCGATGAGTCCTCTGTAATCGGAATCAATAGTGCCGGGCGTATTGACCAGGCTTATCCCGTGCTTCAACGCCAAACCGCTCCTCGGACGTATCTCTGCCTCATAGCCTTCGGGTATACTTATATAAATGCCAGCCGAGATAAGCCTGATCTCGCCTGGCATTAGAATGACTTCATTATCAACGTCGGCATAGAGGTCCATCCCGCTCGAACCCCGAGTTGCGTATCCAGGGATGGGAAGATCCTCGCAACCCTTCTTTCTATTAAGAGAGATTTTTACTTGCTTCAAATTCCCCCGTGCCTGTAGTAACCAATGAAAAATCGGGACTGTCCCCATACGGTTGTTTCCACTATGTGGGGACTGTCCCATTTTTCATAACTGTTACTCTATTTATTAGTCTTGTCTTCCGCTTCGTAGCCCGGTTCTGCCTGTTTCTTAGATAGATTGATTCTGCCCTGCTGGTCTATCTCAATAACTTTAACTGTAATCTCATCACCAACTTTTACGACATCTTCGACGTTCTTCACAAATTTGCTTGCCAGCTCGGAAACGTGCACTAATCCTTCCTTGCCGGGCATTATTTCGCAGAATGCCCCAAAATTCATGATCCTCTTTACCTTACCCTTATAGATCTTGCCGACTTCAGCCTCTTCGATCATACCCCTTATAATAGCTACCGCCTTCTCAATGGCCTCGCCGTCCTGAGAAGCCACCTGACAGATCCCTTCATCATCGATATCTACGGTGACTCCGGTCTCCTGGATGATCTTCTTTATATTCTTACCACCCGGCCCAATAACCTCGCCTATCTTGTTCTGAGGAAGCTTAATGGTCACTATATGCGGAGCAAAATCGGATATCTTCTCTTTCGGCTTAGATATAGACTGGAGCATCTTATCCATTATAAATAGTCTCGCTACCTTAGCATCAGCGAGTATCTTTCTCACAAGGCTTACAGGGATTCCCTGTATCTTAAGATCCATTTGGACGGCAGTGATACCATCTACGGTGCCGGCAACTTTAAAGTCCATATCACCATAATGGTCTTCTACTCCGCCTATGTCGGTTAATATTATCTCATGATTACCTTCTTTTACCAGGCCCATAGCTATGCCGCTTACGGGCTTAGAAATAGGGACTCCGGCATCCATAAGCGACAATGTGCTGGCGCAAACGGTAGCCATGCTCGAAGAACCATTGGATTCCAAAATATCGGAAACGACTCTCACTGTATACGGGAACGAATCCTTAGAGGGCATGACTGCCTTTAAGGCTCTCTCGGCTAACGCGCCGTGGCCAATCTCTCTTCTCCCCGGCCCTCTCATAGGTTTCGCTTCTCCTACAGAGAATGGTGGAAAATTATAATGCAGCATGAAGCTCTTCTGAGTCTCACCTTCGAGCGCATCTATGGTCTGCTCATCAGCGCTGGTTCCGAGAGTAGTTACTGAAAGACTCTGCGTCTGTCCACGTGTAAATAAGCCTGAGCCGTGCGTCCTGGGTAATACTCCAACCTCACAGGTGATCTTACGAACCTCGTCGAAACGCCTGCCGTCAACCCTCAGCTTCTTATCTACTATGTAAGCCCTTACACTCTCTTCTTCAGCCTCTTCCATCGCCTTCTTAATGTCACCGGCTTTCAGCTCCGGATTCTCGGCTGTTAGTTTTGCCGCTATATTCTTGGCCAAAATGTGCATGGCCTCTTCTCTCTGTTCTTTGGTGGAGAGCTTATTAATCTCGTCTAATTTTGCTGTCGCTTCACTCTTTACCCTATTCACGAGCTCATCGGATACTATAGAAGGCGTGTATTCTCTCTTCTTAACATTTAGCTCGCGCGCCATCTTCTCCTGTAGATCTATCAACGGCTGTAGTTCCTTATGCGCAAATGCTATCGCATCAGCCATCACGTCTTCACTTAACTCGCTAGAACCGGATTCTATCATGATAACGCTGGAGCGTGTGCCGGCTATGACCAGATCCAGATCACCCTTCTCTAAATCATCAAAGGTTGGATTGGCGACAAATTTACCATCTATCCTACCTACCCTGACAGCCCCAATCGGCTCGCAGAATGGAATATCGGATATGGTCAGGGCCGTGGATGCCCCTATCATGGCTAAAACATCGGAATCGTTCTCGGCATCGCAGGAAAGAACCATCGTAACGATCTGCGTCTCATTAACGTAGCCTTTCGGGAACAGTGGTCTGATTGGCCTGTCTATAAGACGGGATGTCAACACTGCTTTCTCGCTCGGCTTACCCTCGCGCTTAAAGAAGCCGCCGGGTATCTTTCCTGCCGCATATGTCTTCTCCTGATATTCTACTGTAAGCGGAAAGAAATCTATATTTTCCCTTGGCTCCCTCGATGATACAGCTGTCGCTAAAACGACCGTTCCACCTAACTGAATCAAACAAGCGCCATCGGCCTGTTTGGCCATCCTGCCTGTTTCGATTATGATATTGCCATTACCTATTTTCGTTTCAAATTTTTTAATCATATGTCCTTTGTTTTATACCATAAAAACGCACAAACACTTCTTGATATGTAAATGTTTGCGTGCGCCAACAAGCGCCCTCGAGGGCGCCAATACCTACCCATAGACCAGTCCCGTTAAAACGGTACGGCCCAGGGTTTCGTATCCTTCACTTTCTCAGTTCAAGCTTGGTGATAAGGTCGTGATACTCTTGATTATCCTTCTTCTTCAGATAATCTAATAGTCTTCTTCTCACACTTACCATACGAAGTAGCCCGTGCCTGGAGTGATGATCGTGCTTGTGTGCCTTGAAATGTGACGAAAGAGAGTTTATCCTCTCAGTCAAAAGCGCGACCTGGACGCTCGGCGAACCGGTATCCTTCTCATTTGTTTTGAAGGTGTTAATTATATTGCTCTTCTTTTCTTTCACTAAAGCCATCTTTTCTTACCTCACTTTTCGATAATATTAACATACTGCACTAATAATGTAAAGGGAATTTATTGAGGTACGGTGATTAATAATTGGGGACACATCCAGATGTGTCCCCAATTATTTTTTACGTGTTTATACCGCCTTCAGGCTCAGCGCTATCTTATGCTGTAGTGAATCCACTTTCAGCACTTTAACCTTCACGCTGTCGCCCACATTGAACTTAGTCTCAAGCTTTTCCCCTTCTCCAAGCGTTATCTCGGAGATATGGACAAGCCCTTCCAGGTCAGAGGCTATCTCAATAAATAATCCAAAGTTCGCAACCTTCGTGACCTTACCATCCATAACTGTTTCAGAGGGATATTTTACGACTATCTCATCCCACGGATCCGGAGTTAACTGCTTTATGCCTAAAGATATTCTTCTGTTGGCGGAATCTACCGCAAGAACCACGGCCTCGATCTTCTCGCCCTTATTGAATACATCTTTCGGATGGCCTATTCGCTTAGTCCATGATATATCAGAAACGTGAACGAGCCCATCGATCCCGTCTTCAAGTTCGATGAACGCGCCGTAATCGGTAAGGTTACGCACTTTGCCCTTAACCTTCTGGCCTACGGTATATTTATTATCGACCTCGAGCCAGGGATTAGCCTCAAGCTGTTTTAACCCCAGAGATATCTTCTTATTCTGCTTATCGACATCCAGAACCTGGATCTCTATCCTATCACCTATTGCAAGAAGCTCATTAGGATTGGCATATTTCTTCGTCCACGAAAGCTCGGATATATGAAGTAACCCCTCTACCCCCTTCTCAAGCTCCACGAACGCGCCATAAGGTACTAAATTAACCACCGTACCTTTAAGCTTACTGCCGACGGCATACTTAGCATCGACGGCTTCCCAGGGACTCTGAGTCCTCTGCTTAAGACCGAGAGATATCTTTCCGCTGATCGTATCGAAGTCCAATACCATCACTTCTATCTTGTCTCCTATAGCCACGATCTCGCTGGGATGGGAAATCCTGCCCCAGCTCATATCCGTTATATGCAGAAGCCCTATTATGCCTCCGTCCAGCTCGACAAAAGCGCCGAAGTCTGTGATGTTGCGGACGATGCCGGCAACAACCGCGCCTTTCTGGAGAGTTTCGAATAGCTTCTTCTTATCTTCCTCTCTCTGCTGGCTGATCGCATCCTTACGGGAAACAACTATATTGCGTCTGGCCTTATTTATCTTTACGATCTTGAACGTGAAGACCTGTCCGATCAGCTGATTAAGGTTGCCGAAAGTCTTGGAACCTGCAAGACTCGCGGGAAGGAAAGCTTCGACTCCTACATTAACCATGAAACCGCCTTTAACCTTCTTAGACACTTTACCATCAACTATATCACCCTCGCCGTACTTAGATATGACCATCTCCCAGCCCACGGCCTTCTCGGCCTTCTGCTTGGAGAGCACGACCATGCCATTTTCGTCTTCCTTCGACTCAAGGTAAACATCGATCTCGTCGCCTATTTTTAAGGACTCAGGATCGGTGAACTCTGATAATGGTATAGCTCCTTCAGACTTATATCCTATATCAACCACGACATCCTTAGGATTGATGCCGATTATCTTGCCTTTGAGGATCTGTCCCTCTTTAATGTCGATTATGCTTTCCTGGTACAGCCTGGCAAAATCGCTCATACCTCCTTCTGCAACATTTTTCTCATCCTGTAACTCTTCTTTTTCAACCATCTGTTCCCACAACCCCTTTCATTGGATTTCTTGCACCATCTGCTTCTCGCTCAGGCATAAGCAATGCTTCGCTCCACCCTGAACTTGTTGACCACGCCTGTCACTGAAGCTCCCTGTCGGCTTTAGGATAAGGTATGGATTTAATTTGGCCTACTTAATATTTTTTAATAATTTTTCGACAACCCCATTGATCGAGAGGTGCGTAGTGTCTATAAGAATTGCATCCGTTGCCTTCTTTAACGCACCGACATTTCTATTCATATCCGACGCATCCCTCTTAACTACATCATCCTTAATGTCTTTATAATTTATCTTTTGATTAGCCGCAGTCAACTCTATGTGACGTCTCTTGGCGCGTTCTTCTACGTCGGCATCCAGATAGAACTTAAATTTCGCATCGGGAAATACTACGGTGCCGATGTCCCTTCCCTCGAGAACAGCGCTCGACCTCTTACCAATATCGCGCTGCAACATAACCATTTCATGTCTTACTCCCGGAACACACGCTATATGCTTCACATTATTCGTAAGCTCAGGCGTCCTGATAAAAGCGGTGACATCCTCTTCGTCCATAATAACTTTTAGTTTTCCCGAGATACTCTGCAAGTCTATCTTTGTGGACCTGGCAAGCTCCGTCAATTCATCGCCATCCCCGAGATTTAATTTTTGCCTCATAGCTTTAAGTGTAAGCGCCCTATACATCGCACCGGTATCTATATATAAAAGGCCGAGCTTTTCCGCGACAAGCTTCGACACGGTGCTTTTGCCGCTGCCCGCGGGGCCATCTATGGCTACAATAAAATGGCCTGACTTATTTTGCATGCAAGTATTTATCGCGTTTCGATTTTGAATTCTTCAATATTTTGACGGTCGCACATCGATCGCCTTTGGCAATAGCTCTGAGCAGGCGGGCGAATTGCTTATTAAAAGATGCTCCTGCGGTCAATATTGCCTTCCTGTTAGTTAAAAATATATCGGCCCATAATTCGGGATCGCTCGAAGCCACTCTCGTAGTATCCCTGAAGCCTTCGGCCGCGCATTCCATCTCTTTGCCGGTAACAGCGCCTGTAAGGGCAAAGGCTACGGCATGTGGTAGATGGCTAATTAATGAAACCGTCCTATCGTGCTCTCGCGGTGTCATAATTTTAACATTTAAACCTAAGGACTTCCAAAACTTTACAACCTTTTTAAAAGCTACGCTATTCGTCCTGCGAGTCTTGGTTACTATACACGGAGATCCCTCAAAAAGATCTTCCGATGCAGACTCCACTCCCGCATGCTCCGATCCCGCCATCGGATGCGACCCCACGAAATGTACACCGGCAGAGGCTTCAAAAAGTTTTTCAATTTTACTTACGATCCACTCTTTTGTACTGCCGACATCGGTCACGATAGTTCCTGGTTTCGCGCTTTTAGCAACCTTCGCGGCCAGTTCAGGTATCAGATGTACGGGCGATGCGAGCACTACGAGATCGGCGTCCCTAACGGCCGATGTTATATCCATTACTCCGATGTCAACCGCTTTATGTTTTAGCGCCTTTTTTAAAGTTACCCTCCTGTGGAATACGCCTATAACCTTATGCGCAGAAGGCCTTTTCTTTAATGCAAGACCTATCGACCCGCCGATCAACCCCACCCCTATAATCGTTATATTTTCAAAATTAGCCATGGTCTTAAATTTCTCTGTCGACAGCCTTAGCAACCTTCTCCACATCTTTCATAAGCTTGGCGAAATTCTCAGGGTATAATGACTGCTCTCCATCGGACATGGCCTCTTCCGGATTCGGATGGACCTCAATAATCAATCCATCGGCTCCGGCAGCTATTCCGGCCTTAGCGGCTGCTCCAACGTAACCCCACTTGCCTGCGGCATGTGACGGATCCACTATAATAGGAAGATGGCTCAGACTCTTCACTACGGGTATCGCATTTATATCCAGAGTGAACCTCGTAGCGTCTTCAAAAGTCCTTATACCGCGCTCGCATAATATCACTTTAAAATTACCCTCGGACAATATATATTCTGCAGACATCAAAAATTCCTTTATCGTACTGGACATCCCCCGCTTCAGTAAAATCGGTTTGCTCGTCTTGCCGACTTCCCTTAAAAGGTTAAAGTTCTGCATATTTCGCGCGCCTATCTGAATTATATCCGTGTATTTACAGACGAGGTCTATGTCGCGAATATCCATCAGCTCCGTAACTACCCTAAGCCCCGTAGCGTTTCTGGCTTCGGCGAGATACTTCAGCCCCTTCTCACCCAGGCCCTGGAAGGCATAGGGAGAGGTCCTTGGCTTGAAGGCTCCGCCTCTTAAAACTGTAGCGCCCGCGGCCTTAACTTTTTTAGCAATGCTTATAAGGAGCTTCTGATCCTCCACCGAACATGGGCCAGCCATTACGACAAGCTTCTTCCCTCCCACCTTAACATCTTGGCCTACATCGACCACACTTCCCTCTTTCTTAAAATCACGCGAAGCCAGCTTATATGGCTTTAATATCTGCATCACTTTTTCGACACCCGGAAAGATCTCCAGAGGCTGAGTCCTTACTATATCTTCTTCACCTATTATGCCTACTATAGTCCTCTCAACGCCCCGCGAGATCCACGGCTTTAACCCAAGCTTTTTTATCTTCTCAACAAGATGATTAAGCTGTTTCTTTGTTGCATCCGGACGCATCACTATTATCATCTTAAAAATCTCCCGTTTTTAACCATGCTATAAATTAATCTTTGGAACTGCTACGAAATGCAACTTCCGTCATTCTGAGGAAGGCCATCGGCCGACCGAAGAATCTATTTACCGTAGAGATTCTTCACTTCGCCCTTCGGGCTTCGTTCAGAATGACATGAAATTTGGCATTTCACAACAGTCCCTCCTTATAAGCCGCTAAGAGCGTTTAAGAACTTTATATTTTCCTGCCGCTGGCCTACCGTCACACGAATATATGTATCCAGGCCCCATGCTTTCATATCGCGCACTATGACGCCCTTCTTAAGGAGAGCGTTAAATACTTCTTTGCAGTCCCTGCCCACATCCACTAAGACAAAGTTCGTTGCGCTGGCAATGTAGTTTAAGCCCGCTTTACGAAAACCGGCATATAGATATTCCTTTTCCTTCTGAACATGAGCGAGAGTCTTTTTAAGAAACGATTTATCATCTAAAGCCGCGGTAGCACCCACCTGAGCCAATAAATTTACGTTGAACGGTTCCCTGGTCCTCTCCATATAACTTATTATCTCGGGGCTGGAGACACCGTAACCTATGCGTAAGCCTGCCAATCCATACGCCTTAGAGAATGACCTGGCGACTATCACCCCGGGACTAGAGAGATAATTAAGGCCGTTAGGGTAGTCTCTGAATGAATAATCGGCAAATTCAAAATATGCCTCATCCAAAAATACTATTACCTTCTCAGGCAATCCATTAAAAAATTCATCCAAATCTCTCTTTGAAACATATGTGCCGGTCGGGTTATCCGGATTGGCGATAAAGACGAGTTTGGTCTTATTCGTTATCGCATTCTTCATAGCCCTCAGATCATATTTCAAATCGCGGGTGAGAGAAACGGACTTTATTCTGGCGCCTGCAAGCTGTGAACCTATTTCATATATGAGAAACGTTGGTTTAGCAATAACGACTTCATCACCATCTCCGACGAACGCCCTTAAGGCCATGCATATTACCTCATCGGAGCCGTTACCAAATATAAGGTTCGATTCTGATCTTCTGAGAAATTTAGCTAACCTTTTACGTAAATAATAATTATTTGAGTCCGGGTATCGATTCATATTGGCGAGGCTTCCCCGCACCGCGGCTATAGCCTTAGGCGAGGGCCCGAGACAGTTCTCGTTAGAAGCCAGCTTAATAATCTCTTTTAATCCAAACTCTCTCCGGACATCTTCTATGGGCCTGCCGGGAACGTACTGTTTGACGTTCAATATATTCTTTCTTACTCTATCTTTCATTTCTTAAACGCTATCTCCAATAGGATACGAACCTAATATCTTTAAGAATGTCGATGATCTTTTTAACTCCTTTAAAGCCTTAGCCACTTTAACATCATGATAATGGCCCTCCAGATCCACGAAGAAGTAATACTCCCATGCCCTTACCTTCGATGGCCTGGACTCAATCTTGGTCATATTAATTCCGTGCCGCTTAAATGGGGTAAGCATGTCATGGAGTGCTCCGGAGCGATCCTTTACAGAAAACATGATAGAAGTCTTATCCCTCTTCGTCGGCTTAGCCTCCATCTTCCCTATAACAAGGAAGCGAGTGACATTATGTATGCTGTCTTCTATGGATGGAGCTATCACATTTAAGTTATATTTTTTAGCCGCAAGTTCGCTAGCTATACATGCAGAACCATGCTCCCTCGAGACTATCTCCGCAGCTTTAGATGTACTAGAAACCTCGACCAGCTCGACGCCGGGAAGATTCGACTCAAGCCAAAGCCTGCACTGTGCAAAAACTTGAGACTTCGAGTATACCTTCTTTATCTTCTTCCTATCCGATTCTCCGGATAATAGATTGTGCGATATTTCCAGATAGACTTCGGAGCAGATCTTAAGATCGGATTCTATAAACATATCCTGGGTATGCGTGATGGCTCCATCGATGGAATTCTCTATGGGCACGACGCCGTAGTCGGCTCTGGCCTTCACTACCTCGGCAAATACATCCGTGATAGTGTCGCAACTAATGTATTCTACACTAGATCCAAATTTCTTCATACTAGCCAAGTGTGTGAAAGTAAATTCCGGACCAAGATACGCTATCTTTATCGGATGCTCGAGCGACAATGCGCTGGACATAACTTCCCGAAATATAGCCTTTAGTGCACTGTCAGATATAGGTCCCTTATTCTCTGCCACAAGCTTGTCGTAAACATCTTTCTCTCTTTCAGGGACATAGATGGAAGAACGCGATTTTCGCTTCACCTTGCCGACATCCAGAATAATCTTTGCTCTGTCATTGAGAAGCCCTGCTATCCTGGCATCTATGGAATCTATCTTCTTTCGCAGGTATTTAAGATCCATCTGCTCCCCCTCCTTCAGCCTGGACGGGCATAACGCTCTCCTCCAGTTTTCCGGTTTCTTTATTTACAACCTCTGACCTGTTCGCCTCTCTTACAAAATCCAGATCGCTCTCCTGAAACTCTTTTAGGTTGGGCAATTCGTCAAGTGACCTTAGCCCAAAGTGTTGAAGGAATTCATTTGTCGTTACGTATAAAATGGGCCTGCCGGGTGCATCGAGTCTGCCCTTAGTTCTGGCGAGATTACGCTCTTCGAGAGTCTTCAATACTCCATCGACGTTTACACCTCTAATGGCCTCTATGTCTGTCCTGGTTATTGGTTGTTTGTATGCTATGATAGCCAGCGTCTCAAGCGACGGTCCCGTGAGCTTGTCGGACCCTTTCTTGTACAAAATAGCTACCCAGCGACTATAGATCGGGTCTGTGAGCATCTGGAAACCACCCGCTATCTCCTTAATACTGAAACTTCTCCCGGAAGCTACATATTCTCTATTAAGCTCACCTATGATATCCCGAACCTCGGGAGGTTCGATATGCTTCAATATCTCTTTAATCGTATCTATGGAAATTGGTTTATCGCTTACGAACAATAATGCCTCGATTATTCTCTTAGCCTCTTCTCTGTCCATATTTTCATCCCATTTCTGCTTATTTCTACAAATTTCTACAGTGCCATCAGACCACCTTTAAAAGGCGCCCTACGACTATTTCACGTGCTACTATTCGGTTTTATGCTCTCCCTGCTGCGCACAATCTCTATCTCACCAAACGGCGCATGCTGCACTATATTGACTTCTCTTATCTTTATAAGTTCCAATACCGCTAAAAAAATAGTTATTATCTCCGTCTTGTTCTTCGCCGCCTTAAACAGATCTGTAAACATTAAAGCCTTATTGTCTACAAGCATATGTAAAATATCGTGTATCTTCTCCGATACCGTGAACTCATCCTTTACTATCCTATGAAAGATATCTTTCGGAATATCTCTCAGAACCTTTGTGAACGCGGTGATAAGATCAAATAGCGTAGCCTCAAAAGCTTCGGCTTCCGGGGCAGGAAGTTCATCAATGTTAATACCCGATCCGACGCGCGGGAAGAAATGCTTTTGCTGTGATTCTTTCTGGGCAAGTTCCGCGGCAGCTTCCTTAAATTTCTTATACTCGAGTAACCTCTTAACCAGCTCAGCCCTGGGATCGTTTTCCTCCTCACCTTCAACGCTCGTCTCGTCCGGCGGCAATAAAAGTTTCGACTTTATATGCATCAGCGTCGCGGCCATTACTAGAAATTCGCCTGCTATAGAGAGATCCAATAACTGCATCAGCTCCAAGTATTCCAGATACTGATCTGTGATCTTGGCTATGGGTATATCGTAGATGTCAACTTCTTCCTTCTTTATCAGGTATAATAGAAGGTCTAGCGGGCCCTCAAATACTTCTAATTTTACTTTATATGTCATTGGCCTTACGCAAAATGTATGAGTGACTTAACTACTGCCATTGTCTCGCCGGCTGCCTGAGAGGCCTTCTTCCGGCCTTCATTAAGAATATCCTTCACGTCTTGATCTGAAATCTTCACCCTCTTTTGCCTCAATGGTTCGAGGTGTTCAGACAATACCCTTGCCAGGCGCTTCTTGCAATCGGTACAGCCGGCCTTTGCGCCCTGGCACCAATCCTTTACAGCCGACACCATATCGGTACTTGAGAATATTGTATAGTAACTAAAGACATTGCAAGCTTCCGGATGACCTACATCCGTCAGCTTGACCCTCGTGGCATCCGTGATCATTCCACCTACTTTTTTCTCAATATCAATCGGCTCATCCGAAAGAGAGATATAATTCCCGTAACTCTTCGACATCTTTCTGTTGTCTAAGCCTAATAGTTTGGGCGTTTTTGTCATCAACGGCGCGGGTTCCGGAAATACATTATCACCGTATATGGTGTTAAATCTGCGTACTATTTCGCGGGTCAGTTCCAGATGAGGCAACTGATCAACGCCCACCGGCACTACATCGGCTTTATATAACGCTATATCGGCAGCCTGTAATACGGGGTAACCTAGAAACCCGTACGTCGTTAAATCTCTGCCTTTAATCTCTCGGAGCTGCTCCTTATAAGTAGGGCATCTCTCGACCCATCCAAGCGGAGTAATGTCAGAAAAAATCATATATAGTTCAAGGTGTTCGGGCACATGCGACTGTATGAATATAACGCTCTTTTCGGGATCGAGCCCCGAAGCAATCAAATCCTTCACCATTTCATATGAGTTTGTGCGAATATCCTTTGTATCTTCGTATTCGCTCATAAGCGCATGCCAATCGGCTATCATATAGAAACAATGGTAGCTCTCCTGCAGCTTAACCCAATTATTGAGAGCGCCCACAAGATGCCCCAGGTGGAGCCTTCCCGTCGGCCGCATCCCGCTCAGTATCCGTTTCTTACTCGTCATCTACCCTCACTACAAGATTTTTACAATAGTTCACTTCGTTTACTACGGCGGTGTTTACTTTCGAGGCCGCCTTACGCTTGTCGCTCACTCGGAATCGGCTTCCTCGTTCGCTGTTGATAAAATTACGATGGTGAAGCCTATACCGCCAATAGGTATCGTAATTTTATCACAGCGAATTTACATGCCTAATCACTGCTGTCCAAATTACGTCATCCTGACGAGCGAAGCGAGGAAGAATCTCGCTTTTAGATTCTTCGTCGGCACACGGGTAAACAAGGCCTCCTCAGAATGACAGACATAAATTCATATCTTAAAACAAGTTTTTGCGTCGGCGCCTCGAGCGCTAATCTGGACAACACCGATGCCTAATGTAAATTCGCGACAAGCGGAAGGTGACCACCGAGTATTCGCCTTACCGCTATAGGGTGAAAAATCTACTTCCTCGCCTCCAGCCTGCGGGCGACCTTTTCGATCTGGTAAATCTCGATGAGGTCGCTGACCTTAATGTCGTCATGTCCCGCCAAACCTATTCCGCACTCGACGCCCTCATTGACTTCGCGCACATCGTCCTTAAACCGTTTGAGGGAAGAGATCTTACCTTCATACACGACCTGTTTGTCACGTATAAGCTTTGCCACTCCCGTGCGAACGATCTTACCTCGCACCACTTGACTGCCTGCAATTGTTCCGGCCTTAGTTACTCTGAATACCTGCTTCACTGTAGCCCGCCCTACAAATACCTCTTTTTCGACCGGAGTAAGCAACCCTTCCATACCGGCCCTTACATCCTCTATGGCCTCATAGATAATTCCGTATCTCTTTATCTCTATACCTTCCTTCTCGGCCAAAATTGTAGCACCTTCATCAGCCTTAACGTTGAATCCCATCACAATCGCATTCGATGCCACGGCAAGCATTACATCCGATTCTGTGATATTACCTACATCGGCATGGATTATCGTAACCTTAACGTCTTTTGTGTTCAGCTCTAAGAGTGAAGCCTTCAGCGCTTCCACAGAACCCTGAACATCGCCCTTCAATAGTATGTCCAGCTCCTTCGCAACGCCCTCTTTCATCTTTGTATAGAAGTCTTCGAGCGTAACACGGTGTGACATCTTAAGTTTACGGCTTCTGGCCTCGTCTTGCTTAAGAACCGAGAGCGTCTTAGCCTTCTTCTCATCTTTCACTACGAAGAACTCATCTCCGGACATCGGCACGCCTGAAAGTCCGAGTATCGTAACGGGCTTCGACGGAGGCGCAATCTCAATACGGTTTCCGGTATGATCCATCATTGCCTTAATACGGCCATAATGCATCCCTGTGAGAATCATATCTCCGAGCTTAAGCGTTCCGTTCTTCACAAGTATGGTCGCCACCGGACCCTGAGATGCTGAAAGCTTTCCTTCTATAACCACGCCGCGAGCTCTTAACTCAGGGTTGGCCTTCAATTCCAACAGTTCTGCTTCTAATATCAACATCTCCAGAAGAGTATCCACTCCCTCGCCGGTCTTCGCAGACACCTTAACCACTATCGTCTTGCCGCCCCAATCTTCCGGAGTAAGGCCTATCTGGCTTAATTGACCTTTGACTTTTTCTATATTTGCAGATGGAAGATCGCACTTATTTAGCGCGACCACAATAGTCACGTTTGCCGCCCTGGCATGGTCGAGCGCCTCTTTAGTCTGAGGCATAACCCCATCGTCAGCTGCAACGACCAGTACCACTATATCCGTCGCATTAGCGCCGCGAGCTCTCATCGCTGTAAATGCTTCATGCCCTGGTGTATCGAGAAAAGTCACCGAGCCGTGCTTCAGATTAACTTCATAAGCCCCTATGTGCTGAGTAATACCACCCTTCTCCTTGTCTGCCACGCGCGTCTTACGAATGAAATCAAGCAAGCTAGTCTTGCCATGGTCAACATGTCCCATAAATGTGACGACAGGAGACCGGGCAGCTATATGCTTAATATCCTGTTTTGATTCCATCTCCGTATGTTCTCTCGAAGCCTGCTCTTCTACCTTCATGGGCTTCCTGAACTCTATGCCCCTTGCCTTCAATAAACCTACAACAAGCTCTTCACCAAGATTCTGATTTATCGTGGCAAATATATTTCTGGTCATCAGATCCAGAATAATCTCATTTGGCTTCACGCCTAACTTAACCGCGAATTCTTTGAGCGATATGGGCAGGTCAAACTCCAAGACTTTAGCCGGAGGAGCGACCGACTCGATCTTATCGACAACGGCCTCCTGGACAACAGTTTTCTCAGCAGTGACAATCTTCTCTATTATAGGAGATTGCGGTAGTTCTGAAACGGGCTTAGGTTCTTCGATAGGCTTAGGCTTCTCTATCTGCTTAATGAGTTCGGATTTTTCAATCTGAGGACGCGCAATGACAGGATCCACTTTAACTTCTTTGACCTCAGGCCTGGATTCCGCCTTTGGCTCATGCTCTAAAATAGGTTTTACATCGACCTTATTTGGGGAGGGTTTTAATTCAGCCTTTATTACAGCCTCTGCTTCTTTCGACTTTACCTTATCCTCCTTTGGAATCGACGTTTTAGTACGGATAACTTTTTTCTTACTAATGGCTTCTTTTTCGGGTATCTTCCCCGCGACATTCTTAACTTTACTTTTTACAGATGCGCTCCTCATGGCAACCTTACCCTGCTTTGCCTTCGACTCTTTAACATCTTTTCCAGCGCTCTTCTTTACCATCATGCCTCTTTCGCTGATTTAACTATCTTCTCAGCTATCTTCTTGCCTATACCTTCGACCTGGGTAAGATCCTCTATCGTAAGGGACTTTATTTTCTCAACCGTATCGTATCCGGCCGCAAGCAAAGCCCTCTCGATTTTAGGACCGACGCCTCCAATATCCGTAATTTTGATTCGTGGCTTTTCCACAACTTCACCCTTCACAGATTCATCAGCTTCAACTTTATTCTCTGCGAAAATCGCCTTGGCTTTCTCTTCCTTGCCCCTAATATCCATCTCCCAGCCTACAAGTTTCGAGGCTAGCCTTATATTCTGCCCATGTTTACCTATGCCTATCGATAGCTGATCGTCAGCCACCATTATCTCTACTTTCTTATGCTCCTTATCGATCTTTATATCGCTCGTCTCGGCGGGAGCTATCGCGGCTTTTACATACTCCTTCAGATCATCGCTCCAGCGAATGATATCGACTCTTTCGCCCTGGAGTTCTCTGACAATATCTTTAACGCGCTGACCTCTCATGCCAACACATGCACCCACAGCATCTACCTTATCATCTTTAGACCAGACAGCGAATTTAGTCCTCTCCCCGGCCTCTCTGGCGATCGCCCTTACCTCTACTATCCCGTCGGCTATCTCAGGCACCTCTATCTCGAACAACTTCTTAACGAAAGCTGCATCAGATCTGGATAAAACAATCTGCGCACCATGTGATAGCTTATTAACTTCCAGAATATAAGCACGGACTCTTTCACCCTGCTTGTAACGGTCTCTGGGCGACTGCTGGCTCTTAGGCAGGATGGCCTCCGCTTTTCCGAGATCCATAATAATATCGCCTTTTTCAAACCTGTGGACGGTCCCATTCGTGATCGTGCCAACCCTCTTCAGATAATCTTCATACACTATATCACGCTCGGCTTCGTGAATCTTCTGCATTATAACCTGTTTTGCCGTCTGGGCGGAGATCCGGCCCAACTCAGCGCTGTTAATCTCTTTGCCATCGCTCATTATTTTAAGGACGCCGGTATCCCGGTCTATAACAGCGGAAACCTCGGCGTCTTTACTGCCGAGGACTTTCCTCGCAGCGCTCGCCATGGCAGACTCGATTGCTTTAAATAAAAACTCCTTATTTATGCCCTTCTCACGCTCTATATTTTCCAATACATTCAATAACTCCGAATTATTCATCTCTTTCACCTCTTTTAGAATTCTAAATGCAGCTTGGCTACGGCTATCTTATCGCGCGGTATCACGGTGCTTATACCATCCGCCTCCAGCACAATCTTATCCCCACTGATTCCTATCAGAGATCCAATATGGGTTTTGCGCCCGTCTATAGGCCCGAACGTCAATATTTCGAGATCTTTACCGATGGAACGATTAAAATCCTTGTCAGTCTTTATGGGCCTGTCGAGCCCGGGAGAAGATACTTCTATCACGTAATACTCATCGATAAAGCTTTCTTTGTCTAAAACAGCGCTCACATGAACATTAAGCGCCTCGCACTCATCTATATGAATTCCCTTGGGCGTATCCACTAAGAGTCTTAAGATCATTCCGCCGGATTCGCGCTTATAAGTCACATCGACTAATTCGATACCGTTTTCATCCAAATACGGTGCGATCAGCTCCTCCGTCTTCTCTATTATCTCTAATGGTTCCATATCAAACCTTTTGAAATTTTGGCTTAATGTTGCGAAAAAAAAGTGGGTTTATTGAATTAAACCCACTTCCTCCACCACAAAAGCATGTCTTTTTATACTATATTATGAGCATAATGTCAAGCATTATCTGTGTTTTTCAATATATTTCTAGTCTTCCGCTCATCGTCCTTAATCTGTTTCACCAGGCCATGTCTATCCTCAAAAGCTATTTCATCCCTTATCTTCTTAACGAAAGATACCTCTAAGTTATGGCCATATATATTACTTTTGAAATCGAATATATGGACCTCTATAGCCGGTTCTCTGTCTCTGGGGGCGTAGAATGTGGGTCTTAGGCCTATATTTAGGACGCCTTTATATAACCTACCATGAAATTTTACAAATACGGCATAAACGCCGCTCGGTGGTATTACTTCATGATGCGGATTGAGATTGGCTGTAGGATATCCCAGTTCCCGCGCTAAACCTACACCTTCCACCACTGTTCCGAGCACCGATACTCTTCTATTTAGTAGTCTCGATGCCTTTTTAATCTCCCCTGAAGTTATCAATTTTCTAACCAGGCTTGAACTAACGATGCCACGGCCCACTTTAATGGACTTAGCTATGTTGACCCTAAATCCGCACTCCATTCCAAGCTCTTTAAGTCCTTCGGCGTCCGTATGTCCGCCTCTTCCGAAATAGAAGTTATCGCCTACGCATACTTCTTTTGCTCCGAATTTTCCTACCAGGATCCTGCGCGCAAAATCTTCCGGACTGATTTCGGCCAGCGCTCTACTGAAATCAAGCACTACCAGAATATCTACGCCGAGAGCTTCTATCAATCTTATCCTATGATCCAGTGAAATAAGGCTCTGGGCTCTCAGTTTCGGATGCAATATCTTAGTCGGATGGGGATCAAATGTCAGGACGACGCTCTTTAACCCGCGCCTCCCGGCTCTTTTTACGGCATACTCTATAATTTTCCTGTGCCCTATATGTACCCCGTCGAATACACCTATGGCAAGCACAGTGCCTTCGCCGGGCCGCTTAAAACCGCGCAGGCCGTAGATAACCTTCATACCCGCAGAAGTCTTTCTTCTATCTGAGTGGTGTTCATTTTTTTTAGCTCTTCCAGTGAGTTTGCCTGCTCCAAAGTAAAAGCTCCGGAACGAGTTCGGTTTAATCTTGAGAGATATCCGCCGCAATTTAGAAAGTCGCCTATATCGGCGCAGATCTGCCTTACGTAAGTTCCCTTAGAACAGACTAGCTTGAATGATACATCGGGCAGGCTTATATTCGATATCGAGATGTCCTTGATAAAAATCTTCTGCGGCTTGGCATTAATAGCCTTGCCTCTTCGCGCCAGATTATACATCTTCTCCCCATTAATCTTCTTTGCTGAATAGTCAGGTGGAGTCTGTTCTATTTCGCCTATAAATCGGCTGAATATGGCCCGAATTTCGTCATCGGTAAAATCAACTCGATTGCCCGAGATCTCTAATCTGCCCCATGCATCCGCCGTAGAAGATCTGGCGCCAAGGGTCAATGTCGCGTCATATTCCTTCTCAGAGGCAATCAGACTGTCGGATAATTTTGTGGCTTTCCCAACGAGGATGACCAATACGCCGGTGGCCATAGGATCGAGCGTTCCCGCATGGCCTACTTTTTTAGTCCCATATAATCTACGCACGACATCGACCACGTCGTGGCTCGTCATTCCCTGAGGTTTATTTACGATCAATATTCCATTCATAGATAAGACATGCATAGCACGCATCGAATTATTTCTTCTTAAACGACTCTTCTATCTCCGTAATTACTCTGGCTTCCACATCGGCCAATGCGCCCTCTAAGACGCATCCGGATGCTTTTACATGCCCGCCGCCGCCAAATGACGAAGCGATCTTATTGACATCTACGCCGGCCTTAGACCGAAAACTGACATTAACTCTGTTATGATTCTTCGAATCCTCTTTAAATAAAACCGCTACCTTAATTCCGTCAATAGATCGGGCATAATTAATAAAACCTTCGCTCTTATTAATATCTGCGCCCGTCTCTGTAAGCATCTTCTTAGTTATTTCCAGATATGCTACCTCGCCCGACTTACTCACCTTTAAAGTCGATAACACAAGTCCCAATAATTTAATATCGGTCAGCGTTCTACGCTCATACACGCTTTCTGATACAAGGCCAGGCTCCAATCCGTAACCTAAAAGATCGCCCGCTATTTCATGAGTTATCGATGAAGTATTTTCATAATTAAAAGAGCCCGTATCTGTCAATATAGCTATGTAAATAAGCAGTGCCGTCTCTTTCGTAAGAGGAACATCCATGGCCTTAAATAACTTGTAGACCATCTCTCCGGCGGAGCTGGCATTGGCATCAACCCAATTTACATCTCCGTATTTTTCGCTCGAGATGTGGTGATCTATATTTATAATCATCTTATCTTTTCCTATAAGGCCGGCCACAGCACCGATTCTTTTCATGGTGGGACAATCCAGTATCACGGCGGCATCGAAATCCATCTTTTTAGTGAGATCCGTAGATATGGCGCTTATTCCGGGTAAAAATTTGTAGTGATCGGGAGGGGTATCGTTATTCACGATATAGACTTCTTTGTCGATAGCTTTAAGCATTTCTTTCATGGCAAGCTGACTGCACAGAGAATCGCCTTCCGGATTCACGTGCGCGCTGATGAGGAACTTCTTATGTTTTTTTATCGCCGCTATTACTTCCTGCATCTTCTTCCCTCTCTTTCTTTATCTTCTCAAATAAATCGTATATGTGCTGTGTCCTGGCAAGCGTTTCGTCTATCTTAAATTCGATATCAGGAACGTACCTTAGTTTTATTCTATCTCCGATAAGGCCTCTTATGTGACCTTTAGCGCTATTTAACCCTTTAAGGGCAAGCCTCTTTTTTTTGTCTTCCCCAAGAACGCTAAAATATATCCTGGCATATCTGAGATCGTTTGTAAGCTCAACTCCCGTTATTGTAAGGAACCCTAGCCTTGGATCTCTTATCTCTTCATGTAGGATCTTACTGACCTCTTGCCGTATGGCTTCCTGAACTCTGCCGGCTCTTTGAGAACTCATATCATCTCCGATTTCTTTTTAAAAATATACCCGTCAATTGATGGGCATATTCCAGTTCACTATCTTTGTTTTTTAGTTTTCCGTCTATCTTCCCATATAAAACTTTATCGAGAATCTTCTTAAACACCGGGCCGCTCTTAAGGCCCATCGCCTTTAGATCATCGCCTCGGATAGCGGTCCTCATGCCGTTATATCTGGCAAGAAAAGCTTTAATACGAGAAGTGACGATAGACGCCCGAACCCCTGAATTCAACACATATGCCTTAGACATGATGAACAGTACCACTTCGAGCGAAAGCGGTTCAAGAAGTCTGTATATCTCACTCGGCGCTATATCGCTTTTCGAGCCCAATAACCGTATGACTGCATTGGACCTCTTCTTACATGATAGTAATCTTGCGCTATCGGAACCCCTGAAGACGAATCTATTACATATAGCCCAAACCTGGCTATAAGTCAAGTCTTCAAAAAGAGCCATCAGATATATAATCCACTTGTCGATGGCCCTTTTCCTGTAAGATGAACGTTCATAAGATGAGAAAACCTCATCCACTGAATTATATAATCTTATAGAATCGCTATCGAGCCTTATGGCACTATGAATAAATCTCAGCTCCTCCAGCTCAGCCATACGCTTAAGAGATCTAAGCGGAAATGCCTCCTGCAATATCAGGATCAGCTCATCCCTTGTCCTCTGCGGTTCAACCTTATCGAATATAGACCGGTCTATGGCGTTCTTTATCAACTCTTCCGTATGATGGTCTATAACAAACCCTAATCGCGACTCGAAACGTACGGCACGAAATACCCGGGTCGGATCATCAATAAAAGATCCATCATGCAGCACCTTTATACGGCCGCGAGAGAGATCTCGTTTACCATTGAAGAAATCTATAAGCCGCCCAAAACTGGAACGGTTGATGCTTATGGCCATTGCATTTATCGTAAAATCACGTCTTATCAGATCGTCTTTGAGCGAACTGAACTCCACTGTAGGCAAGGCCGCCGGTTTTTCATAAATCTCTTTGCGCGCAGTGGCAATATCAATCTTAAATTTGTCTTTCGTTATAACCGAACATGTGCCGAACTTTTTATGCACAACTATAGACGCGTTCAATTCTCCCGCGAGAAGATGCCCCAATTTTATAGCATCGCCCTCTATCACTACATCGAGGTCCAGGTTCTCTACGCCAAGGATCAGATCGCGGACAAGCCCTCCAACGGCGAATGCGGTAAAACCGAGTGAATTAGCTAACCGGCCAATCCTTCGCATAATCGCAACTACGTCTTTAAGTAAAACCGCCTGGATCTTCTTTGAGAGATTCAAGACTAAAGTCTTTTTAATCCTATGCGGCTTCAGAAACAGGCTATCATGAACGTTCCTGAGCACATCTGTCCTGTTAATGACTCCCCTGATTACGCCGCCTTCAACGACAGGAATAACACCTATATCTTTTTCGGAGACTATCTTATGGATCGCATATAGGGGCGCCTGAGGCTTAACGGTCACGACTTTATACGACATATATCCCTTAATCCGCGAATGGCCGTATCCGCGCTTTAACGCTTTATTAAGCCCTATAAGCGTAATGATTCCCGCTAATTTGCCCCTGTTATCCACGGCCACCATGCCGCCCAGTTTCTCCTTAAGCAATATTTTCTTTACATCGGATATCCTGTCATTAATATTGACCGCCTTAAAATCACGCGCCATCATATCTTCGGCGTAGATTGTGACTTTTATAGTCCCCTTTAAGACTTCTATCAAACGCTTCTTAATCGCAGAAATATCATCACCATGCACCTTAGCAACTGAAGCACCGGGATGCCCCCCTCCCCCGAAGCGCGAAAGCACAGTATTAACATCGACGGTGGCTATCCTGGAGCGCCCAATAATGTCTATTCTTTTCGGAGTTTTTATAAAGACGAAGAGTACGGGAATATTTTCTATTTCCATAAGTTTGTGGATTAGGACTCCGAGCTCTCCGACATAGGTCTGGCTATCCACCTCGATGAAGGAGACGCTTATTCCCTTAACGGTAATATGCTTGGTGGAATTTATAAGATGCGTAAGAAGAGAGAGCTCACCTTCGCTTAGCTCCCGATTTAAATAGCTCGATACTACGGCTAAGCTGGCACCCTGAGATAATAAGAAACTCACCATGTCGACATCGAGCTTCGTGGTCGCGCGATACGTGAGAGACCCGGTCTCTTCATATATGCCGAGGAGCATTATCGTTGCCTCGACGTATGAAAGCCTGATCTTCTTCTTACGAATTATATCGGCAAGAATAGTAACCGTGGCGCCCACTTCTTCAAAGACTTCCTGATCCGCCGCGACATCTCCGGCCATCTTCTGATGGTGATCATAGACATGAATCTCTACACCTTTTTCTATGAGATCGGAGGCTATGCCTATTCTGGATTTCTGCTTTGTGTCGACGATTACGAGTCTGTCTATATCATCGAGATTGCACTCCTTTTCCGTCTCGATATTTATCTGATCCTTGGCCAAAGACAAAAATTCACGCACCGCCTCCTCCTGAGAACCCGGCAATAATATCCGGGAATTAGGATAGAGTTTCTTCGCCGCGACGACAGACCCGAGCGCGTCAAAGTCAGCATTGATATGTGTGGTGATTAAGTCCATTCGCTCCACTATGATATTTTTACGACAGCTCTGCGCAATCTACTACCGCGGCGTTTACTTTTTGAGGCCGCCTTACGCTTGTCGCGAATTTGCATCAGGCGTGCAAATTCGCTGTTGTAAAATGCGATGGCCAATGAGCCTGCCAATATGAAAACTCTGGCGCAGTTTCATTGTCCTGGTATATCGCCAAAAAGGTATCGCATTTTACGAAAGTCGCTCCAGGCGGACCTCAAAAAGTTCCCCGCCTGATCGAGATAAATAATATCAATCGGTTCAGGTGCCAGCTCACTCAGCGTCGTCGAAATCCACAACAGAGCGATTCCCGTCCGCCGGCTTGTCATACTTCTCCAGGGAATCTTCCGTGCGAAATGGCGGCTTATCCGCCGTCTTGGTATTACAGCATCCGCACTTATTTTTCTTACCGCTTGAGAACACAAAAAAACCGATCAATGCCACAGCCAGTAACGCTATTGCATACAACATACACACCTCCATGTTTACGCTTAATATCTCACTAACTAACGAAAAACTGTTCTTACGCCCGAGGATGAAACTCTTTATGTATAAGTTTCAATCGCTCTTTGTTTATGTGTGTATATATCTGAGTGGTCGAGATATCGGCATGCCCCAACATTTCCTGGACGACGCGCAGATCAGCTCCGCGCTCCAATAGATGAGTAGCAAACGAATGCCTCAATGTATGCGGCGTCACGTCCGTCTTAATGCGGGCAATCTTAGCATTACTCTTTATCATCTTCCAGAAAGTCACTCTGGATATTTTCTTTCCGAGCCTGGACAGGAAGAGATGCGGATCGGAAGCCCCCGCCTTCTGATACCTTGGCCTTCCCTTCTCGAGATAACGGTTTATAGCCTCCTTTGCGCGCTTGCCGATAGGGACCATGCGCTCTTTATCGCCTTTGCCTCTGCACTTTATGAAACCGACCTCCAGATTAAGGCCGTCCATCGTTAGATCGACCAACTCTGAGACCCTCATGCCCGAGGCATACAACAATTCCAGCGCTGCCTTGTCCCTCAATCCTATCAATCCGCGCACATCAGGAGCGGCCAACAGTCTATCGACTTCCTGTATTCCCATGACATTAGGAATCGGCCGCACCAACCTCGGAGACTCAAGAACGCCGGCGACATCATCCCGCGCCAGGCGCTCACGAACCAGAAATTTATAGAACATCTTTATAGCGACCAGGGCCCTCGATATTGAGTTGCTCGATATCTTACTATCTTTCAGCTTCAGAAGATAATCCATTATATCCTGCCGCTTCACAGAATCAGGATCTGTTATGCCGATGGATTCCAGATAAGACGCAAAGTGACGAAGATCGGTCCCGTAGGACGAAATGGTGTTTTTGCTAAGCCCTCTCTCGATCACCAGGTAATTCAAAAATTCATCCACCAGCGACTTCATTGGAAAAATGGATTGGAAGACTTCTCCCGGCCTATCGTCGAAGATTCGCCATGACCGGGGTAGATCACGGTATCGTCGTTAAGCCTGAAGAGCTTCTCTGTTATAGAATGCATTAACTGGCCCTGATCTCCGTACTGAAAGTCCGTACGTCCGATAGACCCGGCAAATAACGCATCTCCGGTGAACGCTATTCCGTCGACCACCACGGAAATAGATCCCGGAGTATGGCCCGGCGTGTGCAATATTTTCATCTCGAGAGCGCCCAGCTTAATAAGATCGCCGTCCTGGAGCAGTCTTCCGGCTTTCGGCGATACCACACCAGCCATAAACATGCGCGATAGATTCTTATTGGGGTCGGTTAAAAAATCTTCATCCAGCTTATGTATGAATATAGGCACATCAAAGTGCGCGTTAGCGGCTATATGATCGCCGTGCCCATGTGTATTTATAATAAATTTTAGATCTAACCCTTGCCTTGCTATAAAAATTTTTATCAAATTAGCATCAGAACCGGGATCTATAAGACAGGCCTCTTTTGTAACCGCATCCGCAATAATATAACAGTTCGTCCCGAGCGAACCGACCACAAATCTCTTTAATATAAAATTCCGCTGGCTCATCATATCATTTTTATTCCCTCGGCAAACTCGCCGAAAAAGTCGCGGCTTCAGGTACGTCCGGATTTTTAACAGCCTTAGGGGCATCTTCAAAACTTTCCTTGATATATTTTTTGACGTTTGCACCGTCAAATTCACGCTTAATTGTACGATCGGCGCGCTCAAGGGTCATCATGACATAGTTCTTATTATATTGGCTCAGCTCCTCCTTAACGATGGTGTCCTTGGCTTCCTCGAGCCTTCGAACATGTTTTTCCATGGCATCCGCCTTCTCCTGAACTAACATATTCTGCATGTCATGCAGTTGATTCAATGCTTCACTCATACATACGACATCTCTCTTATGATTCTGGCCCAGGCCCTGTATAAGTTCCGACATCCATGATTGCCAATATGCATAATGCTTATTGTATAAAGCGACGGATGGTTTGACGTCATACTTTTTTAGTTGGTAAATACGCGGAATGGGCTTCGTCTCTTTCTTTTTGCGGGTAAATTTTCTCTGCACGGCATCGCAACCGGCTAAATTAAACACAATAAATACTGCCATAATAATGGCAATCACTCTTCTCATTCTGTCTCCCGTCTATCCTATCAGATCTTTAAATTCTGCTTCGCTTATTACCTTAACACCTAAGTCTTTTGCTTTATCCAATTTTGATCCCGCATCTTCACCGTACACCAGGTAGTCCGTGTTTTTGCTCACACTCGACGACGGATTGCCTCCAAGCTTTCTGATAATGCCCTCTATTTCGCTTCTCGAGTACGACTTCAATGCTCCGGTGACCACTATAATCTTCCCGGACAATTTACCCGGCTCCGCATTGTGCTCGTGCGGTTTAATGCCATGCATGGCCTTGGCAAGCTTTTCGAGCGTCTTCAGGTTCTCTACGTTATTAAAGAATGCCGCTATGGACTCGGCCATTACAGGCCCTATCTCTCTTATTTCGGTAAGCGCGCCCACTCCGGCAGACTTTAATTTATCTATGGAACCGAAATGTTCGGCCAACACCCACGCGGAATTCTCTCCAACATGCCTTATGCCAAGGCCGTATATGAGGCGGTTGAGATCATTAGACTTCGACCGCTCTATGGCTTCTATAAGATTTTTGGCGCTCTTCTGGGCCATCCTATCGAGCGTCATTATGCCTTCTATCTTCAGGTTATATATGTCGCTATAATCCTTGATAAGCCCCTTGTCGACAAGCTGATTTACGATGGCTTCTCCCATATTTTCGATATCCATAGCATTCCTCGAAGCAAAATGCAATATAGACTCTTTTATCTGGGCGGGGCATCCTATGTTTTCACATCGGATGGCCACCTCTTCAGGCAATTTTATAAGCTTCGTGCCACAGGCCGGACACTTAGCCGGAATAATAAAAAACCTTTCTTTTCCGGTCCTCATCTCGGTAGCCACGCTCAATACCTTAGGGATTATCTCACCCGATTTCTCCACATAAACCTTGTCACCTATTTTTACTCCGAGCCTTTCTATCTCATCAAAATTATGGAGCGTTGCCCTTTGGACCATAGTGCCGGATAAATGGACGGGCTTCAATATCGCCACAGGGGTTATCACGCCCGTTCTCCCCACTCCAATTATTATATCGAGCACTTCGGTCAGTGCCTTTTCGGCCGGAAATTTATATGCGATCGCCCATCGCGGACTCTTAGAAGTACAGCCGAGGGTCTCATGCTGTGCGATGTTGTTGACTTTGATTACCATGCCATCAACTTCGAAATCGAGCTTGTCTTTTTTAGGCTCCCATGAATCGCAATATTCGATAACCTCGTCGATCGATCTGCATAATTTATAGTGGGGATTGACTTTAAACCCGCCTTTATTCAGATATTCGAGCACATCTACATGCGTCTTAAACTTTCGCCCTTCGCAATGACCGATTCCCCATACGAATATGTCGAGATGCCTCTTTGCAACCATCTTAGGATCCAATAATTTCAATGATCCCGCCGCGGCATTGCGCGGATTTGCGAACGGCTCCTCGCCGTTTCGCTCCTTTTCCCGATTGATGTCCCAGAGGGCCTTCTTCGTCATGTAAACTTCGCCGCGCACCTCGAGTAGTTTCGGGAGGCCATCGGCTTCACAGTTCAATTCGAACGGAATAGATCGTATCGTCTTAAGATTAGCTGTTACGTCGTCGCCCCTGGCTCCATCGCCGCGGGTCGCTCCGCGTTTCCATATGCCGTCTTCGTATAATAGGGACGCGCTCACCCCGTCAAATTTCAGCTCTACGACGTACTCTACGGCTTCGCCCTTTAGGGCCTTCCTGACTCTTTCATCAAACTGCCTAACCTCGTGGGATGAGTAGGTATTGTCGAGGCTCATCATCGGTAGCAAATGTTTTACCGTAGTAAATTCCTTGATTGGTTCCCCGCCAACCCTCTGTGTGGGAGAATCCGGTGTTATAAGCTCGGGATGCTTTTCCTCCAGATCCCTTAATCTTTTATACAGCTTATCGTATTCCTGGTCGGATATCTCTGCTTTATTCAGGACATAATATAGCTTATCATGGCGCTTTATTGCGCCTCGCAGAGCACTTATTTCTTTTTCTATACCCTTCATCTTTTCTGTCATATGCTATTAAAATATAATTGAATTGATTTCTTGAGGAAAATTCTTTTCATGAAGGCAGTCTTCACCATCTGGTTGGATGTTCGGTGGCGCAAATTTGGACTGCTACGAAATGCAGCTTCCGTCATTCTGAGGGAGGCCATCGGCCGACCGAAGAATCTATTTACCATCGAGATTCTTCACTTCGCCCTTCGGGCTTTGTTCAGAATGACGTAGAATCCGGCATTTCGCAACAGTCCCAAATTTGGCTTCAAATCCCTACTCGCCTCCGACTCAAACTGTTCTACATCGCTACCAATCCTACGAAGCTCCATCTAATTTCACTACTGTAGCGAAGTAGGATGGTCGGGGCGGACGGATTTGAACCGTCGACCTCTTGGTCCCGAACCAAGCGCGCTAGCCAGCTGCGCTACGCCCCGACTGAGTAATAACATATCTAATACCATAACATATTAGCATATATAAGCTTATATACAAGGAGATTTATTTTCGATCCCTGGCAGAGAAATCTCGCCCCAAAACACAAACCCCGGGGCGGTGACTGCCTCGGGGTAATGTGAAAACTCTAAAGCTACTATTATGCGTTCCAGTCCTCCAGCATAAATTCAGGATCCACGAGAATAGGTTTATAGTATTCGGGGACCGGGAACGGGAAAGTCAGCACTTCATATGCTCCAACAACCGCCCTATACCCTGTCATAATGACACCTTTTGCCACTCCATACGAAACGGCAGCCATCGGGCCATCGGTATTATTGGTCTTCGATATCTGGTTAAATATTTCCAGTGGAAACGTAATACAATTACATATTCCACGCCCCAATTTTCTTATCGCATCTCCGGGGTTTTTATCACAAACGCTCTTAGTATGTTTTTTCGGACATGAGGCATCCGTCTTCTCGCATCCACATGTTCCGCACGACGCAAATACCAATGGCGCTACGATGCTCACTAAAAACAATACGCTGACTATCGCTAATGCGATCTTCCTGATTGCCATATGTGACCCCCTCCTTTTGATAGATAAATATATCATTAAATCCGCCCGTTATCAAACAGTTATTCAAAAACCCTAAATTATTTTTCTATATATGGCACTGATTTTACCCGATCTTACGCGGAGCTGGCATCAATCAGTGACACTTAGCTAATTTTTACTTGTTTGATGTATATGAGGGTTGGCCTGTAGTCACGTTTTGTATTCGCCCACAAATCTACTGGACATTCGACACCCTCTACACGTATAGTGATTTTGTCATCGGAAATA
>Ga0209083_1001150_pt1 | contig 31870 bp, 27 predicted proteins | sample AM7aDNAmetaG_FD_184132 | JGI IMG/M metagenome (GOLD analysis project Ga0209083, IMG submission 184132) | Freshwater microbial communities from Finland to study Microbial Dark Matter (Phase II) - AM7a DNA metaG (SPAdes) (version 3) | ecosystem: Environmental > Aquatic > Freshwater > Lake ... | reverse complement strand
CATGCGCCCCTGCGGGCAGGCGTCCAGGCAGTTCATGCACAACAGGCACTCGCTGGCCACGAGCACGCCCGAGGGCCTGCAGCCGCCCTCGCAATAGGTGTCGCACAAAGTGCAGTTGCCGCACTCGCCGTGGGCCGCGTCGCCCTTCTTGCCCACGCGCCAGGGTGCGAAGCGGTTCAGCAGGCCGAACAGCGCGCCCAGGGGGCAGACAAAGCGGCAGAAGAACCGGGGCCGCAGGAAGTTCAGGCCCAGGATGCCCGCAAACACGGCGAAGAGCAGCCAGGCCGAGGCGTAGTGCCGGGGCTTGAGGAACAGGGCCTGGAACCCGGCGTCGAGCACCGGGGCCAGCGTCATGTTCAGCGAGCGGAACAGAAGCGGCAGGGGGTCGAACAGGCCGGTCTGTAAACTGCCGAAGCAGGCCGCAGCCAGCAGAAAGGCCAGCAGGTAGTACTTGGCCGCCTGCCAGGGGCTGTGGCGGTTGTCGGCCAGACGGGCGCGCAGGGCAGCCCCGCGAGAGCCAGGGAGCTTTGACGTGACGCGCCGGGCCAGCCAGCCGAAAGTCTGATTGAGCGCGCCCAGCGGGCAGGCGAAGCCGCAGAACGCCCGGCCCAGAAAGGCCGTGAGCACGATCACCGGCACGGCCCAGACCAGCGGCGCGTACCAGGTGCGCGTGGCGAGCATCGTTCCCAGGGCGGTCAGCGGGTCGAGCTGGAGGATGAAGTTGACCTGCCAGCCGGACAGCCGCCAGAAGCTCGCGCCCAGGGTGGTCACGGCGCAGAGCCAGAGGGTGAGCGCCACGAAGAAGGCCTGGCTGATGCGCCGGGCTGCGACTATCCGCAGCAGAGGGCGCAGCCCTTTTGTGTTGTCGGCGCGCGGGCCAGCCTGATTCTCGGCGTTCATAGGCTAGGCCCCCAGGTCCAGGAACTGCGGGTTCAGGGTTGTGTAGTCCGCGCTGCCCGCCCCGGCGGTCTGGGCCAGGGTGATGTACGGGGCCTCGGTCACGGCGCGGCCCAGAAGCTCCATGCCGAAGCTGTCCGCCGCAACCGGGTCGGTGGACACGGCCAGCACGTTCATGGCCTTGAGATCGGAGAGCGAACCGCCCGTGGGGCCGTTGGTCAGCATCACGCTGACCCCGTCGAGCACGCACAGGGTGGGCCGCACCAACAGCGCCAGCTCGGCGATGATGCCGTTGATGTCCTGGTGGAACACGTTGCGCCGCCCGCCCAGCAGGCCGTAGAAGTTCTTCAGCGTCATGGAGGCCCCGGCGCGGTGGTGGTCCTTGACCGGGGAGAGCGCGATGAGCTTGGTGACCCCCTTGAAGGCCCCGGCCAGGGCGGGCCAGTCGCGGATCAGGCGGCCGCCGATATTACCGGATGGGGGAATGCTCACGGGCGCGAACAGGGCCTCGTTCGGCAGGATGACCCTGGCCCCGGATTTCGCTGCGGCCTCGGCAATGCCTGTGAGCGCGAAGCAGCTTTCCGGGCTGTGGATGGGGTTGTCCGTGAGCGCCACGGAGGCGGCCCCGGCGGACAGGCACAGCCCGGCCATGGCGGCCACGAGGTCCGGGTGCGTGGTGGCGCCCAAAAGCGGCGAGGTGGCGAAGGCCGCGTTGACCTTCAAGAGCACGCGGTCGCCGGGCTTGATGAACGCGCCCAAGCCTCCCAGGGCCGTCAGCGCGCGCTCCAGCATGGCCTTGCGGTCGGGCTGGGCGTTGCCGGAATCCACTCGGCTGCGGACCTCGCTGCGGACAATGGCCATGCGCCCGGGCTTGCCGCGCAGTTCGGCCATGGAGAAGTCGCCCAGGCCCTTGGCCGAGGTGGCCGCGTCGGAAGCTGGCGGCCCCTGCCGGTCGAGCAGCACGGCGGCCAGGCCCGCGCCCGCGAGCGCGATGGCCGAGGCCCCGGCGGCCCGGCGCAGAAAGTCCCGGCGGGAAAGCTCGTTCTGTTCCACGCCGTGCCCCGTGTCCTGCGCCGTATTCTGCGGCGTGCCCTGCCCATTATTCTGCGGCATGTTCGCATCCGGCCCGGTCATGGCGCAATCCCCTTGGCTTTGAGCGCGGCGTCGAAAGCAGCGGCCAGCTTGAGCGCCGCCTCCAGGGTCGGGGCCTCGTGCACCCCGGCCAGCCATTGCCCGCGCGTGAACAGCACCTCCACGCCGACGCCCTCCATGGCCAGCACCACGGCCCCGGCTGGCGCGCCCGGCGCGGCCTGGACCGCAAAGCCGTTGTCAATGAGGAAGCGCCGGTAGAGCGCCAGCTGGGCCTTGGCCTCGGCGGCGTTCTTGCGGCGCGAAAGCAGGGCTGCGGCTCCTGCGCGGCTGGAATCGTACTCCACGGTGTACACGCTGGTCAGCCCCTGGCAGCCGAAGGCGTCGGCCACGGCCAGGCGCAGGCTGTCGGCCTTGATCCCGGCCTGGGGGAAGAGGTCGGCGGGCTGGAGGCCTGTGGGCTGAAGGTCGGCGGCGCGGGGCTTTGCGCCGGGCTTGCCGCTGTCCGCAGTTTCGGCGACGGCGCTGCGTGCGGGCGCAAGCCCGGCCAGAATGGCCTTGGCCAGGGCCTCCAGGGCCGGGCGCTGGCCCGCGCGGTCGCCGATGACCTCCAGATAGTCCGCGCCGCTGGTCAGAAACAGGGCGTTCTCGGTCAGGTAGCCGTTTTGGGCCAGGGGGCTCTGGGTCGCGCCCGGCCTGCGCTGGCCGCTGAACACGGCAAAGGCCCCGTCGGCGGACTTCATGCGGTACAGGTAGACCTCGACCCTGCCAGGCGGACTTGTTTGGGCCTGGTAGCTGCGGCAGGCCATGGCCGCGAACCCGGCGGCCAGGTACATCTCGGCCTTGCCGTCGATCTTGTCCGAGAGGGTGGCCGGGGTGAAGGCTTCGGCCGGGGCCAGGGCTTTCACTCCCTGAACGGAATCCGGCAACAGCGCGGCCAGGCTGGCCTTGGCTCCGGGCGCGGCCGGGGCGGCGGCGGCGGCTGGCCCGGCGCTTTCCCCGGCGTTCGGTCCGGCTGCCATCTCGGACGTTGCCCCGGCTGCCGTCTCGGCTGTCGGCCCGGAAGTCGGCCTGGGCGCAGGGGCCCGCAGCGACACCAGCACCGCCGGGTTCAGCTGCGGCTGCCGCGCCAGCAGGTAGGCCCCGATGGCGCACAGCAGCGCCAGCACGGCCAGGGAGGCCAGGCGCTGCCCGCTGCTGTTCTTCACATGTCCAGCCATGGCTTGTGGTGTCCTTTGCGTCGTGCGCGGGGCTACTGGCCTGTGCGCACGCCCTTTTCAAGGTCGAAGACGGGCTTGAGGCGGCCCTCGGCGCGCAGCGCGTCCTCCAGATTCGTCGTCACCAGCTCGCCGTTCACGGACAGGAAGCGCAGCTGCGCCGTGGGGGTCAGCCCGACGGCGGCGGCCTTCTTCATGCCCGCCTCTGTCTTGCCGTAGTGGTCTTCCGCCTTGCGGCCATGGAACTGGCTGCGCCACTTGAGCCAGGCCTCGGGCGTGCTGCCCGGCGAGGTCACGAACACGGCGTGGGTCACTTGGCTCGTGCAGTCCTCCTCCAGGGTCAGGCTGAACTCGAACGGCGGCGCGTCCTTCAGGGCCGAGAGCCGCTCCACCCGCACCAGCTCGCCTTTTTCGATGAGCCAGGACGTGGGGCAGGAGCGGGTTTTCACGTAGGCCGCGATGGGGCCATAGACGCCTCTGGGCGCGTCCTCGTCGGCGGTGAACAGGGCCTCCAGCACCTTCTGCGGCGGAACATGGGGCACGAGGTCGCCCGCCTCGCGCAGTTCCTTCGCCTGGGGGCTGGGGGCATGGCCGTCCTTGGCCAGGGCGGGCGGGGCCGGGGCGGCCAGTGCGCACAGGACGCAGAGAGTCAACAGAGGGTTCAGCAAATGCGTTGCGGCGCGGCGGGGCATGGTCCCTCCGTGGGGTTGCGGTGGGGCACAGGGGTTGAGCTTTGTGGAGGATAGGGAATCCGGTGCGGGAGGTCAAGAAGCGGGCAAATAGTATAGTGGCTGCCGGTTGCGCGGGAGAAAGCAGGCGCGACGTCTTTATATCGTTAACCATGATTATGTTGCCACAGATATTCAGCCCTGCTAATGAAATCCGCAGGGTCAATGGCGTGCAACGTTTGAACCGGCAATCGGAGGGGTTTGACATGAAAAAGACGCTTCTCGTTCTCGTGGCCTCGCTTGCGCTTGTGACGGTCCTGGCCCTTGGCACGGCGTACGCCGCCGAAAAGGTGTACATCACGACGTACTCGAAAAAGGAGGTGACGCTGGTCCGTGAGGGCATGGACCAGGCGCACCGGTTCATCACCCTCAAGCCTGGCGCACCCATGGATTTTTGGCAGATGCATGGGGACTTCTGGCTTGAGTCGCCGAACAGGTCGGAGTCGTTCCATCCCGATGAGGGCGACCGCTACATCATCTTTGAGGACAATACGGGCACGACCCGGATCGCCTACATCGGGAAGGACGGGTCTGTGAAGCCCCTGGCCAGGTGACCGGACAGCCGTTCCGCCCACGAGCTTGACGCGCCAGCGGGGGCTGGCGCTCTCCGCGCTCCGGCCCCCGCGAGGCCTCCCGTGCGCAGGGGCGGCTGTCAAGAAAACTGCCGGGCCGGAAGGCCGTCGGCCTCAGGCTGCCCTCACCCCCACAGCCCATACCCCAGCGTCACCAGCGCAATGCTCAATGCGCGCAGGGTCTGGCTGGAGACGATGAGCTTCATGGCCAGGCCGGGCTTGAAGATGCCCGCGTAGTACGGGAACTGGTGGCGGATGGCCCGCACCGGCGAGGACAAAATGTTGCCCACGAGCAGCGCCAGCACCAGCTCCTTCAGGGTCAGCCCGCCGGTCTGCACCAGCGCGCCTGCGGCGGCGTACCCGGCGGTGGTCTCCGCCGCCATGTGGAAGCCGATGATGCCCATGGCCTGGGGCGGCAGCCAGGACAGGAAGGCCACGTTCTCGGCCATCCAGGCCTCCATGGCGTCGAACACGCCCCAACGCTTGAGGAAAAAGAAAGCCACGTAGATGGGGATGGTGTAATAGACCATGCGCGGCAGCCTGCGCCGGAAGCGCGCCCAGGTCTTTTTCAGGGCCGCGCGCCAGTCCCATTTGGGGTCCTCGGACAGCAGGCAGACCACGCAGCCCTCGGGCAGGGGCGGCAGGGTCAGTCGGCCCAGGATGACGATGCACGCCGTGCGCAACAGCGCCGCCGCCACGGTCAGGCTGACATAGAGCACTGCCGCCGGGCCGATGAACGGCGCGGCGATGAAGAACAGCGTGGGCAGGTGCAGAAAGTACGTGGGCAGGCTGTTGAAGAGATTGGAGAGGATGACCTCGCGCCGGGTCATGTCGCCGCGCTCGTGGGCCTCGGCCAGCATGGCGTTGGCTGCGGCGCCGGAAAAGAACGCCAGGGAGAAGCTGGCCCCGGCCACGTCGCTCAAGTGGCCCAGGCGCACCAGGGGCTGGGCGATCCGGGACACGGCGCGGGTCCATTGCAGGGCCTCGATGAGCGTGCCCAGAAACAGGCCCACGCTGACGGACAGAAGCAGGCGCGACAGCGGAACAGTCAGGCCGTGCCACAGGGCGGACAGGGTCAAAGCGTCGGAAGGGGCGTGCATGCGGGCTTACGCGTCCCCGTATTCCGTCTGCGCGCCGAACTCCGCCAGCTCGTCTGCGGCCATGCGCCGGGTCTGGGCCGGGGCCGGGAACCTGCCCTCGCGCACCTCGGCGCAATAGGCGGAGAGCGCCTCCCGCGCGGGGGTCCAGAGGTCGGCGTACTGCTTGACGAAGCTGGGCCGCAGGCCCGGGCACAGGCCCACGATGTCGTGGAACACCAGCACCTGGCCGTCGCAGTCCGGCCCGGCCCCGATGCCGATGGTCGGAATGTCGATCTCGCTGGTGATGCGCGCGGCAACCTCGGCGGGCATGGCCTCCAGCACCAGGGCGAAGCACCCGGCCTGGGCCAGGGCGTGGGCGTCGGCCAGAAGCTGTTTGGCGGCGCGGGCGGTCTTGCCCTGGGCCTTGAACCCGCCCAGCACGGCCACCTGCTGCGGGGTCAGCCCCAGGTGGCCCATGACCGGGATGCCCGCAGCCAGCATGGCCCGGATGTGCGGCACAAAGGCGGCCCCACCCTCCAGCTTCACGGCGCGCGCGCCGGATTCCTGCACAAAGCGCCCGGCATTGGCCACGGCCGTCTCCACGGAGGTCTGATAGGACAAAAACGGCATGTCGCCCACGAGGAGCGCGCGCTTGACCGCGCGCGCCGTGGCCTTGGTGTGGTGCAGCATGTCGGCCATGGTCACGCCAAGCGTGTCCGGCAGGCCCAGGCAGACCATGCCGAGGCTGTCGCCCACCAGGACCATGTCGGCCCCGGCCTCGTCGGCCAAAAGCCCGGTGGGGTGGTCGTAGGCCGTGAGCACGGCGAGCTTGCGCTGGCCCTTGGCGGCCATGATGTCCGGCGCGGTGAGCTGTTTCTGGGGCATGGCGGTCCTCGCGTTGGTCATGAGGGATTGGGCTGGGGTCATTTGTCCGGGGCGCGCCCACTATTCGGGTAGAGTGCGAAAGTAGGGCTGCGCGGGCGCGCCGTCAAGCCGCGCGCCGTTTGTCACAAGGGCCTGCCGGGCCTCTTCGGACAGGCTTGTCCGGCCTTTCCGGGCCGAGCCCTCCGGCTTTTCGGCTGCCCCTTTGGGTCGGCCTGGGCAACCCCTCGGATCTTTCTGGCCCGGCCAATCATGGCCCAGTCAATTATGGCCGATCAATCATGGCATGGCCGATCAATCATGGGCGGTCTTTCAAGGGCCTGGGGCTGCGCGCCTACAGCACGAACACCGGCGCGAGCGCGCCCTTGTACAGCCCCTCGGCGTTGGCGGGCACGGCTATGAGCCCGTCGGCCGCGAGCAGGGTCTTCAAGAGGCCGGACTTGCCCAGCACCGGGTGGGCCAGGGGCGGCTGGCCGGGCCGGGCCTCCAGGCGCACGCGCACAAAGTCCTCGCGTCCGGGCCGACCGGAGATGTTGCGCGCCAGCTCGGCCACGAAGATCGGCGGCGCGGCGGACAAGGCTGAGGCCAGGGCCGACGGGTCACCAGCCAGATGCCGCAGAAAGGGCTTGATGACGACGGACATGACCACCTGGGCCGAGGTCACCTGGCCCGGCAGCCCAATGATCGCTTTGGCGACGGCCTTTGTCCCGGCAACGGTTTCGACCCTGGCCAGGATGGTCGGCTTGCCGGGGCTCATGGCGATGCCGTGGGCCAGGACCTGCGCGCCGGGCTGGGCCTGCATGGCGGCGACCGTGTGGTCGCGCGCGCCCAGCGAGCTGCCCCCGGACACGAGCACCACGTCGCAGTCAGCCAAGGCGGAGGCAAGGGCCTGGATGAGGTGCGGCAGGTCGTCGGGCACGATGCCGAGCGCCACGGCCTCGGCCCCGGCCTCCACAGCCAGGCAGCACAGCGCGCCGGTGTTCACGTCGCGGATCTGGCCGGGGCGCGGGGCTGCGGCGGCCTGCACCAGTTCGTCGCCGGTGGACAGCACGCCCACGCGCGGCCTGCGGCCCACGTTGATCTGCGTGACGCCGAGCGCGGCCAAAAGCCCGATGTCCTGGGCGCGCAGGGTGCGGCCCGCTGGCAAGGCTGTGTCGCCCGCGCGCACGTCCTCGCCGGGGAGCATGACGTTCTCGCCGGGCGCGGCGGAGCGGCGCACTTCGATTGTTTCGACGTGTGCTGGGGTTTCGACGCTTGCGGGGGTTTCGGCGCTGGCCGGGGTTCCGGCGTGTCCGGCGTCTGCGCCGCCAAGCTGGCCGGCCAGTCTGCCAGTATATTCGACCATGACCACGGCGTCGGCCCCGTCCGGCAGGCTGCCGCCGGTGGGGATGCGCGCGGCCTGGCCCGGTGCGAGGCGGATGTCCCGGCCCGCGCCGCCGCCCGGCCCGGCCTGATGCCCGGACTGATGCCAGTCGATGCGCAGGTCGGCCACGCAGTCCACGTAGGCCGGGTTGGTCTCGGTGGCGCCGAACACGTCGCGGGCGCGCAGGGCGTAGCCGTCCATGGCCGCCCGGGCGGTCTGGGGCAGGTCCTCTGGCGCGGGGATGGCGCGGGCCAGCACGCGGCCCAGGGCCGCCGCCGGGCTATGGGCCAAGTCCAGGTCCTGCATTGGCAGGGGCGCAAAGGCCGCCAGCAGCGCGCAGAACTCCGCGCGGCTGACCACGCGCAAGAAGCCGTGGCCATCCAGGGTCTTGTCAGAGGCGGTCATATGCGTCCGGTCATGTGTGCAGCCAGGCCTCAGCCCAGGTGAATGTCCACAGGACCGGGGGCAAAGCCCTTGAGTTCGCGCAGCATGCCCACGATGCCGCCACGCAGCATGCGCTCGATGAACGGGTTGAGCGCCAGGGGCTGGCCGTTGATGGTGATGGCCAACTGGCCGTTCTGGGCCGCGCAGTCGGCCAGGGTGGCCTTTCCGGCCACGATCTCCACGGCCAGGGCGCGGCAGTTCTCGCGTCCGCAGCCGCCGCAGTCCAGGCCGGGCAGCAAAAAACCGCCGCTGGCCGCAAAGCGCGCCAGGCCCTTGATGTCGCGGGTGGCCATGACCGCGTCCAGGGCCGTGTCGCCGTAGACGGCCAGAGCCAGGTCCGGGTCCAGGTCCTTGGCCGTGGCCTCGTCCTCGGCGATGATGATGCGCGGCATGATGCCGAGCGTCTTGCCGCCCTCCAGCACCAGGATGTCCGTGTTCACCAGGGGCAAAAGTTCGGCCAGCGGGCGCTCGGTGGGCCAGGACACGAAGCTGCCGCCGGGCGAGAACCCGATCACCATGTCCGCGCTGTCGCGGAAGCGCGCGGTGTCGGTCTCCGGCTTCTCGTCAAAGCCGTGGTGCGAGTGCTTGGCCAGGGTCACGCTGAGGCCCATCTCTTTCAGGGCCTGGGCCAGCTCCATGGCCAGAGTGGTCTTGCCGGACTTCTTGTAGCCGACGACGGCGATGGCGAGCATAGGGTCTCCTGTGGTTGCCGGGCGGGTTCAGGCCTGCCCCGTTTCCGGGCCGGGCGCGGGGGTTGAAAAATTACGGCTCCGAGGTCAGCGCGGGCTGCTGCCGTGCGGCTGGCCGGGCCGCGCCTCGTCTGCGGGCGCGCGGCTAGCGGGTGATCTCCGTGCCGATGCCGCAGGGGGTGAACATCTCCAGCAGCACGCAGTTCTCCACGCGGCCGTCGATGATGTGGACCTTTTCCACCCCGCCCAGCACGGCCTCCAGGCAGCAGCGCAGCTTGGGGATCATGCCGCCGGACACCACGCCCCGCTCGATGGCCTCGAAGGCCACCGTGCTGGTCATGCTGGGGATGAGGTTCTTCTCGCTGTCGAGCACGCCGGGCACGTCGGTCAAGAGGTGCAGGCGCTTGGCGCGCATGGCCGCGGCCACGGCCCCGGCCACGGAGTCGGCGTTGATGTTGTACGTGTTGCCCAGGTCGTCCACGCCCACCGGCGCGATGACCGGGATGATGCCCACGCCCATGAGCGACTTGAGGACCCCGGTCTCGATGCTGACCACCTCGCCCACCATGCCGAGGTCGATGATCTCCGGCGGGGCGTCGGCGCTTTCGATGGCCAGCTCCTTCTTCTCCGCGCGGATGAGCATGCCGTCCTTGCCGGACAGGCCCACGGCCCGCCCCCCGGCCAGGTTGATCAGGTTCACGATCTCCTTGTTGACCTTGCCCACGAGCACCATCTCGACCACGTCCATGGTGGCGCCGTCTGTCACGCGCAGGCCCTGGCGGAAGTGGCTCTCGATGTTCAGCGCTTTCAGCATCAGGCCGATCTGCGGGCCGCCGCCGTGCACGATGATCGGGTTGACCCCGACGTACTTCAGCAGCACCACGCTTTTGGCGAAGCTCTGCTTCAGGTTCTCGTCGATCATGGCGTTGCCGCCGTACTTGATGACGATGGTCTGCCCGGCGAACTCGCGGATGTAGGGCAGGGTCTCGATGATCATGCGCGCGCGCTCGGCCTCGTGGGCCAGGTCGCGACCGGACTTCACCGGCTGGGCGGGCGGGTAGGCGAAGGCGGCCTTGGGGGCGTCGTGGGGCATGCACAAACCTCCGGGGAATCAAATGGCGCGGGCGCGGGCGGGCACGGGGCCAGGCCCGCCGGGCCAGCGCGAGAGCGGATATTCGCCCTGGGCGGCGGTTCTGTCAAGACGGACCGAACAAATGGCGGGGGCGGGGCGGCTGCGCGGCAGGTGAGGGGGTGCGGCCCGGCTGGCCTCATGTGGGGTCGCCGGGCCGGTGTTGCGTGTTCACGTTGCTGGCGTCACTGCCTCGCCTTGACCTTACTTTTCTTGACCGGTTCGGGCCGGGTCCATTCGCCGGTTTCAGGGTCGTTGTGCAATTGCGAATCTACGAGACGGATGTCAATGCCGCGAAGCCCCACGCGCACGTGCGACCGGCTGCCAAGCACCGTCTCAGTTCCATAGACGCTCGGACCCCAATAGAGGGAGAACATCTGCGCTGTGAAGGTCCCGTTCATGTCGCCCTGTTCGGGCATGTGCAGGAGCTTGTCGTACTCCCAGCCGTTGATGCGCTGCGGCAGAAAGTGCAGGGCGCTCCGGCTCAAGTCGCCTTTGCTGCAAACTGCCAGCAGGTAGGGACTTTTGCTGCTGTCTTTGCCCCAAGGGGTTTCTTTTGCAAAGTCACCCTCTACCCCCAAGACAATGGCGAATGCTCGCAAGCCCAGCACCCTGGTGTCGGCGGTGGCTTCCTGGCGCATTCTGGTAAGGAGCCTGAGCGCCCCGCCCATGACAAGCTCTTCGCCCAGAGGCTGGGATTCCATGTACTTTGGCTGGTCTGCCTCGCCCAGCAGCAGCAGACGCGGGGGCCGGGAGTCCAGGTCGATCTCCATGACCGCCTTCTCCAGGCGGCCGCCCGGCAGCCGGGTCAGGCGGTCGACCCTGTAGTGGGTCGGGTTTGGGGCGGTGTATGACGATTTGTACTCCGGCGCCTCCCGCAGATACTCCCAGCGCGTAGCCACCGGGCCTCGCCAGAAAGCTTGGCGGCTGTCGGCGTTGCGCAGGTCGCGCACGAGCCCGACGTACAGGCGCTCGCCGCCGCCCGTCTCGGGCAGGGAGAAGATGGACGCCTGGCTGTAGCCAGGACCATAGATGGTGTACTCCTGGGAGCCGGTACAAAGCAGGCTCCCTATGAGCGGATCGCTCATGTCCGGGGGCGTAAAGTCTTGCGCCCGCGCCGGGAGGGTGAGACAGGTAATAAGCAGGAGAAGAAGCAGGCGGGTTCTGTTCATAGGATATCCTCTGTGTCACTACCGCTTCGTGCCGACATGGTAGTGGTTCTTGTGTTCCTCAAGGGTATTGATATCCTTGGGGGTGTCCGGGATTTTGCGTTGCATATGTCCTTCTGCATCCCTTTTCCACCACCCGGTTGGCCCGATGATCTCCGTTACCTCTGGTTTCTTCTTCGCCCATTCTTCAAGGTTTGTGGCAGCTTCCCGCGCCTGCTCGCCCTTGGGGCCGGTGGCGGTGTCCAGGTTCACCACGCGGACGCCATTGATGTTGTTGATGTCCACGGCGCGGCCTGACTCGTGCGGTTCGCCTTTGTCGCGTCTGCCGCTATTCACGTTGGCCGACTCCAGCTTGGGCACCTCGGTCTTCATGTCCTCCACGGTCTTTCGCATCGGCGCATGGAGGTCTTTCATCTTCGGGTCGGGCTTGTTTGGATCGTCGTTCCTCCACGTGACCTCGGCCGGAGCCTTTGACGGCGGCGGCGCAGGGTTGCGTGAGGGGGTACCGCCGGAGAATCCGCAGCCCGTCTCGCCATAATATCCGTGCCAGCCGTAGGGCTGCGGCTTGTGGCCCGCGCCGATTTTTGTCCCGCTGGCCGTCCCGCCGCCCGAGCCGCCGCCAGCCGCGTTCAGGCTCACCGCGCCGCCGTCCAAGAGCGACTCCCCGGCCAGTGTCCCTGCAGGCGGCTGCCAGCCTGCGGGCTTCGTCACGGCGAACCAGTCGCCGTACTCTTTGGGGAAATGGTCACGCGGCGCGCCCCAAGGGTCGGGAGTTCTGCGCCACTGGCCCGATTCTTCAAAGAACGCCCAGCCCTGTTTGGGCTGCTCGGCCACAAAATTGGTATTCGATTTCCTGCGAACCGGCATACATGCCTCCGATGTTGTTGGCAACGACCGGAGACGATCTCCGGTCCAGTTTGCCGCATAGGAGAGCACGTACTTTCGGGCGTAGACAAAAATCACCCGTTTTTGGCCGGGAAAAGGACAACAATACCCTGTTGACAGGGTTTGGGCAGGGACAGGGGAAAGGCCGGGAGGGGTGAGGCGGCGGGCCGGGCTCCCGCTCAACGGCGGCGGCTGGATCGGGCGGGGTGCGCCCTCGAAGGCTGGGCGCGGGCGGGCGCGCCGGGCCGGGCGTCGAGAGAAGTGGCGGCGCGCCGGGCTGGCCGCCGATGGGGGGTCGGCGAGTCGGACGGCGTGTTTCGCGGGCCGGGGATGCCGTGTGACGGAAGTGCCGTGCCGGGCGAGGTCCTGGCCGGGGCGGAGAAGATCGAGCCGGGCGGCCCTAGCGGGCGCTGGTCTTGGGCTGCGCGCCGGAGACCGGGCGGTAGAGCACGCGCTCGTACCCGGCGCAGAGGGTCCGGGCCACGGGGCCGGGCAGGCCCAGGTCGCGCAGGCGGCAATACACGTGCAGCGGGTTCAGGTAGTGCTGGGTGACGGAGGCCTTCTGGCTGTTCATGATCATCGCTCCTGTTCCATCCCTTATCGGCGCAAGGGACGCGGTGCATTAGCCGATGGAGGGGCCAAAACGCAAGGGGGGCGCAGCGAAATACGTAGCTGGGGGCGCAAAAACCGCAGGCCGACGCTGGCAGGCGTCCGGCCGCGCCATTGCCCGGCAGGGAGGCATCGCACTGAATACTGCGCCGGGACCGCCGCGCAGGGGCCGTCACACAGGGGTCGCGCCCGCGCCCTTGCCGTGGGCCGAGCAATGGCGTATGGGATGCAGGATACGGTGGAGGGTGCCCGTCATGAACTGGCTGTATTCCGCACATGTGCTCTGGTTTCTGGCGGGGGTGGGCTTCCTTTTGGCGGAGCTGGCCCTGCCGGGCTTCGTGCTGCTGTTCTTCGCCCTGGGGGCCTTTGCCGCCGCCCTTTCGGCCTGGGCCGGGGTCGGCGTGGGCTGGCAGTTCGTGGTCTTTCTGGCCGTTTCCCTGGCCGGGCTGGGGCTCTTGCGGCGCATGTTCCTGCGCGTGTTCCAGGGCCGCGTGCAGGCCGGGGCCAACACGCCGGAAGATGAGTCCGCAGGCAAGGCCGCCCTGGTCACAAAAGCCATCAGCCCTGCCGTGCCCGGCGAGATCAAGTTCCGGGGCAGCTTTTGGCGCGCAGAGGCGGCCACAGACATCGGCGAGGGCGAGAACGTGGTCATCCTGGGCCTGACCAAACACGACACCGGCGCGTACACCGTGCGCCCGGCCACAGGGGAGAAATAAATGGACGCTGGCGTCTTCATTCTCATCATCCTGGCGTTTCTCGTCATTATCGTCTTTGCCAAGACCGCCGTGGTGGTGCCCCAGAAATCGGAGTTCATCGTCGAGCGCCTGGGCAAGTACTCCAACACCCTGGGCGCGGGCTTCCACATCCTCATCCCCTTCATCGACCGCGTGGCCTACAAGCGCAGCATGAAGGAAGAGGTGCTGGAGATTCCGCCCCAGGTCTGCATCACCCGCGACAACGTCTCGGTCAGCATCGACGGCGTGGTCTATCTTGAGGTGCGCGACTCCAAGCTCTCCTGCTACGGCATCGTGGACTACTACCAGGCCTCCATCCAGCTTTCGCAGACGAGCCTGCGCTCGGCCATCGGCAAGATCGACCTGGACAAGACCTTTGAAACCCGCGAGACCATCAACCACCAGGTCATCACCGCCGTGGACGAGGCCGCGCTCAACTGGGGCATCAAGGTCCTGCGCTACGAGATCAAGGACATCAACCCGCCTCCGGGCATCATGGCGGCCATGGAGCTGCAGGTGAAGGCCGAGCGCGAGAAGCGCGCGGAGATCGCCCGCAGCGAAGGCGAGCGCCAGGCCCGCATCAACATGGCCGAGGGCCAGCGCCAGCAGGCCATCAACGTGTCCGAGGGCGAGAAGCAGAAGCGCGTCAACGAGGCCGAGGGACGCGGCAGCGAAATCGAGATCGTGGCGAGCGCCACGGCCGAGGGCATCCGCCGCGTGGCCGAGGCGCTGAACGGCCCCGGCGGCATGGACGCGGCCCGCGTGCGCCTGGCCGAGAAGTACATCGCCGAATTCGGCAACCTGGCCAAGCAGAACAACACGCTCATTCTTCCGGCCAATGTGGCCGATGTCGCCTCCCTGGTCGCCCAGGCCCTGGCCGTGGTCGACGGAGTGCGCGGCGGCAAGGCCTTCGCCCACGCGGAACACCACGCGGAACAGGGCGCGCAGCCTGCGGCCCCCAAGGGCTTCGGCGGCTAGCGGCAGGAGACAGACCCCAGATGACTTTGGCCCAGTTGACCCTGACCCAGCTGACCTTGACAGGGACGACTCTGGCCAGGCGGAACAACACGCTCACCCTTCCGGCCACTGTGGCCGGTGCCGCCTCCCCCGCCGCCCCGACCCCGGCCTTGGCCTTATGCGGCGGAATGCGCGGCGGCGAAACTTTCGCACACATGGAACAAGGCGCGCAGCCAGCGGCCCCCAGGGGCAACGGCGGCAAGCGCGCAGGAGAATGACCCCAGATGATTGAAGACAAGACCGACGACATGAACAATTCCGGCAAAGACACCATTTCCGGCGAGACCAGCGACATTCAGCCCGCCAAACCCGCTGTGCAGGCCCCCGTCCAGACTTCTGGCCTGACCCAGGTCCAGAAGGCCCTGCTCTACGCCGAGCAGGCCGAGCAGGCCCCTCCGGTGGAGGCCGTGGGCGTCATCGCGCCCGAGGACGCCCTGCCCGAAGTGCAGCTGGCCGACCTGCCCGCCTCCATGCAGGAGGCCTGCGCCCGCGCTGGCTGGCCCAGCCTGATGCCCGTGCAGCAGCAGGCCCTGCCCTACATGCTCAAGGGCCGCGACATCATGGTCCAGGCGCGCACCGGCTCCGGCAAGACCGGGGCCTTCCTGCTGCCGCTGCTGGGACGCCTGAAGACCGGCCTGACCTCCTGCCAGGTGCTGATCCTGGTGCCCACGCGCGAGCTGGCCCAGCAGGTGGCGGCGGAGGCGACCATGGTCTTTGCCGGAACCGGCATCGAGACCGTGGCCGTGTACGGCGGCGTGGGCTACGGCGCACAGTTGGAGGCCTTTGCCCGGGGCGCGCAGATCGTGGTCGGCACCCCTGGCCGCATCCTCGACCACCTGCTCAAGCGCTCGCTCTCCCTGGCCGAACTGTCCACGCTGATCTTCGACGAGGCCGACCGCATGCTGTCCATCGGCTTCTACCCGGACATGAAGGACATCCAGCGCTACCTGCCCCCGCGCAAGCGCGGCGGACAACACATCCATGCGGCCATGTTCTCGGCCACCTTCCCGCAGCAGGTGCTGCGCCTGGCCCAGGAATTTTTGACCGATCCGGGGCGGCTGTCCCTGTCCGAGGGGCAGGTGCACATTGCGGACATGACCCACGCCTTCTACGAGATCCCGGGCATGCAGAAGGACCGCGCGCTCATGCGCATCCTGGAGATGGAGTCCCCGGAATCGGCCATCATCTTCTGCAACACCAAGGCCGACGTGCACTACCTGACGGCGGTGCTGGGCCGCTTCGGCTACAATGCCGACGAACTCTGCGCCGACCTGACCCAGGCCCGGCGCGACCAGGTGCTGACCAGCGTGCGCCAGGGCCAGCTGCGCTTTTTGATCGCCACCGACGTGGCCGGGCGCGGCATCGACATCCCCGGCCTGTCCCACGTGATCCTGTACAGCCCGCCGGAAAATCCCGAGAGCTACATCCACCGCGCAGGCCGCACGGGCCGGGCCGGGGCCTCGGGCACGGTCATCTCGCTGGTCGACGTGATGCAGAAGATGGAGCTTTTGCGCATCGCCCGGCAGTACAGCATCCAGCTCCAGGAGCGCCCCCTGCCCACCGAGGCCGACATCGCGGCCCACGTGGGCCAGCGCCTGACCACGGTGCTGGAGGCCAGGCTGCGCGCCAAGGACAGCCTGGAGCGCGAGCGCATGCGCCGCTACACGGACATGGCCAAGGCCATGAGCCAGGACGAGGACCAGGTGCTGCTCTTGGCCATGCTGCTGGACCAGAGCTACCAGCGGGCCATGCACACCCCCCCGCCCCTGCCTGATGGAAAAGCCGAGCCCCGCAGGGCCGAATCCCAGTCCGGCGGCTATTCCGGCGGCGGCGGACGTTCCGGCGGCGGCGGTCGCGGGTCGTCTCGCGGATCGGGCGGCGGCTCGGGCGGCGGCTCGGGCGGCGGCTCGGATGGCGGCTCGGATGGCGGAGGCCGTGGGTCCTTTGGCGGATCGGGCCGCGGCTCGGGCGACAGGCCGGGTGGCGGATCTTCTGGAGCAGCAGGCGGCGGCGACGGCGGAGGCCAGCCCGGAGCGCCCGGCCAGGGCCGCCGCCGCAGGCGCTAGGGGCGCTACATGGCCGCCCTGCCTCCGGCCCGCGCCGTCGCCCTGGACTGCCTGGCCTCCTGCCTGCTTGAGGGCCGCGACCTCCAGGCCGCGCTGGACACGGCCCTCATGGCCGACCCCCTGTCCGACCGCGACGCCGGGCTGGTGACCGAGCTCGTGTACGGCTACTGCCGCCTCAAGGGCCGGGCCGAGGCGCTGCTCTCGCGCTTCCTCGACCCCAAGCGCGTCCTGCCGACGGAGGCCATGCTGGCGCTGGGCCTGGCCACCTACGAAATCATCCACCTGGACCGCGTGCCCGCCTATGCCAGCGTGAACTGGGCCGTGGACTGGGCCAAGGGCTACACCCGCGCCCACCTCTCCGGCCTGTTCAACGCCGTGCTGCGGAAAGTGGCCGACATGGCCCCGGCGGCGCGCACCATCACCCCCTACCGCGAAAACGCCCGGGACGAGATCGAGGCGCTCTCGCGCTTCTACTCCTGCCCGGAGTGGATCGTCAGCCTGTGGCTCACGCACTACCCGCGCGAGGACGCGGCCCGCTTCCTCAAGGCCCAGGCCAGGCCGCCCGCCGTGGGCCTGGCCGTGGACGCCACGGCCCTGGACTCGACCCCGGCCGCCGCCGATCTTGTCGACCGTATGGCCGCGCACCCGGCCTGCCTGGGCCGCGCGGGCCTGGGCCTGGCCTTTGAGTCCGGCACCTCGCTTTCCGCCCTGGCGGCGGACCTGGCCCTGACCCCCCAGGAGCTCTCGGCCCTGTACCGCCAGGGCTTCGCCGCGCGCGAGGCATTGGCCGCGCTTGCGCCCGCAGGCTGGCAGACCCCGGTCTGGGACGCCTGCGCTGGTCGCGGCGGCAAGACCCGGCTTTTGCTGGAGGCCGGGCTCGCGCCCGTGCTCGCCAGCGACACGCACCAGGGCAGGCTCAAGGCGCTCTCGCGGGAGCTGGAAAACTATGCCCAGGACGGACGGCTGGTGGTCTTCCGCGCCAGGGCCGACGAACCGCTGCCCTTTCCCGAGGGCCTGTTGCCCGGCGGCCTGCGGCCCGCCAGCATCCTGCTCGACGCGCCGTGCACGGGCCTGGGCACCCTCTCGCGCCGACCGGACAGCAAGTGGAAGCGCACGCCCGACGACGCCGCCAACCTCGTCCGGACCCAGGCGGCCCTGCTGCGCCAGTGCTTCGCCACGCTGGCCCCGGGCGGCGCGCTGTTCTACCTCACCTGCACCATGAACCCGGACGAGAACCAGCGCCAGGTGGCGCGCTTTTTGGACTCCGAGCCCGATGCGCGCCTGGCCGCAACCTGGGCCACCGGGGCGGAGGTTCCCACAGGCGAGTTCTTCTATGCGGCCACCCTGCACAAGGCCGGGTAAGCAGGCAAAAACGCGCACGCCCCTTTACAGAACGCCGCCCGGCGGGTATCGGAAAGCTTGGAGCACTCCATGAGCACGCAAACGCGCCCAGAGCAATGCCAAGAAGCGACCCAGCCCGCCGCGCCGGACCTGGACCTGACCAGGGGCCAGGTCTTCCAGTCGGCCTTTGAGGCCAGCCTGGCGGTCATGTATCTGCTCGACCCGGAGTCCGGGACCATCCTCGACGCCAACCCTGCGGCCTGCGCCTTTTACGGCTACCCGCGCGCGGAGCTGGCCGGACTGCCCATCCTGGTTTTGTCGACCCTGGGCCAGGCCAAGAACAAGGCCATCCTGGCCGACATCCGCAAGCACAAGGGCGGGCACTTCGTCAGCCGCCACCGCCTGAAAAGCGGCGCCGAGCGCGACGTGGAGATCCATGCCACGCCCATGGTCCTGCCCCAAGGCCGGGAGTGCGTGTTCGTCATCGTCCACGACATCAGCGCGCGCATCCATGCCGAGCACACCCTGCGCGAACGGGAGAGCCTGCTGCGGGCCATCCTGGATTCCGCAGGCGACGGCATCGGCTTCAAGGACACGAGCCACATCTACCGCGAGGCCAATCCGGCCTTCTGCCAGCTTCTGGGCCTGGCCTGCAAGGACGTGCTGGGACGCACCAGCGCGGACTTCACCCACCGCCGCAAGAACAACCCGATCATCGACGAGTCCGACACACAGGTGGTGCGCACGCGCGAGTCCCTGGTCTACGAGAGCCTGTACGACACCCCCACGGGCCAGCGCACCTTAAGCGTGCACAAGGCCCCGGTGCTCGACGGCCAGAACGACTGCCTGGGCGTGGTCTTCATCGCCCACGACATCACCGAGCAGCGCGCGGCCGAGGCCGCCCTGCGCCAGTCCGAGGGCCTTTTGCGGGCCATACTCCAATCCGCCCAGGACGGCATTTACGTCACCGACGAAAAGGGGCTGCTGCGCGAGGTCAACCCGGCCTTCTGCGAGCTGGTGGACAGGCCGCGCCAGGCCCTGCTGGGCCATCCGCTGGCGGCGGCCTTCGAGCCCGACGAGCTGAACATCCAGCAGTCCACCACCCTTTTGGCCATGGAGACCCAGGGCCCGGTGAACTTCACCCAGCGCATCGCGCGGCCCGGGCGCGACGCCTGGGTCAACGTGGTCAAGACCCCGGTCATCGACGATCAGGGCGACTGCCTCGGCGTGGTCAGCATGGGCCGCGACATCACCAGCCAGAAAACCGGGGAGCTGCTCCTGCGCGAGAGCGAGCGGCGCTATTCCGTGCTGGTGCACCAGTCCCCGGTGGGCGTGTTCGAAACCGACACCAAGGGCCTTTTGACCTTTGCCAACGAGCGCATGCTGCGCCAGACCGGCAGGCCTCTGGAACAGCTGTTGGGCACGGACTGGCTGGCCGCCATCCACCCGGACGACCGCCACGGGTTCGTGCGCGACTGGCACGCGGCCCTGTCCTCGCGGCGCGAGTTTTCGGCCGAGGTGCGCCTGCGCGCCCAGCGCACGGCGATCATGTGGGCCTCGGTGCTCATGCGGCCCATGCGCGACGCCGCCAGCCGCGTCATCGGCTATCTGGGCGCGCTGGCGGACATCAGCGAGCGCAAGAAGGCCGAGTCCATGCGCGAGGACGTGGAGAAGGTCATCCGCCACGACCTGAAAAGCCCCCTGGGGGCCATGGCCAACGCTGCGGAGCTGCTGGAGATGCTCGGGCCGCTCAACCCCGAGCAGACCCACGTGCTGGCCGAGCTGCGCGCCCTGGTCACCCGCATGTACGGGCTCATCAGCCTGTCCCTGGACCTGCGGGCCATGGAGAACGGCCAGTACACCCTTGCGCCCGTGGCCCTGGACCTGGGCGCGGTGCTGGAGAGCCTGCGCACCGAGCTGCGGCCCCTGACCGACGGCAAAGAGCTCTCCCTGCGCGTGGAGCCGGAGGACGCAGGGCCCATCCTGGTGCTGGGCGAGCGCAGGCTCGTGGACACGGTGTTCATCAACCTGCTCAAAAACGCGGCCGAGGCCTCGCCCGATGGCGGGGAGATCCTGGTGCGGCTGCAGCGTGAAGGGGACTTTGGCGTTGTCCAGGTGCGCAACAGCGGGGCCGTGCCGCTGGACATCCGCGAGCGCTTCTTCGAAAAATACGCCACCTCGGGCAAGATCCACGGCACAGGCCTGGGCACCTATTCGGCGCGGCTCATGGTGCGCGCCCAGAGCGGCGGCATCGAACTCGACACCACGGAGCCCGACGCCACCACCCTGACAGTGCGCCTGCCTGCGGCCCCTGCCACCCCCGCAACGTAACCCCGCGCTCCGGCCCGCAACATTCGCCCCGTCGCCCGGTCTCCGGCAACGCCGGGCCTCGCCAGGCCCGGGGCCCTCGTGAATACGCCAGAGGAATCAGACAGAATAGCCGCAGGAAAGAAGCAGCGGCAACGCGGCCGCACCTTCCCTGCGGGCGCGGGCCCAGGCCTGCCCAGGCCCTCTGCCCAGGCCCTCTGCCTGCACCCTCTGTCTAAACCCTGGCCGCGTTCGCCCGCACCAGCGGCAGAACCTCGTCCAGGGGCATGGGCCAGGCGAAGAAATGCCCCTGCCCCAGGGTGCAGCCCAGGGCCAAAAGCTGGTCGCGCAGGGCGGCGGTCTCCACGCCCTCGGCCACCACACCCATGCCCAGCCCGGACGCCAGCGACACCACGGCCTGCACGATGCGCAGGCCCTGCTGCCCCTGCTCCGTTCCGACCACGAAGCGCATGTCCACCTTGAGCGCGTCGATGGGGTACTGCTGCAGGGAGAACAACGAGGAGTAGCCGGTGCCGAAGTCGTCGAGCGCCACGCGCACCCCGTTCTCCCGCAGTTGCCACAGCCTGCGCGCGGCCACGCGCGGGTCGTTCATCAGCTCGGTCTCGGTGAGCTCCACCAGCACGCCGCCCGGGGCCACACCGGCCTGGGCCATGGCCTGGGCCAGGGACTCGGCCAGGTCGCCCTGGCTGAACTGCCGCCCGGAGACATTGATGTGCAGGGGCACGGCCAGGCCTGCGACGGCGGTGCCGGGAGCCAGCTTCTGCCATCTGGCGGCGTCCTCGCAGGCCTGGTGCAGCACCCACTGGCCCAGGGGCAACATCAGCCCGCATTCCTCGGCCGCAGCCAAAAACTCCACCGGAGGCAGCAGCCCGCGCACCGGGTGCCGCCAGCGCAGCAGGGCCTCCAGCCCGGCCAGCGCGCCGCTGCGCATGTCCACAATGGGCTGGTAGTGGAGCTCAAAACGCCGCTCATCCACGGCCAGGCGCAGCTCGGTCTCCAGGGTCATGTGGCGCATGGCCTTTTCGCGCAGGCCGGAGTGGAAGACCTTGTAGCGGCCACGGCCCAGGTCCTTGGCGCGGTACATGGCGATGTCCGCGTCGCGCAGCAGGTCGTCGATGTTCGCATACTCCCCGGCGGAGAAGACGATGCCGATGGAGGCCGAGGTGTGGATCTCTCGTCCGCCCACCTGCACCGGGTGGCGCACATCCTCCAGGATGCGCCCGGCGATGTGGATGGCGTCGCGCGGGGCGGCGATGCCGTCGAGCAGGACCACGAACTCGTCGCCGCCCAGGCGGGCCACGGTGTCCACGTCGCGCACCATGGCCTCCAGCCTGCGGGCCACGGTGGTCAAGAGCGCGTCGCCCACCAGGTGGCCCAGGGTGTCGTTGATGCGCTTGAAGCGGTCCAGGTCGAGCAGCAGAATGGCCAGACGGTGCTCCGGGCTGCGCAGGGAGCGCTTGAGCGCATGCTCCAGGCGGTTGCCGAACAGGGCGCGGTTGGCCAGGCCGGTCAGGGTGTCGTGCAAGGCGTGGTGCGAGAGCTTCTTCTGGGTCTTCACCCGTTCGGTGACGTCGCGGATGCTCTCGATGGCGCCGATGATCTCCCCCTCGGCGTTGAACAGGGGCGTGGCGATGGTCGAAAGGTGCACGGGGCTGCCGCGCAGATTGTGCAGGGCCAGCTCCGCGCGCAGGGTGTCGCCCACGCGCACTGCGTCCGGGTAGAGCCGCTCCAGGTCGGCGCTGTGCGCGTCCGCGTCCAGGACCATGTCGATGAGCACGGGCCGGGGCTCACCATAGAAGGGCACGGCGTAGGCGTAGCCATCGTGGCCGACCATCTGCTCCGCGCCGACGCCGGTGATCTCCACGATGGCCCGGTTCCAGGCGATGACCCGGCCCTCGCGGTCGATGACAAAGGTGGCGTCGGGCAGAAAGTTCAGGATGTCCATGAAGCGCTGCTCGGATTCCTTGAGCAGGCGTTCGGCCAGGTGGCGCTCCTCTATCTCACGCGTCAGGGAGAGGTTGCGCTGGGTCAGCTCCGCCGTGCGCCGGGCCACGACGCCTTCCAGCTCCTGGTTGAAGCGCGCCAGCTTCTCGTAGCTGGCCTCCAGCTCAAGCGCGTAGGACTCCTTGATCTCAAGCGCGCTGATGATGCCGCCGCGCGCGGCCTCCATGTGCCCGGCCATTTCATTGAAGCCGACGGCCAGGGCTCCCAGCTCGTCCTCCCGAGCCACGCGCACCCGGGTGTTCAGCCGCCCCTCGGCCAGGGCCTGGATGCCCTCGCGCAGGGCGTGGATGGGCCGGGTGAAGGAATTGGCCACCACAAAGCCTAGGGCCAGGGCCAAAAGCAGGGCCAGCGCCACGGAGAACAGCACCAGCCGGGTGGTGTCGCGGATGCCCTGGCGGATGACCGTGTCGCTCATCAGCGCCATGAGCGTGGCCACGGGCCGCCCCTGGTTGTCCAGCAGGGGGGCCGCAGCCATGGCGTACGAGCCGCCGGGGCCGGGCCGCAGGCCCAGGGAGGTGCTTCGGGAAAGCTCGCCCGGCGCGGGCACGGCCAGGTCCGTGGCGTTGGTCCCGTCCCGCGCGTCGACCAATGTGCTGTCAGGCAGGGTGCTGTCAGACAAGGTGCTGGCCACCCGGCCGGAATCGTCCCAGCGCAGGGCGAAGTCCGCGCGCACCTGCTCCTTGAAGGCGGCCAGCTGCGCGCCGCTCACGTGATAGGTCACCACCACCACGCCCAGGACGCGCATGGTTCCGGGCGCGAGCACCGGGGCAAAAGACTTGACGCAGAGCCCCTGGGCGCTGGCGTAATAGTCCGTGCTCTCGCGCAGGTCCAGGGCGCTTTTCAGGGCCGGGGTGTCCGGGTCCGTGGCGAAGCGCAGGGCCTGGGCGTCGCCGGGTTGGGAGGCGGCCAGCCGCCGCCCCTGCGCGTCGAAGACCTCCACCAGGCCCATGGACCACAGGGCGCGGGCATCGTCCATGAGCCCGGTCAGGGCCGGGGAGCTGATGTCCGCGCGGATCTCGTACAGACCCGCCAGGTGCCGGGCCGTGGCCATGGCCTGGCGCGAGCGGCGCAGCAGGATGTTCTGGGCCTCAAGCAGGGCGGCCGTGGTCTCGGACTTCAGGTCGCCCTCCATGCACCGCAGGTGGATGTACATGTTGGCCACGGTGGACAGGGACACAGCCGCCAGGATGACCAGCAGAAACGTGGCCACGAGCCGGTTGCGCACGGAGCGGCGCAGGCTTAAGGGGAGGCTCGGCTTCAGGCCCACCAAGGCTACTCCCAGTGGCCCTTGGCAAAACGGATGGCCGCGCCCATGGGCTGCAGCACCACGCCCTGGAGGCCCTGGCGCAGGGCCACGGTGTCGCGCACGTGGACCAGGGGCACGACCGGAGCCTCCGCCGCCACAAGGTGCAGGGCCTGGCGGAGCAGGCCGTTGCGCTCGCCCTGGTCGCGGCTGGCCTCGGCGCGGTTGACCAGGCTCTGGAAGGCCTCGTTCTCCCAGTGGGAGAAGTTTCCGCGCGAATCCCAGCCAAGCTTGTAGCGCAGGAACTCGTGCGGGTTGGGCGAGTCGAAGGTCCAGCCGGACAGGCACAGGTCGTACTCGCCCCTGGCGGCCACGGCCACGTAGTCGGCCCAGGGCACAATGACGATGCGCACCCGGATGCCCACGCCGACCAGGGCCTGGCGGATGGCCTGGGCCATGCGCCAGGGCTCGGGCAGGTAGGGCCGGGGGATGTCCATGACCTGCAGGACCACCTCAAAGCCCTTGGCCAGGCCCTCGCGGGCCAGGAGCCTGCGGGCCTGGGCCGCGTCGCCCCTTTGGTGCGCGGTCTCATGCGGGTGGCCGGTGGACAGCAGCGCGGGCGGCAGCACGCTGGCCGCAGCCAGCCCCGCAAAACCGAAGACCAGCCGGGTCAGGGCCTCGCGGTCCAGGGCCAGGAGCACGGCCCGGCGCACGCCGACCTTGCGCATGTGCCCATGCCGCGTGTTGATGGCCAGGTAGGCGATGTTCAGCCCGTCCGCGCGCAGCACCTGCACCCCGTCCATCTTCTCCAAGAGCGGCAGGTCAGAGGGCGGGATGCCGGTGACGGCGTCGGCGCGGCGGGACTGGAGCTCCAGAAAGCGCGCCCCGGCGTCCGGGGTGGTGCGGACCACCAGCCGCTCCAGGCCCGGCGCGCCGCCCCAGTAGTCCGGGTTGCGCAAGAGGGTGATGGCTTCGCCCCGGCGCCACTCGGCAAAGATGAACGGGCCGGTGCCCACGGGGTGGCTGCCGATGTCCGCGCCCCACCGGACCAGGGCCAGGGGGCTCAGGATGGTCGCCTGGGACGCGGCCAGGGAATACAAAAACGAGGCCGAGGCCTGTTTCAGGCGGACGCGCAGGGTGCTGTCGTCCAGGGCCTCTGCCCCGGCCACGTGCTCGAACAGGGACCGGGCCGTGAACATGCCAGCCGCGCGGTAGGGGTTGGCCGGGTCCACCTGGCGCATGATGGCCAGGGCCGCAGCCTGGGCGTTCATGGGGCTGCCGTCGTGGAAGCGCACGCCCCGGCGGATGCGGAAGGTCCACTCCCGGCCGTTGGGCGAAACGGTCCAGGACTCGGCCAGGGTGGGCTCCACCTGGATTCCCCCGTCCTTCAGGCGCACCAGGCCCTCGCAGATCTGACCGGCCACCAGGGTCGACTCGGAGTCCGTGGCGCGGGCCGGGTCCAGGGTCAGGGAATCGCCGCCGCGCACCAGGGTCAGGCTGTTGTCATGCTCCGCAGCCAGGGCCGGGACTACGGGCAGGGCCAGCAGCAGCAGGACCGGAAGCAGCAGGACCGGAAGCAGCAGCGCGCCGGTGCGGCGGGCGTCAGCCATTGGCGGCCTGCCTGGGCGGGCCGGTGTCAGATTGACCGGGGTCAGGAAGGCCGGGGTCAGGGTAGTCGAAATCAGGGGACGCACCGGCCAGGCCCCAGCCCAAGGGCCAAAACGCACGCTGCCCGCAGCCGGGGGCCAGGGACTTGGCCGGGTCGGGATCGGGGAAGGCGGTCGGGCCGGGGAAGGTGGCCGGGTGGCCGCCGGGAGCGCGCAGCATCCGCAAGACCGAATGGATGGTGGTGGGGCGCATGCGTTTCTCCCTGTAAGACCAGACCGGACCCTGCAAAGGCGCGAGGATGATCTCTTCCTATTCTGCCCCAGTTCGGGGGAAAAATCCAGGGGCTGCGCGCAGGGCTGTGCCAACCCTTTCATAGAAGGACCATATTTGACAAATAGAAATATCACACATAGGCCATCGTTGATCAACGCAGTTTTCTTATGTTTTTTTGTTGCAGATCCACAACTGATCAACGACTTGGGGGGGGAATCATGGAGGCGAAACAGAGCCTGTTTGGGGGCAAGGGCGAGATCCTGATCGCCGGGGCTATCATCGGCCTGGCGGCCGTGCTGCTGCAATATGCCGGGAACCCGGCCAACATGGGCGTATGCGTGGCCTGTTTCCTGCGCGACATCGCAGGCGCGCTGGGCCTGCACCGGGCCGCGCCCGTGCAGTACCTGCGCCCGGAGATTCCGGCCTTTGTGCTCGGCTCCGTGGCTGCGGCCATGGTCGGGGGCGAATTCCGCGCCCGCGCCGGGTCTGCGCCCGTGCTGCGCTTTTTTCTGGGCATGGCCGCCATGGCCGGGGCCCTGATCTTTCTGGGCTGCCCCTGGCGCGTGCTGCTGCGCCTGGCCGGGGGCGACGGCAACGCCCTGTTCGGCATGGCCGGGCTTTTGACCGGCATCTTCATGGGCCACCGCTTCTACAAGGCCGGGTTCGCCCTGCCCGCCAGCCAGACCCAGTCCACACTCTCCGGCCTGGCCATGCCGCTGGCCGCCCTGGGCTTTCTGGTCATGCGCTTTCTGCTCTCCCCGGACCCGGAAACCGGCTCGCTGGGCTGGCTCTGGGCCTCGGCCAAGGGCCCAGGCGCGGCCCATGCCCCGCTCTTGGCCTCTGTGGGCGTGGGGCTCTTGATCGGCGTGCTGGCCCAGCGCAGCCGCTTCTGCACCGTGGGCTCCCTGCGCGAGCTGTTCACCCTGCGCCAGATGCACCTGATCTACGGCGTGGCCACCTTCCTTTTGGCCGCCTTCATCGGCAACCTGGTGCTGGGGCAGTTCCACCCCGGCTTTGAGGGCCAGCCCGTGGCGCACACGGCCTCGCTGTGGAACTTCCTGGGCATGGTCGTGGCGGGCCTGGCCTTTTCCCTGGCCGGGGGCTGCCCTGGCCGACAGCTGATCCTCTCGGGCGAGGGCAGCAACGACGCCGGGGTCTTTGTGCTGGGCATGCTCACCGCCGGAGCCATGGCCCACAACATGGGCTGGGCCAGCTCCCCTGCCGGGCCGGGTCCCAACGCCCTGGCCGTGGTGGTGGTGTCCTTAAGCTTCTGCATCGCCGTGGGCTTCTTCAACCGCAAGACCGCCTAGCGCTCCATCCATTATAATGACAACGGCCCGGCGGGATGCGCTCCTGCCGGGCCGTCTTTCGTTTGTTTCAGGCGGTATAGGTCGAGCAGGACCGCTGCCCGCCGGCTGGCCTACAGCCGGACCACCCGCAAGATGCCGAGCACCAGGCCGATGGACCCCAGGTCCACGTTGTAGTTGCACAGGGCCATGGCCGTGAGCAGGCTCCAGACATAGACCAGGGCCCGGCCGCCCAGGAACAGGGCCAACAGGCCCGAGGCCAGGCTGGCCATGCCCCAGAGGTCGTACAATTGGCCGAAGAGCACGCCCTGGCGCACGGCGGTCAAAAAGACCCCGCTGTCGCCCGCGCCCACGGGCGTGTCGACCACGTAGATGCGGAAGTAGAAGCAGCCCACGTAGGTCAGCAGGAAGATGCAGGCGGCCAGCAAGGTGTTTCGCGACACGTGGACCTCAAGGATGAACGGATTGGGAAGCCCTGTCTCTGCCGTCCGACCGCAGCCTTGTCAAGGTCTGGCCGGGCCGTCTTGCCCTTGAACCGGATTGCGCCTATTTTGCCGCGCAGAGGTGCCACATGCCCATGCGTTCCGCCGCCCTGGCCCAAGCCGCCGCCCTTGCGGCCCTGCTCGCCTGCTCCTGCGCCCCGGCCACGACGCCGACCCCGGCCACGACGCCGACCGCATCGCTGGTCGCCTCGTCGGTCGCCGCGCTGGTCGCCCCGGCTTCCGGCATGCAGGCTGGGGTCGCCGCGCCTGCGTCTGCCCGCAGCCGCCGCCTGGCCCTGGCCGCCTTCCATTTGCGCGACGAGCGCGGGGGCGGGCCTGCGGAGGCCCTGAAGATTTTGGACGAGCCGGACTTGCCCGCAGCCGGGGCTGACCCCAATGATCCGGCCCAGCGGGCCGAGGCCAATAACGCGACCCTGCGGGTCGACTCAAACGAGCTGGCCCTGCGGGCCTTGGCCCTAAGCCAGCTGGGCCGCTATCCCGAGGCCGTGGACGCGCTAAACCGGCTGCTGCTGGCCCGGCGCGACCTGCCGCCCGCCGCCCTGGCCGACGCCTTTGTGGAGCGCGGCCTGGCCCTGGCCGCCATGGACCACCAGGACCGCGCCGCAGAGGACTATGCAGCGGCCCTGGCCCTGGTCCCGCGGCACATCCCGGCGCTCCTGGCCCGGGCCGACCAGTTGTTCGCCCTGGGCCAGACGGCCGAGGCCGAGGCAGGGTACTCCCGGGTCATCGAAATCGCGCCGGAGAACGTGCTGGCGCGCATCAACCGGGGCGTGACGCGCGACGAGCAGGGCCGCTTCGCCGAAGCCATCGCTGACTTCACCCAGGCGGGGGCGCTTGATCCGCTCTCGCCCGTGGCGCTGGTGAACCGTGGGGTTTCGCGCTCCCAGGCCGGAGACATGGCCGGGATGTGCGCGGATTATTTTGCCGCCTGCCGCCTGGGCGCGTGCCGCAGGCTCGGCTCCGCCCGGGCCATGGGCTACTGCCAGCCCGGGCAATAGCGGCCAGGGCGGGCCTAGCCGCCGCCGAGCTTGGCCATGAGCTTCTTGGAGTTGACATGGCCCGGGTCGATCTCCAGCGCGGCCTCCACGTACTTCCTGGCGTAATCGTCCTGCTTGGCCAGGTGATAGCCGTAGGCGATGTTGAAGGCGACCACGGCGGCCGTGCGGTGGAACTCCGGGTCGGCGCGCAGCACCTGCTCGTAGCAGCTAACGGCCATGTGGTACTGCTGGCCGTCGGCGTAGGCCAGGCCCATGTTGTACAGCACGCGCTCGTCGCCCTCGACCACGGTGAGGGCCTTCTTGTAATTATCGATGGCCTCCTTCCACTTGCCCTGCTTGCGCAGCGCGATGCCTAGGCGGTTGAAGGTGACCATGTCCTCCTTGGTCAGGTTTTCGCCCTTCATCTCCAGAATCTTGAAATAATACTTTTCGGCCAGGGCCGGGGAGGCCTCGCTCACGCTCTCGGCTATGTTGGCCACGATGCGGTCCAGGTAGCCCGTGGCCTCGCGCTGGGCGTTGACGATGGCCTCGCCGAAGTAGACATCGGCCCGGTCCATGTCGTTCTTGCGCACGTAGACCTTGCCGATCTCGCACTTGCGCTCGGTGTTCAACGGGCTGATGACATCCAGCTTCTTCAAGTACAGCAGATAGTTGTCGTCATCCTCGCCCTGGTGGACGGATGCCAGCTTCTTCAAGGGCTCCAGGTACAGGGTGGCGCCGTCGTGGGCCCCCTCATAGGCCTTGATGGCCTCCTCGCGCTTGCCCTCGATGAGCAGGGCGTCGCCCATGAGCATGAGCGCCACCGGGCTGTTCCCCTTCACCTTCAGGATGGCCTGGCTGATCTGCTTGACCTTGGCCGTCTCGCCCAGTTCAAGCAGGCGGCGGGCCTCCTGCACCAGCTGGCTGATCTTGCCCTGGGGCTTGATGGCCCCGGCGATCTTCTCGATCAGGGTGTCCACGCTCACGGGCTTGGTCAGCACGCAGTCCACGCCGATCTCGTACAGCTGCGACAGGGACTCCTTGCTGGTCTCCTGGGTCATGACCAGGATCTTGACCTCGGGGAAGGCGCCCTTGAGCCCGCGGATGAAGTCCAGGGTGGGCATGCCGCGCAGCAGGCTGTCGACCATGACCAGCACCGGGGACTTGTGCCCCAGGTGGTCGCGCACGCCCCGCAACGCCAGCCCGGAGTCCTGGTAGACCTCCAGACAGTCGGCCTTGATTCCCAAGATCTTGAGCACGGTCGTGCGCAGGGTGCGCACAAAGAGGGGGTCGTCCGAGAGCATGACCAGAAAGCCGTGCTGGTTCTCCAAAAATTCACGGAGGTCCTGGTCATACTTTGGGGCGGGTGCTTGCGCCATGCTTCAAATCCTCCTGAACCGAGCTGCCTATCCTAATCCGGAGATCCATTCGCTACAATAATCTCGTATTACAATTTACACATACTGACTCCTCTTGTCGAGACCCGATACGTACAAAACAGACTGCTGTCTCTTCAAGCCCCCATGACAGCGCCCTGACAGGGCGGCAGGTTTTTCTGTCCCGGCCCTGCCTTCGCACGCATGTCTAGACTTTCTCGTTATCGTCAACACCCCGCATTTACGACTTATTTGCACTGTGGCACGGCCAGTGCATTTCACGCCGCAAAAGGGAATGTTTTTTCGAACAAGGAGGTTTACGTCATGTCTTTGGTGATCAATCACAACTTGATGGCGATGAACGCCGCACGCAACTTACAGACTTCCTACGGAGCACTGGCGACCTCGACCAGACGCCTATCCTCTGGACTGCGCGTCGGCAACGCCGCAGACGACGCGGCCGGTCTGGCCATCCGCGAGCTCATGCGCGCGGACATCAAGAGCATGAACCAGGGCATCCGCAACGCCAATGACGGCATTTCGATGATCCAGGTCACCGACGGCGCGCTCCAGGTCGTCGACGAGAAGCTCATCCGCCTGAAGGAACTGGCCATGCAGGCCTCCACAGGCACGTACTCCTCGGACCAGCGCCTGATGATCGACTCCGAATACCAGGCCATGTGCTCTGAAATCACGCGTATCTCAAACGCCACCGATTTCAACGGCATCCACATGCTCAACGGGCACCTCTCCGGCGACTCCACCACGCACAACGGAACCGGCATCGACTCCGTCGGCGCGCTGAAGATCCACTTCGGAACCGGCAACGACTCCGCCGAGGACTACTACTACGTTTCCATGGGCTGCTCCACCGCCTCGGCCTTGGGTCTGGGGCACCTTGCCGCCGGCAAGAACGCGTACAGCGACGCTGCGATCGATGCAGAGACCGACCCGACCAAGAAGGCCTCCATGATCACCGCGAACAACGCCGGCCAGTCCATCTCCACCCAGGAGCTGGCACAGCAGTCGCTGGCGGCCATCAACAACGCCATCATCTCCAAGGACAAGATCCGCGCCAGCCTGGGCGCCCTGCAAAACCGCCTGCAGAACACCATCACCAACCTCTCCATCCAGGCGGAAAACATGCAGGCCTCGGAGTCGCGCATCTCTGACGTGGACGTGGCCGAGGAAATGACCGAGTTCACCCGCGAGCAAATCCTGAGCCAGTCCGCAGTAGCCATGCTGGCCCAGGCAAACTCCCTGCCCAAGATGGCCATGCAGCTCATCCAGGGCTAGGCCTAAAGCGACGACACATTCGGCTTCAAGGCCGGGAGGGGCGACCCTTCCGGCCTTTTTCGCGCTTTTCCCGCCCCAAAGGCCGTGCTACACAACGCGCAAGGGCCGCCCGAGGGCCCGGAAGGAGGCCCCATGCGCGGGCTGCCCGCCCTTGTCCTGCTGGTTCTGCTCGCCCCGGCCCTTGCCCTGGCCCAGGCCCCGCCGACTCAAGCCCCGCCGACTCAAGACAGTCTGGCCCAAGACCGTCTGGCGCCGGACGCACTGGTCCGCTTCGACACCCGGCCCGGAATGGTCCTGCCCGTGTACCGCATGCGCGCGCCCGGCGCGCCCGCCACGCTGCTGCTGCTCTCCGGCGGCGCGGGCGGCATGGGCCGCATGGACCACATTGGGGACGGGCAGCCGACCAGCAGAAATTTCCTGGTGCGCAGCCGGGGCTTCTTCGTCCAGGCCGGGTTCGATGTGGCGGTGCTCGGCCTTCCCTCAGACAAGAAGAGCGGCTGGAGCGCCACGGACCGGCTGGGGGCCGAGCACATGGAGGACATCAAAAGCGTTGTCCGGCAGCTCAAAGCCGACACGGGCCTGCCGGTGTGGCTGGTGGGCACGAGCATGGGCACGGTGTCGGCCACGGCCGCAGCCATCGCCTTTGGGCGCGAGGAACTGGCCGGGGTGGTGCTGACCTCAAGCATCACCGGGCGGCAGAAGACCGGCGCAGCGCCCACCCAGGACCTCTCGGCCATCCGCATCCCGGTGCTGGTCATGCACCATGCCAGGGACGGCTGCACATTCTGCTCGCCTGCGGAGGCCGCGAGCATCGTGGGCTGGCTGACCAACGCCCCGGTGCGGAAATTTCTGCTGGTGGACGGCGGCGCGGGCGCCTCGGGCAACCCCTGCGAGGCGCTGCACCATCACGGCTACATCTGCATGGAGCAGGAGGCGGTCAGGCTCATCACGGACTGGATCAGAAACCCGGCCCCGTAAGGCCGCGCCGCGCTAATCCCCGCTTCTGGGACGCAACGTGGACAGGGCCAGGGCTGCAGCGGCCTGC
>Ga0209083_1001149_pt1 | contig 31876 bp, 32 predicted proteins | sample AM7aDNAmetaG_FD_184132 | JGI IMG/M metagenome (GOLD analysis project Ga0209083, IMG submission 184132) | Freshwater microbial communities from Finland to study Microbial Dark Matter (Phase II) - AM7a DNA metaG (SPAdes) (version 3) | ecosystem: Environmental > Aquatic > Freshwater > Lake ... | reverse complement strand
GATGGAGATGTATGGTCAGTGATTGATGTGTTCATAGTTCCTTTCGGGGTTGACGATCATAAGTGCGAACAATGCGATGAAGCAGGACTCGGAGGACCGAGTCGTGCTTATCGCTGGCGTTCGACAAGGAGGATGATATGGAAAGTATTCCGTTGAGAGTCTGCTTCACCCGCGAGGGCGCAGACAAGATCAATGACATGATGTTTTGCGGCATTCCCCGCATTGGTGATGCCGTAGTGACGGACAAGGGCAGATATATCGTGAGGCGCATTATTCACGTCTCCTCGTCACTACCCATCCCCATCGCGCCACCACCGCATTTAGAAGTCTTATTAGAGCCGGTCGCCACTCTGGACGGGGATCAGACTCCGGCACCCACTGATAGTAGCCGCCGTGGGCCTTGACGAATTTCATGTTGTTCATTGTTTCTCCTTTTGTTGGTTGGTTGCGGGCGGAAGTGTCGAACAATTCGTGGGAGCTAACAGCGACCCCGGCGGTCGCTGTAGCTCCACTCTGGCGTTGGGCAGAAACGGAAAATGCGAGAAGCGGCCAGTGTGATGGGCGAAAACCCCCTTCACTTTGAGATGAAGGGGCCTGACGAATACTACGAATAAGTCAGACTCACGTATGGCCGCTCCTCCATTCTTACGGAAATTATGCGCACAGTGAAAGACCTTCAAGAGAAGATTGAGAGGCATCGCCAGAACATTGCGAAGTATACCGCTTCGCACAGCATCTCTATTTCCATTGCACCCGCCCACGCCGGCAACACGGTGGCGGGGCTGGCCGTGGGCACCAATGGCACCGGCGACTGGAGCGGTCCCGCGACCATCATCGTGCCGTAAGCACCGGGAAGAGATTCTTCGACAAGCTCAGAATGACAGATAACAGAAGGCCGCGTCATCCGACGCGGCTTTCTGCTTTTAGTCGGTTCAGGTAGTAGAACGGGCGTCCCGCCCGTTTTCTAGATAGTAGGACAGGCGTCTCGGCTGTCAGATTGAATGATAGACAGGCGGGACGCCTGTCCAACTAATAAACGGGCGAGCCGAGTTTGACGAGACGGCGCTGTCGTGTGCGCCAAACCTCGTTCCACTATTACTATTGCACCACCCTCGGCTGTTACCGCGCGAACGGCTCACCGGGAGGTTCGCCCTCCAGTTCCGTTTCGGAGTTGGAAGTTCAGCGTTGAATGTTCAATGTTCAACGTTCAGGTGTTACCGCGCGAACGGCTCACCGGGAGGTTCGCCCTCCAGTTCCGTTTCGGAGTTGGAAGTTCAGCGTTGAACGTTCAATGTTCAACGTTCAGGTGTTGCCGCGCGAACGGCTCACCGGGAGGTTCGCCCTCCAGTTCCGTTTCGGAGTTGGAAGTTCAGCGTTGAATGTTCAATGTTCAACGTTCAGGTGTTACCGCGCGAACGGCTCACCGGGAGGTTCGCCCTCCAGTTCCGTTTCGGAGTTGGCAGTTCAGCGTTGAACGTTCAATGTTCAACGTTCAGGTGTTACCGCGCGAACGGCTCACCGGGAGGTTCGCCCTCCAGTTCCGTTTCGGAGTTGGAAGTTCAGCGTTGAATGTTCAATGTTCAACGTTCAGGTGTTGCCGCGCGAACGGCTCACCGGGAGGTTCGCCCTCCACTGCTGTTTCGGAGTTGGAAGTTCAGCGTTGAATGTTCAATGTTCAACGTTCAGGTGTTGCCGCGCGAACGGCTCACCGGGAGGTTCGCCCTCCAGTTCCGTTTCGGAGTTGGAAGTTCAGTAAGGATCGTCAAGATTCGGAAACATGTTTGCGCCGTGTTGATGCTTGAGCGCGACAGCAGGAAGGGATAAGAACTACCGCGTGACCAATGATATGAAATCGATCGATCCGCTGGCTGTCATGCCGCTGTTGGTATGTTGCCGGGAAGCAGCCCCGCCAATCCAGTCCCATGCCTGCCGATAATTCGTCTCCCAACCGGCGCCTCGTCCGCCTGGCGTTTGTGCTCATGGCGGCCTTTTACTTCTTTGCGTACTTTCAACGCACGGCGGTGCCGGGAACGATTTTTAACGAACTCCAACAGGAATGGCATCTGTCGGCGTCGGCGATTGTCGCGATGGGATCGGTGGCGCTCTGGGTTTACGGCATGATGCAACTCGTGGCCGGCGTCTTGACCGACCGGTTTGGCGGGACGCGGATGCTGCTGTTGGGCGGTGCCATTGCGGCGGTGGGGGTGACGCTGTTTGCGTTGGCACCGACTCCCGGCTGGCTGTATGCGTGCCGGGCGTTCATCGCCGTGGGCGATAGCTTCATTTATTTGTGCATTATCAAGGAAGTGAGCTTGCTGTTCCCGCGCGATCGGTTTGCCCGCGTGACGGGTGTGCTACAGTTTTGCGGCGTGGTCGGCGGGATGGTGGCGATGTTGCCCTTTGAACGCGCCACACACCGGTTCGGCTGGCACGTGAGTTTGGCGACAATGGGTGGGTTGATGCTGACGGTCTGGATCATCAATCTGCTGGTGCTGCCGAAGCTGAAGCATTTCACGCCACCCACAACAACGTGGTCCTTGCAACCGCTTTGGGAGATCGTCCGCAGTCAGCGCAACTGGCCGGTGTTGCTCAGCGCCGGTCTCAATTTTGGGATCTATTTCACGCTCCAGGTTGGCATCGGGAAAAAGTTCCTGCAGGATTTTGTCGGGCTCAGTTCCAAACAGGCGGCAACATTCACGCTGATCATGATGACGGTGACAGCGGTGGTGTGTCTGTTGTCCGGTTTCCTGCTCCACCAGACCGGGGGCCGGCGGAAGCCATATTTGGTGTTGTCGGTCGGATTGATGGTTGGCGCGCTGACGCTGCTGCTCGTGGGTGTCCTTTACCAGGCTGGCGCGTGGCTGTTTCTCACCGGTTACATCCTCGTCGCGATTGCCAATCTTGCTGGTCCCATCGGCGGCACCGTGATGAAGGAGTTGAATGATGACCGGCACGTGGGACAGGCGTTGGCCTTGTTGAACACGCTCGCTTACCTGGGCGTGGCCGCGTTGCTGACGTTGGTGGGGACGGTGCTGGATGCGTTTCGCTCCAGCGCAACGCGGACGGATGCGGGCCTGATTTATCCATCCCAAGCGTATGTGCTCGTGTTTTCGATTCTGACCGGCCTGGCGGTCGTCTCGTTTGTCGCCATGTGCTTCGTGCCCGAAACACACGGCAGGTCGGCTTCTGATTTACCGGTGGCCACTGAAATACTCTAGCGGCTGAGCCGGAACGATGCAATTGCCGTTGTCGTTGGTAGGGCGCGACCGCCGGGCGCGCCGCGTGAAATCAACGGCACGGACGGCCCGGCGGTCCGTCCCTACCACACACCATTCAGTGGCGCAGGCAGGGACGCCTACGCTACCGAATTTTAAAACACGCGCTGCGGTCCGTAATTGCCGCTCGCGTTGAAGCTTGCGCCCTCTGTCAGGAAAGCTTAAGAAACGCCGTGTGAATAATCCCCAGCCAACAGTCCCAGACAATTCGCTCATTTTGCTGCCGCGACCACGCCGACTAGAGTTGTTGGCAGGTAAACCTGTTGCCGTGACCGCACCGATCCGGACGGTGACGGAAGCGGACCTGCCGGCAGAGGGTTACCGGCTGACGGTGAACAACGAGGCGATCACTTTGGCATCCGCCACGCCGGCGGGCGCGTTTTATGGACGGCAGACCTTATTGCAATTGCAGCGGCAATCGCCCGGCGGCATCCCGGCGTTGCGGATTGAGGATTGGCCCGACTTCGCCAACCGCGGGTTCATGCTCGATATCAGCCGCGACCGGGTCCCGACGATGGCGACGCTGTTTCGCCTCGTGGACTTGCTGGCGGAATGGAAGATCAATCAGCTCCAGCTTTATACCGAGCACACGTTTGCCTACCGGAACCACCGCGAAGTTTGGGAGCACGCCTCACCGATGACGGCGGCCGAGATTCGCGAGCTGGACAAGTATTGCCGGGCGCGGTTCATCGAGTTGGTGCCGAACCAGAACAGTTTCGGGCATCTGGAGCGCTGGCTCAAGCATCCGCAGTACACGGCCTTGGCCGAGGCGCCGGCCGGTTTTGATTTTCCGTGGGGACATTGCGGGGCGCCGTTCAGTCTCTGTCCGACGGACCCGCGGTCGGAGGCGTTGATTGCGGAACTGTTCGGTGAATTGCTGCCGAATTTTACGAGCCGGCAAATCAACATCGGCTGCGATGAAACCTACGATGTTGGCCAGGGCCGGAGCCATACAGCCTGCGAACAGGTCGGTCGGGGCCGGGTCTATCTGGATTTTCTCAAAAAAATTATCGCCATCGCGCAACGCGACGGGCATGCGGTGCAGTTCTGGGGGGATATTCTCCAGCATCATCCCGACTTGCTCAGCGAGATTCCGTCGGGCGTGATTTCGCTGGAATGGGGCTACGGCGCGACCCACGATTTTGATGGGCACTGCGGACTTCTGGCCAAGGCGGGCGTGCCGTTTTATGTCTGCCCCGGCACCTCGGCGTGGAACAGTCTCAGTGGAATGCTGGTCAACGCCAGGGGCAACCTGGTGTCGGCGGCACTGCATGGCAAGAAATACGGTGCCGCCGGTTATCTCAACACCGAGTGGGGGGATGGCGGCCACTGGCAGCAATGGCCGATTCCTTTGCCGGCTATCGCTTACGGCGCGGCGGTATGTTGGGCGCTTGATGCCAACCGTGATCTCGACCTCCCGGGTGCCTTGAGTTTTCATCTCTTCCAAGACAGCACCGGTCAAATGGGGCGCATTGCCTGTGAACTGGCCCAACTGAATCAAACCGCGCGAAGTTACGAGTCCAACGGACTGGGTTTTTCCATCATGCTCGGCAATCCGGATGCGTCGGCTGCGGATGGACGGTGCGTCGAAGGCAAGCCCGCCTGTTTTCAGAAGGCGCTGGAGGCCCTCGCACGCTTGCGCCGTGAATTGGCAGGAGTGCGGCTGGAATGCGCCGATGCCGATCCTATTCGGGCCGAGTACGAGTTTACTCTTTCGATTGTGGCTCACGCCTGCCACATGGGCTTGGCGCGCGCCGAATCGCTCGCGCCCACGACCGCGGCAGTTCCGTCCGAACGTCGGCACCTTTTGGCGCAGGAACTTGCGCCACTAATTCCTGAGTACCGGCGGCGCTGGTTGGCGCGGTCCCGGTCGGGCGGGTTGACTGATAGTGTCCAGCGTTTCGAGAAGCTGCTGGAAATTTACAAGGCGTGATGGAATTCCCGTGCGTCAAAGCGAAGATTTAATGAAAACAAGTGTAATCAGAGGAGAAGGAAAGTCGCTTGAGGCGAAAAGTGGAACGGGGTTTGCGGAGAACCGCGTCTCGTGGAACTCGGCTCCGCCCGTTCGTTCTGGCAGTTTAAGTGAAATCAACGGGCGGGACGCCCGTTCCACTAGTCATTTTATAACCAACTCCGCAACCACCATTGCCTGCGCCGCATTCCTCGCCGTGGCCTTGTTCCTTTCGACGGGGCCGGTGTTCGCCAAGGAACCGGAAATTGCCGTGGCGAATAATGCGACGGACTTGGCGACTTGGAAGACCCGCAGCCGGTCGGCCACGGACTGTTTTGTCGGCGACCTTCAAAAAGAGACTGGTTTGCTGCTTCGCAGTACCAGCCGTGAATTGTTGACTGCGGGACGGTACCGGCTGCATGTCCCACTCGCGCTGGCCCCATTCGGGAACCCGCTGATTAGTGCGATTGAAATTTTCGTCCAAGCCGGTTCACAGGCCCGGCAAATCACTCGGTTGCAGTTCGGCGAGCCGGATGTCTTCACCGACGTCACTGTGGATTTCGTGGTCGGGCAACCCGTAAAAGTGCCGGTGACCGTGAGCTGGAGCATGCAGGGTGGAAAAGCCCGCCGGACGCGCACAAAGGCATTAATTCCGACCTCCATCAACGACGTGCCGGCCGCGGCTGATGATTTGGCAAATACGCAACTCGAAGGGGAAGGCGACCTGGTACTGTTGGCAGACGTGCGCAAACGTGTCTTGCGGTTGGTGGGCCAGGAACCGGTGATTGAACGGCTGTCGCCAGTCGAGGTGACGTCAGTGCAGACGGACCGCGTGGTTTATGAGCCCGGGATGACTGGTGCCGTGGAAGTGGTGGTGCGGAATTTCGGCGCATTGCCCGCGCGCGCAGAATTGAAAGTTGAGTGCCGGCATGGCTTGGATGCGTCCGAGATGGTGGGGGCAACCACGCTCGATGTGCCGGCCGGCGGATCCAACAGTTGGCGGGGTGCGATCATCCTGCACGACATGTATTGGGGCGCAGAAGTGCTCGCGCGGGCGCGCCTGCCAGACGGGCGTGAGTCCGGGCTGTCGACTGTTTTTGAGGTCGCCAGCAATTTCTGGGAGGTGGCGTCTCTCGCAGGACAGGCCACGAACGGCGGGCTGGGTTGGAAGGATCCCGCCAGCGCGGAAGCGCAGATCCAACGGTTCCGGCAACAGGGGTTCACCGGCTTCGAGTGTTTCTTCTGGGCGGAATGTGATTTTAGCGGGTTCACGCCGACTCAGGAAGATTTCTTCAGCGGCCAGACTCAATACACGCATTCAATTTCCGGCACAAAGAATTTGATTGCCGCGGCGCATCGCCAGGGGATGGTCGGGACCGTGTACGCCAATCTCTGGGGGACGGATGGCGCCGTCGGCTACGAAACCATGCGGCGGCACCCCGAGTGGATCGCGGGCGGTGGGTTTTCCACGGAGGTGCTTGATTACTGGCCCGCCATGTATGCCAAGAAAATTCCGCCGCCCCATCAGTGGTACGAAACCAATTTGGTGCAGGACGAGACGAACAGCATGGCGGCGATCCGGTACCACGCGGCGCAATTGGTGGCGAGCCACCGGCAGTTTGGCTGGGATGGGGTGCGGTACGATTCCTATTACAGTAACGAGTGGACGAAGAAGGCGACCAAGCTGACGCGCGAACTCGTGGAACACGAAGTGCCCGGTTTTCAGTTTGGCTACAACTCGTTTGCCGATGCGGATGATCGGGCCGGTGCGCTGGACGTCATGGTTGGCGGCGGTGGAATGATCATGGCGGAGGGGATCCGCATGGAACGCAGTCCGTCGCTGCAAAGCTACGCGCAGGCTTTGATTCAATGGCGCGATCTGATCTGGCCGCACAACGGCCACCTTGGACCGCTCTACACGGGCAACGCCGTGCCGGAAAAGACCCTTGCAACGGTCGCGACCGGCTTGGACGCGGTGTATGTTTCCTCGGTCATGTTGGCCACCGGCTCGCATCCGTACTACCACCCGCTCGAAGGCGACCTCGGCCAGCATCAACGGCACGCGCTCCGGTATGCCGAGTTTTTCTGGAATAATCGGATGCGGCCGGTCAGCAAACCCGACCAAGTGGTGTCGTTCGGGGTGACCAATTCCGCGATTTTCTTCGACTGGCAGCCGCTCGTGCGCAAGTTCAATCGGGGCGGTGACCGGCGACGGATCATCATTCATCTGCTCAACATTGCGCCCGATTATAAGTTCTACACCAATCATGCGCTGGCTACGCCGCCGGTTCTGCATGACTTACCGGTGACCGTTCACTTGCCGGCGGACGCACAGGTAATCGGCGCCTGGAGTTTGTGCCCGGTGCCGGAATCGCATCACGAACGGTTGACAGAAAAGACCGTGGCGGGGACTGTCACGGTGCGCCTGCCGGAGTTGCGGTTCTTTCAGACGATCGTGATTGATTACACTTCGCAGGAGGAACTGTTGTGAGCCCGGGGAAGGGATGGGAGACGCCCGCTGTGAGCAGGCACACACCGACAATCTTTGCGACGGAGGAAACTATCAGAAACCGGTTAACGCAGCGGCGCGGTCGAGACACCGCGCCCTACCATAAAATTCGACTGCCGATCAAACGGCTGGCTTTATTACTCCTGTTCGTTTTGACCGTTTCGGCACAGGCCGAGATGCCCCGTCGCGTTCTCATGGTCCGCGGATTGTGGTCGGATTTGTATCAGTGTGAAACTGCGTTCGCGATGCTCGGCGGGGTGCGCATTGTCAACGTCTGGCACTGGCCCGATGGCGTGTCTGGCACGTTTCCTGGCACTGCGGAAGAATTTGCGCGGTATGATCTTGTGATTCTCGCCAACGTCAACGGCCGGTCGTTGCGACCGGACGGCCGGGCGCTGCTGAAACGCTACGTGGAATCCGGTGGCGCCGTGCTGATGCTCGGCGGTTATTACGCGTTTGGCGCGGAGTACCACGGCACGGAATTGGCCGAGATCGCACCGGTCGAGTTTATGGACCACCCTGATTTGGTGGCCTGTCCAACTGGGGCGCGGATCGAGCCGGTCAAGGACGGCGCCCAGCCGCGCGTGTTCTGGCGGCATAATGTCACGCCGAAGCCCGGCGCGCGCGTGGTCTTGACTGCGGACGGGCAGACGCTGCTCATTACCGGCACGTTTGGCAAAGGCCGGGTGGCGGTGTTTGCCGGCAGCGTGATGGGCGATCCCGCGACCGGTCAGCTTCCTTTTTGGGAATGGAATCAATGGCCAGCGGTATTGGCAGAGACGATGGTGGGGCTTGCGCCAACGGCTTCGGCCGCCGCGCCACCGTCAAAAAAGACAATCGTGGCCCAACTGCAAGCCGCGCTGGCCAGCACGAACGGAGTCGACCAACTTTTCGAAGCGGCGCGGCCGATTGTGGACCCGGATTTTGCGCCGGTGGCAAAGGCGTTGATCGAGTCCGGACACTCCGCACAGGTATTGCTGGGGTTGCGACTCCTCGGTCTCAGCCATGCGCCGGGAGCGAAAGAGTTATTGCTGACAGCCTTCGCGAACGGCCGGGTGGAGTCGGCCGGTCGGAGCCGTCCGCCCAGTGTGGACGATATACTGGATGATGCCGTTGGCCACAAGTCAACTCTCGGGGAATCCTCGGACCTGAATCCTGGAACGGCCAAGATGAACGTCGAACAGACCAAGGCGGTTCAGTTGGCGGCGTTGGAGGGGCTGGGTTGGCTGGGCGATCCGGCGGCCATTCCGTTCCTGCGCGAGGTGATGCGCAAGTGCCCGCTGCGCGCGATTCCGCCCGGTGATTTCTGCGACAGCTTTACCGACTCCGATGAGCAAGGTGAAACCGCCATGGTTGCGGCCTTGCGCTGTGGCGACAGTGCTGTTGCGGCACCGGTGGTGGACCTGTGGATGCAAAATCTTTACACCCTTGCCACTATGAAAATCAGCGACGCGGGAGCCAAAACAAAGCGGGCTGACCAGGCGATCCAAATCAACCGGCTGACCGCTGCCCAGGCGCGACTGACGGCCGGCCTGGAAAATTTGCCGGCCGCAGTTCTGCCGGCTCTGGCACAGCGGGTGGCGGTGGAAAAAGACCGGTGGATTGTTCCCCTCGCTTTCGCCATGTTCGGCCGACCATTCAATAACGGGCGGGTTTTACCCACCGAAGTCACCGCGATCTTGCGGCAGGCCAAACTCCCGGCCGTAGCCGCTTTGGCAAACGCCCAGTGAAAGTCGAAATCGGAAAACCCTTGTGTTGAATCCAAACGATGTCCGGATGATTCGGGACCTGGCTGCTCGCGTCGCCGAAATTGCCGAGCGCCCGGTGCAGGAAGAGAAGCGGGCGCTGTGGCGCAAACTCAATGCCCGGCAACCGGTCCGGCCCCTGGTGATGATGGATCAGGTGTGCTGGCACGAGTTGAATGGCGGTGGCGAACTGACGCTGCAATGTACCGACGCGGAATGCCGCGGCTATGAGGAGCAGCTGCGGCGGATCCTCTATCAGTGGCACCATTTCCCCGTGGACCGGGTTGTGGAAAACTTTATCCGCGTGCCCAAGGCGATTCGGAACGCCGGTTTTGGGATCCGGATTCACGAGGAAATCGCCGTTAGCGATCCGACCAATTCAGTCGTCGGCCATAAATACGAGAATCAGTTTCAGACAGACGCCGACCTGGAAAAGATTCAGGAGCCACGGATCAGCCATGATGCGGCAGAGACGGAACGCCGCTTGACGGTGGCCCATGAACTCTTTGACGGATTGCTACAGGTCCGGGCCGACGGTGCCGATCCTTATCTTTCCTTGTGGGATCCGATCAGCATGTGGATGGGGGTCGAGAACGCGCTCTACGCCATTATCGACCGACCGGACTTCATGCATCGGCTCCTGGCCCGGTTGACGGACGGCTACCTCAGCCTGCTCGACCAGCTCGAGACGCAAGGGCTGCTGTGCGGTCCCCAGAGCTTGATTCATTGCACCGGGGCTGAGACGGACGAGTTACCCGCTCCGGGCTACAATCCGGAGCGCCCCCGGACGAAGGATTGTTGGATGTTCGGTCTGGCCCAGATGCTGGCGACCGTCTCCCCAGAAATGTTTAAGGAATTTGAAGTGACCTACGCGAGCCGCATCTGTGCCCGGTTTGGGCTGGTGTACTACGGGTGTTGTGATCCGCTGGATGGGAAAATGGCCGAGGTTCGCCTGATCCCGAATGTCCGCAAGGTTTCCATGAGCCCCTGGGTCAACGAAGAGCGGGGGGCGGCGGCGATTCAGGGCGACTTTGTCTATTCCCGAAAGCCGAACCCGGCATTTGTTGCGACCGATCGCTTTAACCCGGCCCAGGTCCGAGACGATTTGCTGGCGACGCGAAAAGTCTGTGAAAAGCACGGCTGTCCGCTGGAGCTGATCCTGAAGGACATCAGCACCGTGCGCTATGAGCCGCAACGCTTGTCCGAGTGGGCGCGGATTGCCATGCAAGTCGTGGGCGGTTAAATTGGCCTCATGATACGCCCCATCCTGACCCAGTTGGCTCCGGATTTGTTTGTCGCATCATTTGTCGGAGACACCAGCAGTCATCTAATTATTCGGCGGGGGAAGAGCCTGTTGATCGACTGCCAGGCGGCGCAACTGCGCGACTGGATTACGGCTGCGGGTTTGCCACTGCCGGATCAGATCCTCCACACTCACGTGCAACCGGGGCATTGTCGGGAGGCAAATTCATTTCCGGCGGCGCGAATTCTAGTGCATGAAGCGCTGGTGGAATTGGCCAGTGATCCCGCTGGATATACCCGTGCCAGTCAAACCCGGTGGGATCATCCCGCCGACTGGCCGATCACTTTGGGCCGTGAGAAGTACGGAATTGCTGGCAGCGTGACAGTTTATCCGCCGGAGTCGCCCTTGAAAATCGCCGGGACATTTCGCGATGGGGACCGGCTCCCATGGCAGGACCTGACCTTGGTGGTCCATCCGTTGCCGGGGCACGGCTTGCAGCCCGTCGGCTTTATTCTGGAGTTGGCGGGCGAATCGTTGGCGATTTTCACCGGCGACCTGCTTCGGTCACCGGCGCAATTGATAAATATTTACGACCTTGAAATCAATTATGGCGGGACAGCCCTGCCGGGATTACCCGCCGTCTTGCGATCCTTGGCAGAGTTGCCGGTTCAGCCGTACTTTCCGGCAACCGGCCCGGTCGCTTTGGACGGGCCGGCCCAAGCGCGGGAATTGGCTGCTGCCATTGACTCGTACAACGCCGCGCTCCAATGGCCGGGCAATCCGGCGGCCCCGGTCTCCGCGCGTGAGTTCCCCAAGGTGGGCCGCTACCGCCAATTGCATCAGGGCGTCTATCAGATCGATAACTTTGGAAATTGCATTCTGCTGATCAACGATGCGGGGCAGGGGTTACTGGTCGATCCCGGTCCGTGCGACTACGAATCGCCAGACCGTGTGCCAGCATTTCACCGCGATCTGGATCTGTTGGAACGCGAGTGCGGACTACGGACGATTGATTTAACGCTGATCACGCACATCCATGGAGATCATTATGACATGGTACCGGTCCTGCGGGAACGCTACCCCGAATGTCGGGTCGGCGCACTGGATCTGGTCGCAAAAGTTGTCAGTTCACCCCGCGATTACCCGTATGCGGCGCTATTGCCGTGGTACAACCGCGGATTGGACCGAGTCCCGGTGGACATCGTTTTGGACACCAATTCAACCTACCAGTGGCACGGAGTAGCGATTCGGTCCCGGCATTTACCGGGGCATTGTTACTGCCATGCCGGCTATTTCCTGACTTTTAACGGGTTGCGACTCGCAATAACTGGCGACACAATTCAGAGCCATGGCGCCCCGGACGGTCTCAGTTTCATTATTGCAAACCACAGTGTCCCGGACGAGCACAGCGGAATACTGAAAACGTACCAGCAGCTGGTCACCGAATCCGTCGATTTGAACCTGGGCGGCCACGGCGCACATTTTTCTAATTGCGCAGCGATGTATGCGGCGAGCTTGAAACGGATCGAGCACGCGCTGCCGTATCTGCGCCGGTTGATTCCCGCCGGCGATCTAACGGCCGCATTTCTACGGCCAACCTTTCCGCGCTGGTGAAGCCGCTGTCGTCCGCGATTATTCAAACACAATCATCGCATGTCCGCGAACTTCCGGCACGACCACATCCACCCGGTTCCCTCGGACATCGAAAATCAAACCTTCCCGGTTCGGCGCGAGATAGACAAACTTGGGCGGGTGGGCGCACTTCAGTGAGATTGGCACATTGTACAGCGGGACAATATCCTCAATGATATCAATATTCCGGGTCCGCCGTTCCGGACAATAGTTGAGCAGATGCACGATTGTGCGCCGGCCTTGGCGCATGATGGTCGCCTCAGTGCCTGTGGGCGCTTCCAGTCGCAGCAAGGGTTCGGGCAGCAACTGATCGAGGAGGCTCTTGACGAGCAACCGGTACGGATAATTCCCGTGGGTCGCGTAGGCGCCAAAAATTGGATAGCTGATGTAGCCAACATTCCCGTGGAGTGTCGCGGCCGCATAGCGGGTGAGTTTGTCGCCCGGGGTCTGGTTGTGCGATGAGAAATGATCCCAAGTCCGCTCAAAGTACGGCTCGACGATGCGAACAATCGTGTGGGAACTGGTCACGCGCACGCCCTGGTCATACATCACGTGATCTCCGCCGTTGCAGCGGAAATAGGTCGTCGTGAACGGCGATAGTCCGGCCGGCTTGATCCGGAGTTCCGGCAGGAGCAACTTCTTCCCATCTGCCGAGAGACCGCTGGTGCCAGTGGCGAGCAATTTCCCGCCCTGTTTGAGGTAGGCCTGCAACCGTTTTGCCAGTGTCGGGCTCACCGGAATGGCATCGGGCAAAATGACGAGTTCATAGCTTTCGAGCGGGCTTGTTTCATTGACGACATCGAACTGGTGGCGGAGCTGGGTGAGCAGGCGCGTGGCGCCTTCGTCCGTACCGGTCGTCGCCGTCGGGAGTTGGAACAGGCCAATCTGGGCAACCGCCACCGCACCCGTCAGCCACGGTTCACGGTCTTCAACCCGGCGGTACGCCTGGCCAATCAATTCGTAAGCGCCACGGTCCGGAACTCCCCGGGGATGCAATTGGTCGCCGATGGAACATTGGGCACCGTGGGCCATCATCTGGCTTGTTTCGTATTCGAGCGCGGCAGACGGCTTGAGTCCGCCAAAATCCGCCCAACTTTTGTGAAACCGCGCTGTCATCCCCATGTACGGTTTCGGGAACGTTCGGACATACCGGACGTTTTTTGGGAAATACATATACCCCCAGCCCCCCGTCGCCAGCGCCTCGATTTCTGTGTGCGTGAGAAAATCGATGTCGGCCGTGAGGTTGTGCAGCGGGCGGCTGTTAAAGAAGACGGTCGCTTCGCGGCTGCTGGCTTTCACCAGTCGATAGAATCGCCGCAGGTAGTCGAGCGATACCTGCTTGGAGTGGGTGTCCCGGTCCGCCTCGGATTCGGGATTTAATCCGGCCCGGCGCATGCTCGCAATAAAATACTTCGTCGTGGAAGGCTGATCCCAACACATGTCAAAGAAAACGCCATCGACCGGCTTAAACAGTTTGAGAATCTCGGTGGTCTGATCAGCGAGGTAATCCTGATACGGCGAGGACATGTCCAGGATCTGCCACCCTGGCAGGAAAACACTGTCGCCCCATTTCACCTGGCCGCTGTTGGCTCTGCGGGCGACCCATTCCGGATGAGTGTTGGCAGCATACTCGTCGCACTGGACGCTGATGTAAATCGGCGCGCGAATTCCTTCCGCGTGCAGCGCGTCGACCTGTCCGCGCAACAGGTCCAGACCCCGGCGCAGTCCGGGATGCCGCTCGGGCCGGCGCGTGTTGTAATATAAATGTCCGTGGTGACATTTGGCAAAAACTGTGACGCTGTTCACGTGCGCCTGTTTCATCGCGCGGGCGAACTGGCGTGCATTAAAGTCCTGGCCAACATCGGGGATGGCTGGGCCGGTGTGAAAGTCCAAATGGATTTGTCGGGAAGGGAGCACTAGTTTCATGGCTGTGTTAGCTATCAAAGGTGGTCGCCTGATGCAATCACCAAACTACCGGTTCGTTCGACCTGGGCGGATCTGATACCGCCTCCATTCCGTTATTCGTAGCGGCCAAATTCGGCGGCGGCGGCGGTCATGGCTTGGACATTTTCGGGAGGAGTGTTGGCCATGACCAGGCAGCCCGGACAGAGAACGAATCGGGCGCGGAGCTGCCAAGTACTCTGGATCGCTTGGCGGCACTGGTCTTTCACGAGCGCCGGTGTTCCCTGATACAAAACCGCCGACGGATCGATATTGCCGAAGACGCAGCAGCGATTGGCGATGGTTGCCAGCGAGCGCGGTAAATCATTAAGATGATCCAACTCGAGAATTTCAGCGCCGGTTTGAACCATGTCTTCGATGATGTGGTTGGACTGGCCACAGATGTGGACGGATAACAAACCAGCGCCCAACGCTTGTTTATATTGGCGCTCGAACGGTTGCGAAAACCGGCGGTACATCTCGGGTGACAGCAGGGATTCGCCCGACAGGCTATCGCCAATCGAAGTTGCATCCGCTCCCGCCGTCAGCTGCGCTTGCGCAAACGCCACGCCCGCCTGACGGCAGATCTCCAGCGCAGCAAAAATATCTTCCGCCGGTTCATCCAGCAGATCCAACATGAACGACGGTGGATCACGCAGTAGCCCCAGCAAGCCAAAGGGACCCTGGTCCGCGCGTGCCAGAATGGCCAGTTGCTTGCCCACCTTGCGTCGCAACAGCCGGGTCGTCTCCAACCACAGCGGCAGTCGTCCATCCGTGTGCGGGTTCGGCACGTGCAAGTGGCGCGCCGCTTGAATGGATTGGAGTGGCGCACAGTCAATCCGGGCCGGTTCGTCCCCCGCATACGTGATCGTTGCGCCCATTGCTTCCGCAAGCACACACGTATCACAGTCAACGATGATGCAGTCGTAGCCAAAGTCGGCCGCGGTGTCGGCAAGTGCCTGGGCCGCTTTTTCCGGCTGGGCGGCGTATTCCTTCATGGTTAGTCCGACATGGCGGGCAGCAAATGCAAAATTGTGTTGGGCCACGGGCACCCGGTCATGCGGTTGCCCATGAATGGCGGCCAAGGTTCGCTCCCGTCCGTTCATGCTTCGAGATTCCGTTGAGTTTTCATCCCTGCGTCTAGATCGTGGGAATGATAAAAAACATTTCAGAAGCAATTATGCAAGGTTCAAGTCGTCGGGAAAAAACTTGCGGCGCATTGTTTGGCTGCCGGCAGAGGAGCGGGGTGCGATGCCGGTGATTCACAACCGGCCGGTCGCGCCCGGAAGAAAGCGCGCTTACCAGCCACGGCAATGGATGCCTGGCGTCCCAGAGATTGCCGATCTGCGTTCAGCCGCACTTGCAAAGTGACCGGATTGAAGTATGAGTCCGTTGATCACATGGGCTGAAAATAAGGAATCACATGACCACTACCCAACCGCTGACCATCACTGCCGAACAGAAACGCCAGTATGTTGCGGACGGGTATTTCGTTTTGGAGCGCGCCATGACCCCGGACCAATTGGCGATTGTTCGGAATGATTTGCAGTCACGGTTGGACGCAATTCATACCGAGATGGATCAGCAGGGCAGGGATGTGATCGGGATCAACCATCGGGGCAAGCGCTATTTCATCTCCAACCGCTGGCAGACCAGCGCCCGCTTGCATGAATTTATTTTCAGCGATTTGCTCGCCACGATTTGCCGGGCGACGTTGGGCGACACCGCGTATTTGTTCAATGAACAATATGTCGTGAAGTGTGCTGAAGTCGGAATGAAATTCGCCTGGCATCAGGACTCTGGCTATGTGGGGTACGATCATGCGCCGTATCTGAGTTGTTGGTGTGCGCTCGACGATATGGCAATTGAGAACGGCACAGTTTATATGCTGCCGTATGCCCGGGCCGGCACGCGCGAATGGGTGCGCCACACGCCCGAACCGGGAACCAACGACCTCGTCGGCTACCTCGGCAGTGATCCGGGGGAACCCGTCCTCTGTCCCGCCGGTAGCATTGCGGTGTTTTCCAGCGTCTGCTTTCACCGGAGCGGTGTCAATACGACGCCGAACATGCGCCGCGTCTATCTGGCGCAATACACCCGCGAAGTTCTCCTGAAACCGGATGGGAGTGGACCGTGGGCGTTGGCAGAGCCATTTCTTCGCAATGGCCAACGCGTTCGCTGAGAAACCACCCGGATTGATTGCGGGTCACAGAACTTGGCCATCGATCGGGGCCAGGGCGAGGATCTCTCCCTCAGTCGAGTTCCTCGGCTTGCGATCGCAAAACCTGAATCCGCGTGATGTATTCCAAGAGCCGCTGGTGTTCGTTGTGGATGTGGTGGGTTTCGAGCATCGCCTGGATCCGCACCAGCAAATCACGGGTATCCACCGGTTTCCCGAGAATATCACTCGCCCCCATATTCATGGCCTGTTCAATCCGGGCGGTCGTATCGTGCGCCGTCAGAAAAATCACCGGAATGTTGCGGGTCGCGGGGTTGTCGCGCAGTTGGCCGCAGACCTCCATGCCATCCAGATCCGCTAAAAGAATATCCAACAGGATCAGATCCGGTGGGTTCGCCCGAACAGCCGCGATCGCGGCTTGGCCAGTCTCGGCAGTCCGCACCTGATAGCCGTTGTCTTCCAAAAGATTCTGGAGCAGCAATAGAATCTTTGGGTCGTCATCGACCATTAAAATCTGATAGGTCTTTGCGGCACTCATTGGGCTGTTGGTATACAATTAAATAAATAATAATATCAACCACGTTTTTACGTTGATTCGTCCCGTGTTCTTGTGGCTTCGATTGTGCCAGCTCCGACAGAAACGAAGCACGGCTGGCGGTCAAGACGACTTCTGCTTGGGTGTCGGGTTATCGAGAAACAGACAATGACCGCTGAGGACTTCGTTGATCATCGAAGTCCTGTCGGAAAAGTTGCGAAGAAAAAAAATCGAGACAACCCCAGAAAAAGTTGCGGTTGCGGCGAAAATGTACATTGTAATCCCGTGCAAAGTAATCTCGGGGACGAGCGAGTGCGTTTGCGACTTGCTGACAATCGTGAGAATCCCAACGAAAACTGTCGCAATCCCTGTGAAGGTCGTTGTCGCAATTGCCCAAAGTTGGGATTGCAGGCACCGAAACTTCAGTAGCTCAAACTCGTGAGGATTAATCCGAGTAGATGCAATCATCGCCGCACGCATTTGGGCCTTTTCGTCGCGCCGGTTTTTCCAGGCAGCCGATCGTTTCGCCATCCAGATCCCGAACCAGCGAATGATCAATACCGAGACAATGTTGATCGTGATTCCGACAATAATTGTAGCCAAACCATTAAATTCCATCCCCGAAGTCTAGCAATATGACTTCGGCAATACAAGATTTGGTAGTGTCAAATTCGCCAAACACGATCCGACAAACAGTTTGCCAAATTACCGGTCGATTGGTATGGTGGCATCGTTGTTGAATGCGGAGAGGTGGCCGAGTGGTTGAAGGCGGCGGTTTGCTAAACCATTCTGAGGCATTTTCGCCAATTTCTCAATTCCCTCAATGAAGTGAGTATTTACCACACCGGATTGAGCAAAATACACTTTGTCAGCTTTGCACCGACTGGAAAGAAAACGCACCAATAGGGTTTTCAATTGCCAATTTTTGCCAATTGACGTGAGACGCGAAAACGGGATTTTGTGGACAGTCTTGGAAACGGCGTCGCCTTCGTTGCCAGTATGATTCACGTCGGCGGGTGTGAGCGTGGCTAGAATCGCCAACAGTGAAGCAAGGCGGGGTGGTGTAGCGGCTGACGCGGTGTGCCGAATTACAGGTTGGCAATAAACTCTTCGGGAGACACGTCAGCTTGTTTCAAGACGCCGCGTAAGGTGCCGGAGTCAATTTCGCGGTGCATCGGTACGACGCAACCGCGCTCCCCGCGTCGCAAGATAGCGTGACTGCCGCGCTGCCGGAGAAATACGAATCCCAGCCGCTGCAATGCTTTCGACGCCTCCACGCCGGACACCAACGGCAGCTTAGGCATGGGCAGGCTCAACGTCGAAGGTTGTCAGCAATGGCTTGCCGCGTTGCTTCAACGGAAACTCACTCAGGTACAGTCCGACGGCTTCCCGCAGATTATCCAGTGCCTCTTGCACCGTCTTACCTTGCGTGGTGGTGCCGGTTTCTGGATTCTGGGCAATCATCACGTCGGTTTCCTCGCCGGAATAGATTATAGCAGTGAGTGTCATAGCAATACTTACCTTACCAGTGCTGGCCACTGTTTGCAATTCTGATTCCGCCAAGTGACGCGACCGCGCCAGAATTGCCAACGTCGAAGCAATGGCGGCCAGTGTTGAAACTCATCGTGGCGGAATACGTGCGGCGGCCCGTGATGAGGGAATTGGTGCGCTCAGGATGTGCTAACTCGTTGGCTTCGGCACCCCGACTGGTTTCCCTCCCTTGGACTTTTCGAGGTGATCGTCGCTTGCGGCCTTCTGTTGCCGGAGTACTGCCGCCAGTTGTTTCACCTCCGGTATTTCATCGGGCCGGAGCCGGCCTTCGAGCGCGGCAAACACGAGGTTCAACTCCTCACCGGTGAATGTTATGTTATGCTCTTTCTTCTGCGAATAATGTGCCATAATTACTCATTCCTTTCAGTTGGCCTCATACAACCTTTCTTTTTGCATGACGCACGCAATTGCGTAGTGACTCAATGTTTGGAAATTCAGGACTGCGGTGAAGCATACTGTGGCAGTTTGAGCAAACGATTGTGAGATCACGGAGGGATGTAATGCGCCCTCCCTTCGGCGACTCAGCCAACGCTGTTTTGTGGTGCGCTTCGGCAAAGCCAGCACCGACCGGCCCGTAGTTCTCAAGGAAATCAAATCCGCAGACTTCACATGGCAGACGACCGTTGTACTGCTCCATCCACTGTTTCTTCAAAGCTGCGATGAGCACCGGACTTCTTTCAAGCCGCATGTGTGCAACAACTCGGCGCTTTCCCTCGCGGGACTCCTGTTTAATTGATGCCAGTTGCGTCCAAGCATGAGGCTTTTTTGCTTGGCGAAAAAGAAATGCAGGTGTCTGGCAGAGCACATAGGGCCGAATATGGCCTTCTGCTATATAATCCGCTGAATCGAGGCGTTGAAGGTCTTGGGGACGGGACGGTGGGATACCCCACACGGAGTCAATAGTATAATCCGTTCCCGTGGCACTTACGCTTATTGAGCGCACCACACTCCATCCAATCAGAGTCGTCGGGTATCTTGAGTCCGCAAAAACGATAGGGAGGTCACATCCACTATCTCGTGCATCAATGAGCAAATCCAGCGCTTTTACCCAGCGTTTTCCCTCATGCAACGGCAGTTCAGTTTGTGACGCATCCAGAAGGTGCTCAGGCGTCGCAATCGTGTAAACGCATGAGTCAAACAGTCTCATCTTCATATGTTGACTCTCTCTTTAGTGGCAATGCCGCTCTCGCCTATTTCTTGGCTTTTCGTGCCGAGGGCTTTCTGTTCTTGGATTTTTTCTTCGGTGCAGTTGCCGTTCGCGCCGGTCCATCCTCGATGGCGGTCATGTTGTCGCGCACGATGTAGGGGTCGTCGTCCGGCTCGATTGGTTCCAACGTGTCGGGGTCACAATGATTCGCTGCCGCAAAAGCCAGTTTGCGTTCGGTGATGTCAGCTTCCTCGTCATCGTCATCGTCATTGATGTGTGGGGTGGTTGCGATGGTCTTGGCCGTGGTCATTACTTCATTTCCTTCTGTGCTTTCGCATGGCCAAAGCAACGGGATAAGTGCGGTGAGATAAAAAAGGGGCGCGAACTCAACGCACCCTCACTAGAGGCACCGCGAAGCGCCTTTGGAAGAAGATGCAATCAAGCCGCGCCCTTGCGGGCGCGTGCTAGACGCGGTCTCTTCCAAGTGAAAATTCGCGGTTTTCTAGTGAGACCGTAGCCGTAGCTACGCTAAATTATTAGTCGGTTTTTCGTTTCAATCAGTTCTTAGTAAATCTCCTTCGTAATATGCATTCTACTGCCGTGATCAGTGCGTTGGCAAGGCTCCAGAACCGGCCACGAGTGCGCCGTGACAACGGCGTTACAGGTTCAACGGCGGGTCGTTGAAATAAACCATGTCGTCGCCAAAGTTCACGTCAGGGGTGCCGATTCTAATTTTTTCCACGTCGGCTTGCGTGATTGCGCCGGTGCGGACTGGTTTTGCCATTGCGCCAAGTATCGCGTCAGCACGATCCGGGGAACGTAGGCCGCGTGCACGCATGGCGGCTTTGTGTTCCAACTCCAAGCGGCCTTTGCTGTTCGGCCAGCCGCGCCGCGTCGTCAGTTGCGCGAACAAGTCCCGGTCGTCGGCTGGCAGGATGATGCGTTGCCGCTCGATTTCCGTGCGGCCTTCGTACCAGATTTCCGCGCCACGGTTGGCGTATGCCTCAGCGTTGCCCGGTGTCGAGCCGTTGTTCACACGCTGAATGTAGAAGCCCGCTTCACTCAGAGCATCGCACATGACCTTGCCGAGTCCGCCTTCGTCGCCGGCAATGCAGTCGGCGGGGAGTTTGTGCTCCCGGAATAGTTGCACGAATCGGCCAACGGCTCGCATGGTATCTTTTTCGCACCATGCCGCGATGATCTCGACGCGGTTGCCACGGCGGACGGCGAACACATTTTCATCCCCACCGGCAGCGAAGTCGCAAAACGCGAAAACTTCACCGTTGTTCGTGAAGGGAGGCGGACTGGCGAGACAATGCTCCAACAGCGTGACCGGTATCACGGCGGAATCTTCGTCGCCGTCCATAAACTCGCCGTAAATCATGGAACGGATGAGCGGGTGATCTTCACCGTATTTCTCGACCTGTTCGGCAACCCATGCCGTCGAGATGTGCGGACAATCAAACGCGGTGACGGTGTGTTGACGAAAAAACTTTCGACGCGCATGGAACGCCTCAAAGAAAAACCCGCTGCGACCGCCCGGTGAACTCAGCAGCAACAGCCGCGTCGGCTGGCAACGTTCCACGGCTTCAAATATGGCATCGGGAACGGATTTCGCTTCGTCGAGAATCAGCAACAGATTGTCGTTGTGCCAGCCCTCAAACTTGCCAGCTTCGTCAGTTGAAAAGCCGAGAATGCGCGAGCCGTGATGCGTGACAACTTCACACTCGTTGAACTCCCAGCCTTGAAACTTGTGGGCGTGGGCGCGGATGGCAGGGAACAACTGTTCTTTGATCTGCCGAAACACGCCCGCCGTCGCAATCGTCAGCGAGCCGGGGAAGATGGCCGCGTGCCACAAGGCGACGGGCGCGGCAATGCGAACCGTTTTGCCGCTGCCGTTGGCCGCCTTCAACGCGACTACCGCGCCGCGCTTGTCCATGTCGTGATACACACGTTGCGCCCACGGGTACGAATCCAATTGCAGGACGGCACGGACAAACCCGTTGCAAGTGCTCAGTAGTTCAAGCTCGTTCGGGTTCAACGTGCTTTTCCTCTTGTTGTTTCCGGGCGTGTGCTATTTCGTCGAGCACGTTCAACGGGATGGTGAACGTGTGTTCAACTTGGCCAATGTGCGCCACGTCAATTCGAGAACGGGCGAAGTGTTCGGGAACAACGTGTTCCAACCACCATGCCGACGCTTTCCAGTCGCCTTCGTCGCCAGCCCGTTTGATCTGTTTCAACCGCTTGGTGATGCCACTGGCAACCGCGTGCTCGACGGCCTCAGCAAACTCCGGGAAGTCCCGTCGCCACGCGGCGAACGTCTCGCCGGATACGCCCGCCAATGCTGCCGCGTGCTTGAAGGGCAATCCCTCAGCGATGCCGCGACAGATTTTCCGCGTAACAAACGGGGTGCGCTTCGTTGGCCGCCCAAGTCGCCGGGGTGTCGGCGGTGCCGGTGTTGTTGTCGGGGTCTCATTCTCAGTCATGGTGTTGTTCCTTGCGCTTGTGGGTGACAATGCCGCGCAATCGCTTGACGATGACCGCCACAACGCGACGGGCGGCGAAGTAGGCGACAATGGCGAGCGTATTCATGCGGCGGCCTCGACGTTGGCGACGGTTGCGGCTTTGACGATGCGTTGACCTTCGGTGATCTGGCCGACAAGGAAACGGAAGGCGAGTTCGGCGGCGTGCCGTTCGGTGCCGGCAAAGAGGATCGGACAAAAGCGGCGACTCCAAGCGGCCACTGTTCCCAGCAACGACGCCTCAGACAATCCGCCACGGGCGCGGATGCAATCCAACAGCGTTCCCTCGACGATGACCACGAATCGGCCAACGTGCCGGCTCCGGGCAAGTTCCCGCTCGAATCGTTCGCGGTTGGACGTGAGGCAGCCGAGAAAATCCGAAACGGTCTTGCGCTCGACAACAGCGGCGTCGGGTAGGCCAGCAATGGCAAAGTCGCCGGTGTCCAGTGCCGCGCTTTCAAGCGTGACGTGCGCCGGTAGCCAACGCCGCCACGGGTGCGGTGCCGGTTCGCGAGTGTCCACGATGATGTTGATGGCGTCGGGCATCATGGCCGACGATCTCCATTGCCCGACTTGGCAAACGCCCGGTGCCGGTCAACGTCGGCGGCGTCAAGCAAACCGGGCCGGAGTTGGTTTGCGGTTTGTGCGGTTTCCTTCACTGAATCCGGTAAACGCCCTATAGAAACTTCTCGCGGGGGGTTTTGCTGTTTCAGCGTTTCAAACCGCAGTAACCGCTTTTTGATCGTGAATGTAGCCGCGTGGCCGTGTGTGTCTTTTTCCTGCCGGGTGTCGGCGATCTCGGTAACGTATTGCCACAAGGCGGCGAGCCGCTTGCCCAAACGTTTCGCACTCCAAAGGCGATTGCCTCGCGCTCCGGTTGTATCGGCGGCAAAGTCGGTGTCATACTCAGCTAACACGTCCAACAGTTCGGCGGCGGTGCCGGTGAACGTCTTGCCGTCGGCCAGCATTGCCAACAGAGCCGCGCCCACTGCGTCGTTTTCCAGACAGAACCGGCTCTTGTCAGTCTCGGCGGCGCGGAGTGCGGTCACGGCCTCAGCCTCGCAGTTCAACGCCCGGCCAAGTCGCACAGCGAACGCGGCAAAGTCCGGGTGCCGGCGGTTCAATTCGCCCGGCGTTGGCGACGTGTCAGCGAGTGCGGCGGCAAGCGTGTGAACAATCCACGAAAGCACGGCGTTGCGCCTAGCGGTGATCTCCGCAGATAAGGCGGCATCCGATGTTTCGCCCTCGCGTTGGCTCATGCGTATCACTAGCAGCCGGTCGGCAATCCCAGCGTCGGCGGCAAAGGTCGGGTTGGCCGTGGTCAATGCCAGCCATGCGCGGGGGCGCAATTCAATCGTGTCGCGGTTGGTATAGAGTTTGCGCGGAAACTTGCCGGCCCCAGTGGATGCGCTGGCGACGGAATCGGCCAGCCAAGCAAGCCGCGTGTCGGCATTGTCCAAAACAAACAGCCCGCCCGCGTCCAAGTTAATCCAAAAGTCGGTTGCGGATTTTTCACTGTCTGACGGCTCTTCGACACGTTGCGGCAGCCCGTAGAGTTCGGCAATGCCGCGCACGATGCGTGTCTTACCACTCCGAATCGCCCCGGCGGTCACAAGCGGCGGCTTGCACATTGGCGACGTTGGCAACGACAGCAACCAAAGTTTTAGCAGCATGATGCCGTGCGGGTCGGTGTAGTTCGCCCCGGCAAACAAGCGGCAGACTGTGAATGGGTCAACCGGCTCGCAGAGTTTCCACGGCGGCAGAGTGCAACCGGCTCCGAATAGGACAGCATCCGTGCCGTTGTCCACAAGCTCGACGTTTCTGGGCGTGATCTTGACGGCCTGCCCGTCGCCGTTGGAAACGTAGAAAGCACCGGGACGGCTGGCGAAATAGTTTTCCGGGATGATGCCGGTGGTCTTGTCGCCGGATAAAGCGGCAGTCTCAACGGCGGCTTGAACGTATTTGAAAACATGCGCGCCCCGGTTGATGCCCGTCCAATGCGACAGCCATGCAAGAAACGAATCAGCTTGAACGCGTAACAGACGTTTCGTCTCGGCGTCGAAAAACATGGCCGTGGCAAAGTCTAGGTGTTGCGCGTGAAAGTAGAACGCGCCCCGGTTGGTCAATGCCTCGACAACCAGAGTGGCCACGCGGTCGTTGCGTTGCGACGGCGACAGATTTCCATCCGTCAACGCGGCAACGATCTGGCCTTTGATGTCGGCGGCGTCACTAAGCGCGGCGGATACCGGCTGGCCTGAATACGTTTCGCCGGTGCTGCCGTGTGGACGGCGTTTGCGCGTGGCGTCTTTCAAGTCTTGAATGCTCATGCGGCAAGCATCCTCACGAGTTCGTCAACGACTTGCTGGCGAGTGTCACGGTTGGCATAGAGCCGGTGAAAATTGCGGAAATACCAGCAACGATCTGCGACCTGTTTGCGCAGTGTAGTTTTGGTCACGACGGCAGCGACAGCGATAGGTTCAAGGAAAAGTTCGGCCACTGTCTCATTGCTCAATGCGACAGTCACTAGATGACCGATGGCGCACTTGACGGCGGCGGGGCGGAGCGGCCACGGCATTGCCTGAAAATCGCAACCGCAAAACTCGACGAGCAAATTTTCAGCGTGGCGAACGGCAGCGACTTCTTCACCGGGTAGCTGGACGTAATTAGAACGTCCACCGGCTCGCTGCCTTGCGAGTGACGCGGGCGCGAGAATCGCCCGGTGCGCCGCCGGTGGACGTGAAAGTGAAGTGCCCGCGTCGGTGTGCATGGCGTTACTCTCCGTTGGCGTTGCGCTTGAACCGCGCCAGTTGAATGTCGAGTTCGGCCAAGTCCACAAGCACGCATCTGCCAATTTTTCGCGTACTCACGACCCCCCGCTTCATCCAATTTTGGAAAGTTCTGGGGCAAACCCCGGCGTAAAACGCAGCAGCCGGAGGACGCACGTATCGCGATCGGAAGGTTGGTTGAGGTGTGGCGGGCGGTGTCGCCGTGACCGTCGCCGTCTTGCTGGTTGGTTGAGTTTGTTTCATAGCTTTGCCATTTACAACCAGACGCAGACTGTCCTATTATGCCGCCGTGAGCACGATGACGTTGATGGTATACTGCCAACGGCAGGGGATTTCCCGAAAGACGGGATGGCGGTTGATTCGTCAGAAGGAACTGAGAGTCGTAGGGCGTCGCCGCAGTCGCCACGGCAAGCCTGCCATCTTGGTCAAGGTAGCTGACACGCAACACCAGCCGAAACGAAAGCACAAGCCCGTTTGGGTGCGGTTTCGTGATGCGTGTCAGACAAAGGAGTGCGACCCGCATGACGTTTTGCTCAGGCTGGTCATGAACAGCAAGTTTGATCCCGATCTACTCCATGCCGGCATCCGGCTGGTTTGCGTTGAGTTCGTGGTTGACCACAAATACTGTTCGCGGTTTCTGGATTTCCTCACTGACAAGATACCCGGCGAAGAAAACAACTTCGTGTCCTTCGTCGCCAACAGGCTCAAAGCCGATGTTCCTGTTAAGGTGTTAAGGGATGCGAAGAAACATCCCTTCTACAAACTGTGGGCGAATCTGAGGCATGAAGTTCGACGCTGGCAGCCCGACACGGAGCTTGTGTTCGGTCGGAGGCAGTCCACGCCGGAAGTCTCAAGTTTGATGCACCGCCCCAGCTACCACTCCGGGGCGATCAACGTAAACCCAGACGCGCATTTGAACTGGAACATTCCGCGACCGGATTGGGCGCGGGAAAGTATCTGTTCGGTCAACCGCAAACAGCGTGGTTTATACACTAAAGTCATTCCGAAACTCCTCAAAGCTCTGGGAGCACCGGCTGACTGGGATGATCTTGGATGGTTGGTCAATCTCATTCCACATCGACTTGATGCTCTTTGCGCCCGGTTCCACACGCGAGCAGAGAATTCAATACTTTTCCATCATGCGACGCAGTACGCAGCAGGTTTTCCATTGCAGAGCCGTGAGCTTCCAATAAATCTAATAGCTGACAAGAGAGGAAAACGAATGCCAATGCTGACGCAACTGGGTTTGACAAGCGTGGAAGCGCGAAGCCTCTTGCGAACGTGGACGCACCGCAGACAAGGCGTTAATCATTTATCCCGCACCGACGCGAACCGCGTTTTCTGCCTGTCTCGTTGACGCACCTATTCGCTGACGGGGGGGCAGATTAAGATTCCGTCTCAACCAGGCCGGTGCATCCCTTCGCCTTGCAATCAGGACAAATCAAATCATCGCACGATTTGCAAACGTTTAACACCGTGCGTGGCTTTCCCTGTCCACAATGACCGCACTCCTCTGACTGTTTGCGAAGCCATCTTGTCATGCGCTCGTCGTCAATCGGAATGAATCGGTGTTGCAGCCATAGCAGAGCGTTCTGCATGAAGTCGGTGTGACCACCGGTGACAGACTCGTTGAACACTGGCAACTCCACGCCCTTCACTTCCGTTTTCAAGGCTACTGCTGCCTTTGCGGATGCTAAGCGTGCCGCAATCGCTGCCGCTCTCGTTGTCGTTTGCCATTGTTGCGACTTTCCCCTGTTGCCGGTGTCCGCATGGGCATCGCCGAGTTTCGGAAACACAAACTTTCCTGTGCTCTCGTCGTACTCCATGATGCCCTTCAAGTCTCCCTTGTCGAGTTCTGCCCGGAGTTCGCTTACCAACTCAGAGTTATCCATGCCGGCAGCTTTCTCGGAGTTATCATCCGGCACTGTCAGGCCGAGATCAATGCACTCCGCCCGTTCAACCTCAATCCTGTCCATACCGCTGCCCCACGCGAACGGCGGGAATGGATTTCCAAGAGCATCTTGACGCCCACCAGCACCGTTACCGAGTGCGTACCACACACCGGAATCTTTCAACGCAACCATGCGCCCGGTCGCCTCAAACACATCCAACGCCTTACGGTCACCGGCTTCCACGCAAGCATCAAGCCACCGTTCTTCCCAACTCACCAAGCCATCGTCACCGGGCTGATACCAATCTGTGTCGCCTCGCGGATGGTCGTGTGGCACAAACCGAGTCAATTCCCAAGCCGGTGCCGCCCAAAGCGCATCCGTCTCCAATCCGTTGACCGTCTGTGCGTACCCCAGCGCCATGTTGCGGTTGGTTTCGATCACAAGGTCTAGGCATTCCTCGTTAACTTGCCAAAAATCCTCACCCGCGCCTTCGGCATCGGTCTCCGGTTTGTAGCCGGTCTCCTTCAACACCTTCCAAACTGCAAGGTGCAAGGTGCGGTTCGTCGGGATTTCAAGAATCATCTGAAAGTTTGCCCGTAACACATTGTTGGTTGCCCGCAGCCAAACCGGCTTCGCGGGAACTGTGATTTCCTTCCCGCAAGCCGGGCACGGGACAGACAAACCCGCGCCAGCTTCGTCAACAACAAGATGCTGCCCGCACTTGTTGCAGTTGAATGTAATGTCCATATTCATCCCTCACTTCGTTGCCTTCGGTTTCGTTTTCATCGGCGCACCTATTCGTTGACGGCGTGTTTCATCGGCACAATCTTACCGGCGGCGTCGGCAGCCGGGCGCAATTCCCAAAACCGCTTGGCATCGGCGGCGGTCACGAGTGCCTTGTAGTGGCGGTGAATCATGTCGGCAGAATTGCCAAGCTGGTACGCCACGCGCACGGCATCGCCGGTCAACGCCAGCGAGTACGACGCGCACGAGTGCCGCAGTCCATTGTCTTGCCACTTGGTCAACCCGGCAGCCGTCGCCAGTTCCGCCAGCCGCTTGTAAAGTGTACGCTGGTCGGGTATTTCGACCACCATGCCCTTGCGCTTGGCACAGGACGCCAACCACGCGGCCAGTGTGTCGTTGATCTCGACCACCCGGCGGCTCCGTTTCTTCGCCACGCCAGCGGCAATGATGATGCTCCGCTCGGCCAGCTTGACCGCGCTCCAGTCCAGCCGCAACAACTCCGCGCTCCGCAGTCCGGCAAATAAGCCGAGTGCGACGTATGGTAGTAACTCATATTCGGCGGCGTGTTCCAAGAGCCGTGCGGCTTGTTCGGGGGTGAAGATTTCCGGCTCGGCATCCTCAGCGGTGGGGCGGGGGAGACTGGCGGCGATATTGTATTCCGCCCACTGGTTGCGGATGGCGAAGTTGTAGAGTTGCGAGGCTTTCACGGCGTAGTTGATTCGTGACCGCGCTCCAAGCGTCGGGTCGTTCAACCACGCGGCCAATTCTTCGCGGGTGATACTGGCAAGCTGCCGGTCGCCAAAGGTCTTGGCGAACTGTTCCAACCGCAATCGCAAGTCTTTTACCGTCCGGTCACGGCGTTTGTTGCCTTCGGCCTCAGTGACCAACAGCTTGACGATCTTGGTGACGGTCGGGGCGGTGCGGTACTTCAAGACGTGTTCAACGTAGTGGTCAACCGCTTCGGTGATCGTCGCCTTGTGCGGCGCGAGTTGCTTGGCGGCGCGGATGGCCTCGACGCGGACGGCGGTGGGCATCGTGAAGGCGGCTCGCCCCTCATTCTCGACTTGTGTCCTGATTTCGGTTGCACGATCTTCGGCTTCGGCTTTGGTCGGGTAGGTGTCGCGGATGCGTTGCCCGTTGACCATACATGCCACTTGCCAAGCGGTCTTGCCGCTGGTATAAGTTAGCGCATGAATCGGCGGCCACAGCTTGATTTTGGTCTTGGTAGAAGTCATGGCAAATCTTTCGTTTCGTTGCCTCAGATTGCCATTTATTGCCAATTGAGTCAAGCGTAGATTTCGCCGATTCTCTGTAAGTGCTTGTGATTCAATAAGCGGAGAGGTGGCCGAGTGGTTGAAGGCGGCGGTTTGCTAAACCGCTATACGGGACTAAATCCTGTATCGAGGGTTCAAATCCCTCCCTCTCCGCCACCTTTTTGCCATATTCCCACTATCGGGAACTGGCATGTTGCAAAGCGTCATGATGACGTCATCCTTGCTGATAACGATTTTTTCTGTGATTCCCTCAATAATGGTGCGTTTTGTTTCGGTGTCTAAACTGGGCCAGTGCTGGGATAGGTTTTGCGCTGCCGTAACAACTTCCTCAACCGAAAGGGTGTCGACCTTGCAGACGTCAATTTCCGCTTGGATCTTAGGCGCACTTGCTTCCAATTGTTTTCTCCTCTCCTCCAATGGCTTGTAGAAACGCCCAAAGCCGATGCTGTCCAATTGTCCCTCTTGGTACAGCTTGTAGGTGCGGGCGATTTCCTGCGTAACCTTTTCGAGTTCATGCTCTTGGGTTCGGAGTAAATCGACTTTTTCCCGTAGCGTTTGGTTGGCGTTGTCCAGATAGGCTCGAATCTCGTCTGGCGCGAGGGAGTACTGCTTCAGTTTTCCGATGAATATTTCTTCAAGGTCGTCGATGGGAATCTTGTTATGGCACCCCCGACACAGGTATTTCGGGCTATTCGATGGCACATACATCTTCATTCCGCATGTGCATTGGGCGATACCCGCGAAAAGATGAACCGTTTTCTTGGCTGGGGGGCGATGATTCTGGTACGTCGCTTCGATGATGCGGTTACATTGGTCCCAAATTTCGACCGTCACGATCGGCTCGATTTTGTGAGTTACCCACTGATCTTCAGGTTTGGTGAGGCATTTCTTATTTTGCGCGTCGCGGGTCGTGTGGTTGGCGAGGTGGATGCCTTTAGCCGTCGGGTCTTGAAGCAGGCGCGACACGGTTTTGCTTGTAAACCTTGCACCTTTCCGCGTCCGGTGGCCGGCCTCGTTGAGGAGCCGCACAACGGTTTTTTTACGCCGGTGCTGCAAAAACAGTTCATACATAAGTTTCCGGACGGGTGCCTCTTGCGGATGGGGGACCAGTTTTTTGTCTTTCCAGTGATATCCGAATGGAGTCGAGCCACCGAGCGGAGTTCCGAGTTTGGCGCGAATTACGACAGATGCTTTTACGCGCTCGACGGTTTCCTCGCGCTCCCACTGGGCCATGGCCGCGATCATGGTGTAGAAAAGGCGTCCCGCCGGTGACGAAGTGTCGATGGATTCTTGCAGGGAAACCAGATCACAATTGCAATCCCGAAATATGTCTGCGAATTCCAACAGTTCCTTGGTGTTGCGTGCCAGTCGAGCCAGCTTGGAAAAGATGAGCGCCTGAATGCGCTCACCGCGCACGTCCGCGAGCATCCGGCGACACTCCGCGTGGCCGGTCACGGATTTTCCGGAGACGCCTTCCAAGTGATATACCTCTTTGACGTTCCAACCCTTGGCTTCGGCGTAGAGGCGGGCTCGCGCTTCATGCCGTTCTGGACTTTCACCTTGGGCTTGGTCTTCGGTCGAAACCCGAATCCAGATGCCCACCGTTTTCACGGGGAGATGTTCGTGCGGTATTGTCTTCATGATCAGAAAATAACTATAGTGATTATTGCATTCAAGTGAAAAGTGATGATTGGGGCGATTGTTTGCAGGGGTATAATCACGGCGAAAAGAATGGCGGATCGAATCGAAGGGTAGGAAGAAACATTATCTCAACAACAGTGCTCCTTTTGCCGTGGTCTGGTCACACGGACTTCGACGTGGATGCTGCTTTGGTTGCCCGCCGAATGACCCTGGCAAGGTCTACTTCCAAAGCCACTGTGATTCGCAGCAGCGTATCCAACGTCGGTTTTCTCAGTTCGCGCTCGACGTAGCTCATCATTGGTTGCGACAGTCCGGCGCGATGGGCGAGAGCCGTTCGTGAAAGGCCACGCTTGATCCGTTCTTCGCGGAGAATCCGAATCACCTGCGCATGGATCGCCTCTGATTTCAGTTTGTTCGCCACACGGAAATAATACATGAAAAACCAGTTGACAACATACATCACTATAGTTATGTTTTGCGCATGTTTAAGAAACGACTTGGACCTGCCCCGCACGCCGATGGCGCACAAACGCCGGGCCTGTGTGGCTGCCCTGATATTTTTGAGCTGAAATCAGGTAATTTTGCGCTCATCGGTCGCGACATCACCCGCGAGGCTGCCGGGCAATTGCCTGCCGACGCCGGTTGTGGCCCTGATGAATGTATCATTGAGATTCCTCGCAAGACCCTCGTGTTGGCCAAGCCGGATATTCCCAGCACTGTTTAATCTTCAGCGCACCTTTTGGCCGCGTGGTGCAATTGTTGTATAATTTACGGTATGGGGGTTCTGAATTGGCTCAACAACAATTGGCTCAATCTGGTTCAATCGGGCGGCATCATCGCCGGCTTGCTCTTTTCCGCTGTCGCGCTCCATCTCGATGCAAACGCCCGGCGTGTGAGCAATTTGCTGAGCATCACCCAAAACCATCGGGAGATTTGGACGGAACTCTACCGCCGCCCGGAACTGGCCCGGGTGCTGGAACCGAAGGTGGATTTGGAAACGGCGCCGATTTCCCACAATGAAGAGTTGTTTATTCGGATGCTGATCTTGCATCTTAACAGTGTCTACCATGCGCAGAAATATGGGTTGTTGTTGAATCTCGAGGGTCTGCCAAAGGATATTCAGTGGTTCTTGTCGCTGCCAATGCCCCAAATTATTTGGGAAAGAATCAAACCGTTTCAGGATGCGGATTTCGGAGGAAGGTTGCCAGGCGTTTCGGAGATAGGTTGCCACTGAATCCGGACCATGGTTGCCAGTGATTCCGGTTTGAAGGTTGCCACTTTTTCGGGGGAGTCCGAAACGGGTGGCAAC
>Ga0209083_1001147_pt1 | contig 31928 bp, 26 predicted proteins | sample AM7aDNAmetaG_FD_184132 | JGI IMG/M metagenome (GOLD analysis project Ga0209083, IMG submission 184132) | Freshwater microbial communities from Finland to study Microbial Dark Matter (Phase II) - AM7a DNA metaG (SPAdes) (version 3) | ecosystem: Environmental > Aquatic > Freshwater > Lake ... | reverse complement strand
TCAGAGATAGACGAAGCGGCATAAATAAAAATGGAAAACATATAGCCTTGATAATCTGTATCTTAAAATTAGACAATTTTTTCAATCGATTGACTGTTAAAACCTGAGATCAAGTGCGAAACATTAGAAGTTTATTTTCGAAACCGCTAATTGTATCTTTAATTACATCCCCGTATTTTATCCATTTAAGTTTGAAAACAGGATTGTCAAAGGAATTTTGCAAACCTAAAAGTTCAGTAATACTTTCTATTAATTCTTTAAAATCAGTATAATTAGGTTTAAGTTGGATTAACGTAATTTCCGAAATAATTCGGTGCATTATATAACTTTGAGTTTTATCATTTTTTTGTAACCAACCCTTTTTAGTTAATTCATAAAGGGTTTCTGAAAGATTAAATTCATCATTCCTCTTCTTTTTGAGCCTATCAAATATTATCTTATTAGATACTGGTTTTTTTATAAGAGAAGTTAAGTCGGTATAACTATGAAAATCAGTTGGAAGACACGCAAATTGTTTCATTAACCATAATTCATTAAAATTCAAAATACTTAAATTAAAAATAGAACTTAAATAAGTAGTAATCATTTCAATTTTATCAGTATTTATCGTTTGTACCATAGCTCGTAAATTTTTCTTAATAGCTTGTTTTAGCCCATTAAAATTATATCCTTGCTTTTCGGCTATTTTAGCTAATAATTCTACTGTAAGGGTATGGTATTCGATTGGACTAATAAGTTCTTCAATTTGTTCGTCTGTAAAATCAATCCGATTGCAATACTTTTTAAAAAGTAGCAATGCTTCTTCTCTGCTCAAAAAATCAAGATGTTTCAAATTAAAATTATTTAATTCTTGTCTTGAGGTTATTAATATATGCCAGTCGGGCTGTTTCGGTAGAATATTTAAGAGCTGATCCAAACTAAAATTCGCATTGTCAAGTACCATCAAATTGGGCTTTTGTTCAAGCATCTTCAATTGGCGCATGATTTCTTTAAAGATTTCCTTTGGTTTAGAATATTCATTCCCTATAGATAAATTTCTTATTAGTTCTTTAGATTTTACAAAATCAAAAATTATATCATTAGATACTTGTGTAATCCATGCTATATGTTTATAACAATCAAATAGTTCATTTACATATACTTGTGCAACAGTCGTTTTTCCTATACCACCCAAACCATTTAAAACAACTACTTGTTTGTTGTGGAATAATAATTGACGTAATTCTTCTATTACGCTTTTTCGGCCTACAATTTCTTTAGAATCACGAGTTGGTATTTCAGCAGTAAGTAGCTTTGGAATTTTTGTAATAGGAATATGGTTGTGAATATGAGTGATATCGCCAATTATAACTTCCTGGTTATTTGAAATATCACCATTAACAACATTTTTTACTGGTGATGCTTTTGATAGCAAATTTATAAAAAGATCTGATAATTTATTATTTTGCTCCTCACAAAATTCTTTTAATATGGTAATTTGATTTTCATTTAATTGATTTAATTTAAGCAATATATCATTCATGTCTAGCGTGTTAATAGTTACAGAACCATTTTTCACGTCTTGAATGACAATGTTTCCATTTCCTTCTAATTTAATAATATTTTGATGGCCTTGCATTCTAAACTATATTTACAAATTTCACAGTAAACTCTACCTCCTTTAGCAAATAAACGGAAATCCTAGTAAAAAACACCCAAAATTAGGGTTGACTTAAGCACCTAACACTCTTAATTATTTTTTCTGCCAATGTAAGGTTTTATTTCTTACAAATCGTCAAACAAGCATAATATTTTAAAAGAAAAAATTAATTTCTGCTTTATGCAGTTAATCAAGGGATTTTATACCTTGCAGTACCACATTAATTGAACAAAACTAGGTTTAATGTGGCAATTTTGGCCCTATAACTGTTGACAAAGCTTAAAGATTTTGGGTGGTACTTTTTGCATCGGTAATCCGTTTAAGGATGAGTGCATAAGATTAGTGGTAAAGAAAGGTTTGGTGCAATGGTTACAAATAAGCCTAAAAGAGAATGCAGCTTTTGTCCTACAATATTGGGTACTCTCCGTAAAGATAAAAATAAGAAATGCCACGAAGACCCTAAGACTCTAAGGCTTCACAAAGATTTAAATTTCAGCATTATAGCCTTTGTAAAATCTTTCCCGAGTGTCGGGACAAGTCGTGCCTTGGTGTCTTGGTGGCAAAAATAGGTTTTCAGGAGGGTCTCAATATTGAAAACGATACTTCACTTTGTGGAAATTTGCCTTCAGTTATCCTTTGTTTATTTTGTCCAGTTTTCAATTTTCAAACCTTCTACTCTTTCGAATTCCTTTACATTATTTGTCACTAAAACGATTCTCTTTGTTGTTGAACTGGCTGGTCCCTTTCATCCATAAAATCAGGCGTGAATGAACCCGAACCGTCGATCAGGTTTTGCCATGGATTGTGGAAAGGAATAACATAAAGCGTATTACCGACTTTTTTAAGGAAAACTTTGTCATCGTTTATCCTCATCTTATTCAGAATCGTAATCGCTTGTGTACCTTTATTGTTTTTAATATCAATTGTTTCTATTCCCATGTTCAATTTATTAAATATTCACGAACAATTTATATTGCATTAACCTATTGCATTAACTTTAAGCACTTTGGATTTTAATTAACCTTTCCCAAAAGTAGGTTGAATAAAGATGAAAAGCAAATGATTGACAGGATTTTAATTGTATGTGGCAATTGCAGCGTTGCACTAAACAAAGCTTAAATATTTTGGGTGGTGCTTTTTGCATCGGTAATCCATTTAAGGAGGGGGGCCTAAGATGAATGGGTTAAGAAAAGGGTAAAGTAAGGTTTGGTGCATTGGTTGCAGTTAAGACTAAAAGAGAATGTGGCCTTTGCCCTTCAATATTGAGCGCACTCCGTAAAGACAAAAACAAGATATGCAACTAATTATAAATAAGGTTTTTAGCCAAATCAAACCTTATTTTTCCTTTTTTCCTTACCTTAATAGCTCGTTGGAAGAAGAACAACCCAACCTTATTTACCTTATTTGCAGGAATTGGCTTCCATCATTACATAAATAAGGTAAATATGGTTTTAATCGGGGGTTCAAACGATAGCTATTAAGGTTGAAAGAGAATTTGTAAATAAGGTTTGACCACAAATCAAATGTTATTTGCCTTTTACCCAATGAATAAGGCAATTACTGTGCAGCACCTACCGGCAAAACTTAAATATTTTGGGTGGTGCTTTTTGCATCGGTAATCCATTTAAGGATGGTTGCCTAAGATTGGGGGGTTAAGAAAAGGGTAAAGGAAGGTTTGGTGCAATGATTACAAATCAGCCGAAAGGTCTATATCTTCTTGATTTTCTCTGGATTTTGCCTACAATCAAAAACAGATGCAATTGTAATCAGGTTATCCTTGTTCCAGTAAATGATTTTGTAATTACTTTCAACCAAATATCTATATTCTTCCGGATAATCGGATAGAAGATCTTCTCTGGGACCGGCTAATGGGTTGCTTTCCAAAAGGGTAACCCGATTAAGGATTCTGTTGATTACCTTTCGTGCAACACGCGGACTAACCTCAATTGAGTAGTAATCAAAGATGTCCTTCAACTGTCTTTCCGACAGCTCAGACCATTCAATCCTTATTTCCATGACTTAACCTTTTTCTTAAGGTCCTCATGTGAGATAACCCGACCTTCATCGCTGTCACGTTTCGCCTGGTCGATCATTTCATGGAATTCGTTCAAAGACATGGGTTTTAAGCTTCTTTCATGAATATCTTTCTTTTCTTGCTTGATAAAAGATTCTAGCTTGGTGATCAGGCTTTCATCACTAATACGAAGGAATTCTTCAATTAAAATCAATTTTCTCGCTTGAATATTCATGTCATTACTCTTTTTGCAAATATAAATGTTTTGAAAGGGAAAAACATAGTCTTGTCGATTTTTTAGGAAATACAGCAATGCACCTATGCGCAAAGCTTAAAGATCTTGGGTGCTGCTTTTTGCATCGGTGATCCATTTAAGGTTTGGTGCAATGGTTACATACAAGGTAATCGGATTTTTATTGGTGTTTCTTTGATGGATTTTGTCTGTTATCGAAAAAACCAAGAATAATAATCTTCTTTCCTCTTATCCGATAAAGGATGTCGACCTGTTTTTATGCTTATCTTTCATCTCCTCATGGCTAATCAGATTTTCAGAGTTTTCGGATTCTTTGAGCGATAGCATCAATTCATCCTTTTGTTCCTGAGTAAGCCTGTTCCAGATTTGGCCTTCCTTTGGTGATGACTTACTTTTCATCAAATCATAAAACAACAGGAGAATATTTTCATTATCAATGCTATCAATGAGATTGTGAAAGCTCTTTTTGATTTCCAGCGTATTCATTATAATCTTATTATTTTCACAATGTTAATACAATTTTGTCCATTTATATAAGACATAACCTATCGTGATTTATTTTACCTTTCCCAAAAGTAGGTTTAATAAGGATTAAAAGCAAACAATTGGCCAGATATTAAATTGATTGTGACAGTGTGCCCCTATCGGCAAAACCTAAATATTTTGGGTGGTGCTTTTTCCATCGGCAATCCATTTAAGTTCTTAGGTTTTTATCAAGCAATACCTCTTTTAAAATATTGACCATTTTCCTGTTAGTTTCCCTATCCTTTACAGCTATCCGAATTGTATAATCGCCTATCTGTTTTCCCATGTTGGAAGCATTTCTAAGGTACAATCCCTTTTCCCGGCATTTTTGTACAACGGTTTTTGCATCCGGCCCATCTGAAGGTAGTTGACAGAGGAAAAAATTGGTATTTGTTTTGACAGGGTTTAAACCATTTATTTCCGATAACTCCTGAACCAATTCTTCGCGTAAAATGTGCGTTTGTTGATAACAATTTAAATAGTATTGATCATCCTGCAAGGCAATTACAGCCGCAATCTGGGATGGAAGGCTTACTGCCCATGGAGGTGTAATGGACCTCAGATTTTCCAACTGGTAGGGTGATGCACACAAATATGCCGAACGAAGTCCGCTAAGGGCATATACCTTTGACATCGATTTGCAAACGATGACGTTGCTTCGTTTGGCAGCATATTTTTCTAGCGATTGAGCCTGCCCAACATATTCAATATAAGTCTCATCAATCCAGATCCGTGTGTTGTGAGGGATCAGGTCAATCACCGCTTCAAGCTCTTTCCGATCGATGTGTTGCCCTGTCGGACTGTTGGGATTTACAAGGACAATCAAATCATAGCTATTTTTGGAAAGTGCAATAAGCCTGTCCAAATCGACAATATAACCCTCCTCCTTTAAAAGTTCAAGACGATCGACATGACACCCAATGATATTTTCCAAAACATGAGGGTATTCACCATATGAGGGATCGAGGATCAACACACGCGACCGGGAGGTTAGCCACGCCCGGAAAGCCTGGAAAATCAGGTCGGAAGAACCTGCACCGGGAAGTATATTCTCAGGTTGTACGCCCCTGAATCGCGCGATTGTATTTGTCATCCCGTTACAGTCGGTGGGTGGAGAGGTCTTACAAATCCATGAAAGGTTGGTTTCCAATTCCTTAAGTATCTTTGGCGATGGTGGAAACCAGGCATCGAGAACATCGGCATTGATAATTTGATTCCTTCTGCTGAGATCATCAAACTCAGTTCCTATTGCCTGAAAAAAATCACCGCCATGGTAACATTCTGAAGGCTTGAAAAATGAGATCCCCAAATCCCAAATACAGTTCTTAAAAAGTTTTGAAAAGAGTGGTTTATAGTTGTTTGCTATATGATCGTTTAAACTGTTTACGTTGCCAAAAAGCAATTCAAATGTGACGGAGCCTGATTGAATCTTGTGGCCCATTGCCATAAACCCAAGTTTTAGATAAAGTTCCAAAATTTCAATCCGGCCAATTGCCATGATATTTGAACCTCCGTGGGCCTCAATCCACCTAAACGCTGCCCACATCAAAAGCAAAGCTGCCGGCGTATTGCGATGTTCTTTCAGGACAGTCAAAATCCGCATTTCATAAAGGCCATTGTCAACGGCAAATGGGAGTTCTGCCCTTTTAATGTATTTATCGATCGAATAAATACCTCCATCCGGAGGAGTGATGCTGATAAAACCGATTATTTCCTGGTTTATTGTAGCAATTAGATAGGTATTGAATTTGTCAAGCTGATCGGAGATACTTCCTTGTTCATTTTCATGATGTTGCTTTAATTCTGAGGCAAAAACGTTGTGGCGGATCTTATAAATATCCTCACGGTCGGAAGTTGTCGCCAGTGAGATTTTAATTTTTTTATCCAGGGTCATATCTATTTATTTAATCGGGAAAAACATTAAAAAAAGTAATCATTTCGTCGGGTTGATTTGATAAATTATAGTACTATCCTTTACAACATCAATTCCAAATCTACCATTGTTGCTAGGTTGTGATAAAAATCCATAGATAATGTCAAGCGTAAAAAAACTTCTTACGTTCCCATACCAAGCTGCTTCTCCTAAACCTATAGTGTCAATTTTAATCTTACAATTGATTTTTAGCTTTTGGCTCAAATAAGATTCTAACAGAGGATAAACAGTTCTTAGAATTTTTTTTGTAACATTTGTATCCACGCACATAATAATCGAATCACTCGTTTTTACAAATTCATTCGGATAATTATACAATATATCTTCAATCGTATTATTGGTGAGATTTTTAATAATAGGGGAATCCATACGGAGAAATGTCAAATTTCGTCCTTCAAGATATTTCTTCAGACCAATTGTTTTTTGCCTAAGCATTTCCTCCTTATACTCCCCTACCTTTACGACAATCCCTCCAATTATAAATGCGAATATACAGATATAGAAAACGACTTTGTCTGCTTTATCACCTTTCAAAGAAATGGTTGAAACAATTGTGGAAATGACCCTATTGTATGTTTTCTTCGAAATAGGGATGTCTAAATCAGCCTTTTTTTCTGAAATGCCGAACGCTTTTTTCAGTGTAATCCAAAAAATGGGCAAAATCAACGACAGCAAAAGAAGATAAGCGTACGGGTTTACGGTCCTGATCAGGTCAAATACTGTCTTTGCTTGTTCTGTTGTGAATTCCATAACCAATAGAATTTATAAGATTAATATATTGCTGCTTATTTATCTGATAGATTTTTTGTCGCTTACAATGGGTTTTTCGGTTTCTGTCCCAGTAAATACCCAAGTAATAGTCCATAAAGGAAATTTGAAATACCCACCTCGAAACCATGTCCAAGTCTTATATTGGGAGGCATTTCGGCACTTGGTAAAATCAAAGGGGCAATACCACCGATGATAGAGAATATCAGGCCAATCAGAACAGCCTTTTTCGACAACGACAAATCGGTTGTCCTGCTTACCAAAATAGCTGTTGCACTAAAAACCAAACCCCTTATCAATTGGACACCAAATATCAACTCTGGAGGTGGAGGGGTTTTCTCGTTGTAAAATTTCACCAAATCCGGGAAAACATGGATCAAGGTCAAACCGGCAACAATATAAAAAACGAGGTATAGAACATCACCAACAACTATACGCCATATCCAGCCAATTGCAGGTCTGGCTTCAAATTCTATCCCTCTTGATTTATATTGCCATTTATTGGATAAATAGACAAGTACCGGGGCAATGACCAGGGCTGTAATTAAACTCCTGGGAATCAAACTAATTATACCCGAAAAATCCGTTAACTTGAATATGAATGCTTCCACCAGTAAATTGAGCGATCCAATAAGGTAGTAGATACCAAAAACAGAAAGGGAAAGCCTTATCCCAGATAAATCGGAGCGAATGATAGAATATCCCAGCAAAATAAATATGAGAAAATTGGAGATTGTTTGAAATCCATAATCTATGGCGTTGGATGCCGATCCCTGGATCCAATCCAATAGAAAGTTCACAAAGGTTAATAAAATGACTGTGAACACAATTTTAATCCCAAATTTTGTATCCATCTTTTTTTGATTTTAAGATCCCTCTTCCAGACATGGCAATGTGAACCTGAAATCTGCCCCCTTCCCAACTTCGCTTTCGACCCAGATTTTCCCTCCATGCCTTTCCACGAACTCTTTGCAGATCAATAATCCCAAACCTGTACCGCTTTCATTCCCTGTTCCTTTTGTTGTGTATAATCCAGAAAGGTCGAACAGTTTGGCAATTATTTCGGGTGCCATCCCTATTCCGTTGTCCGATACTGTAATGGTTGCCATTTCATGGTCCGTTGAGGAAGAAATATTGACCAGGCCTCCCAAGTTTGAAAATTTTATTGCATTCGAAATGATGTTTCGCAAAATAGTCGTCAACATGTTGATATCGGCGAAAACATTGATTCCAGCCAAAGCCAATTGATTGATTGATATTTGCTTGGTATTTGCAGCCAATTCCAGGTTCTCTGTCACTTCAAGACAGATATTTGTTAAACTCAACTTTTGGGGTTCATAGGGTATTTTACCCGAATTGGCCCTTATCCACAACAAGACATCTTCCAATAGCCTGTAAGTCGCTTTTGCCGAATTATTGACCGTGTTTATTTGTTTTTCTATTTTGTTAATATCATATTTGTGGATATTCCTGATCAATAAATCGAGAAGCCCAAGGATCGAATTGAAAGGGCTCCTTAAATCATGTGCCAGGATTGTCATAAAACGGTCCTTGTCGGCATTGAGTTTTTGCAGCTCGTTGTTTTGTTGTTTGATCAACAATTCATCTTCTTTGCGTGCCGTAATATTTTTCGATATACAGGAGACCCAACAGATATTGCCGTGATCATCTTTAACGGGGTCGGCAATTGTAATGAAATAGGCTTTTTTTCCGGAAGGCAAAACAACGACCACTTCAATTTCACCCTTTTCTCCGCTTTTAAGAACCTGGCGTACAAGCCGAAGCCTGTTTTCACCCTCTTCGTAACCGAAAATGGAATGAGGTGTAATGCCAATAATATCTTTAGCCTGCCTTCCAACTACTTTTGCAAAAGCCTCGTTGACAAAACGATAAGTCTCATCCGGATTGAAACAAAAAATTGGGTCGCCCGAAAATTGGACCAATGTCCGGTATTTTTCTTCACTGTCGTTCAAGGCCTGTTCTACACTTTTACGTTTCGTAATATCGGTGGCATTTCCGATGAAATACAAAAACTGATTTTGGTCATCGAAAAATGGGGTAACAACCGAGCGATGCCAGCGCAAGGAACCGTCTTTGTGAAAGATTCGGTATTCCTGGTCAGGTTGAATCGTTCCTGTATCTGCAGTTTTCCGGAGAAAATCGATGCAGTTTGGAAGGTCCTCAGGGTAAATAAGCGGGGCAAAATTGGTGCCGATGATTTCATCGGGATCGTGGCCCAAAAGATGTTTCCAACTTGGTGAAACATAGGTAACTGTACCATCATTTTCCAGCGTATAGATGATGCTTTTGACGTTGTTGACCAAAGCACGGTATTTCTCTTCGCTCTTGGATAAACCCGTGTGTAATGAATTGTCTTCCAATTCAGACAAACACTTTTTCAGGTTTTCATTTTCAAACAACAATTCTTCGTATGTTCGTTTTTCCGTACTCATCTGCGACTTCCTTTTTCGATGACCTATTTAGAACAATCGGTTTTGTCCAACCTTTGCCAAATGTAGGATGAATTAAGAAGAAAAACAATTAATAAAAAATATCAACAAATTTAACAACATAAAAATCAGCGCTGGTAATAAAACCAAAAAGCTATCTTTAACTTTTATCCTGACTATAATTCCCAAAAGCATCAACAATGTTAGTCCGCCTGAAGAAATCAACAAGACAACATTAAACCCTAATCCCACCAATAGTCCCACAGCCCCTGCCAGTTCTAAAATTGCAGTCATTGTCCCAAATTTCTCCAAACCAAAACGTTTAAACTCATCTTTCATCTTCGAAGATGTAAAATGAGTAATTCCGTACGACAAGAAAGAGATACTTGAAATGATGATCAATGCAAGCAATAAATGCCTCATTGTATGCCCTTTAAGGAAACCGCTGCGATAAAAAGACACAAGAGGAGCAACAGAAGAGATGGGGCATGTTTGTACCAGGAATTGTTTACTTTAAAATGAAAATATTGTGCACAACACATTAGAAATGCCATGAACAGTGCAGGTACAAGCACCAACGATGGATACCAAATGCCAGCAATCAACAATGTCGATAGGACTATTTTTAGTGCTCCTACTATGGTTCTGGTTAAATTGGATAAACCATATTGGTTAAATTCTTTAACAATATTGTCGAAACGAAATATCCACACAAAACCTATTGATAAAGCAACGACGATTTGAGCTATCATGCTATACTTTTCCATTTTTTATATAAATTTGAATTTCTAATTTAAAACTATTTGGCAAAGATATGGTGCTTGATAACAAAAAAGGTTACACTTTTTTAGATAAAAGTTACATAATTCACACTTTTAGATTCATCTTTTAATTGGTAAAGTAAATTTGAAAGTACTTCCTTTATCCAATTCACTTTCGGCCCAAATTTTCCCATTGTGTTTTTCTATGAAATCTTTGCATAATAAAAGACCTAAACCACTGCCTTTCTCACCATCTGTTCCATAGGTTGTCAAATGTTCATTGTTCCTAAATAGTTTTAACAAATTTTCAGGTGAAATTCCGGTGCCTTGGTCTTTTATTGTAATCATTTGTTCGGTATTATTTTGATCAGAGGTTATTAGAATTTGTTTCCCGCTTGACGTGAATTTGATTGCATTTGAGATTAAATTACGCAAGACTGTCATTAACATATTTTTATCTGCAAAAACAATCGTGTTTTCCTGAACATTATTAATAACGCTAATTCCTTTGTTTTGAGTTAATTCAGTAAATAAATCAACCGTTAAGGATACAATTTTTTGTAGCTTTATTTCTTCCGGAGCATAAACGATTTCATTTCGTTGCGATCGTGCCCAAGTTAAAAGATTTTCCAATAAATCATAAGTTGAATTGGCTGTTTTTTGAATCATTTGCAAAATCTCAATTAAACTCTTTGTATCAGATAAATCATAATCTGAAATTAATAGTTCGATTAACGATTTAAAACCACCAATCGGCCCCCTTAAATCGTGTCCGATGATTGAAAACAGCTTATCTTTAACCGCATTTAATTCTTTTAACTCCTCCACTGACTTGTTTAATTCAATAACGGAGATTCTCAATTCCAATAATTTAACCAACTGATTGGCTAAAGCTTTTAAAGATAGAATTTGTGATTCATCTAATTTTCTCGGTACATTATCTATGACACAAAGTGTACCCAATGAATATCCATTGGGTGTAACCAAGGGTACACCAGCATAGAATATTACAAATGGATTATCTGTTACCAACGGATTGTCATGAAACCTTTCATCCATTCTTGAATCAGGAACGATCAATATTTTATCCTGGTCGTTGATGGCATGAGCACAGAAAGCAAGTTCCCTTGGTGTTTCAGTGGCTTCCGTTCCATGATGTGATTTGAACCATTGTCTGGTTTCGTCAATTAAACTGATCAAGGAAATTGGCATTCCACATATTTGAGAGGCAAGATATGTAATTTCGTCATATTCCTTTTCAGGAAGCGTATCCAGAATAGCGTAAGATTTAAGATTTTCTAATCTCTCGCTTTCATTTTCAGGTATTTGGGGTTTAATCATCTTTATATATTTTGAAAAATTGTTATTTTGTTCATTGCTTTTTGTTGCCTGAAACGTATAACGGTTCATTTAACATTTTCCAAAAGTAGGATGAATAAAGTTGAAAAGCAATTAATCGGGTGAAATTTAAATAAAGCACTTGATCACTGAAGTTTAATTGAATAATTCGGGTTCCTCAAATCGGCGGCAACTTTAAACAAGCTTTGATGTCATCCGGTTCCAAAGATGGATATTGATCCAAAATGTCTTGCGATGAATCGCCGGCTGATAAATAGTCAAGAATTGTTTGGACACTAATCCTTGTACCCCTGATGGTAGGACGTCCATTACATATGTTGTCGTCAATTGTAATACGATCTGCGATATATTCCATAATTCAAATTTTTCCGGTAAAGATAATTATCACTGCTTTGACATAAATCTATGTAATCTTTCAAGTATTTAAGCTAGGGCAACGCCAAAGCCCACATAAAAAGGCAATGAACCCTCACAATATGTTAGCAGCTTTCATTCATTTCGTTATCAGACCATTACGTTTTAATATTTCTGTAACTTGTTTAACTGTTAATTTTGTAGATTTAGCAATTATTACTATATCAACATTATTTTTAAATAATTCAATCACAGTTTCTTCTATTGCTTTTTCTATTCCTTTTCTTACTGCTATATCTGTTTTACCCTTTTCATCCTGTCGTCGCATTTCTGCATAATGGTATGCTTCTAATTCTTCTTTTGTCCAATTATGTCTATATGCGTCTTCGTATGCGTGTTTTAATCCTTCATCTTTCAAATCGGCAGGGATAACATCAAGATTTTCTGCATTTTTTATAAAATAAATCCACTTATCAACAAGTGTTTTAATATCTCTCAATTCCTTAATAAATTTGGGTAACTCAATAAAATTGTACTCCATTCCGTTTAAAGTACTTTTTTGAGTTTTAATATTGACAGTTCGATGTCTTGTAATATAATCATCATCGTCTTCAAAAAAAATGAAATCCAAAATACCAATGAAAATTACTTGATTTAATTTTGGATATTCATCTCCCTTATTAATTTGCGATGAATACTGTTTTGCAGTATAATATTGAACTCGTTTATCAAAACCTTCAAGCTCTTCAACTTGCATTTCCACTATATAAGAAATATTTCTTTCGTCAGTTGCACGAACATCAAGAATTGAACTTTTTAAATCCTTTATTTCAGGCAGTTGATATGGATTTTTAATTTCAACTTTAATTATTTTTTTTCCTTTAGGCAATTCAAGTACAGCATTAAGAAATGAGATTAAAATTTCTTTCTTATTCTCATTTCCAAAAATCTTCCTAAATGCTATATCGTTCTTAATATCAACAAATTTCATAATACTTCCATTTAATTGGTACAAATTTACGGAATTTTAGGCTGTTGTAAGATTAAAGATTTGAAAAATGGCGAAACTTTTTATAAACAAAGCCGATAAGTCACACTATAACTGATTTTTGGAAACTTTAACTTCATTTACATATGTTGTCGTCAATTGTTATACGGTCTTCGATATATTCCATAATCCAAATTTCAAAAATTCATTCAAAAAATGGCTGTCCTGCAAGCTCATCTTGTTATATCTGGATTGGTTTGGGCGATTCAATGGTTGATACCAATAAAAAGGGAACTGCCACATAGACATTGGATCCATGCTCTTGTCCATGTTTAGGTTTATTTTTAATTCGATTAACTTCAACATAGACAGCAAGTCTATCTTCCTGTCTATGTTGCACGGTACTTCAACCTGGGTGATTTAGAATTTTCTCCATTAGTTCTTATTAAATGATATTCAATCATTTTACCAAGATGCCGGCTCGTAGTCCTAGCTGATACTCCAAACCGAATCGTATAATCCTTGGCAGAAACTTCTCCTTGACTTTTTATCCATTCAAAACCTTTGAGTTCATCGGCATTTAATTCTGATATTCCTTCATGAACAGAAACACCCGCCACAGCTTCCATATTACGTGGAAAAATAAGTGATAAAAAAGGTTCTTCAAAAGTATATTCAGGCAATGGTAAGTTAAAATCTGCATATAAGGATCTTAGTGCCTTCATTCCAAATCCTTTTTCCTCAACATAGTCCATTAAACTGAAAACATAGGTGAGCATAGGATTTCTGCTAATAGATGGAGCTTTGAAAGTGTTTAGTTGTTCAAGTGAAATTGACGGTAAAGGTGTTCCAGGACTTTTAACAACAATTTTAGCATCGTCGATCTCAATGGAGGATTTTGCCCCCTCTATCATATAATCTCTATGAACTAACGCATTAATTATTGCCTCTCGAAGAACTTTTGGTGGAAAATCAGGAATATCTTTTCTTTTGAAAGATGATGTATCTTTTGCTAGAGGTAACACTTTTAAAAGCCATTCTTCAATAAGGTCAGGAATCAAAACAAGCGCTTGGTCGAACGTTTTTGGTTCGACTTTGTTCTTTCCATATTCTACAGATGCCATAAATGCTGCTTGCTTGAACTTACTCCTTGGATTCTTCCCAAAAAGTAGGATGCCAAAACCTGTTGGCCTGTAAACATTATCGATCTTATCAAGTTGAATTACACCTACATCCGCAAGAAAATCATGAAAGGAAGTCTCCGAAGATTGAAAATCCAACTTTGCTTCAGAAATAAACTTGTTTAATGCCTCGTCAGAAAAATCATTTAATTCTGCTGATTGAATTGCTTTTTCTATTGGAGACCGCAAATCAAATTCCTCTTTTTTCTTCTTACGTTCATTCGCTTGTTTGATAAATTCGGCATTTTCATCTTCTATAATCTTTTGAAGATCCCTGTCAAACATGATTATTTTTACCTGGTTGTTTTCGAGGTGTTTAATTCCCTTCCCATCAACTGTATGATCAGGATCGGTTATACCAACATATACTGTTTTTATTCTTGCTTTTGACGTTCGCTTACAGCAAGCTATTTTGGGATGGTTTCTTTCAACACACGGTTCCAGAGTGGTGAACAAAATACAGTCATCAAGTTTTTTATTGCCCAATTTCCTTTCAAGTAATGTGAATTCTGCATGATCGCCCTCTCTAAGTTCTCCCCGATGAGCCCTTTCTATTTTGCCATCAGGAAATAACAAAATCGCACCTACCTTAGGAGGAACTTTGCCATCTTGCCTTGTTTCATTCAGACTTTTGTTCATCTCCTCAATTGCCAATTCCATATATGGCCTCGGGTTAAATAGTTCTGCATGTTTTTTCACAATGATATGTTTTAAAATTGTAATGACTATTTTCCAAGTTGGTAGCGTGTGTTTCTTAATAACGCTTACCCAAAGTTAGGATGAATTAAGCGGAAAAGCAATTAATTGGCTGTATTTAAATTGAAATGCTAATACCTGAAAGTTAATTAAATCCGGTTCATCAAATCTGCGGCAAACTTCAGGCTTGCATTGATGTCATCCGGTTCCAAAGTAGGATATTGATCCAAAATGTCTTGTGCCGAATCGCCGGCTGATAAATAGTCAAGAATTGTTTGGACACTAATCCTTGTACCCCTGATTGTAGGACGTATATTACAAATGTTTTCGTCAATTGTAATTCGGTCTGCAATATATTCAATTCCATTAAAAATTGGAACAGCGGATTGTCTTATAAAAACGGAGATGACAAAATTTTTGACCTATTTTAATGGGATATTTTAATTAATATAATTCTCGAAGGAGGATTTAAAATGGTCATTTAATCCTCGTTTTATCGCTTTTAGACCTGAAAGATTATTCTTTGAACCAGAATGCGTTGGGTTAAGCATTAACACTGTTTCAAAATCACTTATCGCATGTCCGAAATCACCCAAGAATTTATGTAATAATCCTCTATTGTAATAAATATCTGGATTTTGAGGGTTTAAAGATAATGCAATGTCATAATTCATTAGCGCAGCCTCAAAATCTTCTTTCAAATCTTGAACAAATACATTTCCTTGTAGAAAATAAGCTTGCCAGTTACTTTCGTCTAATCTAATAGCCTTTGCATAATCACTTGCTGCTGGATTAAATTTATGCATATTACGATAAACTGTGCCTCTATGACAAAATAAAAAAGATAGATCTTTACGAGGTAACTTTTCGGCACCATTCTTCATTAAAATTGAAACAATGGAATTCTGGGTTAACATTTTTTCATTAAAACCGCAGTCTTTCGCAATTTTATCAATAGCGTGAGTAAGTAACTTTTCAGCCTTTTTCCACTTTTCTTGTTTAATTAATATTCTTACTTCTTCACTAATTTTATGAATATTTTCAAAATTTTTGCTTTTATTGAAGAACCACATAATTATAGTTTTTCTTGTTTAAATAAATTGGTAGTCATATATCCAGATGTTTCAATCAAAATTATATCATGAATTGCTAATGGATCCCTTCTTTTTTTTGTAACGTCTCTCCACAAATATTCTATATTCAATAGAACTTCATTTCCAAGTTCCAGAAGAATCTTATTTTTTGCAGTTTTCAAAGATTCTTCACCTCCTAATTGATATAAATTTTCTCCAATCATTTGGATTCTTGGCTCATGTCCATCAACTTTTCCTTTTCTATATAATGAAAGGATTTCTTCCACCATTTTAACAGAAATGAATAGACGATTTCGGAAATCATCTACTGTCATTGTATTGGCTGTCTTTTTATATTCCATATTCTTTTATTATAAATTGTTAATTATTAAATTGTTAAGCATCATAATATTTTACAATCATATATTATCTTCAAATTATTTCAATTTAGAAATTGTATTTCTAACCCAATTTAGCTGATAAGTATATTGAGGTATTGGTGTTCTTTTGCATAGATTTTCTAATAATGTTAAAGCTTCCATATAGTAAGAAATTGATTTTTCTTTTTCCTTAATCTTTTGATAAGTAAAACCAATCCAAATCAATGAAGAAGCTAATCCATAAACTAAATCTGCGTCATTTTGATTGGATTGATAAAGTTCTTTTGCAAATTGCAAACAATTTTGATAATTTTCTAATGCTTTGATATAGTTGCCCTGTACTTCATAAATTCCACCAAGTTTTCCTAAAGAAATTGCAAGCCCCCTTTTGAAACTTTCATTTTGTTGATTCGATTGGCAGAGTTCCTTTTGAAATATGACTTCATTCAGATAATAATCTAATGCTTTTGTATGGTCACCCTGTTCCTCATAAATTCTACCTATATTTTCATAGGAAATAGCTAATGCATGTTTTAGATTTTCATTATTAGGATTTAGTTTGAAAAGCTCTTCTTCAAATTGATTATATTTCTCATAGGATTCCATTGCTTTGGCATAATTTTTTTGTAATTCATAAATTCTGCCAATTTTGGAGTATGAGTTTGCCAGTCCATGTTTCAAACCTTCATTGGATTGATTCGATGAAAAAAGCTTTTCACTCAATTTTGATTCTTTCTGATAGTATATCATAGCCTGGACTAATTCTCCACGTTCTTCATAAATTTCACCTAAGTTTTCATATGATACCGCAAGCCACTGATTCGCACTTTCATTTAGCGAATTCGATTTGTTTATCTCTTCACAAAATTGATTACATTTCTGAAAGTAATCCAATGCTTGGTTAAAGTTGCCTTGTAATTTATAAATTCTGCCAAATTTAGCGTAGCAAATTGCCAATGTTTGTTTCAAATTTTCGTTGCTTGTATTAGCTTTATAAAGTTTCTCGCATAATCCCTTATTCTTTTGATAATATTCAAAAGCTTCCGAAGGATTACCTTTCTTTGCATAAATTCCTCCAAGTCTATCATAAGATATTGCCAACCCTTCTTGTAGAGATTGAGAGTTTTTATTTGATAGACTTAGCTCCTCAAATAATTTATTATTATCTTTATAATATTTAAGTCCATTTGTATAATCTCCCAGCATTTCATAAACTCCGCCAAGTCTATTATATGAAATAGCTAGCCCATTTTTTAGACTTTCACTTAACTCATTATTGGTGTATAACTCCTGCATTAGTGTTAGTTCTTTCAGAAAGCATTCTAATGCAGTGCTTAAACAACCTTGTTTTTCATAAATTCCTCCAAGTTTTTCATAGGAGCTGGCCAATCCATTTTTTATTTTTTCACTGGTTGAATTTGATTGATAAAGCTCTTGTCTTAATAGATGTTCTTCTTTATAATATTCTAATGCTGTTGTAAAATCACCTAATTTCTCGTAAATTACACCTAATCTTTCGAATGAAATAGCTAGTCCGTTTTTTATATTTTCGCTTATTTTATCTTCTGTATAAAGTTCATGCTTTATAAGCTGCTCTTTTTTATAATATTTTAATGCTCTAATAAAATCACCGTGCAATTCATAAATTTCGCCAAGCTTTTCATAGGAGATTGCCAGCCCATTCTTCAAATCTTTGTTGTGTTTATCGGCTTGATAAAGTATTTCTGATAATTGTGTATTGTTCTGATAATATTCCAATGCTCTATCAAAATTGCCTAGCGTTGTATGGATGGAACCTAGTCGTTCAAGACAAACTACAGAGTTTACATCATTTAAATGTTTACGAATTTCAAACGATCCTTCCATGTATTGTAAAGCTTTTGGCAAATCACCTTTTTCTATATACTTGACTGATAATGTATAGTTTAAATCAGCAAATTTGGCGTTTTTTATTAACAGTTCCATTAGTTCCGATTGTTTAATAGATTCAATTTATCTATAATTGATTTTGCAAAATCCATAAATTCAAATGAATAATTGAGTGGTTGGTCTAAAATTTGAGTAACCGTTATTACCAATGGTTCTACATTGTCCGCATCGGGTGGTAATTTATCATATACTACTTCTTGCACCAAAGGATGCATTGCATAGGTGAGTGATTGGATATTTTTGTTTATTTGTTCTATATGTTTACCAGACAACCAACCCCATTGTTTCAAGTAATCTAAACGCTCTTCAAAATTGTTTTCTTCAGATTCATTAACCCGCCAAAGAGTTTTTAAATGCGCAATAGAAATATCGTCAGCAGGCAAAACCGAGAAAAAGCGCACCATTGTAATATGTTCAGTGTCAAGTTTTTCAGGTTCAAATAAACTACGTATATAATGATGCAATGTATCGTATTTTAAACCTTTATTAAACTCTGCATGTAATCCAGTATCCACAGGAATAGCGAGTTTCTGATCACCCATTGCTTTGATTAACCTGTCTTGCTCATTAAGAATTTCAAACAACTTAGAAACTTGCCAACCTTTTTTTAACCCAACTTTAGCGAGCAATTCTGTTAGTAAAGTATGTCTGAAAATATGGTTCAATAATAAAGTCAATTCCTTTTCATCTGCTTTTTTAGGGTTATAATAATGTTGGAATAAACTTATTGCTTCAGACATTTCCAATTCATTAACATCAATCATTGCAAAACGGTATTTATCGGGTTGAGTTCGAGTGGTTATTAAAAACTTCCAGTTGCTTGCTTTAAACAACTCCAAACAAAATTCCAATTGGTCTTTATCATTGGCATTATCGATAAAAATGAGGTTATTACCTTTACATTTTATTAAAGTATCGTTTATTAATTGTTTCTGGTCTTCAGTTTTCGGACATTTTGTTAAATCAATTTTAAACACCTTTGCAATGGTATCAATGTATACTCTTTCCAAATCGTTTTGAACTGAAATATAAATCATTCGTTGAAAATGCATTTGACAGTTTACTGAATTTATATATTTCTGAACGAGGGTTGTTTTACCCATTCCACCAACTCCGCTAACCAAAAAAATATTTTGTCGATTGTCTATTTGAGCAATTTTTTCATGAATTTCAGTAAGTTTATTTGCTCTACCCACAAAATATGACGGACGGACAGGCACACTATAACGTAATATTCCATCTGTATCATCTTTTTCTGAGGCAAGTAATTTTTTTAAATTTTCAGCCAATTGCATAAGTAAATCATTTGGAATTTGGTTTATGGTAATGCTAGAATTATTGATATCCTTCAATACAATATTTTCGTTGCCTAGAGTATGTACAGTATTGTATCCAATTTGTTTAAAAATTTCTACAATTTCAACTTTAAAATCACTAAAAAGTAATTTTAGCATTTTTTCTACATCATCCGTGACTAAACCATTATTGATTAAAGTTGTTATTTCTGAATTTTTAATTTCTTGAAATTGAAAATTATTATTCCCTTGATTATTAATTGCAATTTGCTTAATAATTGGTTTAATTTTGTCCGATTTTTTAAATCTAGATAACAACTGTTTAAAAAAAGATTTTTTCTCCGCATCGTTATTTAAGCCGTTCATATTATTGGTTTTTAATTTTTCTCAAACGTTTATCAGAACTGTAAATCCGCACATTCTATCCAAAAACTGGGGCACTTGTTCGCTAATCACCGTTTTTTATTTTTTGCTAAAGTAAAATTTTATTCCTTACGAATTGTCAATCAATCATAAATATTTCCAAAAAACTTTCTCCTTAAAACTGAACCATCCTGTCGTTACTTAAAATCCGGATCATCTTAATCCCAATCCTCCAATTTATTCCACAAATCTTCCCCAAAACTCCCTAAATTTGGGGCGGCCAGACCGGGGGGCGTTGAAGGATACAGGGGAATGGCTATATTTGGGGATTAAAATTAACTACCATGAAGAGGCCAACTGTTTTTGTGTTTCCGTTGCTGCTCGTGTTCGTGATTTCGATGGGATTGAACTCTGTTTTGCCCACTCCTTCGATGGCCCAGACCAACTGGCCAAAAATTACCAAAGAGACAAGGCCATGGGCGCGGTGGTGGTGGATGGGGAGCGCCGTTGACGAAAACAACCTGGTCAGGCTAATGGCACAATACAACGGCGCAGGCTTTGGCGGACTTGAGGTGACCCCCATCTATGGTGCCGTCGGATTTGAATCCAAATACCTCCCTTACCTCTCGCCGGGATGGATGAAGATGCTCGATGTATCGGTGCGCGAAGCCTACAAAAACAAAATGGGGATCGATATGAACCTCGGCACGGGCTGGCCATTTGGTGGTCCGCAAATTACTCCCGAGGTAGCTGCGTCCAAATTGATCATTCAAAAATATAACCTGAAGAACGGTGAAAAACTCAGCGGGAAGATCATCCCAACCGATCCTCAACAACTCAGGGCGGGCGTAACACTTCAGGCTGCAACTGCCTACAATACAAAGGGTCAGACAAAGGACCTTATGCTGCTGACCAATGACTCCGGAATAATCAACTGGACTGCCACAGACGGCGATTGGGAAATCTATGCTGCTTTTTGTGGCAAGACCCTCCAGAAAGTCAAACGTGCGGCCCCCGGTGGCGAAGGATTGACCTTTGACCATTTCTCGGAAGAAGGGCTGATGACCTATCTTTCCCGGTTCGATTCGGCTTTCATAAATTCTAACCATGGCGTAAATACCTTTTTTAACGATAGTTATGAAGTTTATGGCACCAACTGGACCGCTTCGCTCTTCGATGAATTCCTGATAAGGCGGGGTTATGAGCTTCAACCTTACCTGCGCGAGCTTGCCGAAAAAAAGGCCACTACCGATCTTTCACGCCGTGTGCAGTGCGACTACCGCGAGACGATCTCCGACCTGTTGCACGATAATTTCCTCATCAACTGGACCAAATGGGCCAACAAGAAAGGGAGCCTCACGCGCAACCAGGCACATGGTTCGCCGGGAAACCTGCTCGATTTGTACGCAGCAGCCGATATTCCCGAATGTGAGACGTTTGGGAGCAGCTACTTCCCCATTCCGGGCCTCCGCCGCGACAGTGCCGATATCCGCAATGTCGATCCCGATCCCGTGATGATGAAATTTGCCTCGTCGGCCGCCAATGTGTCGGGCAAAAAGCTCACCTCGTGCGAGACGTTTACCTGGCTCGGCGAACATTTTCGTGTGTCGCTCTCGCAATGCAAACCTGAGGTGGAGCAAGCCTTCCTGTCGGGCGTGAACAGGGTTTTTTATCATGGTCTGGCCTACTCCCCCGCAGAAGCGAGTTGGCCGGGATGGTTGTTTTATGCCTCCGTGAACTTTGCGCCGTCGAACAGTTTCTTTCCCCACCTGCGCGGCCTCAACGATTACATTGCCCGTTGCCAGTCGGTGCTTCAAAGCGGGGCACCACACAACGACCTGCTTGTTTATTGGCCGGTTTACGATGTGTGGATGGAACAGGCGAATCCCGATATGATGCTGGCAATCCACTCGATAGACAAATGGCTCTACCCCACCCCATTTTGCAAAGATGTGAAAGAGTGGATGAAACAGGGTTACTCGCTCGATTTTGTTTCGGACAAATTATTGAACAACCTCACAATCAAGGAGAACCAATTGTCGGCAAAATCGGGTGCGTCATACCGGACTTTGGTGATCCCGGCGACCGGATATATGCCCGAAACGACCCTTCAGAAAATCATCGACATGGCCGCAAAGGGGGCATTGGTGATCTTTCAACAATTTCCCCGGGATGTTCCCGGAAACAACAAACTGGAGGATAGGCGTATACTGCTTAAGAAAATCATCAAGGACATTCAATTGACGATAGTTTCCGGAAATGTGAAATCTGCCAAAATCGGGAAAGGTGAAATTATCCTGGCAGAAAATGTTCAGGAAGCGTTGGACCTGAAAAAGATCTCCAATGAAAAGTTGGTCGATTCGGGATTGAAATACATCCGTCGCAAAAGCAACAAGGGTGTTTATTATTATCTCGTCAACCATTCCCCCAAGGCCATCGACAACTACTTGCCGATCAACGAAAAAGCCATGGATTGTTTGTTGCTTGATCCACAATCGGGTGCAACGGGCTTGGCACAGACTCAGATTTTAAACGGGACAACCAAAGTCCATCTGCAATTGCAATCGGGCGAGGCAATGTTTGTGCTGGCTTCCCCAACTCAAATAAAATCAGGCAATTGGGAATATCTAGAAAAGAAACAGTCCCCTGTTGAATTGGCAGGTCCCTGGAAATTGTCTTTTAAAGAGGGTGGCGCAAAAATCCCATCGGCAAAAGAGCTTACAAAATTGGTTTCATGGACGGAACTGACTGACCCTGATGCACAAAACTTCTCTGGCACAGCGATTTACACAACTACCTTTGAATTAAAGGGTAATCTTTCGGGAGAATACCAGATCGATCTTGGAAAAGTCTGCGAAAGTGCAAGGGTTTATGTGAATGGTCAGGATGCCGGTATCTTGTGGAATATTCCTTTTACGGCAAGGATCAAAAAGTTCCTGAAACCAGGCCAGAATACGATCACCATCGAAGTGGCGAACCTGATGGCGAATAGGATCAGGCAGATGGACCAGAACAAGGAGCAATGGCGCAATTACCATGAAATCAACTTTGTAAACATCGATTACAAACCGTTCGATGCTTCTGGCTGGAAACCCATGGCTTCGGGGTTGTTGGGGCCGGTGACGATTACTCGATACAATTGATTTGAAAATTTATCAATTTGAAGATTTGAAAATTTGAAAATTAGGGGATTTGAAAATTTGAAGATTGGGCGATGTGAAAATTGGGATAGCGGGAAAACTTTGAATGTTGATTGCCACAAAGACACGAAGGCTCTAAGATTCACTAAGGATTGACTGCAAGGATTGAAAAAAATGATAAAAGATAAAACAACTGTTTTTCATATTAGGGTTATGATAAAAACTAAAGAACTGAAATAATGTATTGGGGTTCTTTGTGATCCTTAGTGTCTTGGTGACTTTGTGGCATAATTGATCATCAACCACCAAATCACCAAAGTTCAAAGTTTCACTTAGCTCGAAGAAAATCGCTTTTGAATTGGCAACATTAAAAACAAATTAACGACTAGTGAACACCGAAAAAGGACTTAGCCGACGGAAGTTTATGAAACTGACCGGGATCGGCACGCTGGGAATCACATCATTGGGTTTTACGGGAATCAAGGAGATAGGGATTGCCATTGTTTACGACCCAACCGATGCACTAGCCAGTTCGAAACCTGTTCAATGGGCAATTTCGGAACTGGAGAAATCATTGGTTTCCAACAAAATCATTGTTTCGAGGTTGACCCAAACTGACCAGGCAAAAGGCGATGGACTAACAATAGTTGTTGCTGGTTCTGGTTCACCGCTGGCTCAACAATTCCTAAAAACTTCGGGTGCTGCACTTCCTACAGGTCCTGAAGTCGTTGGATTGATCCCTAGCAATTCTGGTGGCAAACAAATCCTTTTGGCCAGTGGAAATGACGAACAAGGTCTGGTTTATGCCTTGCTCGAACTTTGCGATCGTGTCAACAACTCCACACATCCCATTGAATCACTGAATATTACAAAATCAATTATCGAACAGCCAGCCAATGAGGTTCGGAGCAACACCCGGCTGTTTGTGAGCGACATCGAAGACAAACCATGGTACAACGACCGCGAAATGTGGCCCGAATACCTCACCATGTTGGCAACACAACGTTTCAACCGTTTCAGCCTGAGTTTCGGGATCGGGTACGACTTCCTCCAGAACGTCACCGATGGCTATTTCGTTTTCGCTTATCCGTTCCTTTTACCGGTCCCGGGCTACAATGTCAGGGTTCCGCAACTGCCAGACAAGGAACGCGACCACAACCTCGAAATGCTTCAATACATTAGTGAGCAGACTGTTGCCCGTGGCATGAAATTTCAATTGGGACTCTGGATGCATGGCTATGAATGGCTCAACAGTCCGAACCCCAATTATACAATCGAAGGGCTAACTGCCGAAACCCACGCCCCTTATTGCCGTGATGCGGTCCGCGAACTCTTAAAAGCCTGTCCTGCCATTAGCGGGGTGACATTCAGGGTCCATGGCGAAAGCGGTGTTACAGAGGGAAGTTATAATTTTTGGAAAACGGTATTTGATGGCGTGGCAACCTGTGGCCGGACTGTTGCCATCGACATGCATGCAAAAGGGATGGACCAGAACATGATCGACATGGCCCTTGCAACAGGATTGCCGATCACCATTTCGCCAAAATACTGGGCCGAACATTTGGGAATGCCTTACCATCAGGCAGATATACGCGCCATCGAAGTCCCAAAACCTGGGGTAAAAAATACAGGGTTGATGGCCCTGAGTGCCGGTTCGCGCAGTTTTATCCGTTATGGTTATGGTGACCTTTTAAATGGTGACCGGAAATACAAGGTCGTTCACAGGATCTGGCCCGGAACCCAACGGCTCCTCTTGTGGGGCGATCCTTTGACAAGTGCGGCACATTCGAGGGCCTTCTCTTTTTGCGGAAGTGCGGGTGTTGAAATGATGGAACCGCTGTCGTTCAAAGGTCGGCGTGGGTCGGGCATTGCCGGTGACCGTTGCGGATATGCCGATGCCACTTTAAAACCGCGTTGGGACTGGCAAAAATACCTTTACAGTTACCGGATATTCGGTAGGCTCACATACAATCCCGATGCAGCACCCGAAATATGGCAACGGACCCTCAACGAGCAATTCGATGGAGGGGCTTTGGCGGTCGGAGCGGCCATTGCAAACGCCACAAGGATCCTTCCAACAATATTGACTGCCCATGGCCCTTCAGCAGCAAACAACAACTATTGGCCAGAAGTTTATACAAATCAGTCGATTGTCGATCCCAAGCAGAAAAGCCCATACAGCGACAGTCTGGCCCCGAAGGTTTTTGGAAATGTAAGCCCATTTGATCCCCAACTGTTCATGCGGATCAACGAATTTGCAGCAGAGCTTTTAAAGGGGGAAAGAAGCGGGAAATATACACCTGTCGAAGTGGCGCAATGGATTGAAGATTATGCACTTCATGCAGCCAGGAATCTTGCAAAGGCTGGGGCAACTGTCAAAAACAAGCAAAGTGCAGAATACCGCAGGATGGTTTTGGATGTGACCATTCAGGCCGGGTTGGGCAATTTCTTTGGTGCCAAATTCCGCTCAGCACTTCTTTACTCCATTTTTGAACAAAGTGGTGACCGTTCAGCACTTGAATTGGCGTTGACCTATTACCAGAAAGCCAGGAACTACTGGTCTGATTTTGCGAACATTGCAGCAAAGTCCTATCAATCAGATATTACCGTAGGTGAAAAGCCAGACCTCAGAGGTAACTGGCTCAACAGGTTATCAGCTATAGATGAAGACATTGCCTTAATGGCCAATCTGTTAAAGCAAACCGTTAGCAGTACAGGAACACAAAATAAAGTGGTTCAACTGGCAATTCAGGAAGCCATTGGAAGGCCTGTGAGAACAACTTTGGAATGCCGTTCCATCGTTCCTGAGAAATTCATCGCAGGACAACCTCTTGAAATTGAACTTTCTTTTGAAAAAACACCCAAACTTGCCAATCTTTACTATCGGCATGTGAATCAGGCAGAACGATGGGAGAAGCTCGAAATGAAATTGAACGGCAAAAGTTTCAATGCAACAATTCCTGCCGATTATACTACAACATCCTATCCGATAGCCTATTACTTTGAGTTCAAGGAAAGTCACGACAAGGCAGGATTGTACCCTGGTTTAAAGGAGGATTTAATCAATCAACCCTATTTTGTAATCCGTAAAAGTTGAATATACTCCGAAAAGATAAAAACAAAAAATGCCACAAAGACACTAAGACACGAAGGTTTCACTAAGGATATAGTACTGATATTTAATTCTTTGTGAGCCTTGGTGTCTTAGAGTCTTAGTGGCAGAAGAGGGCTTTTCGGAATAGACTAAAAGTTTAAAATAATTAAGACACATCAAATGAAGTTAATCTGCACTTTGGCTGTAATTATCATGCTGACAGCCATTTCAATTGAACTCTCAGCTCAGAAAATCGACCGGCATGCTTTGGTTACACGGAACAACATCCTCATTGAAAAAGCCGATACCCTTGCGAGCCTTTCGGTTGGGAACGGGGAATTTGCTTTTACGACCGACATTACCGGGTTACAGACTTTTTACAAGGAATACGAAAATGGGGTGACGTTGGGGACCCAATCGAACTGGGGATGGCATACCTTTCCGAATACACAGAATTATAAGCCAATGGAGAGTGCCTTGTATTCTGATTATCAGGGACGGAAAGTGCCTTATCTGTCACAGTTTAAGGGGACAGGGCGTGATGCACAGGCAGCCAACTATTTCCGCGAAAATCCGCAACGCCTGAACCTTGGAGTGATCCGCCTCCTGATGAAAAAAGCCGATGGTTCAGAGGTAAAAATTGCTGACATCGAAAACCCTAAACATCGCCTCAACCTTTGGGAAGGACGAATCACAAGTGAATTTTCTGTCGAAGGGCAACCTGTGAAAGTGGAGGTCTTCTGCCACCAGCAATCCGATCTGATTTCAGCAAAAATCACTTCGCCACTGGTTGCTAAGGGGCAGCTCAAAGTGGAATGGCTTTTCCCGTTTGCTGTTCCCGGCCACGTCCATTCCGGTTACGATTTTAAATCTGTTGATAAACATCAATCGCAATTGGTGAAACTGAACGACAAATCGGCCAAAATACTCCGGACATTGGATAACGACCACTATCAGGTAAAATTGAATTGGGAGGAATCTGCAGTCTTGGAAGAAAAAGGGAAACATGATTTTGTTCTTTCTTCCAAATCCAGCAATTCATTAACATTCAGTTGCTTATTTTCCGAAAAGGAAATACGGAAAGTACTCCCCACGTTTATCCAGACAGAAAAAGAAAACCTAAGTAGTTGGAATCAGTTTTGGGAAACCAGTGGTGTCGTCGATTTTTCGGCTTGCACCGATTCGCGGGCGCCCGAACTTGAGCGGCGGTTTGTGTTGTCGCAATACCTCACAAAAATTCAAAACTCAGGGTCGTTGCCGCCACAGGAGACCGGTTTGGTGTTCAACAGCTGGTATGGAAAGTTCCACCTCGAAATGCATTGGTGGCACTCGGCCCACTTCTTCAATTGGAACCATCCTGAATACCTTGTCAAACAGTTGGAGTGGTACCAGCACATTTATGCAAAAGGTCTTGAAACAGCGCAATTGCAGGGTTTTAAAGGGGTACGGTGGCCCAAGATGGTCGGACCGGAAGGGCAGAACAGTCCTTCGGGCGTGGGAAGCTACCTGATCTGGCAGCAGCCCCATTTTATTTACATGGCCGAGCAGTTGTACCGGAGCAAACCTTCCAAGGAAACGCTCGAAAAATTCAGGAAAGAGGTCTTTGCTACTGCCGATTTTATGGCCGACTTCGCAGTCCTGGATCCTGCAACCAAAGTTTATAACCTGTTGTCGCCGCTGATTCCCGCACAGGAGCATTGGGCACGCGAAACGACGATCAATCCGCCGTACGAACTGGCCTATTGGTATTGGGGTTTAACGGTTGCCCAGGAGTGGCGCAAACGGCTCAACCTTCCTGCCGATCCAAAATGGGAAGCGGTCCGGTTGGGTCTGGCAGCACCCAAACAGGAAAATGATGTCTATCTCGGAATTGCCAATGCCCCAGACTCTTATATAAATCCGAAGAACATGACCGACCATCCCTCAGTCCTGGGAACGTTGGGTATGTTGCCGATGTGGGACAAGATCGATCCCGAAATTATGCGCAATACATTGAAAGTGGTGATGCAGAAATGGGATTGGCCATCCACATGGGGTTGGGATTACCCGATGGTGGCGATGTGTGCGACGCGTTTGCTCGAACCGGATATCGCTCTTGAAGCCCTGCTCAAAAATGTTCAGAAAAACACTTATCTGAAAAACGGTCACAACTATCAAAGCGAACGGCTCAGGATTTATCTGCCGGGCAATGGCGGTTTCCTGAAAGCCATTTCGCTGATGTGTGCCGGTTGGGAGGGTTGCACTGTCCAGAATCCCGGTTTCCCGAAAGATGGCAAATGGAACGTGAAGTGGGAGAACCTTACACCAGATTTCTGATGTAAATTTTGAGAATATAATTTTACAGTTCTTCGTGAATCCTGGTGACTTTGTGCCTTCGTGGCAAATTGGTTTCCTGCCACAAAGACACCAAGACACCAAGTTTCACAAAGAATTAACCGTCAGATATTATAAATATTTCATAATATAAAAGCCAGATATGAAACTCATTCGAAACTTATTTCAATTTATTTCCTTATTTCAATCTATATCCCGAATTCCCAAATTTCAACCTATTTCCCCATTTCCATCTATTTCTCTTACTCCCCTATTTCTATTATTTCTATTATTTCCATCTATTTCAAGTTATTCATCTCCAACAACTAAGGAAATCCAATACCTTTCCGGGACAGACAACACCCATACAAAGACCTGGCAGTTCTTGTGTACTTCGGGCAGGAACAGCAATGTGTGGACAAAAATCGAAGTTCCTTCACATTGGGAGCAGCAGGGGTTCGGGGAGTACGACTATGGCCGCGATTACAGGACTTATGGCAAGAAATTCAAGTTTGCAGATGAAAAAGGGCTTTATATATATTCGTTTTCTGCCCCGAAGAGCTGGCAGGGAAAGGATGTCTTTATCGTTTTTGAAGGGTCGATGACCGATACCGAATTGAAAATCAATGGCAAACAGGCAGGCGAAATCCATCAGGGCGCCTTTTATCAGTTCAGGTACAACATCACCGACAAATTGAAATTTGGCCAGGAGAACCTGTTGGAGGCGACTGTCAGCAAGATGTCGGCAGATGCTTCTGTGAACAGGGCTGAAAGATTTGCAGATTACTGGGTATTTGGCGGGATATTCCGTCCCGTCTATCTTGAGGCTTATCCGCAGGAACATCTTGAAAGAGTGGCCATAGATGCCAAAGCAGATGGGTCGTTTTCGATGGATGTGTTTCCTAAAAACCTCAAAGGGAAACGGACAATTTTGGCAGAATTGTATGATGCAAAAAATAAGGTTGTTGCAACCTGCACTGCAACAGCCAATTCCAAAGATTCGCTGGTTACCCTGAATTGTAAAGTGCCACAACCTGCGTGTTGGACGGCTGAAACCCCATCGCTTTATTCGGTCAAAGTCAGGCTGAAGGATGAAAAAAGCGAGTTGTACAGCACGACCCAAAAATTCGGGTTCCGTACCATCGAGATCAAACAAGGTGACGGGATTTATTTGAACGGGACGAAAATCAAGATGAAAGGGGTCAACCGTCATGCCTTTTGGCCCGAAACCGGAAGGTGCCTCAACAACAAGATCAACCTCGATGACGTGAAGCTCATCAAAGCTATGAATATGAATGCAATACGTTGTTCGCACTACCCACCCGATCAGGTCTTCCTCGACTATTGCGATTCATTGGGTTTGTATGTTTTGGATGAACTCGCAGGATGGCAGAATTCGTATGCAACAGCACCCGGCGCTAAATTGGTCAAAGAGTTTGTGATCCGGGATGTGAACCATCCATCCATCATGCTGTGGGACAATGGGAACGAGGGGGGTACCAACAAGGAACTCGATGACGATTTCCTGATTTATGACAAATCGAAACGGCCCGTGATCCATCCGCACCACCGTCCGGGGAACGATTTTAACGGGATCGACTGCAACCATTACGAGAATTATTACAGCTCGAAAAAGATCTTCACTGAGGGGAAAATCTATATGCCAACAGAGTTCCTGCATTCTCAGGACGATGGTGGCGGAGCCGCAAGCCTTTCCGAATTCTGGGAACTGTTCTGGAACACCCCCAACGCCGGAGGTGGCTTTATCTGGGCTCTTTTGGATGAGGGGATTGTCCGCACCGACTTGAACGGGTTTATCGATGCCAACCGTGTGAACGCCCCCGATGGTTTGGTGGGTCCGCACCGCGAAAAAGAGGGGAGCTTCTATGCGATCCGCGAAATCTATTGCCCCGTGAAAATCAATCTGAAAAAGCTGCCCGAATCGTTTGACGGAAATATAGAGGTCGAAAACAGGTACCATTTCACCAATCTCAAGGATTGCCGTTTTGAGTGGCAACTGGTAAATTTCAGCACATTACTGGAAAGGCAGGCGAAAAATACGGTGATGAAAAGTGGGAAGATAATAAGTCCCTACCTGAAACCGTTGGCTTTCGGAAACTTAAAACTTGATATTCCAACCGATTACAAAAAATATGACGCTCTTTACCTGAAGGCATTTGACCCTACCGGTGAAGAAATTTACTGTTGGAGCTGGGGGATTGGTTCCAATCAAAAATCGGTCAATCAATTGGTTAAACTGGACCTCAACGAAAAAGAGCGGCTAAGGCGCGAAAAATTAAAAGCTGCTGGCGTTGAAGCCGACAATATCCTTCCCATTGAACAACAGTCGGGCGACCTTTCCAAAGAAAAAGGGATTGTTGAACTGAGTGAAAACGATAGCACATTTACTTTAAAAGCTTCCGGTATAGGGGTGACTTTCGGCAAGAAAGATGGGAAAATCAGGCGTGTGACCAATGATCTTGGTCTGCCGATTCCTTTCAACAACGGCCCTGTCCTTGTAAGCGGGAAAGCTCAGCTCGAAAGCATTAAACCGGTCAAATCGAATGGCAATTGCTCTTTGGAAATGACCTATTCGGGCGACCTGAAAAAGATCATCTGGACCATGTATGGCAGTGGCTGGTTGTCAATGAATTATGAATATCAAGTGGCAGGAGACCAACTATTTACAGGAATCAGCTTCGATTTTCCTGAGTCGGATGTGATCGGTGCCAAATGGTTGGGGAAAGGTCCTTCACATGTCTGGAAAAACCGGATGCAGGGCGGTTTGCTCGACGTCTATCAGCGCATGTACAACAACAAATTGCCGGCCGATAACAGTTGGGGGCCCCCTCAGTTCAAAGGGTATTATCCTGAAGTTTCCTGGATGGAGTTCAACACCGTTGACGGGAAATTCACGGTTGTGGCGCAGGAAGAGGATTTGTTTGTCCGCCTGTTCAGTTTCTATGGTTTATCGGGACCCAAAAATTATCCGGTTTTGCCGACAGGCGATATTTCCTTTCTTGACAACATTCCGCCGATCGGTACAAAACTGGCGATGGGCATCAGCAACGATACCTGGAACCTGGGTACTGCCGGCGAATTGAATAAGATGGACAAACCGGTTAACAGGACGCTGTATTTCTATTTTGGGTTGCTAAATTAGATGACCAAGAAGATGTACAAAAAGTCTGAAAATGGCTTTTATCTCTGTGAAACTCTGTGCCACCTCAGTGCACCTCTGTGATACAATTAGTTACACAGAGAACCACAGAGGATTCACAACTTGTCCCGATCCTTCAGCGATTTTTTACGGGGTATTCATTTTAGTAAATTATTACTTGAACCTGAAATCCAATTTATAATCATAAAGCCATGGTATCTTGGGGTTAATTCCCTCGGATACCAATTTGGCCGGTAAGC
>Ga0209083_1001144_pt1 | contig 32081 bp, 32 predicted proteins | sample AM7aDNAmetaG_FD_184132 | JGI IMG/M metagenome (GOLD analysis project Ga0209083, IMG submission 184132) | Freshwater microbial communities from Finland to study Microbial Dark Matter (Phase II) - AM7a DNA metaG (SPAdes) (version 3) | ecosystem: Environmental > Aquatic > Freshwater > Lake ... | reverse complement strand
TTGGCGGCCGACTTTGACAACTTCAAATCCCCCGGAGGCAGCCATGCCAGTTAAATTTAAAGATTACTACGAAGTTCTCGGCGTGCCGCGGACCGCAAACGATGCGGAAATCAAGAAGTCCTTCCGGAAGCTGGCCCGCAAATATCACCCCGACGTTGCCAAAGACAAAACAACCGCAGAAGAAAAGTTTAAGGAACTCAACGAGGCAAACGAAGTTCTCAGCGATCCGGTCAAGCGGCGCAAATACGATGAACTCGGCGCCAATTGGGAGCATCCCGAGCGGCAGCCGCAACCGCCGCCCGGTGGGTTTAGCGGCAGTCCCGACGCGGGTTCAGAATTCCAGTTTGAGGGCACCGGCTTCAGCGATTTCTTTGAGCAGTTCTTTGGCAGTCGCGGTCGCTCGGCCGGCGGGTACGGCCGGACACGCGGGTCGGGCATGGACGAGGCGAGCTTTGCCCAACCAGGCCAGGATATCGAAGGCGATGTCCTGGTCACGCTGGACGAAATTCTGCACGGATCGACGCGGACCATCAACCTGCGGCGAACTGATCCCCGCACCGGTCAAACGACCACGCAGACTCTGCGGGTCAAAATCCCGCCGGGAGTGCACGAGGGGCAGCTCATCCGGCTGGCCGGCAAAGGCCAGGCCGGGATTGGCGGGGGCGAATCCGGAAACTTGTATTTGAAAGTAAAATTCGCCCAACATCCTGACTTTCGGATGCGCGGTGCAGATTTGTTTTACGATTTGGAGTTGGCGCCCTGGGAAGCCGTGCTGGGTGCCACGGTCCGAATTCCGACTCTGGATGGAATGGTGTCCTTGAAAATTCCCACGGGCACTGCCGCGGAGCAGCAATTTCGGTTGCGCGGAAAAGGGTTGCCGGTGAGCGGCGGGACACGGGGTGACTTGTACGCCGTTGTGTCCATTCAAGTTCCCACGCAATTAACATCGGAACAAAAAGGTCTGTGGGAACAGTTGGCGAAGAAATCAACATTCAATCCGCGGCAGACAGGCTGACCGCGCGCCACGACACCGAATCCACGGCTATTTTTTCGAACCGGTTGATTTCCCAAACAAAATGAAGCCCCCCACATTCTGTGCCAGAACTACGCTGTATCGATAACTCCCGGTGGGGCGGGCCGGCCCAGACGGCGCGGTCGGCACACCGCGCCCTACCCCGGATTTTCCCGGTAGGGCGGGCTGTCCCGCCTGCGTGGCCGTAGCCACTTCGGCGTGGCGAAGGCCCGAGCCCGCCGTTCGCACCGAAAATAAATCTTAGCCGTGGATTTGGAGCGGCATCTAATCGTTGACAGAAAAAACCGGTAGGTAGTGATCTTTGGCGGTCAACGCCAGGATTGCCAGCGAAGTGGTAAAGAGCGGGCCGGCTTCGGCTTCGTCGAGCGAGTGCGGTGGCAGCGGCCAACTGCCGTCGGCGTTTTGCATCTGCGTCAATAGCGTCGCGTCAAATCCTGGACCGGTTTGCGCATAGAAAAACGTGCCGTGATAAAAATACTCATCGTCCCAGGTCACCGGCTTCACCGGAAACCAGGGCGACGGCTGCAAGTCGACTTTCCCGCACATTCGCAATGCCACAGTGGCGGCGGCCGTCCGGCCCGAATTAGGGAAACCGCCGGGCTGGTAGGCGAAACCGCCGCGCGGATGTTCGCAGCGCTGGATGTAATGCGCGGCCCGTTCAAAAGCCTCGCTTGGAATGTGCAGCCCGGCGTTCAAGGCGGCGCGCAAGGCCGCTACCTGCCAGACCGTCACCGCTAAATCGCTGTCCGTTGAGTTGGGGAAGTGCCGCCAGCCTCCCGCGTGTAAATCACCTTTCGGAATCGCCTGCGCTTTTAAAATCAACTCGACCGCCTTCGTCAGCCGGGGTCGCACGCCGGTTTCGCGTTGGACCATGCCGAGGATTTCGGCCAGCACCACTGTCGTTACGCCATGGCCGTACATTCGTGCGCCGCCATTGGTGAACGCACCATCGGCGGTCTGTTGCGTTAAGAGATACCGGACGCCACGATCAATCACAGTGCCATAGCCAGCGGTTGCCGGAAGATTGCCATCCGAAAGAAAGGCGAGGACGGGCAGTGCGTTCAGCGCGGCGTTGGTACTCCAGGACCCATCCGCGTGTTGTTGGCTGGCCAGCCACGCCAAGCCGCGGGCCACTTCGTTCGACGCCGCGAAGGTCGCCGGGCCAAACAGCCAGAGCAAAGCGCCGATCAAAGCGCCGTTTCGGAGGGACGTGCGGAGCCTGTACTGAGTCGCGAAGCATCGCGTCCGCCTGGGAATTTTGGTAGGGCGTGGTGTCCCACCGCGCCGCGGTGTGCAATTGGCGAACGGCGGGCTAGAGACAGCCCGCCCTACCGGGGCAACTGTATCGTTCCGTTTAAACCAATTCACCTTCATCGTAATGTTTTACCATAACCGGTCGCAAATTTGGCTGATACCACGTGCGCGTCCATACGGGACAACTCCGAGCAGTGGGACCCCGGTAAGTTCTGCAATTGTTTGTGCATTCGTGCGCTCGGCAAGTCCGCGCTGCCCCGTGGTGTCATTGAGGATTACGCCCGCGATTTTCAATTTCATCGCCTGCGCTTGCCGAACAGTGAGCAAAGTGTGGTTGAGTGTACCGAGCCCGAGCCGAGCAACGATGATCAACGGCAAATCAAGTTGGCGGGCGAGGTCGGCGACGAAATAAGGCTGGGTTCCAGAGCGGCGGCACGCAATAGCGTGCCCTACGGGCGACAAGTAGGGCACGCTATTGCGTGCCGCTTTTTGACATCGCGAAAGGATCGGCACGAGCAGACCGCCGGCGCCTTCGACGAGGACGGGTGAGAAGTCAGAAGTCAGAAGACAGAAGACGGACTTAATTTTGTCGAGGTCAATGCGGCGACCTTCGAGCTTGGCCGCGACACTCGGCGCGAGCGGATGTCTGAGGTAAACCGGGTTGATGACATCGAGCGGGACTTCATTGTCCATCAGCTTCCAGTAGGTGCGGGCATCGTCGCGTCCACCGGAACCACAGGCGATGGGCTTGAAGCCGGCTGCCGGCAAACCGCGCCGGCGCAGTTCGGCCAAGAGCAAGGCCGTGACATGCGTTTTGCCTACGCCGGTATCAGTGCCAGTAATGAAGATGCCGCGAATCGCCATGAGTTGCGGCGGCAGTAAACTCAATCCCATCCCGAAAATCAAGCCGTGTCCGCTTGCCGCGTGGAGGGCGCAGCTCCCGATGAAGTTTGCCGGCGGCCTGACCGTGTGGGCTGAGCAAACCGCCACTGCCTCCACTATTCTTCACGCAGCAACTTCTGCCAATGCTTCACAAAGTCGGCTGGGCTGACAACCGCACATCCCCGGAGTTTGTCGGACGGGTAATCCGACAAATTGCCGGTGACGAGAAAATCCGCTGTCGCGGCGAGCGCAACCGCCAGAAATGGTTCATCATCCGGATCCGGGAGACCCAAGGGTGAGTGTTGGGTGGCCTCCACCCACAAGCCGTCCGCTTCCAGCTTGGCTAACACTTCCCGCACGCGTTGCGCATCGAACCGGAAACGCGGGCGGGCGAGAACCTCGGCATATTCATCCAGAATGCGTTGGTCCTGACAAACCTGAATCGCACCCGCCAGAGCGAGCGCGACAACTTGCGCCGGATTGCCTTGGTCGCGGAGCAAGCCCGACACCAACACGTTGGTATCGAGAACGATTTTCATTACCCTCAGCGGGCCCGCCGGGCGGCGGCGACTTCAACATCAATCTCGGCGAATGTCAGACGGTCAGTGCCATTGGCACGGGAGGTTGCTTGCAAAACCGACTGCGCCCGGAGCGCGCGGACACTGCGCAGCGCCGACAACGTCGCCTCCACTGAACCGGCTTCGACTGGCAAAAGCACGGCCACAGGTTGGCCTTGCGCCATGACCACCAAATCACCTTGCTTGGCCGACCGACCCCATCGTTTGGCCGGTTGCTTCTTCAAGTCACTTACGGTAATTGTGCTCATGTTCAAATCCTAGCACAAACCGGCGCACTTTGCCAAGCTATGAGCCGGTGCCGCAGGCGATCGGCTTGAAACCCGCCGCCGGTAAATCGCGTCGGAGTAGTTCAGCCAAGAGCAAGGCCGTGACATGCGTTTTGCCCACGCCGGTATCAGTGCCGGTAATGAAATAGTTTTGGTTCATAACAGGGAAACCGGGTCAACATCAATAACAGCTATGGCAACGGCAACATCCACGGCGAGTGTCACGTCGGCGGGCAGCTTGGTGGCGGCCACGACTTTGGCGATGGTTTCGGTCAATCACGATATATCGGCTATCTTGGCGACTTCGCGTCACCCGGCTTCAGCCTCCCGTTCGTTCGTTCGCGTTCGAGAAACATCCCCGGCTTTAGGATCACCAAACCGTAAAAACTACCACCCAGCACACTACCGAAATCACCTCGGTCCAACGTCAGCAGCACATCCGCCCACGCCAACGCGCCAAACAGCACCGGGCGGTCTTTGCTTGCCGGAAATACCGCTGGCCGATCCAGCGTGACCACGTCATCCTGCAACACCATTTGCTGGCGCAGTCGAATCCAGTCCGTGCTCGCAGCAATGGGAAAGGCCGGCAGGTTGCGGACGACTTCCTCCACAACATAGGGTGTGGCGAGCAACAACCAACCGTTACCGGTAGCCGCACGAAAGATTTCGCGCGACGCGCCCCGCGCCGACCCAGCGGCGGAAAGGAGGACGCTGGTGTCTAGAAACAACCTCACGCGCTTTTCCGGAACTGCTGGAGATCGGTCTCATCCTCGGCAATCCAGGCCGCCATCTGCTCGCGTGAGAACTGGCGTGGTTCCGGCAACTTCGCCCCCGCTGTTCGCAACCGTGCCGCCAGAAACAACATCAATTCCTGTTTCTGTTCCGCCGGCAACTTCTCCGTGGCATTTTCGATTTCCGTCAACGTGCTCATGTGTCGGAATTTAACACGTTCCAGCGATTCCGACAAGCGGTGCTTGATAGTCGCTTCGCAGTAGGGTGCGCTATTGCGCACCATTCCCAATCGTGCCCTCAACAACGATGCGCAATAGCGCGCACCCTGCGGCTGCCCGTGATTGGACGTGTCCGCTCGGCGCGCCCGACGGTCGCGCCCTCCCAACGACAATTTATTTTGGTTCATAGCAGGGAAACCGGGTCAACATCCACAGCGAGCAGTACGTCGGGCGGCAGCTTGGTCGCGGTGACGACTTTGGCTATGGCCTCCGTCAGCCGCATGATTTGCGGGCTGCGGGCAATCACCTGGTAGCGGTAATTGTTTTGAATTTTTGCGAGGGGTGCGGGCGTGGCTTCGCTCACCAGATCGTTGGCACCAATGTGTTTGCGGATTTCGCGGGCGAGGGCGTCGGTAAAGAATTTGGCTTTTTCCTCCGTCTTGGCGCGGAGGGTCAGGCAAACCATTCGGGTCGCCGGCGGGTAATGGAGTTGTTGGCGAAATTCGATTTCCTGATCGTAAAAGCCGAGGTAGTCGTGTTGCTTTGCGAATTGAATCGCCGAATGGGAGGGCGTGAAACTTTGGACGATGACTTCGCCTTCGACATCGCCGCGGCCGGCCCGGCCGGCCACCTGGACGAGGAGTTGGAATGTGCGCTCGGCGGCGCGGAAATCCGGCATGTGCAGTGCCATGTCAGCGTGGATGATGCCAACCAGCGTGACATTGGGGAAATGCAGGCCCTTGGCGATCATTTGCGTGCCGACCAGGATGTCGATCTTGCCGATCCGGAAATCGTGGAAGATTTCACGGTAAAGCGATTTACGGGTCATGATGTCGGAGTCCATCCGCTGGACGCGGGCTTTCGGGAACGCGGCGTGAATGGCGGATTCGACTTTTTCGGTCCCCATGCCGGCGTAACGGATGGCCGGGTCGCGGCAGTCCGGGTTGGGACAAACTTTCGGGGCCGGCCGGATCTCGCCGCAGAGGTGGCAGGTGAGCTGGGCGGCTTTGCGGTGATAGGTGAGCTTGACGCTGCAATTCGGACAGTCGGCCACATAGCCGCATTTTGGACAAAACATGTGCGTGGCATAGCCCCGGCGGTTCAGGAAAAGGATGACCTGTTCATTCTTTGCGAGCCGGGCTTCGATGGCGTCGCGGAGCCGTCCGGAGAGCACATGCAACCCCTTTTGCCGGAGCATTTCCTGTTTCATGTCCACAATCCGCATGAGCGGCATTTTCTGGTGATCGACGCGGTGGGGCAAGGTGGACAGGACATACCGGCCGCGCTGCGCATTGTAATAGGATTCAATCGCTGGGGTAGCGGAGCCGAGCACCACGGCGGCGTGTTCGAGCTTGCCGCGGACGACCGCCACATCGCGGGCATTGTAGCGCGGCGCCTCGTCCTGCTTGTAGCTGGTTTCGTGTTCTTCATCCACAATGACCAGGCCGAGCGCGGGCAGGGGGGCAAAGACTGCCGAGCGTGCGCCGATGACGATATGGGATTGGCCATCGCGAATTTTGTGCCACTGATCATGGCGTTCCCCATCGGAGAGATGACTGTGGAGAACGGTGATCTGCTGTTTGGGGAACCGGGCCCGGAACCGTTCCACGGTCTGCGGGGTCAATGAAATCTCCGGGACGAGGACGATGGAGTCTTTGCCCTGCCGCAGCGCATGCTCAATGGCCTGGAGGTAAATTTCAGTCTTGCCCGAGCCCGTGACGCCGTGGATCAGGACCGGTTTGTCGGGTTTATCAATCGCCTGCTTGCACAATTCGAGAGATTTGGCCTGGTCCGGCATCAACGGCAATGGCTCGGTTGGCAAAAAGACTTCGCCGCCGAACGGGTCGCGTTCTTCGACTTTATCGGTCAGTTCAACGAACCCCTTTTTCGCCAATACCTTGATGGCGGCGCCATCAATCCCGGCTTCCTCGCAAAGTTTGACGACAAACATTCCGTCGGTTTTCCGAAGAATTTCCAGCGCGTGAAATTGTTTGGGAGCGCGTTTGGCCAGTTTGGCCAGGTCGTCGGGCGTCAGCTTGACCGGTCGGACGAACTGCCGTTCTTTCCAACTGATCTTGGATTTGCGGACCACCTCCGGCAGGGCGCACTTCACGCACAGCTCCACCGGGCAGCAATAATACCGGCCCATCCAGCGGGTGAGTTCGAGAATTTTATCAGTGAGCAGCGGCCGTTTGCTGACAACCTCGGCAATTTCTTTGAGTTGCGGGTGGGGGGAGGATTCGGCCAAGCCGACGACATACCCCTGGGTCATTCGTGCCCCAAAGGGCACGTGGACCCGGGAGCCGACGTGGACAGTGTCGGCCAATTGCGCTGGAATCCGGTAATCGAATTCCTTGTCGAGCGCGATGTCGACGACAATTTTGGCAATGGCCGGTTTCAATTCGGGAAGATTGTACTTGGAATCCCAACCGCCGGCACGTCTATAATGCCAGCATGAGTAATGCGTCAGTGACGGCTGGATCTCGGCACGTAGCCGCGCGCGTGAGCGCGTGGTCTGCGCCGTTCTCAGCACGGTGCCACCCCGATCGGATCGGGGCTCCAGGACGTCCCGTCGTACCAGTATGAAACGACGTCGTTCACTGCTGCGCCGGCTGGGGCGGACGCTGGCGTTGGTATTGCTGGTCGGCGCGGTGGGCGCAGTGGCCGTGTTGTATTTACGGTGGCGCTGGCGCGAACAGCGGTACAATCCACTGATCGAGGAAATTGCCGCGGAACACGACGTGGACAAGTTTCTGGTCAAAGCCGTCATGCGTCAGGAAAGCGGGTTTGATTCGACGGCGTACAGTTCGAAAGGGGCGATCGGTTTAATGCAGGTGATGCCGGCGACCGGCGAACAATGGGCGCGGGCCACGGGCCGGAGCGGATTCAAACGCGATGCGCTGTGGGATCCGCGCACGAATATCGAGGCCGGAACGTGGATTCTAGCCCAGGCGTTGGAGCGGTGGCAGGCCCATGATGATCCGGTCCCGTTTGCCCTGGCGGAGTATAATGCCGGCGCTGGGCGGGTTATGAAATGGCTGCCGAACGGTGCGGCAACGACTGCGGCGGAGTTTTTAGTGGCGATCACATTTCCCGGTGTGCGTCGGTACATTGAGAAAATTACCGGCTATGCGGACGGCTATCGGGCAGCGGGCCAGCTTTAACAGCGTTTTGTAAAATAGTCGAACGGGCGTCGCGCCCGTTTGTTTCAGATGCATGGCCGAATGAACGGGCGAGACGTCTTGTTCGTTGAATAGTTGGACAGGCGTCTCGCCTGTCGATTATTCAATTAGACAGGCGGGACGCCTATCCGACTACCTATCTGGTGAACGGGCGAAACGCCCGTTCCACTATTTGCCCGTAATCGAATTTCAAAACATGTTCGAAAGCATCAGGTCTTGATCGGTTGCTTGCGGTTGGTGCTGACGAACACCTGATGAAAATCAGGCTAGGCTAGGAGAAGCGCGTCGCGACCGTGGGCCCCACAAGCAACCGATCAAGCCCTGAATAACTCCCAAATTATTTGATTGGGAGAAGTTTCGCACGAAAGTCAGGGAAGTCAAGGAGGCGATAAATTATTTGCGGGGGCCGGAGCCCGTGTGAGTTGGCAGATCGAACTGGAGGGCGAGCCTCCCGGCGAGCCAGGGGGACGGTTCGCCGGGAGGCTCACCCGCCAATTTGGAAATCAGCCGGGCTAGCTTGGTAAACTGTCGTGCAGTTTGCGGTTTTTGGCGCGCGCCTCGTCGGCAATCTTGGCCTTGAATTTAACGAGGCGCTCCCGGAGAGCCAGGTCGCCCGTGGCAATGATTTGTGCAGCGAGGATGCCGGCATTCTTCGCGCCACCAATGGCGACTGCAGCAACGGGGACACCACTCGGCATTTGGACGATGGAGAGCAGTGAATCGAGCCCGCCGGCGCATTTGGTTTCGATGGGAACGCCAATGACCGGCAACGGCGTTAACGCCGCAACCACGCCGCCCAGGTGCGCGGCGCCGCCGGCCCCGGCAATGATGACCTTCAGGCCACGCGATTCTGCCGTGCGGGCGTAGTCGGCCACATCTTCCGGAGTCCGGTGCGCGCTCATCACGTTCACTTCGGAGCGGACGCCCAGTTCAGTCAGCACTTCCGCGGCCGCTTTCATGGTCGGCCAATCCGAGTCGCTGCCCATCAAAATTCCCACCAGTGGTTTGCCAGTTGTGCTCATGCTTCTGACAAAGACTTTAAAATGGTTTCGAGTTCAAGTCTTTTGTGTTCGCGGTCGGCGTCCGCCGTGTCGCGGGGCACAGTCAGCGGGGGGCCGATGCGCAAGGTGGCCCGCCCAAACGGCAGCGGAATCATAAAGCCGTCCCAGCTATTCAGGGTGATTTTCCAGGCGAGAACGTAGGAGACTGGAATGATCGGGGCGCCGGTCAATTGTGCGAGTTGAATGATGCCGGGGGCGACTTTATATTTCGGGCCACGCGGGCCATCGGGCGTGATCCCGGCATCGTAGCCATCGTGAACCAGCCGCGTCATTTCCAGCAGCGCCGCCTGGCCGCGTCGGCTGCTTGAGCCGCGGACGCAAACCAGACCACATTTTTCTAACACCCGCACAAGTTTTGCGCCATCTTTGCTCGCGCTAACCATGACGGCCAACTGACTGCCGTGGCGACTGGTCCAGTGTTTCCAAAAAAGATACGGGAACAAGAACAGCCGGTTGTGCCAGGCCGCGAAGATCACCGGGCGCTGGGGTGTGTGCGTCAATATGCCGGTCGGGTCTTCAATCCGCCATCGCAGCGACCGGCCCAAGGTCATTGCCAAAAACTTCAGCAGCCAGCCGCTCATACCCGGAATTGCAGGTCGTAGAGCCGTTTGTAGGTTTTGCCGAGCGCGAGCAGTTCGTCGTGCCGGCCCTGCTCGGCGATGCGGCCCTGGTCGAGCACAATGATCCGGTCCGCATGTTGGACCGTCGACAGTCGGTGGGCAATGACCAGCATTGTCAGTGCGCGCTGATTGGTGCCCCACATCAAGTCATCCAGGGCGGCTTGCACGGCGCGTTCGCTTTCGGTATCCAGCGCGCTGGTGGCTTCGTCGAGCAATAGAATCGGGGGGTTCTTCAAAATTGCCCGGGCAATTGCCAGGCGCTGGCGCTGGCCGCCGGACAGTTTCACCCCGAGGTCACCGGTCATGGTGTCGTACTGCTGGGGCATTTGGGAAATAAACTCGTGCGCGTGCGCGCGCTGGGCGGCCACGACGATTTCCGCGCGGGTCGCGTCCGGTTTTCCGTAGGCGATGTTGCGGGCCACGGTGTCATTAAAGAGGAACGTGTCCTGCGAGACCAACCCGATCTGGTCGCGCAAGGACTGGAAGGTGACCTGGCGGGTATCCACGCCATCGATGCGGACCGTACCGGTCACGGGATCGTAAAATCGGGGGACGATATAAAAGAGCGTGGTCTTACCGGCGCCGCTGGCGCCGACGATGGCGGTGAGGGAACCGGCGGGGATGGTAAAGCTGAGGTCGTTGAGCACGGGGCCGGCCCCGGGATAACTGAAAGTGACGTGATCGAATTCAAGGGTCCGGCTGAAGCGCGGCAACACCTGGGCCGGGACGGCCTCGACCACAGTGGGCTGTTGATCGAGCAGTTGGAAAATTCGATCGCCGGCGGCCAGGGTTTCCTGGATTTGCAGGTGGACCCGGCTGAGTTTCTTGACGGGCGCGTAGAGCATGAACAGGCCCAGCCCGAAGGCGATGAGCTTGCTGCCTTCGATGTTGCCAACGAAAAACGCGTAGATGAATACCAGCGCGAACCCGAGTCCAGCGATGAATTCAATCAGCGGTGTATTGATGCCGCGGGCACGGACGACGCGCATGCGTTGGCGGAAGAATTCACGGCAAATCGACCGGAAATCTTCGGTTTCCCGGTCTTCCATGCTGAAGGCGCGGATCACGCGCATCCCTGCGACGGCTTCCTGGAGGACCGCCAACAAGTCGGCCTGACTCATTTGCATCAGCCGGCTCGCTTTGCGCGTGCGCCGGCCGTACACGCTGATGGGGATAATACACAGCGGAAACAACACCAGTCCGGCCAGGGATAATTTCCAGTCGGTCCAGACGAGCCAGCCGAAGACGCTCAACAGCGCAACGGGTTCTTTGATGATGTCTTCGACCACATTGGCCAGGCCGAGTTGGACTGCGTTGGTGTCGTTGGTGACCCGGGACATCAGCTCACCGGTCCGGGTGCCGGTATAATAATCGAGTGACAGTTGTTGCAGGTGCGCGAACATTTTGACACGCAGATCCATCACGGTCCGCAGGCCGACCCAGTTCATCAGATAGGTGCTGACGAACTCGCATATTCCGCGGGCCACCATGACGACCGGCAGCAAGGCGGCGACGCCGGCTGCCTGCCACCAGGTCCATCCGGCGACACCTTGTTCGAAGAAGCGCGCCCAGACGTGCTTGACGACTGCCAAAACCGCCACATTGAGGGGGCCACACACGATGCCAAAGACGATGCCGGTGATGAGCCGGCCGCGATAGGGTTTTACAAAAGCCAGCAAGCGGCGGTATTGCGGCGAGAATTTCGGCAGCCAACTCATTCCGGACAGTATAACACCCCCGCGCGCTGGCCGGGAATGGAATTTTTATCTTTGGCGCGGGTTGAGGTGCATTTGTGAACACATCTTCCGACGTCTGGCGCGCGAAAAGTGGAACGGGCGTCCCGCCCGTTAATTCGGATGTGGATGGAAAACAAACGGGCGAGACGCCCGTTCCACTATTTTAAAGTCGGTGCTACGGCTGGACCCAATCACAGCCGATGGGCCGGGGCGTCAGCGCTTCGAGCGAACAATTCATGGCCAGCACGCTTTGGCCGGTTTTATAACTTTTCCTGACCCGCCACCAATTGCCCCAGAGCTCCACGGTCGAAGCTCCCAGAAAACCTTGGGGCCGAATTCCCGACGGCGACCGAATGGCCACCTGCAAACTGGGTGTATTCCGCGGCACCGTTGAAGTGTGGGCGAGCAGCAGCCACGGGTTGCCCAGCGGATGCGGGGCGTTGATGATATAACCCGGCTCTTGATTGGCCAGATTGAAACAGTCCGATTGGTGCCGCACATAACAGCCCCACAGACCGAGGCAGATCTTTTCAGTGGTGCGGACATAGCGGATTAAATCGTTGTCGGCATTCGTTGCCGAAAGATAATCAGCAGTCATCGTCACCGCCCGAAACTTATCCTGGTGGGCGGGGGCAGTTTGATCCACGCAGAAATTTCGCGTGGCCACGAGCCGACACCGCACATCCACCCGGATCAAATCAGTCTGGGGCGGAAACAACTTCAGCGTCAAGACCCGGCTGCGCAACGAAGTGCCATTGGCCAGGCCGCCGGTCATTTGTAAAATGCCATTATTTTTAACCTGGGCCGGCAAGACCAGATTGGTCACCGCCAGCGGGCCGACCAATCCGAGCTCGCAGTCCTGATAACTGCCCAACTGAAAGGCCCCGCCGACTTCCCCGGGCGGCGGGAGCGCCGGCCGAAATGCCCCCGTGCCGGTGATGGAAAACACCTGCACCAGATTCACGCCATCGAAATTGTAAAAAAACTTTAACTCCGCCACTTTGACGGAAGCCGACTTGCCCACGGCCACGCTGATGCCGGCCCCATTCGTCACAGAATCCGTTACGCCATCGACGGCCCACCGTCCGGAAGTCAGCAGGTTTGTGTCCGCAATGGCCGGCAGCCCGCCGGTCAGCAACAACAACGCCACGAAAAATAGATAGCTCACGCGCCAAGCATACGGGTTGCCCCTGCTGATGTCAAAGCTGCGCAATGGCCCACGCGGCATGTTCGCGGACCAAGGGCTCGACGTCATCAAGCGCCCGGCGCAAGGCCGGCAGCGCGGACCGGTCGCCGCTGTTCCCCAGTGCCACGCAAATGTTGCGGAGCCAACCCCGGCGTTTTAGGCGGTGGATCGGCGTGCCGCGAAAGGAGTCGGCGAATTGCACATCGGTCCACAGCAACATTTCGGTCAGTGCCGGTAAGGGCCGTGGTGGAATGACTGCTTTGGCAAACCGGTTCCAGGGGCAAACTTCCAGACAATCGTCGCATCCAAAAACCCGTCCGCCGATGGCTGGGCGGAACTCCACCGGGATGGAGCCTTTTAATTCGATGGTCAAATAGGCAATACACCGCCGGGCATCGAGCCGGTAGGGCGCGACAATGGCCTGGGTCGGGCAGGCGGTGATGCAGCGCTGGCAGGTGCCGCACAAGGCCGGTCCCGGCACATCTGCCGGCAAGTCGAGCGGCGTCAGAATGGCGCCGAGAAAAATCCAATTTCCAAATTTTGGACTGATCAGGTTGGTGTGTTTGCCGATCCACCCCAAGCCGGCGCGCTGGGCAAGATCGCGTTCGAGAATGGGCCCGGTATCGACGTACCAGATGGAATTGCCGATCCAGTCAGCCAGTTGCGCAAGTTTTTCTCCCAGCCAATCATGGTAATCGCCTGGGCCGGCGGCATACCGTGCGAGATGTGGCGTGCCGGTGGTCCCGTAATTCATCCCCACGACGAGAATGGACCGGGTGGCCGGCGCCAACTGGCGCGTCGTCGTTCGTTCCGCGGCCCGCCGAGCCAGGTAGGTCATTTCGCCGTTGAAACCATCCGCGAGCCATTGGCGGAACTCCGCGGAATGCGTGGGCGGGGCGGCAGTTGTGAAGCCGATCAGGTCAAAACCAAGTTGCAACGCGTGCGCGCGAATTTCTGCTTTCGTGGGAGCGGTGGGTGGCGGCATGTTACTCCACCACTTCGACCGGTGTGCCGCTGGTGACCATTTGTGCCAGCCGTTCGGCATTCCAGTTCGCGAGCCGGAAACAGCCGTGCGAAAATGTTTTCCCAATCTGTTCGGGGTGCGGTGTGCCATGGATTCCGTAGCCGGGCCGGCTCAACCCGATCCAGGCGGTGCCGACCGGATTGTTTGGGCCGGGGGGGATCCGCAATTTCCCGTAGCTTTTCTGTTGCTCATCCAGCTCGGGAAAGTTGGCCGGATCGAATGTGTAATCCGGGTTGAACGCGACCGTTTGGACCGTTAGCTGGCCCACGGGCCGTTTCTCCTGGTCGGCCGCAATCGAACACGGGAATAGCGCGATCAGTTTGCCGGCTGGATCGAAGGCCGCAATCGTCTTTTGTGCCAGGCTGACGCGCAAGCGGCTGGCTTTGGTGATCTTCACGGGAGCATGATTGGGGAGTGTGACGGTTGGAGAATCGTGGGCCAGGTCCGGGTTGAGCGCTTTGATCAACGCTTCCGACGCGTGCGCCCGTTCGGCCAGCATTTCCACGAGGGTCGTAAATCCCATGGTCGAAAGCTGGGATCGCTCCCGCCAATCTTCCGGGATTGTCAGCGTCAGATTGGTTGCGGCGCCGCCGATGGAAACGTTTGTATAGATCGCGCCCTGAGCCGGGAAGTGGATGGTGGTCGTGGAATCAAACTCACCGGTGGCGGGCAGGTCGTGTGCTTGCTGCCACGCGGCCAGAGCTTGTTGGGACATTTTCCCCCAACTGCCATCGATTCGACCGGACGAAAACCCGGCATCATCGAGCATCAACTGGATCGCGACGATTTCATCACGGGATAACGGTTGGCCAAAAACGCGCGCGCTGACGAGGAGGAATAGCAGCCAGCCCAGCGCGCCGCGCCAACGCCAGTGAATGGTCGTCCGGTTGATGATAGGCCGTCTCAAACAAAGCCCGCCTTTTTTTCAGCCACCGGTCGCCGGCCGCGCTGTGAACCTGTGAACAATGTTGCCGCGCCTCATGCCGGTTCTGTACCAGAACCGTCCGGCTCCGGCAAGGGTGGATCACTCAAAAATCCACAGGTAAGATTTATTTTCGGTGCGAACGGCGGGCTCGGGCCTTCGCCACGCCGAAGTGGCTACGGCCACGCAGGCGGGACAGCCCGCCCTACCGGGAACATCTGAGGTAGGACGCGGTTCCGCCATCCTGAAGGCGCTGGGACAGCACCGACTACACCCCGGTCAAGCAGATGTAGAGTGCGCTATTGCGCACCATTCCGAGTCGGATTCCCAACAGCGGTGCGCAATAGCGCACCCGATCGGGAAAGGCGCTCCTACGGCGGCAGGACCAAGATGCGCCCCCGGATCACTCTGCGGCTTGGCCGAGGCGGCGATTGAGATCGTCGGTCAGCAGTGCTCCGAGCAATTCAGCCAGCTCGCCTTCGAGAATGGCGGGTAAATTTTGAATCGTCAGGTTGATCCGGTGATCGGTGACCCGATTTTGTGGGAAATTATAGGTCCGGATTTTTTCGGACCGGTCGGCCGTGCCGATCTGGCTGCGCCGGGCGGCCGTCATTCGCGCCGCCTCTTGCTCCTGTTTGTGGGCCAGTAGGCGGGACCGCAGCACCCGCAGGGCTTTGGTTTTATTTTTTAATTGGGACCGTTCGTCGGCGCAGCGCACGATGACGCCGGTGGGCTTGTGGTGAATCTGGACCGCGCTGTCGGTGGTGTTGACCCCCTGGCCGCCGGGGCCGCTCGCGCGGCAGACCGTGATTTCCAGGTCTTCCGGTTTCAGTTGGACGTCGACTTCTTCGGCTTCGGGCAGAACCGCCACGCTGGCGGTGCTGGTGTGAATCCGCCCCTGGGCTTCGGTGGCCGGCACGCGCTGGACCCGGTGGACGCCGGATTCGTAGCGCATTTTCTTGAACACATCCTGGCCGAGCATCGAAAAGACAACTTCCTTAAAGCCGCCGCGCTCGCTGTAACTGGTATCCATGACTTCGATTTTCCAGCCGAGCTTGTCGGCAAATCGGGAGTACATCCGGAACAAATCGGCGGCAAACAGCGCGGCCTCTTCGCCGCCGGTGCCGGCGCGGATTTCGACAATGGTATTGCGCGAGTCATTGGGGTCGGGCGGCAGAATCCCGAGCTGGACTTCGTGGGCGAGTTGTGCGGCTTCCTGACGGAGCGTCGCGAGTTCGCTTTTGGCCAGTTCGGCAAATTCGGGATCGGGGCCGTTCGCGAGTTGTTCCGTGGTGACGAGCTGCGTCCGGACCACCTGCAACCGGTCATGGTCGGCCATCAACTTCTTGAGGCGTTGCAACTCGCGGGCGAGATCCCCGACGCGCCGTTGGTCGGCATACACGGCTGGATTCGCGAGCTCGGCTTCCAAGTCGACCGCGCGGTGACGGAATTTGGAGATGTCGAAACCAGCATTCATTGGGAAAAGAAAAAGCACAGGCAATCCGCCTGTGCTGATTCTGGAAAGAAAAAACTACTTCGCCTTTTTGGCGTAGCGTTTCTGGAAGCGTTCGACGCGGCCGGCCGTGTCGATATATTTGGCCGTTCCGGTAAAGAACGGATGGCACTTCGAGCAGATGCCAATGCGCATGTCCTTATGCGTGGAGCGGGTTTTGTAGATCGTGCCGCACGCGCAATGGATGACGGCGTCTGTATAATCTGGATGAATCTTGTCTTTCATGGCTGAGAACCACGGAAACTAACGAAACGGCAGCCGACTTGCAAGCGGTTTTTCCGATTAATAATTGGCGGGTGGATTTTGGTAATGCCGCCATTTCTTATTTTGTCGCCCTGAGCTCGTCGTCTCTGTCGTGCCGGAGCACCACCAAAGGATTATGACTGAGCCGGAACCATGCAGTCGGATGCGGCGCGGTGTCCCACCGCGCCGTGGTAGGCGAAGGACCGGTGCGGCAGCAGAACTGACCCCGCACTGAATGGTGAACTGGTTCCGCCTGTGGGGATCGACTGTAAACCGCGGAACGGCGGGCTGGGACAGCCCGCCCGACCGAGGTCAACTGCATGGTTCCGGCTGAGAGCGTGTTTTAAAAACGGCGGGACGCGCGGAGCTTGGACTGAGCCGCGAAGTCGCGTCCGTTTGTCGCAGCACTGCGGCCACGATCCCGCCGTCGCGGGATGGCCCTCCGGGCGGCACAGGGTTAAAATTAATTTCAAAACATTCGCTGAGATTCTTCTCCCGCGACTGCGGGATCAGCATGACAAGGTGCGGGTGGGGTTGGGCGGCAGTATTGATTCTGCTGAAGAACCTCCGCGCAGCGGTCCGCGAGGCCGCGGACCCTCCCGAAACCCGTCGAATTTCACTTTTTCAGCAAGGGACCCGCTAAAGCGTGGACACCGAACGCTCGGTTTCTGCGAGATTCCGCGCGTTTGTTGTCCAGCCTTTTGGCTGCGGCGATGGGTAGTCGGGGTTTTTCAGCGGAATCAGTATCAAGATGCGCACCCTTCGCAACCGGTCCAGTGTTCCGGCTGTTGTCTGGCCCGGACTTTGTGTAATCTTGGCGGGTGCGAATATTGGATGTCATCAATAAGACGGTGCCGTATTTTGAGAAAGCGGGGGTCGATTCGCCCCGGCTCAGCATCGAATTGCTGTTGGCGCATGTGCTTAAAAAGAAGCGGCTGCAACTGTATCTGGAATTTGAGCGGGAAGTGGAGGAGGCGGCACTGGAAACCTTGCGCGGCCTGGTCAAGCGCCGCGGCGCGGGGGAGCCGTTGCAATATGTGACCGGTGAAGCGGAGTTCTGTGGGCTCAAATTGGCGGTGGATCGCCGGGTCTTAATTCCGCGTCCCGAGACGGAACTCCTGGTTGAAGTAGTTGCGGCCCGCCAGCCGGCCAGCGTGGTGGACGTGGGGACGGGGAGTGGTTGCATTGCACTGGCGCTGGCCCACCGTCTGCCGAAAGCGGTGGTGACCGCCACGGACATGAGTCCGGATGCATTGGCGGTTGCCCAGGCGAATGCCGCCCGATTTAACTGTAATAATTTCACTCGCTTTCTCGTGGGCGATTTGTTATCCGCTTTGCCAGACAGCTTTACGGCGGATGCGATTGTTTCAAACCCGCCGTACATCGCCAGTGGGGAACTGGCGCAACTGCCCAGGGAGGTGAAAGATTTCGAGCCGGTGCAGGCCTTGGTGGCCGGAGCGGACGGGCTTGATGTCATTCGCCGGTTGGTCCTCGCGGCCAAACGGTATCTTTCGCCCCGCGGATTTGTGGCGCTGGAAATTGGCGCCGGGCAGCGCGCCGCAGTGGCGGAGTTGTTCGACCGGGCCGGCTACACGGTCGCGCATGTGGAAAAGGATTTGCAAGGCATCGAGCGTGTGGTGTTGGCGCAATTGCAGCCGTAACCGGCTGAGTTGGGGAACTCGGCGGGGAGCGTTGAAGTAATTCGGATCAAGGAGGCATGTTGTGGAAAAATTGATTATTAGTGGCGGAACCGCTTTACGAGGCACTGTCCAGGTCAGCGGTTCAAAGAATGCCTGTCTGCCGATTCTTGCGGCCGCTGTATTAACTCCCGAAAAGTGCATCATCCGCAACGTGCCTGATTTGGCTGACGTGCGGGACATGTGTGCCCTCTTGAAATGGGTCGGCGTTCAGGTCAAGCACGACCGCAAGGCCGGGGTGGTCGAGACCAAGGCGGAAAAAATTGTGGGCGTGGCCCCGTACGATCTCGTCCGCAAAATGCGGGCCTCGGTGTGTTTGTTGGGACCGCTGCTGGCGCGGTTGCACAGTTGCAAGGTGTCGATGCCCGGCGGCTGCGTGATCGGGAACCGGCCGATTGACCAGCACATCAAGGGCCTGATGCGCCTGGGCGCCGAGATTGCGATGGAGGCCGGCTATTTGAATGCCCGCTGCACCGAGTTGGTCGGCACCGAGGTTTTCATGGGCGGTCGATTTGGTTCGACCGTGACCGGGACGGCGAATGTGTTAATGGCGGCGGTGCTGGCCAAGGGTACGACCATTATTGAGTGTGCAGCCTGCGAGCCCGAAATTGAAGACTTGGCGCATTTTCTCAACAAGCTGGGTGCGCGCATCAAAGGCGTGGGCAGTCCCACCCTCGAAATTGAAGGTGTGGCGGAATTGCATGGCGCGGATCATACCGTGATCCCGGATCGCATCGAAGCGGGGACGTTCATGGTGGCCGCGGCGTTGACGGGGGGCGACATTGAAATCAAAGGCGCCTGCGCGGCGCATTTGGGCGCGGTCCGCGACAAGCTGGAAGAATCCGGGGTGACCGTGCAACGGACGAACGGGACGATCCGCGTCTTTGGCAATGCGGCGCACCGGCCCTTGGAGCTAACCACCATGCCGTATCCCGGTTTCCCCACAGATATGCAGGCCCAGATGTGTGCCCTGATGAGCATTACACCTGGGATTAGCGTTGTGACCGAAAAAATTTATCCGAACCGGTTCATGCACCTCAGCGAAATGGCTCGGCTGGGGGCCGATGTCGCTTTGGAAAGCAACACGGCGATCATCAAAGGGGTCAATCATCTGAGCGGGGCGCCGGTCATGGCCAGTGATTTGCGTGCGAGCGCCGGACTGGTTCTGGCGGGATTGGCAGCCGAAGGGGAAACCAACATCAAGCGGATTTACCATCTCGACCGCGGCTACGAACACATTGATAGCAAGCTGCGCGAGCTCGGCGCATCGGTGGAGCGCCTCGAAGACGACGACAACGCCGGGTAATCCGGGGCGGATTTTGGGAGATTTTCTGGAGGGCGAGGCTCCCGCCGAGCCGCCGAACCGGTAAATTACACCAGCTGACCACGGCTCGCCGGGAGGCTCGCCCTCCACAGGATAGGCGACGTTGGTGGACATGAATTCGCCACAGAAGCCGGCCGTTGCTGACCCCAGTGCCACTCTGAATGTAGGGCACGCTATTGCGTGCCGATTTCGCCATCAAGCAAACAGTGCGGCACGCAATAGCGTGCCCTACAGGCAATCCGGACGAAGGTGGCAGTGTCTAAACGCGCCCGTGAAACCCTGACGCGTGGCTTCGGCTATTTCTTCTTCAACACTTTGGGGAGCCGCACGTTCACCATCGTCCCCATTGGGGCGGGTTGGTCAAGGGCGGGAAGTTGAATGGTCGCCCCGGTCATGTCGGTTCGTTTTTGTTCCACAAAAAAGAACTGCGTTTCACCCGCGCGGATGCGGTCATTGAACTTCAACTCAGCGGCGGCTTGGCGGGTCCCATTCACAAATGTGCCGTTCCGTGAGTTTTTGTCCTCGACCCAGTATTTGCCATCCTTGAAAATGATATGAAAATGGTGGCGGGATGATTCGCTGTCGGCGATTTGGCCGTGCACATCCTGACCGCGCCCGACAATAAACGGCCTGGTAACGGAGAGCTCCCATTGTTCCGTGACGGCCCCGTCCAGTTTGACTCGAATTAAGTATGGCATCTGTTTCCTTTCCTCATTTGTGGCTGTGAAGTAGGGGGATTCTAAGACTGCCGGCAGTCAGCGTCAAGGAATTGCCGGCGTAACGGCGGCGTTGGTTTTTGGCGCGTCGTAGGTTTTCCAGAACTCGGCGACGGTGACGAGATTGGTCGGTGTGAACCCCAGTTGCTTCAGTGTGGGATGCGATCGGAGGCACTCGATATTCTTGCAGGTGACCGGGATGCTCAAGGTTTCAAGTTGTCGGCAATCAGCCAGGGGTGTCAGGTCTTGCAGTTTGGCACAGTCATTCAGAGTCAGATCTTTCAATGGCATCCCGCGCAGCGGACCGAGATCGGTGATCGGACATCTGGATAGCCTGAGCCACTTGAGTGACATGCCCTTCAGCAGTGCAAGATCCGCAAAACTTGTCTCATTAATCCCGAGGGCGACCAGGGGCATTCCTTGGAGCGGAGAGAAATCTTTTACCGGTGTATTCATAATCCAAAGACTTTCCAACGGCATCCCCTTCAATGGGGAAATGTCAGCGATGGGTGTTCCAAACGCAGTCAAGCCCTTTAACAGCATTCCGCGCAGCGGACTAAGATCGCTGACCAATGTTGTACTGATTCCCAAGTCGGTCAGTCGCATGCCGGCCAGCGGCGTAAGGTCCGTTACCCTCATTGTACCAAGGCCGAGATACGTCAGGGGCATTCCTTGGAGTGGACTGAGGTTGGTGACGGCGCATTGATCAATCATAAGACGTTGGAGCGGCATGCCGTGCAGCGGGGTCAGATCACTAAGTTTTGAGGCTTTGTGAATTTCGAGCCAGGTGAGCTGCATTCCTTGCAAGGGACTCAGGTCGGTCACGAGTGGCACATCACCCAGAACAAGCTTATACAGTGGCATGCCTTGGAGCGGGTGCAGGTCGCGGACTTTTCGGGAGTTTGTTCCAATATGCAGGTAGTTTAGCGGGATCCCGTGGAACGGTGCCAGCGATTCGTTAGTGTAGTCACCCGTATGCATTGCAAACACAAAACCCTCTTTGTCATTGTAATGGAGATACCGTCCATCAATGCCCGCCTTGGTCAGGACATTTGACCAAGCCATTAATAGCTCGGTACGATTCGTTGTGACATTTTCGATGAAGCGCATGAATGCCCCGGCTTCGGCGGTTCGCCCTTGCCGGAGCATGGCCGCTTGGATGGGATTCAAACTGGTCAGGTGCTGCGGGCCGCTGGCATCGCGGAGAAACGTCTGACAGAGTTCCCAGTTTTCCTTGGCCAGCGGATGGTCCGGCGCCCGTTGCAAGGCGGCGGCGTAGGCGTCCCGGGCTTCGGCCATCCGCAGCGCCGTTTGCAGGAGATTGCCGTACAATAGCTGATACTCGACCACCTCGGGTGCGAGCGAGGCGGCAATGGAAGCCTTTTCCATTGCGTTGGACCATTGGCGTTGCTCGAGCAGCACCTGGGCCTGCGCGTAGAAAGTCGGCGCGGTATCGTGGAGTTGTCCCAACGTCTTCTCCGCCCGTTGTTTGTTGACCTCTGCTCGCTGGCGTTCGGTCTCCGCCCGGTCGCGCTCGGTTTGAGCATGGGCTTTCTCTGTCTCCGCCCGCTTCTCGTTCGCTTCCGCCCGATTCTTCTCTTTGGTCACCTTCACCAAAAACCCGGCGACGGTCGCCACCAACACCAGCAGCGCGACTGCCGCCAACGCAAATTCCTTCTGGTGGCGTTTGATCAGCAACGCCAGTTGCCGCCACGCACTCGCGTGCTCCGCGCGCGTCGCGAATCCGCCCTGGTACGCCTCGATGTCCTTCTGCAACTCCGGTACGCTCTGGTACCGATCGGCCTGTTTCAGTGACAGCGCCTTCATCGCCACCGCGCCCAGCGACTCCGGTATCCGTCCCCCGGGACAATGTTTCAGCGGAATCAATGGCGGCTGGGGAAAAGTCTTGTTTCCAACCTTGATCGTACCGGCCTTCTTCTGCCCGGTCTTCGGATTGTAGGAAGTCGGCGGCAAGATCGAGCCGGTCCGAATCTGCTCCAACATCTCCTCCATCGATTTCCCGCTGACGGGTGGGTGCAGCGTGAGGATGTTGTAAAGCACACCACCCAGCGCAAAGATGTCGGTCCGCGCATCCAGTTTATCGATTTCGCCATCGGCCTGTTCCGGGGCCATATACTGGGGGGAACCCATGACGGAGCCGGCGAGGGTGAGGGCGGGGCTGGGGACGGGGTAAGTGTGGAGGGTTGAGGGTTGAGAGCCGGCCGTGGACTGTTGAGCGGTGAGCGTGGAGGGTTGATGGGTAGAATCTGTTTGGCGCCGGTCTCTGACCGCGCCATCCTCCTGACCGCAGGTCTGCTGTGCCGCGATCAGACCTTCGGTCGGCGGATGGGCGGGGTCAGAGACCCTCGCCCAACCAGTTTCAGCGCCAGAGTCCGAACCCTCAACTCTCGACACTCCACCCTCAACTGTCTCTGATCGCTGATCGCTGATCGCTGACCTCTGTCCCCCGACCACCTTCGCCAACCGCCAGTCCATCACCAGGACTTCGCCATACTTGCCCACCATGATATTGGCGGGTTTGAGATCGCGATGAATCACGCTGTTGGAGTGAGCAAAAGCAACGGCATCGCAGACTTTTTGGTAGATCGTCAGCAGATGGGCGAGGGAATACTGCGCGACCGTGGCGGCATCGCCATCCTTAAGCTTGGCCAGAATATCGTGGAGCGTCACGCCTTTAACGAACTTCATGGTGTAGAAGGGCCGGTTCTGATCGTCGGATGAGAGATCGTGGACTGGGACGATGTTGGGATGTTCCAACTGCCCGGTGAGTTTTGCCTCTTGCGTGAAGCGCTGGAGGATCTCCGCATCCGCAGCCTGATCGAGAGCGACTTTCATGGCCACGGTGCGTTCGATGCTCAAATCCGTCGCGCGCAAGATCGCGCCCATGCCGCCGCGGGCGACTTCACACCCTAACGCGTAGCGTTCGCGGGCTGGCAATTGGGAGACGGTCGGCTGCAATCGAACCTGCGGAGGTGATGTGGACGCCAGCGTCGCATCACCAGATGCGGCAACGCGGGTCACGTCCGCCCGGCCGGGCAGCGTGGCGTCGTCGGGCGTTGATTGAACCGGTTCAGTCATGATCAGAAATTAGAGCGTTTCTCCTCATGGGTCAGTCGCGGAATTATGCACTGGCGCGCGGGGCGGCGTCAAGCCGGCGCTGACAGCCCAAATCCTCGGCTAAGAATTATTTTCGGTGCGAACGGCGGGCTAGGGATTTATCCGCCGCAGGAGGACAGCCCGCTACCGGGAAAATTCGAGGTAGGCGAAGGCCCGACCGCGCCATCCTCCTGACCGCAGGTCTGTTGCGCTACGACCAGACCTTCGGTCACCGGATGGGCGGGGTCAGAGACCCTCGCCCAACCAGCCCAAACCTGCTGCGCTCCGACTGACCGCTGACCTCTGACCTCTGACCGCTGATCGCTGACCTCTGCCCTCCGCCCGCTGACTCCGGCTCTCAACTCTCGACACTCCACCCTTAACAGTTTTTGATTGATGTTGAATTGCCGAATTGTATAGTCGGCGCAACTGGAGAACGCGAATGCCTTATCTGACTCTTTTAACAACCGCTGGCGAGACGCTCAATCAATGGGAGTTCCACAATCGGATTGTCACCGTCGGTCGCGGGGCAACCGCAGACTTTCTGGTGGCCGACAAGGGAATGTCGCGCGAGCATTTTTCGATCGCACCGGCGGAGAGTGGCTATGAGCTCAAGGACAGCCAATCGTCCAACGGCACGTGGGTCAACAGCCAGCGCGTAAAGGCTCCGGTCCCGTTGAAGGCGGGCGATCAGATTCGGGCGGGTGCCAGCCACTTCCTGTTTGAAGACGGCCTGGCCACCTGTATCCGGAAAATCGAAAAGAAATTGAAAGCCGACGGGCCGCGTTAATTTTCCGGGTTCGGCCAACGGACCGCTGAAACAAGCGCGGGGCAGCCCAATTTCTTCGCCAGTCGTCGGCCGGCCCGAACGGCGCGCCCGGCGGTCACGCCCTACCCCGGATTTTCCTGGTAGGACGAGCTGTCCCGCCTGCGTGGCCATAGCCACTTCGGCGTGGCGAAGGCCCGAGCCCGCCGTTCGCATCGCAAATAAATCTCACCCGTGGATTTGGGCTGCTGGAATTGCCTTGCGCAACAGGCGAAAAGGCTGATATTCCCGTGCGCGCGAGTCATTATGTTTGATTCACTTTCACAGAAACTCCAGTCGGTTTTCAAGAACCTGCGCGGGTACGGCAAGTTGTCCGAGAGCAACGTTGCCGATGCCTTGCGCGAGGTGCGCGTGGCGTTATTGGAAGCCGATGTCAATTACAAGGTCGCCAAGGATTTCATCGAGCGCACCAAACAGCGGGCGCTCGGGCAGGAAGTCCTCACGAGCGTCACCCCCGGCCAGCAGATTATTAAAATCGTTCATGATGAACTCGTGGCGTTGATGGGCGGTTTGGAGGGCGAAGCTCCCGCTGAGCCGTCGGGCGGATCGGTTCGCCGGGAGGCTCACCCTCCAGAAGGATCGGTTCGCCGGGAGGCTCACCCTCCAGAAGGATCGGTTCGCCGGGAGGCTCACCCTCCAGGGGGGGGCTACCCGACCGGGAATTGGATGATGGTGGGGTTGCATGGTTCGGGGAAAACAACTTCGTCCGGTAAGCTGGCAAAATTGCTGGCAAAGAATGGCCGGAAACCGCTGCTCGTCGCGTGCGACGTGTACCGGCCGGCGGCCATCGACCAGCTCGAAACACTCGGCCGCCAAATTCAGATTCCAGTGTTTGCCCTGCGTGGCGAAACGGACGTGACCAAAATTGCCCGGCAAGCCTTGGCGGTCGCGCAAACCCAGGATCGGGACCTTGTCATTTTTGATACGGCGGGCCGGCTGCATATTGATGGAGAGCTGGTGCAGGAGCTGGTGCACCTCCGGGATTTGGTCAAGCCCCAGGAAATTTTGTTGGTGGCCGATGCGGCGACCGGCCAGGAAGCGGTGAACATTGCCGAACATTTCGACAAGGCACTCGGTTTGACCGGGATCGTACTCACGAAGCTCGATGGCGACGCGCGCGGTGGCGCGGCGCTCTCGATGCGGGCGGTGACCGGCAAGCCGATCAAGTTTGCCGGCGTCGGCGAAAAACTGGATGAGTTGGAGGCATTTTATCCGGAGCGGATGGCAGGGCGGATCCTGGGGATGGGCGACGTCGTCGGATTGGTGGAGAAGGCGCAGGAGGCGTTTGACGCGACCGAAGCGGAGAAAATGCAGCAGAAAATTGCCGACCAGACCCTGAATCTGGAGGATTTTTTGGCGCAACTCCAACAGCTCAAAAAACTTGGGCCGTTGGAGAATCTGCTTGGCATGTTGCCAGGAATGAGTAATATGAAGGGTCTGAGTCTTGGCGAAGGTCAGCTGAAGCGTGTGGAAGCGATTGTGCAGTCCATGACGCGGACTGAACGCCGGCAGCCCGAGCTGCTGAACGCGAGTCGTCGGACGCGGATTGCGCGGGGCAGCGGGACGAGTGTTGCCGAGGTCAATGACTTGTTGAAGCAGTTCAACATGATGAAGCGCATGATGAAAGACATGGGCAAATTGCAAAAGAAAATAGGCCGCACGGGCATAATGCCCAAGTTGCGAATGTAGGAAGGAGACACAGCAGTGCCAGTACGAATTAGATTACGCAGAGTCGGAACCAAAAATGTCCCGGTTTACCGGATCGTTGTCGCCGATGGGCATAGCCCGCGCGATGGCCGGTTTATCGAGAACATCGGGACGTACGATCCCAAAAAAGCCACCAACAATTTCACAGTCGATGTGGAACGCGCCAAGCATTGGATTTCCAAAGGGGCGCAGCCCAGCGAGACTGTCCGCAGTATTTTGAAGAAGGCGGGAAAGATCGTCCCAGTCGTCGCCGCTGCGTGACGCCAGGCGGGACTGGACGGCAACAATCGCCGCGAGCCGGTTGCCGCCAGGGATGGATCAATATGAAGGCGTTTATCGAATACGTGGTCAAGGAACTGGTCGATTTTCCCGAGCAGGTTGATATCCGGGAAGTCGATGGGGAGCGGGCCTTGGTGTTTGAAGTGCGGCTGAACCCGAGTGACATCGGCAAGGTCATCGGCAAGAGCGGGCGGACGATTACAGCGATCCGGACACTGTTGATCAACGCTGCCGCAAAAAACAGTAAACGCGTGATGTTGGAAATTATCGAGCCGGAAGGCGGTCGGCAACGGACACCCGCTCCGGAAGCGCCGGTGAACCCGTAAGCGGGCAGGCGATTCAGGGATGGAATTTGACATCCTGACGTTGTTTCCCGGGATCTTTGCCGGGCCATTGGATGAAAGCATCCTCAAGCGGGCCCGGGAGAATGGATTAGTGCAGGTGCGTGTGCATAATTTGCGCGACTTCACGCATGATAAGCACCGGGTGGTGGATGACCGGCCGTATGGCGGTGGGCCCGGGATGTTGATGAAGCCCGAACCGATCTTTGAAGCAGTGGAGAAATTGCAGCGGCCGGACAGTTGCGTCGTCCTGATGACGCCGCAAGGTCAGCCATTCACGCAGGCATTGGCCGGTCAGTTTGCCGGCCGGCCGCATTTGATCATCATTTGTGGCCATTATGAAGGCGTGGACGAGCGGGTCCGGGCAGCCCTTGTGGACGAGGAGATCAGCATTGGCGATTATGTGCTGACCAATGGCGCTCTCGCCGCGGCAGTGGTGGTGGATGCGGTCACGCGCTTGTTACCGGGGGCGATCGGTCATGAGCAAAGCGCGGCAGACGATTCGTTTGCCACCGGTTTGCTGGAAGGACCGCAGTATACGCGTCCGCCAGAGTTTCGCGGAATGCGGGTGCCAGATGTGCTATTATCTGGCGATCACGGCGAAGTTGCCAAGTGGCGCGCGGCCGAGTCCCAGCAACGGACCCGGCAACGACGGCCAGATTTATTGGAAGGAAAACAAACATGAACGTGTTGGAAAAAATTCAGCAAGAACAGATCCGGACCGATTTAGTCCCCTTTAAAGTGGGCGACGCCGTGAAGGTCCATACCCGGATCAAAGAAGGCGATCGCGAACGCATTCAGGTGTTCGCCGGGTTGATCATCAACAAGCAGGGCCAGGGTGTGCGCCAGACGTTTACCGTCCGGCGCATCAGCTACGGCGAAGGTGTGGAGCGCGTGTTCCCGACCCATTCCCCGTTCATCCAGAAGATTGAAGTGGAGCGGGCTGGCGATGTTCATCGCGCCAAACTCTATTACCTCCGTGGTCGCGTCGGCAAGACCGCCACAAAAGTCAAAGAGGCTTGAGGTGGTTCGGCGGCGTGGCCAACCGGGCCACGAGCTGATCGCGTTGCTGGTTGAATTCTGATTCCGGTAATACTGGAATCAAGTTCGTGGCGGCCACTGGTGCGTCGAGTTGGATCCAGCTTTTGCAGCCCCCGTAGCTTTCGCGCCAGCGGATGGTGACAGGCATGGGGTGTCGATAGACGCGCATCAGTAACGCGTACAATCCCGGCTCCCGGCCAAAGGCAAACCGCTCGCGCAGGATCGTCTGAGTCCAAATATGGGTGCCCGTAAGGCGGTCAATTTGGTCCACGTGTCCCAACCGGAGCACGCGATCGACCACTCCAAAATATTCGATCCGGACCTGGTCGTGAGTGCCGGTGTTTGTCAGTTCGCGGAGCCGCGGATGTTTGGCGGAGATTACAGCGGCTTCGGCTTCATGAAATTGTGTTGGCAGTAACCAGAATTGGTTGTGGTCAACGCGAAACTCGCCCCCGGCCTCATGGATCCCGCCTTTGCGCAGGATCAGGATTTGTTCTCCCGATCCCAGGGCGTCGGCCACGATCGCCCATTCCTTGAAGGCAATGTCAGTTGCGGCTTGCATCAGCGGGCTGCGGCGGTCTCGACCAGTGGTGTGGGTAATCCAAAATTACGGGTGTACAAATCGGCGACGGCGGCCAATTCAGTTGTGCTCAGCGGGGCGGTCTCAACGGCGGCGGCGAATTCAGCCAGTTGCGCCGCCGTGTAGATATTGGGCAACACCGAACCAATGGTCGGTTCGGCGAGGATGAACTGCAGCGCCGCCTGGCCGATGGTGCGGCCGGCTGGACCGGTCAGAAAATCGAGTTTTTTGACTTTCTTCAAACCGTCCAGCAACCACGCATTGCGCCGGGCATCGTTGGTGAGCCGGAAACTCCGGTGATCGTTTTTGTCGAAGGTGGTGGACTCATCATAACTGCCTTCGAGCAGGCCGCTGCTGTGCGGCACACGCACAAACACGTTCGCGCGGCCGTGGGCGCGCGCGACCGGGAGGATTTTCTCACCGAGCATCTGTTCGAGCAGGTTGTAAATGATCTGCGGGGGAGCATTGCGCTCGTTAATCGTGGCAATGGCCTCTTCAATTTGCCGGGGATCAATGGCCGGCCCCAGCGCTGTGCCATAGGCGCGAATTTTGCCTTCGCATTTCAAGGCGTCGAGCGTGTCGAAAATATCGTCATTCCGGATGGCGTCGAGCCGGGGATTGTGGAGTTGGTATAAATCAATCCGGTCGGTCTGCAGCCGCTGCAAGCTGCGCTCGCAGGCAGTGCGAATGAAAGCGGGCGTCCAATTGTGGGGTCGTTCACGCTGGCCCGGTTGAACACCGGGATGTTGATAGAAGTCGTAGCCAAATTTGGTGGCGATCACGATTTCATCGCGGCGGCCGGCGAAGGCCTGCGCCAGCAACGTTTCCCCCTTGCCGTCGCCATAAACGTCGGCCGTATCGAAGAAGTTGATCCCCAGATCGAGCGCCTGGCGGAGGAGACTGACCCCGGTGGCGTAGTCGTCACCCGCCACGCCCCACATTGTGGTGCCGATGGTCCAGACGCCGAAGCCGATTTCGGAGACTTGCAGGGATGTGCCGTGGAGTGGCCGGTATTTCATAGGGCGGCGAGGACCTCGTCGATGCTGCCACGGATGCCGGTGAAGATCGGGGTGTCGCGAAGAGTGTACTTCCGCACTTCGTGTTCCCGCATTTCCATTACGAGATCCAGGAATTCATTGGGGGTATCCCCCTCGAAGGCGACCACAAACTCCGGGTCGTCGAGGCCAAAACTATAGGTGGTATTGATCTTGATGCCGGGGTACCGGTGGCCGGCTTCAATATGGACGTTCATCATCCGCTGCCGGTCTTCCTTCGGCAATTGATACCAGTCGGTCGTCTTCCAGAACGGATAAATGAAAATGTACTTGCTCGTTCCTGGAATCACCCGGCCCCGGCGCCCTTCGCTGCCGGGATGTTCGTGTTTGTCCACGTACATCGAGCGTTTCGTCAGGCCGAGGTAGCTGTAGGGCGTTGTGCACCACTGCCCGAGACCGGTGTGGAGCAGTTGCGTGCTCATTTCGGTAAAATCCTCCAGCCGCTCGCTGATCCGCCACAGGACGAGATCAGTGTCGCCGCGGGTGCCGACGGTGCTGAAGGGGATCACGAGACATTTCGTTTTCCACGTGGTGACAGCGGCGGCGAACTCCGCTTTGCCACGCTCGCGTTCGGCAGCCGGTAAGCGGCGCCAGGCGGGGTCGGTTTTGAAAAAAACGTAATTAACAAATTGCTGACGGATATCGTTGGGCATTGGATCCAATAATCCACAATGGTCCACTTGTCCAGTGGCGCGATTGCCGGACCACTTGTCAAGTGGCCGGTTAGTGTTAATGTCCGTGGTGCAAATCCCCGTCTCATTTACCGATCCGATTAACGCGCGGATCCTCGCAATTTCCGAGGACCGGCTCCACGGCTTTCAACCCGATCCGCTCGGGGCCATTGCCCACCAGGCCGGCCTCGATTTGTCCGTGGTCAGCGAACGCATCCAGGCGATGCTGCAGGCCGGCACGATCCGCCGGGTCCGGCAGACATTGCTGGCCACGAATCTGGCCCAAGGCTCTTTGATTGCCTGGCAGGTACCGGAAGACAAGCTGACCCAGGCGTTTGACTGGATGTTTCAAAACGATCCGTTTTCCGGTCATGTGGTGATTCGCACGACCGACGCCGGCCCCACCCGGTATCGGCTGTGGACAACGGTCAAAGTGCCGGCCGGTTTTTCGCTGGTCCGACATTGTGAGTTGTTGGCTGGAAAAACCGGGGCCACGCATTTCGTGTTATTGCCGGCCAAGAAGTTATTTGCGCTGGGAGTCGGCCACGTGCGCCGGCGCGGATTGGAACCGGGCAGCCGGGCGGAAGTCTTGGCGGAAGTGACCGATGTGGCGATCACAACGCTGACAGCCACGGAGTGGCGCGTGTTGGCGGCGCTCAAACGCGAGTTTCAACCGGCCGAGTTGACTGCGGATCTCTGGGTGGCGCGGGCGCACGAAGCCGGTGTGCCCCTGGAAACGTTTTTAAGCATGGCGGCGGATTTTGATCGACGGAAGATTATTGGCCGGTTTTCAACCTTCCTGGAGCACGTCAAGGCGGGTGGCAGCGGGGAACGGGTGACCCGGTTCAATGCGCTGTTTCACTGGGCGGTTCCCGCGGGTCGGGAAATCGACGCGGGCCGCGAAGTGGGCCGGCATCACATCATGACGCATGCCTACTGGCGCGAAGCCGGTGCAGAATTTCAGCAGGTGAACATCATGGGCGTTGCCCATGGCACGGACAAGCAACGGCTGCTGGCCCACAAAGCTGCGATTGATCAGCACCTTGAAGCGGCGGGGATTCCGGTCTCCTACACGAACGTTTTTTGGGGCGGCCGCAGCGAAATCAAACCGTCGGAAATTACGCCGCAAGCTTATCAGGAGTGGCTCGCCCGCCAGACTGCGAGCGCGGTCTGAGCGGGCGCGCGCGGGTGCAGTTCGAAGTTTTGATTCCGTTGAAAAACCTCTGCGCAGCGGTCCGCGAGGCCGTGGACCCTCCCGAACCCCGTCGAATTTCACGTTTTCAGCAAGAGAGGGACGGCGGCCCCGCCGTCCGTGCCGGGTTTTTCAGCAGAATCAAGTTTTGGGCATTGAGTATATTTTGTCCATCCGTGAATTGTCGGGCGGGAAGCCGACGAGACGCGGTTCGCCGCATCCCTGTCGTGTAGGCTTCCCGTCGTGAATCAGGAGTGACGCGATCCACCGGCGGCGCGAACCCCCACCGCGGGGATTCGCGCCCGATACTCCAACGGTAAGCCGACTACACCAGCCCGGTCCAAGGTGGATCGCTGTCCCAACTGCATTTTTCCGTTTCAGAACTCGCAGGGAAACGCCACGGCCCGTTCCAGTATTTCCAGATATTCCGCGCGGGGGATTTCCCGGGTGCCGAATTGCTGGAGATGCGGCGTCTGCCATTGCGTGTCGAGCATCACAAAACTGCGTTGGCGCAGCCGTTCGACCAGTGTCACCAGGGCGACCTTCGACGCGTCGGTGGCCCGGTGAAACATGCTTTCCCCAAAAAATACCGCCCCGATGTGGACGCCATATAAGCCGCCCACCAGCTCGCCATTCGCCCACACTTCCACACTGTGTGCGTGACCGAGTTTGTGGAGCCGGGAATAGCTGGCAAGGATTTGTCGGGAGATCCAGGTGCCTTCCTTGCGGTGGGAGGCGCATTCGCGGATGACGGCCGGGAAGGCGCGGTCGAACGTGACTTCAAAGGGGGCTTTCTTCAGCGTCCGCCGCAAGCCGTGCGGAATGTGAAACCGGTCATCGAGCGGAATAATCGCGCGCGGGTCGGGCGAAAACCAGCCGATTGTGCCCCGCGCATTCACCGCCATCGGGAAAATCCCGCGCCGGTACGCCGTCAGCAATAAGTCGGGTTCGAGCATGCCGGTATTCTATCAAATCGCGCAAGCTACACCGCTTGGTTCCCCCAAACTGAGCGCATTCGGACGCTGCCACCATCTCCCGGTGTGTCACCCTGAGCTTGTCGAAGATGTCTCTGTCGTTTTTCCCAT
>Ga0209083_1001143_pt1 | contig 32111 bp, 24 predicted proteins | sample AM7aDNAmetaG_FD_184132 | JGI IMG/M metagenome (GOLD analysis project Ga0209083, IMG submission 184132) | Freshwater microbial communities from Finland to study Microbial Dark Matter (Phase II) - AM7a DNA metaG (SPAdes) (version 3) | ecosystem: Environmental > Aquatic > Freshwater > Lake ... | reverse complement strand
TACTTATTTTTCTCATCTTATTATCGCTCTGTTCGTGTGTAAATTAAGAAACCGCCGTATACCGAACGGTACGTACGGTGGTGTGAGAGGACAGTGAGCGAACTAATCGCTCACTTCCTACTCGATTTTTTTAGTTTTATTGATTTTATCCTATGTCGATGCTCGGCAACAAAAATTGTAAATCAATAAATTCATTGTCACAATTTTATGATTTCCCGTTCCGTTTCTGTACGTTATAATAGATCTTCATTTGGTTGCCAAGAATTTTGGTAAAACCTTTCACATCATCGGCACTCCAGGCACGATTTATTTCACCATATTCGCCAAAGTCAGTTTTCATTAAATCGAACGGACTTTCTACTCCAATAAGGCTGTAACTGTACGGACGAAGTTTTACTATGACCGTTCCAGTCACGTTTTGTTGTGAACTTTGAAGAAATTGTTCTATATTACGCATGACTGGTTCAAGATATTGAGCTTCATGCAAAAACATCCCATACCAATTGCCGAGCTGGTCTTTCCAGTATTGTTGCCATTTGGTAAGTGTGTGTTTTTCAAGCATTTTGTGTGCATTAATAATTAAAAGCGGAGCTGCGGCTTCAAAACCAACCCGACCTTTAATCCCGATAATCGTATCACCAATATGCATGTCACGACCAATACCATACTTACATGCAATTTCTTCCAATTTATTGATTAAATGAACTTTATTAGCCTTCTTTTCACCGTTTACGGCACAAATTTCACCGTTCTCAAATTCAATGGTAACAGAAACTTCATCCTGTTTTTCAATTTGGCTCGGATAAGCTGATTCCGGCAAAGTTTGCTCGGATTTTAGTGTTTCTTTTCCACCTATTGAAGTTCCCCAAAGACCTTTATTGATGGAATATTCCATTTTTGTGAAATCAGCTTTAAAACCATGGTCTCTCAAATAATTGATTTCATAATCGCGGGTCAACACCATGTCGCGTGTTGGGGTCAGAATTTTGATATTCGGAGCCAGTACATCAAAGGTCAAATCAAAACGTACCTGATCGTTTCCGGCACCGGTACTTCCGTGTGCAACATAGTCGGCACCTATTTCTTTGGCATAATTTATAATGGCAATGGCCTGAAAAATTCGTTCGGAACTAACTGAGATTGGATAAGTTCCGTTACGTAATACATTTCCGAAAACCATATATTTTATACTTTTCTCGTAGTATTCCTGAGTTACATCCAAAGCTACATGAGTTTTTGCACCTAAACGAAAAGCTTTATCTTCAATAGCTTTCAAATCTTCGTCACTGAAACCACCGGTATTGGCAACAGCAGTATGAACTTCGTATCCTTTTTCCTGAGCCAGATACATGGCGCAAAACGAGGTGTCCAATCCTCCACTAAATGCTAATAATACTTTTTCTTTCATTTTTTCCAAGTCTCAAGTAGACGGTCAATAGACGACAGTCTTTAAATTGTAAATCTTTAAATTTAAAATTATTTTTCAATATCTTTTTCTGGGTCGAATAACATACCGGTACATAAACAGTGTTTACGACCAGTGCGTTGAAGGATGTCATAGTTTACGCAACTCTGACAGCCTTTCCAAAAAGCCTCGTCATCTGTTAGTTCGGAGAAAGTGACGGGTTTATAACCTAGTTCCGAGTTGATTTTCATCACTGCCAGGCCGGTAGTAAGACCAAATATTTTAGCATCAGGATAACGCTTACGCGAAAGTTCAAATGCCTTACGTTTGATACGTTTAGCCAATCCATTTCCACGGAATTTATCGACAACAATCAATCCTGAATTGGCAACAAATTTTTTATTTCCCCAGCTCTCAACATAACAAAATCCGGCAAACTCGTCACCTGCTAAAGCAATAATCGCCTTTCCTTCTTTCATTTTTTGCTCGATATACTCGGGAGAGCGTCTGGCAATACCCGTTCCGCGAACTTTGGCTGCCTCAGCTATAGTACTCAAAATAGTATCAACATAAGATAAATAATGCTCATCTGCAACTTGTACAGTTATCTCATCAACGGCAATTTCTTTTTCCATTTTCAACTTAAATGAGTTCTTTTTAGTTTGGAAAGCAACTCTTAAAAAAATGTATTACTTAATCCTTTCTGTTTTCATATTGTCAACAGAACACTTTGCCTTTTTTGCAAAAGGGCAACAAAGATACAGAAATACTTTATTATCAGCAAGTAAATTAAATTAATCCCTTTCGGAAAAGGTGATATTCATCATATCGAGAATATCTTCACGGCTAACACCTTCACGGGGTATAACTAAAATAGTATCGTCACCGGCAATAGTTCCCAATACCTTTTCAGTAGCTTTGTTGTCAATATCCCAGGCTATAGCACTGGCATAACCGGGTTTTGTTTTCACGACAGCTAATTGTCCTGAAAATTCAAGACTCAAAACAGCACCATGGGCTATCAGTGTATTGAATGAACCTGTGTTTGGAAGCGGTTTGTTGTACGAAGGTAAAATGTACTTGTATGCACCGTTCGAAAGCGGAGTTTTGGCAACTTTAAGGAGTTTTAAATCCCGTGATAAAGTAGCCTGGGTTACATCACACTGTCGGTCACTTAAAATTTTGAGCAATTCTTCCTGACTTCCTACAACTGTTGACCGGAGAATTTCAGAGATAATCTGTAAACGATTACGTTTGTTTTTCATAAATTTGTATAATTATTTAGATTCGCCGCAAAAGTACAATATATTTTGCATAAAACAAGGGCTTTGCTCAATAAAAATCAATATTTATTCGTAAAGTCAAGTATTATGGCTAATTTATTCATTTTTACTGAATATTTTCCATGGATATTCAGTATAATTATTATATATTTATATCATTAGAACATTTTGGATTTAAAATAGTTTTATTCTTTAGTGATTACTGAACCTTTAATATTCATTTCTTAAATCGTATCTTTGCAGGTCGAAATTAGTTGATAGTTATTAGTTGATAGTTGACAAAAGAAGCAGGTTTTCTTTTCAATTATGAATTATGAATTAAAATAAATCATGTCAAAACAGGGAAATATAATCATAAAAGGTGCCAGAGTTCATAATCTAAAGAACATAGATGTCGAAATACCACGCAATAAACTAGTAGTTATTACGGGACTTTCGGGCTCAGGAAAGTCATCGCTGGCATTTGATACGCTTTATGCAGAAGGTCAGCGTCGCTATGTAGAAAGTCTTTCGTCATATGCCCGTCAATTTCTGGGACGTATGAGCAAACCCGAAGTAGATTATATCAAAGGAATTCCACCGGCCATTGCCATTGAGCAAAAGGTAAATACCCGTAATCCACGCTCAACAGTGGGTACCTCTACTGAAATTTATGAATATATCAAGTTACTTTATGCCCGTATTGGTAAAACCTACTCTCCTGTTTCGGGCGAACTGGTAAAGAAACACGAATCGGAAGATGTCATTGATGCAGCTATGGAATTTGCTGATGGAACCCGCCTTATGGTGCTGACTCCGGTAATTGCAACACAAGACCGACCACTCATTGAACAACTTTATAGCCTTCAATTGCAAGGGTTTAGTAGAATTGAAGCAAAGGGGGAAACGATACAGATAGCTGACTTTATTAAAACGAATGCCTTAAGCAAAAATAATCCTGAAGTTTATCTGATTATCGACCGTTTAACTGTGGATCATAATCAGGAAACAGTGAGCCGACTTACCGACTCTGTTGAAACAGCATTTTTTGAAGGAAATGGAGTTTGCTCATTGAAAGTTTTTACTTCAGATACATCCGAAATTCTTTCTTTTTCTAAACGTTTTGAAGCTGATGGAATGCAGTTCGAAACTCCAACTGTTCATACTTTCAGCTTCAATAGTCCAATTGGTGCTTGTCCTGTTTGTGAAGGTTTCGGGCGAGTGATTGGCATCGACGAGGATTTGGTGGTACCAAACAAAACACTTTCGATTTACGAAGACGCTGTGGTTTGCTGGAAAGGCGAGGTAATGAGTGAATGGAAAAATCAGCTGATTCACAGTGCTTCAAAGTTTAATTTTCCGATTCACAAACCGTTTTACGAACTGACCGATGAACAACGTCTGTTAATTTGGACAGGGAATCAATACTTTGAAGGACTCAATGCTTTTTTCAAAATGCTCGAAGCCAATCAATATAAAATTCAGTACCGCGTAATGCTCGCTCGTTATCGGGGAAAAACAACCTGTAGCTCGTGCAATGGTAGCCGGTTGAAAAAAGAAGCTTCGTATATCAAAGTGAGTGGAAAATCTATTTTGGAGCTGGTACTGCTTTCGATAAGAAAACTGAATGAGTTTTTTGAAAATATTCAGCTCGACGAACAGGATGCAGCCATTGCTAAACGCCTTTTGATTGAAATAAATAACCGCATTCACTTTTTATTGGATGTCGGACTTGGTTATCTGACCCTGAATCGTCTATCGAATTCACTTTCGGGTGGTGAAAGTCAGCGTATTAATCTTGCAACTTCGTTGGGAAGTAGCCTGGTGGGTTCATTGTATATTTTGGATGAACCAAGTATCGGACTTCATTCGCGCGATACGCATTTGTTGATAAAAGTGCTGAAACAACTGCGCGATTTAGGAAATACCGTGGTGGTGGTGGAACACGACGAGGAAATTATGCGAGCTGCCGATTATATCATCGACATTGGTCCGTATGCTGGACGAAAAGGTGGCGAAGTGGTTTTTCAGGGAACAGCCCCCCTAAATCCCCCCGATAGGGGGACTTTAGACACTTCTAATTCTTTTACATTAAAATACCTTTTAGGAGAAGAATTTATCGACATTCCTACGCATCGTCGCAAGTGGAATAACTACATAGAAGTACTTGGAGCACGTGAAAACAACCTGAAAGGTATAAATGTAAAATTTCCACTGAATGTAATGACAGTTGTTACCGGTGTGAGTGGTTCGGGAAAATCGTCGCTGGTACGCAATGTGTTCTATACCGCCCTGAAAAAACATTATGGAGGAGTTGCCGACCGAACCGGTCAGTTTGGAACACTGAAAGGCAGCATGTTATTGGCCAAAGACATTGAATTTGTAGATCAAAATCCCATAGGACGTTCGTCACGTTCTAATCCGGTTACTTACATCAAAGCCTACGACGAAATCCGCAAGCTTTTTGCCGACCAGCAATTGTCGAAGCAAATGAATTACTCTGCATCGCATTTCTCATTCAATACCCAAGGCGGTCGCTGCGAGGAATGTCAGGGTGAAGGAACGGTAACGGTGGAAATGCAATTTATGGCCGACCTGGTACTGGAATGTGAACATTGTCACGGTAAACGTTTCAAACAGGACATTCAGGATGTTCATTATAAAGATGTAAATATTTATGATGTCCTTGAAATGACCGTGAATCAGGCCATTGAGTTTTTCTCGGCACAAACCGGCAACACCGAAAAGAAAATTGTAAAACGAATGAAACCACTTCAGGATGTAGGTGTGGGTTATGTCAAGCTCGGACAGTCAAGCAGTACGCTGTCGGGTGGTGAAAGTCAGCGCGTAAAGCTAGCATCATTTCTTGCTAACGAAAAGCCAGAACCAACCATTTTTGTTTTCGACGAACCAACCACCGGACTTCATTTCCACGATATAAAAACACTCTTAAAAGCTTTTGATGCATTGATTTTAAAAGGTCATACGGTGATTATTATCGAACATAACATTGAAGTTATCAAATGCGCCGACCATATTATTGATATTGGTCCCGAAGGTGGCGATAATGGAGGAAATGTGGTGTTCGAAGGAACTCCGGAAGAACTAATCAACTGCGATTGCTCATATACAGGAAAGTTTTTGAAAGAAAAAATATAAAATAAAAGGCAGTTTCAATGGTTTTGAAACTGCCTTTTTTACGATTTTAGTAATAGATTACTTCACTCCCACCACTTCGTAACCGATATTATCTACAGCAGTTTTGAGTGCTTCATCACTAATTTCTTTCGAGAGTATCAGTTTTGCAGAGTTAGATTCCAAATCCACTTTTGCATTCACACCATCGATGGCATTCAGTACTTTTTCAACACGAGCCGAGCAATGACCGCAGCTCATTCCTTTTATTTGCAATGTTTTTTCTGTCATTTTTTTATCAGTTTATTTAATTTATCAGTTCCATTTTGTATCGTTGCAGTGATAGCTTTCGGTATAACAATTTTGAACCGATTTGGTTTATAAGCTTTGATTTCAAATTCAGGTTTAAAACCTAATAACCGCAAAGCATTCAACACTACCGTAACCGAACTGAAACTCATGGCGGCGGCAGCAAACATAGGATTTAGCTTCCATTCCAACAGATTGTAAAATACACCGGCAGCCAACGGAATTCCTATAATATTATAGAAAAATGCCCAGAACAAATTTTCTTTAATGTTCAGCATTACGGCATTGCTCAGTCGCAAGGTAGTGACCGCATCCAACAAGTCGCTGCGCATCAGTACCACATCAGCCGATTCTATAGCGACATCCGTACCCGCACCTATGGCAATGCCAAGATGAGCCCGGGTAAGGGCAGGAGCATCGTTTATTCCATCACCAATCATCGCCACAATTTTTCCTTCGGCCTGCAAACGACTGATTTCTTTATCTTTATCTTGTGGCAATACATCGGCAATTACTGTCGAAATACCCAGTTGAGCCTGAATAGCAGCGGCTGTGCGGGCATGATCGCCGGTAAGCATAATCACATTAATGCCAAGTTTTTTAAACAGTTCAACAGCCTGAATACTGCTTGGTTTCAGCACATCGGCTACCGCAATAATTCCCATCAGAGTTTTCCCGCAAGCGATAAACAAAGGTGTATTTCCTTCATCGGCAAGTTTGTCCGACAGTGTTTCAAAATCAAGCATTTTCACTTTGCGGTCGGTCATCAGTTTCAGATTGCCGGCTACATAACTTTTACCGTTTATTTGTCCTTCTATACCCTGTCCGGCAATCGCCTGAAAGTTTTCAACCGATTGAATATGAATTTTTTCCGCTTTGGCTTTTAGCAGAATGGCTTCTGCCAATGGATGTTCAGATGGTTTTTCCAGCGAAGCGGCGATTTCGAGCAATTCAGTTTCGGTCGTAGATTTGGCTGTGATAATATGAGTAACACGAGGCTTTCCTTCAGTCAATGTACCGGTTTTATCCAATACCACTGTATCAATCTTTGATGCCATTTGGAGCGATTCAGCCGATTTAATCAAAATGCCATGTTCCGCACCTTTGCCTGTTCCCACCATAATAGCCACCGGAGTTGCAAGTCCAAGCGCACACGGACATGAGATTACCAAAACTGCAATACCGATGGACAATGCAAAATCGAAGGGCTGACCCGCCATTTTCCAGGCTATAGTGGCTATAATGGCAATGAGAATTACCAACGGTACAAAAATCGCACTGATTTTATCAGCCAGTTTGGAAATAGGAGCTTTCGACGACGACGCTTCTTCCACCAACTGAATGATTTGCTGAAGGGTCGTGTTATTCCCTACTTTCGTTGCACGAATAGTAAATGAGCCGGATTTATTAATACTTGCAGAAAGTACCGTGTCACCCTTTTGTTTAAAAATAGGCATACTTTCTCCCGTCAAAGGCGATTCGTCGACAGAAGAATTTCCACTGATAACTACTCCATCAACCGGTACAAGTTGACCGGGACGAACCACAACCATTTCGTTCAATTCAACCTCTTCAACCGGAATTTCCATTTCAATTTTATTCCGGATTACATTGGCCGTTTTCGGTGATATATCCATTAATCGTTTAATCGCATCAGTGGTTCTTCGTTTCGATCTGGCTTCGAGATATTTACCCAGCGTAACCAATGTCAGAATTGTACCAGCAGATTCGAAATATAAATCGTTTCGGTAATGAAGAACAGATTCATAATATCCGTATAACAATCCATACATTATCCTGAAAAGTGCATAAACACCGTATAAAATAGCCGCTCCAGCACCAATGGCAACGAGCGAATCCATATTGGGTGAGCCTCGTAAAATACTTTTAAACCCTTTGCTGAAGTAGCTCCGGTTGTTGTACATGATTGGCATCAGCAACCAGAACTGAATAAATGCATAATAGAATGAAAATTCAGTATTATGTAAATAAATGGGGTAAGGTAACCCCAACATATGTCCCATAGAAACATACAGTAGTGGTATAAGAAAAATGAGCGAAGTAATCCAGTGACGCTTCAGTTCCTTTTGTTCTTCGAGTGCAAAATCTACTTTGGGTGTCTGTTTCATTGGTTGAGATACAACCGAAGGTCTTACATGAGCTTCGTAGCCGGCCATTTCCACCGATTTTTCAATCATATCAGTGGTAAGCTGCAAATCGTCATAATCGACGCTCATGGTATTGGTCAGCAGATTTACATTCACGCTTTTTACAGCGTTTAGTTTGCTAACGCTTTTCTCGATGCTTGCCACACAAGCCGCACACGACATGCCGGTTACATCAAATTTTTCAATTTTCATTTTATAAGAACTTTATATTCACAAAACATCGTGATAACCATACAGTTTATGCTTTCTGATATTGTTGTGCAATTTTACTCAAAAACTTGTACACAACCAAATAAATGAGGGCTTTTTATTACCTTTGCAGCCAAAATAATGTTTTTCAAACAAAACTCAATGATCAATCAAACTAATCAAAAAGAACCTAACATTCAGGAGATTGCTGATTTGTTGACCGATATTGCTGCTGAGCTAATGACTTCGGGGGCTCACACTATGCGGATTATTCAGAATATTTCTCGCATGGCAGCTACCTTCGGTTATTTTATTGAACTTTCGGTTTTCCAGCAGAGCATTATGATGACGATTACCAACAAAGAAGATCAACTGAACCGCTTGACTCTGATAAAGAAAACCAAACCTTTGTTGCTTAATTTCACTATTGTGTCCGATCTGAGTTCGTTGAGCTGGGATACCTTTGACAAAAACCTCACGTTCGAAGAAATAATAAACCGTTTCCATGATATTGTGGTTCAAAAAAGAATGTCACGTTGGTTGGTTTTGTTACTTGTGAGCTGTGCTAACGCTTCCTTCTGTGCATTGTTTAAGGGGGATATTTACGGTGTTGGACTGGTATTTTTGGCTACATTGGCAGGATTTTTTACCCGACAGGAAATGATAAAAAAACACATTAATCACTTGATTGTATTTAGCACCAGTGCTTTTGTGGCTTCTCTGTTGGCAGGCTTGGGTTACGTGTTTCACTGGGGTATTACACCCGAAATTGCCTTAGCTTCCAGCGTTTTGTTTTTAATTCCCGGTGTTCCGCTTATTAATTCTATTCTGGATATTATCGAAGGTCATGTACTTACCGGAATTGCCCGGCTGGTCAACGCTTCGAGTCTGATTGTCTGTATTGCTCTTGGATTGTTTGTTTCTATGTTAATCTTAGGATTGGAAAAATTATGATAAACACTGAAATGATTCATTTGATTCTGATTGACGGTTCATTGGCTGCTATTGCTGCCATTGGATTTGCCGTCATTTCGAATCCTTCGCGAAAAGCGATTGCTGTTTCTGCTTTGCTGGCTGCTATTGGTCACGGATTGCGGTTTGCACTTATCCATTATGCCATGCTTGATATTTCGATGGCAACTTTTGTTGCTGCCTCCTGTATCGGATTATTGAGCATTTTATTTGCACGAATTATTCATTGTCCTGCTGAAGTTTTTTCGTTTCCTTCGCTTCTTCCAATGATTCCGGGATTATTTGCTTATCGCACTATACTGGGTTTAATCAAATTTATGCGTACTGCCGATGTAATTAAATCGCAGGGCTTTATGCTGGATTTCGTCCATAACGGACTGACTACACTATTTATTCTGTTTGCGCTGGTGGTTGGAGTTTCCCTGCCGGTATTGTTTTTCCCAAAAACATCATTCTCGGTTACAAGGAAATACTGAAAATCAATTTGAGTTGCTTATCCTATAAACTAATCATTTAATCCCTTACCCTGGAGAATTTGCTCTAAACATTTTTCTATCCTCGACACCCGTGTTTTGGATTGTTTGGGTACAGAAAAATAAAAATGGTAAGCTCTTTGCCTTCCTGGTGTCAGTGCTTCAAAAGCAGTTTTTAAAGCGGGTATTTCAACTAATTTCTCCTTAAATTCTTCTGTGACAGTATAATCTGTGGTTTTTTTAAATTCCACTTTCAAACCGGCTTTTTCCAGTTCAATGGCTTCATAAATATACGCTTTCAAGAGATTTTCGATCTTTTCGATTTCTCCAACATTTGTGAACCGAATCTGCCGCGCAGCTTGCACATTCTCTGTTTGTTGAATTAGAATTCCATCTGCATCGTGCAACAAAGAGCCTTTAATAAACAAGATGGCACAGTATTCTTTAAATACATGAATTAAAACGATATTGCTTTTCTGAAAAGTATAACACGGAACACCCCACTTCAATTCTTCGGTAAGCTGACAGTCAAGAATAATCATTCTCAATTTCTCCAACTCTTCCTGCCACTTTCGGGCTTTACTTAAATATATATCAACTTTAGGATTCATTTTACACTTTTTATTAAGTCTGAAATAATTTGTATACGATTTCGTCGAATATAGTTCTCTTGTTAAAATACAGAACTTAAAAAATGCTTATCGGAAGAGTGTTGAGAGCGAGCGCTGGCTATACTTTTACATTCTCATGTAGGTACAGATTTTCAGCCTTTTTAGTTATTATTTGCTTGTTTTGTAAAGTTTAAAAAGCCACAGTAAAGGGGCGCTAACTATTTTTTCTTTTTGTTGAAAAAACTTACCGATTCGTTGTTAACTGCATCGTTATACAGTTCATCTTCAAACTTCGAGATAAATTCTGCCTTTTGTTTGTTGAGCAAAATGACAGAAATTCGTTTTCGTGCCATTTCGAAAGGTTCCACCTGGCCGACTGTTTTGTAAGCCAAAATTCGTAGAAAATAATGTTGTGTGCTGTCTGAAGTTTCCACAAACCGATTGCTAGAAACAAATTTAGATGCGTCTTCAATCTTCAGTGGGATTTTCTTGAGTATCTCGCTCAATTCCATCCATTTGTCGCCAAAGTAATCGTAACTAATGGCATTCTGAATGCTGTATTTTTCAATACTTTCAAGCGATTTTGCATTGGCCGATTGAACCCAACTGCGAACACTGGGAAGTTTTGGCGCATTTTTGGGAACAACTAACAACAAACCTTTGACAACATTTTCTTTCAGTGCCAGCTGGTCGCTATATTGGTTATAGAATGCTTTCAAATCTTCCTCCGAAGGTTCTTTGGGCAAACGTTGTTCAATCATTTTTTGCTGATACTGATGAATTGTCAGCGATTTGCGATAACTTTCCACCAATTCCTCAATTTCAGTTTTATTGCTTAGGTTTCGCTTTGCATTTTCGTACATTAATACGTCAGTTACCCATTTCTTTATGTAACTGTTGGCAATTTCGGTGCTGTCCTGAGCATTTACATTGGGTGGTATAATTTGCTGAATTTCATCAGCATTCAGGTATTTGCCTTCCACTTCAAGAATCGGTTTGCCTTTGACATCCTGTGTTTTGTGACCACATGAATTTGTGAGAGCAGCAAAAAGTAAGAGAATGATGAAAGTAAATTTATTCATTTTCAAAGGATTAAATTACGATTGGAGACAAAACAAAACGCAAGAATAAAAGACAAAGTTAGGTCTTTTATTCTTGCGTTTCAGTTTATATTAGTTTTTCTTAACCGTTTTCAGAATATCATCGTTCACTTTAACCGGATATTTGGCACGAAGCATTTTAATCCATTCCTTTTCCAAGAATTCCTGATAATCAGCCGTAACAGATCCACGAACATCGCTGTAATCTTCCGGTTTTGATATTGGTTTTCCTACAATAAATGCATAAGGATACTCTTTTGTAGGAACGTATGTATCTTTTGTTTTGAAGAACTGATTATCAACCACTTTATTGTCGCCCGGAACATACAATCCTTTTTCAACTTTCACATGTTGAATGCTATCATTCAACCGAACCCGTAAGTATTTCTCAATTGAATCGGGTGTCGATTTTTTTACAATTTTTTGTGCAGCATCAAAGGTTTCTTTATCTTTACAAAGTATCACACGGCCTTTGTAATGAGGTTTATCCCATTTATTGTATGTGTCTTTATGAGCCTTGAAATACTTCGACAAACCTTGAGTGTCTTTCGAAGCTTTGTCCCATACTTCACGGTTGCTGACTTCAAACAACAAGATTCCGTCGTGGTATTCCTGCATCAGGTTGCGGAAATCGTCGTATTTCTTTTCAAGTTGAGTATCTTCGTAAGTGAGTAATTCGGCATCAACAAAGGCATCCAGTTTTTCATTAATCACTTCCGAAGCAATTGTTTTATCTGAGCTGTTATTTTTCTTCAGGTATTTTGCAAAATCGGCCTGGCTGTATTTCTTACCGGCAAAACTCAACAGCGGTTTGTCTAATTTCGCTACTTCTGTAATAAATATTGAATCACTGATTTTGTGGCTGGTTGCTGCTTTGTAGAATTCGTTCAGCTTTGCAGCATCAACCTGATAATTATTATCAGTTCTTGATTTCGCTAAAAAAGCTTGTTGACCACGGTTTGCACGTTCGTCACGTTTAATTTTACGTTCCAGATCAGCTTTCAACTCATCATACGAAGCTAATCCTTTTCGGTCAATCAGTTTTAAAATATGCCATCCATAAGACGATTGAATAGGTTCTGAATAGTCGCCTTTATTTTTTAGTGCAAAAGCGGCTGTTTCAAATTCGGGAACCATACGGCCGGTACCAAACCAGGGAAGTTCCCCGTTTTTCACCGAAGAACCTTTGTCCATCGAATGTTTACTTGCTAACGTTCCAAAATCATCTCCGGCTTTAATACGTTGATAAATAGAGTCAATGCTAATTTTGGCTTTTTTGTTTACGGCATCTTCCCCTTTCGAGGTGAAAATCATAATATGTGCAACCAACACTTCGCCTAATGAATTGCGGCGGGCATGAACCTTTAAAACGTGGTATCCAAATGCGGTGCGAACCGGTTTCGATATGCTTCCAACCGGAGTGTTATAAGCCACTGTTTCAAATGGATATACAGTACGGAAAGCTGAAATCCAACTGATATGACCGCTGTTTTGTTCAGCCGACTGATCCTGCGATTTTTCTTTCGCCACTTTAGCAAAATCTTCCTTTTGAACCCGTTTCCAGATAGCATTGATGTCATTCCATGCTTTCAGGGTGTCAGCCGGAGTCGCATTTTGTGGAATACGTATTAAAATATGACTCACATCAACATCTTCTTTCGAGCGGTCATAGGCTTCGCGCAACGTAGCATCATCCACCTTCGAATCGGTCAGATAAGGCTTTGTCAACTGTGAACGATATCCCGCCAATTCGGTGATAAAAGATTTTGTGGTGTCAATTCCCTGTGTTTTAGCTTCTTCGACCTTTAATTTGAAATTTACAAACAGGTCAACATACTCTTCCAGGGTTTTTTTATCGAGTGAGTTGTTTGAATTGTTTTTGTTGTAAATGTATTCAAACTCCGATTTCAAAACAGGTTTTCCGTTAATGGTCATCATAACCGGATCGGTAGATTGGGCAAATGTGTTTGCAGATAAAGCCAATAAAGCTACTAAAATGACTACTGGAGATTTTCGTTTCATAAAAATATTGAAATGATTTAATGAGTTGAGTTCAATTAACACGAATGAATATATTTGAATTTAAACGGTATTTTTCTTGTTTTGTTATATTTCGATTTAAAAAAGCATTGCAAAGTTATTATTTATAATCTGAATTTAAACGATGGGAAGATAATTTTAGCAATTATTAATCGTTATTTTAAGCTAAGTTTGTTCTGAACAACTCTTATTGTCATTTTTATCTCTTTAAATAACTCAATCTTTGGTTTTGAGAAACAAGGATTTGAAAATATTTGACTGCTAATTGAATTTTGGCTATCTTTGCAAAACTTTTATTCAACCCACCTATGGCACATATTTTAAACGACATTTCCAGAACATTTAGTGAGTATTTGTTGATACCCGGTTTAACGACTAAAGAATGTAATCCGGGAAATATCTCGTTGAGAACCCCGCTTGTAAAATTCCGAAAAGGAGAACAAGCTTCTATTTCGCTTAATATACCTTTTGTTTCGGCTATTATGCAATCGGTTTCTGACCACAAGATGGCTATTGCCCTGGCTCGTTATGGTGGACTCTCCTTTATTTTCGGTTCTCAGGATATTGAGACACAGGCCGAGATGGTGTTCAAAGTAAAAAGTTATAAAGCAGGCTTTGTGGTAAGTAATGCCAATTTGACTCCCGAACATACATTAAGCGATGTGGTTGCTTTGAAAGAAAGATCGGGACATGGAACTATAGGAATTACCGACGATGGAACTTCTGATGGTAAATTGCTGGGTATTGTAACCGGACGTGATTACCGGATAACCCGTGATAATCTCGATATGAAGGTAAAGGAGTTTATGACTCCCTTTAAAAAACTCGTTACCGGAGAGTTTGGTATCTCAATAGGCGAAGCAAATGATATAATCTGGGATCACAAACTAAACTGTTTACCTATAATTGATGCCAAACAAAATTTAAAAAACTTCGTGTTCCGGAAAGATTACGAAAACCATAAAGCCAATCCCAATGAACTTTCTGATGATAATATGAAATTGCTCGTAGGAGCAGGAATTAATACCCGCGACTACAAAGAGCGTGTTCCGGCATTGATTGAAGCTGGTGTTGATATTATGTGTATCGATTCATCCGATGGTTTTTCCGTTTATCAAAAGGAAACAATTGAATATATCAAGGCTTCATTCGGTGAACATATTAAGGTGGGAGCTGGAAATGTAGTAGATCCTGATGGATTTCTTTATCTGGCCGAAGCCGGAGCTGATTTTGTAAAAGTAGGCGTAGGTGGAGGTTCAATCTGTATTACCCGTGAGCAGAAAGGGATCGGTCGGGGGCAAGCCACAGCGTTGATAGAAGTGGCTGAGACTCGAGATGAGTATTTCCGAAAAACTGGAATTTACGTACCCATTTGCTCCGATGGTGGTATCGTACAGGATTATCACATGGTACTTGCCATGGCCATGGGGGCAGATTTTATTATGATGGGACGTTATTTTGCCCGTTTCGACGAAAGCCCTACCCGAAAATTAATGGTAAATGGTAATTATATGAAGGAATACTGGGGCGAAGGATCAAATCGCGCGCGCAACTGGCAACGTTACGATATGGGTGGCAGTGATAGTCTGAAGTTTGAAGAAGGTGTAGACAGTTTTGTTCCTTATGCAGGTAAACTAAAAGACAATCTAGACATCACCTTGGGTAAAATCAAATCTACCCTTGGCAGTTGTGGTGTAATCAATTTAAATGATTTGAAACAGAATGCCAAAATTACACTGGTTTCTTCTACCAGTATTATCGAAGGTGGTGCGCATGACGTGGTAGTGAAAGATACACGGAGTACGAACAGTTAGATTTGAAGAAAACTTTCATAGTAAATTAAACATAAAAAAAGATGTCTTTATTGGTCATTTTTTTTTATGTTGGTATCTATTTTCTTGTCATTCAACCTCTAAACTAGCGGTTTCAAATCTATTCCATTTTTTCTACTCCATTTTATAAACTACTGCGTTGATATTCATACCGGCACCAACTGAAGCAAAAATCAATACATCAGCTTTGTGGATCTGATGGTTTTTCATGTTGTTTTTAATAATCAGGTCATACAAGGTTGGGAGTGTTGCCACGGAGGTATTTCCTAAATTTTGTACTGTCATTGGCATAATATCTTCGGGGGCATTTGGAATGCCATAAAGGTTGAAAAGTCGCTTTAGAATGGCATCGTCCATTTTACCATTGGCCTGATGAATCAATACTTTTTTTACCTCATTTATTGAAAACCCACTTTTGTCAACACAGGCTTTTATGGCCTGTGGAACAGTTTCAAGGGCATATTGATATAGCCTCCGCCCATTCATTTTCAGAAACAGGTCTTTAGGATTTTCAAAATTTGGATTATTTGAAGCTCCCATATGAAGAAGTCCGGCATGACTGAAGGTATCTGAACGTGTATTGTGGGCAATAATTCCAATAGGAGAGGAGCTTTCACGACCTTCCAACACAACAGCTCCTGCACCATCGGCATACAACATACAGTCACGATCGTGGGGATCGCTGATACGTGAAAGTACATCGGCACCAATTACCAAAATCTTTTTAGCATCGCCCGACTTAATGAAATAATCCGCTTGAATAACAGCCTGTAACCAACCCGGACAACCAAAAGTAATATCGTAAGCAATAGTTTCGGGGTTTTTGATTCCTAGTTTGTGTTTTATCTTGGAAGCCATTGCGGGTATGTTATCTGAAGCACGGTTGCTGGGCGTTGTGTCACCAAAATTATTGGCCACAATAACATAATCCAGTTCTTCCTGTTCTATTCCTGCAGCTTTGATAGCTTCAATTGCTGCCAGATATGCCATATCGGTGGTTTTCATATTGTCCGAAATGTAACGACGCTCCGCAATGGTCGTGATTTCGTGGAATTTATCAGCAATCTCCTGACCGGACTTTTCGATCTTTATACCGTTCGATTCATAAAACTCATTCGAGATGAAATCCTCGTTTGTTACAATTTTTGTCGGAATGTAACTTCCGCTTCCTGTAATAATACTGTATATCTTATACTCCATTGACTAATTGATTTTCTGTTAGTTATCAACTCTGAAATTTCATCTTTTTGTAATCTACAAAGTTAGACTAAATTCACAATAATCTGTGGAAAAATTTATTAATTGTTATAAACGTACATTAAGAAAGTGGGCTAACCAGTTTATTCATAGGTTAACAGCCAGAATTTTAAACAAGATCAAGAAGCTTTTATTGAACTGTCAAATGTCCGATAAAAGCACTTTTTGTAATGTTCAGGAATATCATATTCCATTTATTTTTTGTAATTTTGCAACCCTAAATCAGTTATCAGTTAATCAGATAAGGGGTTAATTTGTTTCAGCTATACTAAAATTCCTTTTAGTTCCTGAAATTCCCAATAATTCCTGCAATTCGTATATATGAATAAGTTTAAAGAATATTCCGGTCTGAATCTTTCCGACGTAAACAAGGAAATGTTGAATCGTTGGAAGGAGTACGATGTATTCCACAAAAGTGTCGAAATCCGTGAAGGAAAGCCAGAGTTTGTTTTTTATGAAGGACCACCTTCTGCTAACGGACTGCCGGGCATACACCACGTCATGGGGCGTACAATTAAAGATGTTTTTTGCCGATACAAAACTATGCAGGGCTTTCAGGTGAAACGTAAAGCCGGCTGGGATACGCACGGACTTCCGGTGGAACTTGGTGTGGAAAAAGCCCTGGGAATTACGAAAGAAGATATTGGAAAAACAATTAGTGTAGATGATTACAATGCTGCCTGCCGCAAGGATGTATTGAAATATACTAAAGAGTGGGAGGATCTAACTACCAAAATGGGTTATTGGGTGGATATGAATGATCCCTATATTACGTATGATAACCGATATATTGAAACTCTTTGGTGGCTACTCAAACAACTTTATAACAAGAACTTACTCTATAAAGGCTATACTATTCAGCCTTATTCACCCGCTGCCGGAACCGGACTTTCTACCCACGAACTTAACCAACCCGGTTGCTATCGGGATGTGAAAGATACCACTTGCGTAGCGCAATTTAAGGTGAAAAACCTGCCCCCTAAATCCCCCCTGGGGGACTTTTTGGAGAGTACAAATAAAGAAAGTCTCGATTGTTTAACAGCATCACCATCTATTTATTCTCGAATAAAAGAATTAGCACTAGAGCATAGAAAAAATCCGACTTCAGCTGAAGATGCTTTATGGTTACAACTAAAAAGCAAACAACTGGACGGATATAAATTCAGACGTCAGCACATTATAGCAGATTGTATTGTTGATTTTGTATGTATTGAAAAGAAATTAGTTGTTGAAGTTGACGGTGGTTATCATGAAAATGAAGAAGTTGCCGAGTACGATAAATTAAGATCTGATCTATTAGAAAGTCTCGGATACAAAGTCATTCGTTTTACAAACGAAGAAGTCTTAGTTGATACTGATAATGTTTTATCAAAGATTTCTGAAGCGCTCAAAGGACAAAAGTCTCTCAAGGGGGATTTAGGGGGCAGTAATGTCTTCTTCCTAGCTTGGACAACCACGCCCTGGACTTTGCCTTCAAATACCGCACTTTGTGTTGGCTCTAATATTACATACTTGCTGGTTGAATCTTTCAATCCATATTTGGGAAATCGTGTAAAATACATTTTAGCTAAAGAATTGCTGAATGCCCATTTCAACTCTAAAAATGCAGATTTAGCGTTTGAAGATTTCAAAATCGGCGACAAAAATATTCCGTTTAAGGTACTTGCTGAATTCAAAGGATCTGATTTAGCCGGAATTGAATACGAGCAACTAATCCCTTGGGTTAATCCAAACCAAAAGTCCCCCAAGGGGGATTTAGGGGGCAGCGCTTTCCGTGTTATCACCGGAGACTTCGTTACTACTGAAGATGGTACCGGAATCGTTCATATTGCTCCAACTTTTGGTGCAGATGATGATCGTGTTGCCAAACAAAACGGCATTCCAGCATTATTGCTGATTGACAAAGATGGTAACCGACAACCGATGGTTGACAAAGCAGGGAAATTCTATAAATTGGAAGATTTAAGTCCGGAATTTGTTGAATCGAATATCAATGCAACATTGTATTCCGAATTTGCCGGACGTTACGTCAAAAATGCATATGAAATTGCTCCAGCTCCAACACCAACAGGTGATACAGCAGATTTAACGACACTCGATATAGACCTTTGCGTGATGCTGAAACAACAGGGTCTCGCTTTCAAAATAGAAAAGCACGTTCATAATTATCCACACTGCTGGCGTACCGATAAACCGATATTATATTACCCCTTAGATAGTTGGTTTGTGAAAACTACCGCTTGCCGTGAGGAAATGATGTCGCTCAACGAAACCATCAACTGGAAACCTGCTTCCACAGGAACCGGCCGTTTCGGAAAATGGTTGGAAAATCTGCAAGACTGGAACCTGAGCCGTAGTCGTTATTGGGGAACTCCGCTTCCTATCTGGCGCAGCGAAGATGGAATGGAGGAGATTTGCATTGGCTCGGTGGAAGAACTGATGGGGGAAATCGAAAAATCAATCGCAGCCGGATTTATGACCGAAAATCCATATAAAAATTTCAAGGTTGGAGAATATACTGCCGAAAACTATGCGGTAAAAAATATAGATTTGCATCGTCCGTATGTGGATGGCATAGTTCTCGTTTCAAAAAGCGGAAAACCGATGAAACGTGAGCTTGATTTGATTGACGTTTGGTTCGATTCGGGTGCAATGCCTTATGCACAGGCTCATTATCCATTTGAGACAAGCCCCCTAAATCCCCCACAGGGGGACTTTAAGAAAGAAAAGCCCTACAATACTGCAAACCCGATATTGTACGAAATTTTAAAAGAAAATGCTAAAAACCACAGAAAAAATCCAACTAATGCGGAAGAAGTTCTATGGCATAATTTAAGTGGAAAACAACTTGAAAACTACAAATTCAGAAGGGAACATATTATTGAAGATATCATTGTTGATTTTGTATGTTTAAAAGAAAATCTTGTTATTGAAGTTGATGGTGGGTATCTTAATACGCCAGAAATAAAAGAATTAGATAAGCTTAAAAAAGAAATTCTTAAGAGTCATGGATATCGTGTAATCCGATTTACAAACGATGAAGTTTTGTTTAAACTGGACAGAACGCTCAGACTCATCAAACACGCACTCTTAAGTCCCCCTTCGGGGGATTTAGGGGGCTTTCCTGCCGATTTTATTTCTGAAGGCGTTGACCAAACGCGTGGTTGGTTTTTTACATTACACGCCATAAGTACTATGGTACGAGGCTCGGTGGCATTCAAAAACGTTATTTCAAACGGGTTGGTACTCGATAAAAATGGTAATAAAATGTCGAAACGCCTGGGAAATGGAGTAGACCCATTTATCGCCATCGAAAAATACGGTTCAGATCCCTTGCGTTGGTATATGATGACCAACGCTTCGCCCTGGGATAATCTAAAATTTGACTCGGAAGGTATTGATGAAGTGCGTCGCAAATTTTTCGGAACACTTTATAATACTTATTCATTCTTCTCGCTGTATGCTAATGTGGATAAGTTCAGCTACTCCGAAGCGCAAGTTCCAATGGAAAACCGCCCTGAAATTGACCGCTGGATAATTTCATTGCTAAACAGTTTGGTAAAAGATGTAACTGAATACTACGAAACTTACGAGCCAACCCGTGCAGGACGTGCAATTTCCGACTTTGTGGGAGAAAACCTGAGTAACTGGTATGTACGCCTTAACCGCAAACGCTATTGGGGTGGTGAATATGACGAAGATAAAATTTCCGCTTATCAAACGCTTTATACCTGTTTGGAAACTATCACCAGACTTATGGCACCGATTGCGCCTTTTTTTGCAGATAGATTATTCCTTGATTTAAATGCTGTTAGCGGAAAAGACAACAGTGAATCAGTTCATTTGGTCGATTTCCCTGGTTATGATGAAGGCTTGATTGATAGCAATTTAGAGGCTTGTATGCAACTGGCTCAACAAACTTCGTCGATGATATTGGCATTGCGCCGTAAAGCTGATAAAAAAGTCCGTCAACCACTGAGTAAAGCTGTAATTCCATCACCTGATGAACTAACTTTTAATCAACTGAGCTATATTGCCGACCTGGTAAAAGCCGAGGTGAATGTAAAGGAAATTGAAGTGATTCCGGCAAACAACGATATGCTAAATCTGGTAAAGAAGATAAAACCAAACTTCAAAACCTTAGGTAAAAAGTACGGAAAACAAATGAAGGAAATTGCTACTGCAATGAATTTGTTTGGCAGCCATGAAATAAGTGAAATTGAGCGCAATGGTCAATATTTACTTGTATTGTCATCCGGAAATGTTGAACTTAGCGTGGAAGATGTGGAAATTATTACTGAAGATATGCCGGGCTGGCTCGTTGCCAACGAAGGTAAACTCACTGTGGCCCTTGACATAACCGTTACGGATGCTCTGGTACGTGAGGGAATTGCCCGTGAATTAGTGAATCGTATTCAAAATATCCGTAAATCGAACGGGTATGAGATTGTTGATAAAATTTCAGTGGAAATTGAAGCCCGTGATGAAATTAATGAAGCCGTTAAAGAATATTCAAAATATATAGCCTCCCAAACATTAGCAAAGGCTGTGTTGTTAGTTGAAAAATTGACCGATGCGACTGAATTAGAATTTGATGAATACCAGGTAAAAGTGTCTGTGAAAAAAGTATAGTGAAACTACTTTCAAAATTAATAACAAAATAATTGTTCAACTGAAAGTATTTTGTTATTTTCGCAGACAATTTAAAAAAGAATAAAACCTAGATTTTTAAAAATTATTTTCCAAACCTATTTTTAATACTAACTATCATGGCTGAAAAAACAAGATATGCAGATGCTGAATTGGAAGAGTTTCGTGCGCTGATTACCGAAAAACTAGAAAAAGCTCAACGCGAATACGAAGAATTGCGACTTGCAATTGCCAATTTGGATGGAAACGATGTTATGGATACGTCGCCTACTTTTAAAGTACTGGAGGAAGGTGCTTCTACTTTGTCAAAAGAAGAGGCTGGTCGTTTAGCACAACGCCAGATGAAGTTTATTCAACATTTACAATCAGCTATGATTCGCATAGAGAATAAAACCTATGGAATTTGTCGTGAAACAGGAAAGCTCATTCCAAAAGAACGTTTGCGCGCCGTTCCTCATGCCACATTGAGCATTGAAGCCAAAAACGACCAGAAATAATTGGAAGATATATACACATTTCGGCAGCGGCACAAATGCTTGTTGCCGATTTTGTGTTTAAATAAAGAGGCACCTGCCCCCTTAGGGGTTCTAAGACGAATTCTCCTTGAATTATGAATTATAAATTATTTTCCATGTCCATAACCAAAAAGTCTGTCTTGTTGATTTTGCTGATTCTGATTATTGATCAGGCGGTAAAAATCTACGTTAAGTTGCATTTTTCGCTAGGTGAGCACGTTGATGTGTTTGGCTGGTTCAAAATTTACTTTATCGAGAATAACGGAATGGCTTTTGGCATGGAATTAATTGGAAAGTTATTTCTCACGCTTTTTCGTATTGTTGCGGTTACTGCATTGGCCTGGTATATTCATTCGCTGATAAAAAAAGAGGTGCGTAAGGGCTATATACTGGCCGTTTCCTTGGTTTTGGCAGGTGCAGCGGGTAACATTATTGATTCACTTTTGTATGGAATTATTTTTAGTGCCAGTAATTACCTTGGCCCCATTGCAAGCATCTTCCCAGATGGTGGCGGTTATGCCGGCTTATTTTATGGGAAAGTGGTGGACATGCTTTATTTTCCACTCATTAAAAATGCATCAGGCGAAACGCTGTTTTTCAGCCCCATATTCAATATTGCGGATTCAGCTATCAGCGTGGCAGTAGGGATTATTTTGATTTTCTTCCGGAAAGAAATGAATGAAAGTCTCGAAACAAAAAATGAACCTCATGTTTCAACAGACAACTAATACTTTAATACAACTTACTTTCCTTTTTGGAATCATGTTGATTTTGTCGGCTTGCAATCGACCTAACCGGGTTTTAAGCGATAGTAAAATGACAAGCGTATTGGTTGATATGCATAAAACCGAAGCAACATTGAGTGAAAAGGGTTTATATTACGGTCCTTATTCAAAAAAGGCGCCTTATTTCAATAATGTTTTTAAACGTAACGGAATCACACAGGCACAATTTGATTCTTCGCTGGTTTGGTATACAAAAAATCCACACAAGTTTGAAAATGTTTATGATGAAGTCATTAAACAACTTACTGATTTGCAAATTGATGTAGATAAAAACAAGTTTCACCCCATCGATTATGCTAATATTGGGAAAGAGAGACTTGATATTTGGAACAAACCTACGCATCATAAATTCAGCAAGGACTCGGTCCGAACGAAACTTGATTTTGAGATAAAAAGTGATAATTTGCTTTATGGTGATATTTATGAGCTCAAGTTGCGACTCAAAATACCTACCGAAGATTCCTGCAAAAAACAAGGCATCGAATTGCGAATCAACTATTTTAATGGTAAAACTGATCATACTTTTAAATTTGTCAAAAATGATGGTATTATGCGGCGGTTTACGTTCAGAATGCCGGCTTATCAAAAGCTAAAAATAAAATCTGTTTCAGGCCAATTATTGGCGAGTTCAGGTTATCAGGGTGTTTTTCATGCTACCCTCGACAGTATTCGGCTGATTCGTGAATTTAACAGACTCCAGCAGGATAGCTTAAAGCGCCTGGTACAAGAATCTGATACAACACATTACCTGGGAGCACCAAATTATGATTATCTGATGACTGCACAACCATCGGGTCATTCGTTTAAAAAGAGCCGAATCCTGAAACCCTTATGACAAGCCGAGTTAGCAGCCATTTGTTGTTTTGCGAACCCGACAGAATCTTCACACAAATGGTCGTTGAGCGGGATGATCAACAAACCATAACTGCCATTTTTAGCCTGAATGACACGACGGTTGAATCTTCTCATACTTCGTTTTTTGACGGAATTTTAAGTTCAGCAATTGTATCGCTCAAAAAGCGAATGACCAAACAAGAACTTACCGGAATCACGAAGAACTATAATTATCTTGACTTTTCAGTCGAAAATCCAATCGTTAGTGAGATTGAACCCAAAAAAATGCTTATTGATTTCGGAACGGAAGATACAACGGAAATTAACCGGATACTTCAAGGCCTTTCAGATTTAACGGAAATTTCTCTTTTTGATTTTATTAGCGCTGCCGTTTATTCTCCGGCTCTGATACTGGGATATAATGCCGTTTTGGAATTGAACAGACAAACCGAATTGATTCTATGGGAGAATACAGATTTAATCGGTAGGAGACTGAAAGCAGGAACCCGAATCCGTAGAATCTGAAAATCGAGAATGTATTTTTTAAACAAAAACTTGCCGGTTGCGTTATTTTAATGCAAACCGATTCAACATAAAACTAACATCAGGGCAGAAACATGTGGCAGATTTTTATTGGCAGTTTATTATTAGGGTTAATACATCCATTGGTTCCAAACCACTGGATACCGCTGATAGCCATTTCCAAAACTGAAAAATGGACCACACGTGAATCTGTTTTTGCAACCCTTATAACCGGTTTTTCACACACCATCAGCACCATTATTATTGGGATTATTGTTGGATTTGTAGGCATTAAACTTACAGAGAGTTACAGTTATATTACCCGTATAGCTGCTCCGGTTGTTTTACTAGCCATTGGTTTTATCTACATTGCTCTGGATTTCAGATCAAAGCATAATCACCAACATTTTGTCCTGGATAAAAATAAACTGAAAACCAAAAAATCAAAAGCGGCCGTTCTCATTAGTTTGTGTATCGGTATGTTTCTTTCACCTTGTATAGAAATTGAAGCCTATTATTTTCAGGCAGCAACCAAAGGTTGGTTAGGCATTCTAATCGTTTCGTTGGTTTATCTGATTGTTACCATTAGCATGATGGTAGCATTGGTTTATCTTGGACTTAAAGGTGTCAACAAACTTGAATCTGATTTTCTGGAACATCACGAGAAATTAATCACAGGGGTACTGCTGATTTTGCTCGGATTATTTGCCTATTATGTAGAATTTTGAAATTCACCAATTTAAAAAGTTAAATATGAAATCAATAAACTGGACAATAGAAAGTATACCTGATTTGACAGGTAAAACAGTACTGGTTACAGGAGGTAATAGCGGTCTTGGTTTTGAAGCGGTAAAAGCATTTGGACAGAATGGAGCTTTTGTGGTTATGGCTTGTCGTTCTTTGGCTAAAGGAGAAGAGGCAAAAAAACAATTGATAGAATTAAACCCAACTGCAAGTATCTCGGTTATGGAACTTGATTTGACTGATTTGAAATCAATACATTGCTTTGTTAATCAATTCAAAGAGAATCATTCCCGCTTAGATATATTACTGAACAATGCCGGTATTATGATGGTGCCTTATGGTTTGACAAAAGATGGTTTTGAAAACCAGATAGGAACTAATCATTTGGGACATTTTGCATTGACAGGTCAGCTACTTGAACTGCTTAAAACCACACCGAATTCGAGGGTTGTCAATGTGAGCAGTATGGCGCATAAAAGTGGTGTTATGGATATGGATAATCTGCTGTATGAAAACGGAAAAGATTATAGCCCAATGAAAGCGTACGGTCGGTCAAAACTGTCCAATCTACTGTTTACCTACGAATTACAACGGTTTTTTGAAAAAAATAAAATAGATAGCATTGCTGTTGCAGCACATCCGGGAGTTTCGGACACCAATTTGTTTAATCATGCAGCACCCAAATGGCTGATGAATCTGCTTCGCCCCTTGTTTTTGTTTATGATTCAACCGGCTTCGATGGGTGTACTGCCCGAAATCCGTGCTGCGGTTGATGCTGATGTGAAAGGCGGACAGTATTACGGACCGGATGGCAAAAGAGAGATGAAAGGCTATCCTGTTTTGGTTGAATCTACCGAAGCATCGCACAACGAGAATGATGCCCATAAACTTTGGGAACTTTCCGAAAAGCTTACAGGAGTGAGTTTTACTGCTTAATTCTTGTCACTGAATTAAAAAAGTAGTACTTTTGCACCCAAAATATTATTAATGTAAGTTTTTAGCTGACATTTAACTGTCAACTATCAACTATCAACTATGAACTATAGATGAGTGTTGTAGAAAAAATAAAGACCGCTAAATCCACTGCCTTTTCGTTTGAATTATTGCCACCTTTGAAAGGAAATGGTATCGAAACTGTTTACCGAACCATCGACACCCTGCGTGAATTTGATCCAAAATATATTAATATAACTACTCATCGCAGCGAACTCGTTTTCAAGGAAAAAGCGGACGGACTGTTTGAACAAGTTGCTGAACGTCATCGTCCCGGAACGGTTGCTATTGCTGCTGCTATTCAGAATAAGTACAAAATTGCAGTTGTGCCGCATGTAATTTGCAGTGGTTTTACCCGCGAAGAAACTGAATATGCCTTGATTGACCTACAATTTTTAGGAATAACCGACTTACTTTTGTTGCGTGGCGATAAAGCCAAACACGAACGTGATTTTTCGCCAACCGGACATAAATACGCTACCGAACTACAGCTTCAGGTAAATAATTTCAACGAAGGATTGTTTTTGGATGGTTCAAAAATGAAATATCCGGTCACCCCTTTTTCGTATGGAATGGCTTGCTATCCTGAGAAACATGAGGAGGCACCAAATCTGGAATCGGATTTGATTTATGCGAAACAAAAAGTGGATGCCGGAGCTGAATACCTCGTTACTCAAATGTTTTTCGACAATCAGAAGTATTACGATTTTGTGGATAAGTGTAAAGCAAACGGTATTAATGTTCCTATTATTCCCGGAATCAAACCGATTACCTTTATGAATCAGTTGACCGTACTACCGAAGATTTTCCACACCGATATTCCGGAGGAATTTGCAACAGCATTACGTGCTTGTAAAACTGATGCCGATTCAGTGGAAGTCGGAGTGGATTGGTGTACCCAGCAGGCTAAAGATCTTATCAATCATAGTGTTCCGAGTATTCATTTCTACAGCATGATGGCAACTCAGAGTGTGAAACGGGTGGCTGAACAAGTATTTTAATACCCCCAGCCCCTAAAGGGGAGTAAGAAAAGAAATTATAAATTATCAATATTAATAGACAATAGTAACTCTGTTCCCCTTTAGGGGTTAGGGGTCAATTCAAGATGTTAGGTTTCTTATTTTTTATTTTCATTTTTATCCTGCTCATAGGATTAATGATTATTTCCAGTATTTTCGGATTTGTTCGTTCCATTTTCAGTTTTGGAAAACGAAATACTCAAGACCATAATCCCCAGTCAGATGACTTTCAACAACCAACTACAAAAACAAAGATTTTTGATAAAAGTGAAGGGGAATATGTTGATTATGAAGAAATGAAATAATTACCAATTACCAATTAATCAATTACCCGCTCGGCTATGCCGCTACCGCTACACGGCATCTTCGATTGGCTTGCCAAGAATTTCCAATTAAACTGATTATTGAATGTTTTCTCTGCTAATATACTGTAAGAATGAGCTAAAAATTGAAAATTGAATAATTGGAAATTAAATAAACTGCACTTCCTTGAAATAAAATCCCTTCCGTTCACCCTTCTCTGTTTCTAGTTCCAGTTTTCCATCCGAATGAACAGCTACTATTTTAGCATTGAAGTTTTCAGTTTCGGATTTATAGGGATAAAATCCATTTCTGCGATACATGATGTTGGTATATTCTGAACGGATGAAATCTGTGTTTAATTCCCGATACAATTCCAAAATATTTTCGCAGATGGATTTCATCAGTCGGCTACGGTTGACTGAGCGACCAACGATTTGCCGGAGTGAAACAGGATTGAGTGCATTACTTCGAAACGTTTTTTGATTCACGTTCAGCCCGATACCAATAACCATTTTTACTTTGTTTGCCTGAAAAGTGTTTTCAATCAGAATCCCGGCCAATTTTTTATCTTTCCAATAGATATCGTTTGGCCACTTTACGTCTATTTCATTTGTATATTTTTCCAAGGCTTTTTTAATCGCCAGACTCACAATCTGTGAAATCAGAAACAATTCGTCCAACTGAATTTTCTGAGGATAAAGCACCATACTGAAAAGCAGATTCTTGCCGTGTTCCGCTTCCCAATTGTTTCCGGTATGTCCTTTTCCTGCCGACTGAAAATCAGTTTGCACTACAAAGCCTTCGGGCAACTGCTCTTTACGGAGCATTTCCCATAATAATGTGTTGGTGGAAGAGGTTTCTGTTATAAAAAAACTCTTTAACCGCTGAAGGGGGAATGTATAAGATGTATTATCCATAATTTCTATAGTACTCCATCCGGATTACGAAAAAAACAGTGCATTTGTCAGCTGAAAGTTTTTAGAAGCCAAGGATGTCGTTGATAAATTCGCCCGAAATAAATTCGACTGAACCTTTAAGTAGTTCGATGAATCATTTTTTCAAAAGGCAATGAAAGGCAAAGTTAAGCCTTTTTATGAAAACCGCATACAAGTATTGAAAAATACCGGTCAAATAGGTAATGTTATGAATTGAAAATTTGCGTTGTCAATTCTCAAAATCTTTGATAAAAAGTATGACTAAAGATTGGTTTTGAAATTAATCTTTAGTATGTCCGGAATTTTAACACTCTTTCAAATTCCATAAGAAGCATTTTGCAAATACTCAAGTGCAACTAAAGTGATACTCAAGTGCAAACTGTTTAGACCTGACATAGGTTTGAAAAAAAACAAAAAATCACATTAAAAAAATGCTAACTAAATTTCAGGTCATACACACCTACTTTTAAATCTATAATTTTAAAAAATAATGCATTCTTACTTTTGATAAAGGATTACAATTAGAAGAGGTTTGAGAAGTTTTTTTAAGGACGTGAATTCTTAACCAAAATCCGAAACTAAAAAAGTCAAATACAAAACTGTCAGTTCTTGTTGTTAATTGTGTGAGTGTTTCCCTCTCAAAACTTTGATATTATTATTTTGAAAGCAGGGGATACCCTGCTTTTTTGTGTCTTATAATTAATGGAATTATTATTCCTTTGAAAAACCCCCTTATATTTTATTTTATAATCATGAAAAAGTTTCTAACAGCTTTTTATTTTCTATTCGCACTTCCTTTTTTTCTTCTCAACGCTCAAAGTTTTACCCATGACTATTTAAATCGGAATAAATCTATAGAAGAACGCATAGAAAATGTATTGTCTTTGATGACTTTAGAAGAAAAAGTGGCAATGTGTCATGCGCAATCTAAGTTCAGTTCTGCTGGTGTTCCCCGACTTGGTATTCCTGAAATATGGATGGATGATGGACCGCATGGCCTCCGTGAAGAAGGTTTGTGGGATTCCTGGGGTTCAGCTGGATGGACTACTGATTCATGTACCGCCTTTCCGGCATTGAGTTGTCTTGCCGCAACGTTTAATCCTTCACGTTCATACGATTATGGAATAGCTGTCGGCGAAGAAGCCCGTTATCGTAAAAAAGATATTCTGCTAGGTCCCGGAGTCAATATTTACCGCACACCACTGAACGGTCGCAACTTCGAGTATATGGGTGAAGATCCTTATCTGGCAGCTCGTATGTCTGTGCCCTACATTCAGGGTGTTCAACAAAATGGAGTGGCGGCTTGCGTGAAACATTATGCCTTGAACAATCAGGAAAAATGGCGTTTTCATATCAATGTAAATCTTAGTGAGCGGGCATTGCACGAAATTTATCTTCCTGCTTTCAAGGCAGCGGTAGAAGATGGACAGGTGTGGACAATTATGGGGTCGTTCAGTCAACTTCGTGGTCAATACTGTTGTCACAATGATTTGCTCCTAAATAAAATACTTAAAAGCGACTGGAAGTTTGACGGTGTGGTGGTTTCCGATTGGGGTGGTGTGCATAATACGCGTGAAGCTGCACTCAATGGGTTGGATATTGAAATGGGAACTCATACCAATGCGTTGGATGCAGGTGAAGCAAATGCGTACAATAGATATTTTCTTGGAGCTGCATTTCTTAATTTGTTGAAAAAAGGAGAAATCCCTGCTTCTGCCGTGGATGACAAAGTACGTCGTATTCTCAGATTAATTCTCAGAACCAATATGAATATTAACCGTCCATTTGGACGCTTTGTATGTCCTGAACATAGTGAAACGGCACGAAAAGTTGCTGAAGAAGGCATAGTATTACTTAAAAATAACAAACAATTTCTCCCAATTCAAGTAGGAAAATTTCAGCGAATTGCAGTAATCGGAGAAAATGCAAGTCGTAGTATGACTATTGGCGGTGGTTCATCCATGTTGAAAGTAAAATATGAAGTGTCGCCTTTGGAAGGTTTAATCTCAAAATATGGTAAAGAACATATTGTTTCCAGTCTGGGCTATGCTTCAGGTCCATCGGTTTCTGGGCGTGTAATAGCTTCCAAACTAAATGCGGATTCGTTATTGAAATCAGCAGTGGTAACTGCGAAGAATGCTGATGTTGTTTTGTTTTTTGGAGGATTAAACAAGAATACCTTTCAGGATTGTGAAGGCGGTGACCGTCAGTCATTTAATCTTCCTTTTGGACAAGACAAATTGATAGAAGCATTGCTAAAAGTAAATAAAAATGTAGCTGTAATTTTAATAAGTGGAAATGCCGTAGCTATGCCGTGGGTGAATGAAGTGCCCGTAATTATGCAAAGTTGGTATTTGGGTTCAGAAGGTGGAAATGCCATTGCCAATGTGCTTACAGGCGAAGTGAATCCTTCAGGCAAATTGCCTTTTTCTTTTCCTAAGAAGTTGGAAGATAATGGCGCAAATTCGTTTGGGAAAGAGGCTTATCCCGGTGATAGTTTAAAGGTGGATTACAAGGAAGATATTTTGGAGGGTTATCGTTGGTATGATACCAAGAAAATTACGCCACAATTCCCATTCGGTTTTGGATTATCCTACAGCACTTTTGAATACGGTAAAATCACTACCGATAAGAAAACGTACAAACCAGACGAAACAATTAAACTTTCATTCAGCCTTAAAAATACTGGTAAAGTGGATGGTGCAGAAGCAGTTCAGGTGTACACATCTCAACCAAAAGCCTCTGTATTACGTCCGGCAAAAGAATTAAAAGCTTTCAAGAAAGTATTTCTAAAAGCGGGTGAAACTCAATCTGTAGAACTAGAAATAAAAGTGAAAGACCTGGCATTTTATAATGAACAAACACAATTGTGGACTGTAGAGACTGGTGAGTTTATTTTACACAATGCTGCATCTGCTGCCGATATAAAAAGTAGTGTTAGTATAAAAGTTTCAATTTAGAATGTCACCTATTCAATTCAATAAAAAATAAATTATGAGAAATTCAATTCAAAAGTACTTTTCCGTATTTCTGTTGTTTTTTTGCATGACATTAATGGCAGCAGAAACTCCTGTAAAAATTACTGTAACAGCCGATCATGCTGACTGGGTTTACAACCTGAATGAAAATGTAAAGTTTAAGGTTGCGGTAACTCAAAATGGAGTCTTGCTCAACCATGTAAAAATCAGTTATGAGATTGGTCCGGAAAAAATGACTCCTATCAAAAAAGAAACGGTCAATTTAGAAAACGGTCAACTGCTGATTGATGGAGGTACCATGCAAGTGCCTGGTTTTCTTCGTTGTACTGTGAAAGCAAAAATTCAGGAAATAAACTACGAAGGCAAGGCTACAGCAGCTTTTAATCCTGAAAAAATTGAACCAACAACCACTTTGCCAACAGATTTTAATCAGTTTTGGGATAATGCAAAGGCTGAAAATGCAAAAATACCATTGGATGCCCAAATGACTTTATTATCCGATAAATGTACGGAAAAAGTGAATGTGTATCAAATCAATGTTCAAAATTGCAAAATAGGAATGCGGGTATATGGTATTTTATGCGTACCTAAAGCTCCCGGAAAATATCCTGCTGTATTAGAAGTTCCCGGAGCAGGTGTAAGACCTTATAATGGTTATGTTAGTTTGGCAGAGAAAGGTATTATCACTTTAATCATAGGCATACATGGAATACCTGTCACCCTTGATTCAATAGTATATACTAATTTAAGATACGGAGCTTTAGATGGTTATCAAACATTTAATATTGACAATAAAGACGATTATTATTATAAGCATGTGTATTTAGGTTGTGTTCGTGCCATTGATTTTATAACTACTCTGCCTGAATATGATGGACAATCTCTGGCAGTGGCAGGCGGCAGTCAAGGTGGTGCATTGGCAATTGTCACTACCGCTTTGGATAAAAGAGTTAAATGTGTTTCATCATTCTATCCTGCATTGTGTGATGTGACAGGTTATCTGCATGGTAGAGCAGGTGGTTGGCCACATGCATTCAATAAACCATCCTTTGTAACCAACCAAAAAGTGGAAACTTCTAA
>Ga0209083_1001139_pt1 | contig 32204 bp, 29 predicted proteins | sample AM7aDNAmetaG_FD_184132 | JGI IMG/M metagenome (GOLD analysis project Ga0209083, IMG submission 184132) | Freshwater microbial communities from Finland to study Microbial Dark Matter (Phase II) - AM7a DNA metaG (SPAdes) (version 3) | ecosystem: Environmental > Aquatic > Freshwater > Lake ... | reverse complement strand
TATGAAAAGGCTAAGATAATCATAAGGAGCGAGAATAACCTTGATCCAAGGTTGGTCATTGATTTGATTCATAAGTCTTTATGATACTGTGGTACTAAAATCTTGTTACTGGTGTCTTGCAATCTTTGACTCAAAACATCTTTTTGAGATTGATTAATACAGTTTACTACCTGATCTAATTCCTGAAAATGAATTTGGAGCCTCCAAGACAACCTCGATGATCAAACAAAATCCCCACATAAATGCCTTTTTTGAGTGGAATTTGCCTGATAAAGAATTGATTTTCACCGGCATAGGTTTCAACATCGCGCCCCACCACCATATTCCCCATGACATCGTATATTTCCAATGTCAATGTTTTGGAGGTAATGCATTGGTAATTACAGACCAGTCCATCCTGACCGTATTGAAAAATATTGAATAGCCTTTCAGGATAGGCTGTAGTTGAGAAACCAGCTTGACTTGTGGGGGAAAAAGATGGATTAAAATCGGCAACACTATTTGATGTCAGTTGTTTTTTTTCCGATCCATCGATGTTCATGGTCCAAATTTCTGCTGAGGAAATACCCGATATAGATTGCATCCACGCAATTTTGGTTCCGTCGTACGAATAAGTAGGTGCTTCATCAAAATCTGAGTTGTACGTCAGATTTTCAACTGTACCATCACCAATCTTCAGTCGATAAATATCAGGGGTTGTAGTCCCGCGTTTAAAAAGAAGGTATTTTCCATCCGGTGAAAAAGTTGGCATTTCATCTAAATTGGATCCGTCCGTCAAATCTGTTGTGGTTCCTTGGGAGATGTTGTAAAGACAGATTTTTGATTTCTGATTGGATGCAGATCCAATATAGCGCTGGAAAGTGATCTTTTGGCCATCGGGAGAGAAGGCCGGCCATTCGTCATTATTGATCCCTGTAACCATTGCTCTCTTATTACTTCCATCAGCGTTCATAGTATAAATGTCTTTGTCATTGATCCCTACAGTTTTGCAAAAAACGACCTGATTGCCTGTCCAGGACCATTTCGGTCGTGATACTTCTTCAGTGATGTCCAAAGTGAGGTTGACCAAACCAGTCCCGTCAGGATTGACAAGAAAGATGTCCTGAACTGGAGGAATTCCATTGATCAATCGGGTAAAAAGAATTTTTGCACCATCTGACCTGAAGTGCGGATCAGAATCATTATATGGGGAATTTAAAATACGTGTTTGATTATTTCCTTCCAGGTCCATTAACCATAAATCCCAGTCATCCTGGCTTTCCTGCCTTGAAAAAACGATTTTATTGTACACTGGCTGTGAATCAGCTTGTTTAAACGATAAAAACGCACTACTTAAAATAAGGATCAAATTTAGAATGGTTTTCATTTTGACTCTAAAAAAGCATTGTTAGACCATATGGTTTTCGGGTTAAATATAGCAATTTTCTGAATACAATTCAATCAAATCAAATACAATACAGTAGGCAAATCAAAGCTGGCAGTTATTAAATGAAGACATTATAGGTCCAAGTGTTCAGCGGCGTAGGTGAGGTCTTTGTACCAGTCTTTCCCATATTTCCGGACAAGCGGTTCCTGAAGGTATTTCCAGAGTGGGATACCATTAGCTATTCCACAAGCCACACCTGGTTTACAGATATTGAGTTGCTGATAATTTACTGCGTCAAAACGTTTGTAAGCAGTTATGCGAATTGGGAAAAGATGGCAAGAGACAGGTTTACGAAATGCGATTTTTTTTTCAAAGTAAGCACGTTCTATGGCGCATTTCGTAATGCCTTTATCGTCAACAAAAGTAAATACGCATTCATTGTTCCCCACGATGGGTGTTACCAGATCACCATCATTGTCAAAAACAGAAAACCCTTGTTTTTTGATCTCCTCTTTGTTAAAATCGGAAAGATACACTGAAAAATCAGGGTACAACCTTTCAATTGTCTTGGCCTCTTCTAGTGTGATCGGGGCACCACTGTCGCCATCAACACAACATGCACCTTTGCATTTTTCAAGGTCGCAACAGAATTCCTTTTGTAGGATATCCAGACTGATAACAGCTTTTCCTATTTGAAGCATTTTAATTGAGCGGGATTGTATTAAAGTTGGATGTGTTTAAACCAAATTTCTTAGCGTTAAACATATCCAACTTTCGGAACACACAACCAATGTTGTTTTTTTTGTTTTGAACTATTTTTCAATCAATACATTTCCTGTCATATCCGATGGCACAGCCAAGCCCATAATTGTGAGTAGGGTGGGTGCAACGTCTGCCAGGATGCCATTCTTCAGTTTTGCTTCTGTATGATCGGTTACCCAGATACATGGGACCGGATTTAATGAGTGTGCAGTGTTTTCACTTCCATCTTCATTAAGGGCATTGTCAGCATTTCCATGGTCGGCAATGATCACAACATCGTAGTTGTTGGCACGTGCAGCAGTAACTACTTCATTCACACATTGGTCAATAGCTTTAACTGCAGCCTGTATTGCTGTATAGACACCCGTATGACCAACCATATCGCCATTTGCGAAATTGAGACAGATAAAATCCGCACTTTTTGCATTGATTTCGGCTACAATGGCATCCTTTACACCGGGTGCAGACATTTCAGGCTGAAGGTCGTAAGTGGCAACTTTTGGGGAAGGGATCAGGATCCGCTTTTCGCCCGGGAATTCAGTTTCGCGGCCACCAGAGAAAAAGAAAGTGACATGGGCATATTTTTCTGTTTCGGCAATCCTGATTTGTTTGAGCCCTGCTTTCGAAACGATCTCACCCATTGTATTTTCAACATTGTCCTTGTTGAAAATGATGTTGATGCCTTTGAAAGAAGCCTTATAGTTGGTCATCGTGTACCATTCCAAAGGTATCGTTTTCATCTCTTGTTCCGGATGGTTTTCCTGAGTGAAAACAATTGTAAGCTCGCGTAAACGGTCGGTTCGGTAATTAAAGCATATCACAACATCACCTTCCTGAATTGTTGACAGTGGTTGGTCCTGATCGTCCGTAAAGACGATAGGGTTGATGAACTCATCGGTAATCCCTTCATCATAAGATTCTTGTATGGCAGCTAAAACATCCTTTCTTTTTTTACCTTCTGCTTTGGTAAGCAGGTCATAAGCCAGTTTGACCCGGTTCCAATTGGTGTCGCGGTCCATACCGTAATACCTTCCGATCAGGGAGGCAAACTTCGCATTGGTTTTCCCAAGTGCCTTAAGATCCTCTTCAACAAATCCATACGCCGAACGTGGGTCGGTATCGCGACCGTCTGTCAATCCGTGGACAAATATTTTTTCCAATCCATTTTCTGTTGCAATTTGAGCAAGCGCTATCATATGCAAGCTAAGGGCATGAACGCCGCCGGGCCCGATGAGTCCGATCAGGTGTACCTGTTTGTTGTTGGTTTTCGCGTAGTTATATGCCTTAAGTATTTGAGGATTGCTCCACAATGTTCTCTCCCTGATGGCCTTGTTTATTTTTACAAGGTCCTGGTACAACACGCGCCCCGCTCCGATATTAAGGTGGCCAACTTCAGAATTGCCCATCTGGCCATCGGGTAGACCCACGTTTTCACCACTTGTAAGCAATTGACTATGAGGGTATTTCTCATACAATGAATCGATAAAAGGGGTTGGTGTTGAGTAAATGACGTCAGACGCAGATTTGTCACCGATTCCCCATCCATCCAGGATCATCAGCATTGTTTTTTGAATGTTTGCCATATTGATTAAGAGTTGAATAAACGTTATAATTTTTTTGCGAAGATAGGTTATTTCAACTCATGCGAAAAATGGTTGAAGGGGCTGAAACTCAATTTTAACGATTTGATTTTATTGACATGAAAAAAGGTGAAACCTTATATCTAAGATTTCACCTTTTTCAAGTCAATGTTCGTTTATCTCCTGACGGCTTATTTGCTTTGTGGCAAAACGTTTCCTTTGATCTGGAGGATTACAGGATTCGCATCAGCATTTGTAGTTACTGTTACCGTCTTGGTAAAAATACCTTGGGAGGCAGCGTTATATGTAGCTGAAATGATCGAATTTTTGCCAGGAAGGATTGGTTCCGCAGAGTATTTTAAGTTGGTACATCCGCATGAAGCCCTTGCAGAACTGATGATAAGCGGTTCTTTCCCAGCATTGGTTAATGTAAACTGAGCCTCTTTGGGAATGTTAAAGGCGATATCCCCAAAATCATTGATCATTTTATCCCACTTTGCAATCGGGCCATTTGGATTGCCAGCAGCAACCGGAGTTGCCGTGGTAGGTGTTGTCTGGGCATTGGCATATAGAGCCATGAACATTGGAAGGACCAAAAGAATTATTAATTTTTTCATTGTAATAAATTTTAAATTATTGAATATGCAAATATGCAAACTTAATATACATATCTTGGCAATTAAATGTAAAACATAGCAAACGAAATGTAAAAGTTTGTAAATGAAATGTAAATTTGCAGGTATAGAATTTTAGTCATGCGTCATAAACAGATCAGGTTTGTCGTTTTACTTGGTGCTTTTGCTATTATCGGAATTATCGCGATACAGGTTTATTTTCTCCAAAATGCATGGAATATCAAAGAAAAACAGTTTGTACAGACCGTAATGATCGGCTTGAGGAACGTTGCCGGGCAAATGAGTAAATACAACCAAACAGCTTTGCCCCACACAAATCCAATACGTCAACTCTCTTCCAATTACTTTGTGGTTGATCTAAATGGCGTGATCGATGCCAACAGTCTTGAATTTTATCTCAAGACGGAATTTGACAAACTGAATCTTCAAACTGATTTTGAATATGCCATTTACAATTGCCAGACCGACAAGATGGAGTATGGCAATTATCTGACACAACAAGGGAAATCAAAACAAAATGTCCTATCGGCCAACCTACCGAAATATGATCAATATACCTATTATTTTGGTGTCAACTTCCCATTAATGCGGAATACAATTATTGGAGACATGAGTGTTTGGTTTGTTTTTGTGGCACTTCTACTTGTCTCAATCATTTTTTTCGTTTATGCAATATTTGTAATTCTTCAGCAGAAACGGTTGTCGGAGATGCAAAAAGACTTTATCAATAACATGACCCATGAATTTAAGACACCGATTTCGAGCATCAACATATCAGCAGATGTGATAATGAACCCAGATATTGTAAATGATCCATCCCGGCTTTTTACTTACGGTTCAGTGATCAAACAGGAAAATAACAGGTTGAACCAACAAGTCGATAAAGTGTTGCAGATTGCACGGATCGAAAACCATAGTTTCCATATTAATAAAGAACAAGTAAATGTAAATAACCTGATAATTAAGGTTGTAGAAAACTGTATCGCAAATTCGAACCGCAAACTGATCATCAATACCAATTTGTCTGATTCGGTTGGTTATATTTTGGCGGACGTCCTTCACCTTACGAATATTTTTCATAACCTCCTCGATAATGCTTCAAAGTATTCAGGTGCCGAACCGGTAATTTCGATCACTACATTAAGAAATAACCGGATAGTCATAATTAGGGTCAAAGACAATGGCCCCGGAATTGGCGCCGAATTCCAAAAACGGATTTTTCAGAAATTTTACAGGATACCTACCGGAAACCTGCATGATGTAAAAGGTTTCGGTCTTGGATTATATTATGTGAAAACAATCTGTAAAGCACATCAATGGAACATCAGATTGGAAAGTTCTGAGGGTAATGGTTCTACATTTGTGATTGAGATTCCGGTATGAGGGCGTGGGGCTGAGTGCAATGAGCATGGGGCAGGGGGCATAGAGCAAGGGGCGTGGGGCGTGGTGCTGTCTTGTCCTGAAATAAGTTTATAGAGATAGTAAACAAAAAGCAGGATTATGAGGAGTAGAACAGCGGTATGATTTAAGACAGATTTGAATAAGGACTTTGAACAGGAATTGTCCTAATTGTCATAAATGTTTTTGGGTTCTTTTCTGAAATTGAAGTAGATAATTGTTTCTAATGCGTTGTAATTTAAAGTTATATCATATGAGCAAAGGAATGATTTTATATGTTGAAGATGATCTGACATTGTCGTTTGTCACACGCGATAATCTTGAAATGAGGGGTTATTCGGTCGATTTTTGCGAAGATGGGTTTTCGGCTCTTGCTAAAGTTACTACACAGTCATATGACATATGTATCCTTGATGTCATGTTGCCTAAAATGGACGGTTTTATGCTGGCACGCAGGATCAGGGAGTTTAATCAGGCAATTCCAATTATTTTTCTTACTGCACGGTCAACAAGTGAAGATAAAATATTTGGATTGCAACAGGGTGGAGATGATTATATTACCAAGCCATTCAGTATTGAAGAGCTCGTATTGAAAATTGAAATTTTCCTAAAGCGAAGTAAAGTTGAACTTCGGCAGGATATTATGAATGAGTTGATTACATTTGGAGCCTTTTCATTTTCCCCAAATAACCTAAGATTGTCAAATGGCGAATTTATTCAGGATCTTACACATCGTGAAGCACTTTTGCTCGAATATCTGCTCAAACATCGGAACAAAGTGGTCAAACGCGAGGAAATACTAAAAACTGTCTGGGGGAATGACCATTTTTTTTCAAGCCGTAGCATGGATGTATTCATTTCTAGGCTCCGAAAAATGCTTAAACAGGATACATCCATTAAAATAGAAAGTATCCATAATGTTGGATACCGTCTTTTGATTGATGGAAACAGGTAAACTGAGGGAAAGAATTTTGTTTCTATCCTGCTACAAGAAAAAAAAAGTTTTTATTTCGGGTTAAATTTTGTTGTTTAAGAAATATTTTTAATTCATTTGTAAAAATTTAAATATTACTATTTGAATTCAATTGTTTTTCTTTAATGTCACAACAACAATAAAAAATGAAAATGGATTATCAATCAAAATTTGAGTCCCTGAACTTGTTACTCCCACCTGCACCTGAACCAAAAGGTGTCTATGTACCACTATTGAAGGATGGCCATTTGGTTTATCTGTCAGGACATCTTCCCGTGAATTCCGATGGCACTTTGATCCGTGGCAAGATCGGAAAGGATTTGGATATGGAGGCTGGAAAAATTGCGGCTCAACAGGTTGGACTGAACATTCTTTCTACACTAATTTCAAATTTAGGCAGCCTTAACAGGATCAAGCGTGTGGTCAAAATTTTTGGCATGGTGAATGCTATTGCCGATTTTGAAAAGCAACCTTATGTCATCAATGGTTGTAGCGAGTTATTGGTCGAAATTTTTGGAAGGGAGAACGGAATTGGCGTGCGGAGTGCACTTGGCGTAGGTAGTTTACCCGAAAATGTACCGGTTGAAATTGAGGCAATATTTGAAATCGTTCAGTATTAAATACCCAATTGAAATTATTTAAGTTATCCTTTATAAGAGCTTGATCTGTTTGAGATGTATATCCTGTTAAATTTATTTGACAAGGATATTGTCTTTTACAAACATTTGTTACTTATCAGGATGGTTAAAATTATACCTGTTTCATTGTTTTGCTCAATAAATTTTTCTGTTCTATGAAAAATAAAAAGACTGATCAGCCCCCAAAGGAGCCTTTATTAAAATTCTTTGAAGGTCAAAGGTCCCCTTTATCAGTTCTACACCCTAAAAGAAATGAGGAGAATGAATTCATGTATCGGTCGATGATACAGAATAATCCACAACCTATTCTTATCTTCGATAACGAAACTCTTCAAATCCTTGAAGTCAACAGGGCTGCAATTCTAAAATATGGATATTCAGAAGAGGAGTTTCTGACATTAACCATAAAGGATATCAGACCTCCAGAGGAGGTTCCAAAATTGTTGCAACAGATCGATAATATTACTCAAACATTTGATTCCAATGGCGTTTGGAAACATCGAAAGAAAAATGGGGAAGTTCTTTTTGTTGAAATCGCAGCCAATACGATTAATTTCAAAAATCGAAAAGCCAGATATGTTAGCGTTAATGACATTACAGCACGACTAATCACTGAATCTCAACTGCGGAGAGAGGCGGAAAGGTCATCCTGGCTGCTCGAAATGTATAACAATGCATCTACCTTAACTGATAATGATTTGTATTATAGAGTTTTAGATATTATTGTGAAGATTACAAACAGTAGGTTTGGATTTTACCATGAATTGAGCGATAACCAGGATGAAGTTGTATTTTCAACATCGAACCTGGACGGATTGATCGATTTTACCATTAGTCGTGGTAATCCATGTCCGCTCAATTCGACTGGTCGCTGGGCAACCTGTGCCAATACAAAGCAAGCTGTGATCGACAATAATTATACTGATATAGATGACCAGCTGGCACTTAAAATAGGAAAAAGAACTTTAGGAAGATTATTGAGTGTTCCATTAATTTGGGAAAACAAGGTGCGGTTTATTTTAGCTGTCGGGAATAAAAATTATGATTATGAAACATCGGATGCGGATCAAATTCAACCAATTGCCAATGAATTGTTTAAAATATTTGATAAAAGAAAGGTTGAATCTTCTTTAAGAAAAAGTGAGGAAAAATACCGTAATATTTTCGAAAATGTTCAGGATGTCTATTCAGAACGAAAAAAAACGGAGTTGGCTCTTCAACAAAATGAAAAAAAATATCGATCTCTTTTTGAGACTATGATGCAAGGTATTATATATCAGGATTATAAAGGTGTAATTACCTCTGTAAACCCATCAGCTTTAAAGATCCTTGGCAACCAGGTAGAGCAGATGATAGGCCATTCTTCTGATGATCTGAACCTTAAAGCGATTTATGAGGATGGTTCTCCGTTTTTGGCAGAGCATCTTCCTGCAAAAGTTGCCCTTCGTACTGGTGTAAAAACTAACGCAGTAATGGGTGTGTATAATTACATCGAAAACAAGTATGTCTGGATCAAATTAATCGCAATACCCGAATTCAGACCAGGCGAAGATGCACCTTATCAGGTATTTACTACATTCGAGGATATCACTTTGCTAAAGGAGGCCCTTGAAGAATTGAATATCGCCAATCGTAACCTTGAAGAAAGGGTCGATCAGCGGACCCGGGAAGCTGTTCAATTGTCAAAACTACAGCAGGCAATCCTCAATAATGCAGGATTGGCGATTATTTCAATATCAACCAATGGGATAATCAGATTATTCAATAATGCTGCAGAACAGATGCTTGGATACACTGCAAGTGAGGTCATCGGAAAATTCAGCCCTGTTAAATTTCATTGTCCTGATGAACTGATTAAAAAAGCCAGGGAATTAACCCTCCTAAGTAATGAAGATATTGAAGATGAATCGATTGTTTTTTCCACAATTCTTAAGGAATCAATTTCAAGCACAAGGGAATGGACTTATGTTCGTAAGGACGGCAGTAGATTTCCTATAAGACTTACTGTATCAGCTATCGAAGATGATTTAGGCGATATGACAGGTTACATTGGTATTGCCATGGATATTACCCAGGTAAGAGAAGCCAATCAATCAAAACGTGAAAGTGAGGAACGGTTCTACAACATGTTTCATAACCATAATGCCGTTATGTTGCTTGTAAATCCGGTTTCCGGTAAAATAGTTGATGCCAATCGGGCTGCAAGGTCATTCTATGGGTACGACTTTAGCGATACTGGCAATGTTAACATTTCAATGATCAATACTCTATCGCATGAACAAATCGAAAATGAGATGCAAAGCGCTTTTGTCCAGAACCGTAACTACTTTCAATTCAAACACCGGTTGTCAACGGGAAAGATTAGGATCGTTGAGGTACATTCCACACCAATTGATGTAACTGGTGAAAAATTGCTTTTTTCCATCATTCACGACATCACTGAACGTTGCCAGGCAGAGGAGGCACTAAAAAACAGCGAAAAACACCTGCATCAGATTACAGATTCAGTTCCTGTATTTATATCACTAACTAACAATAAGTTAGAGTATGTATTTGTAAACAGTGCATATCAGGATTTTTTTAATTTTAAAAAATCGGAGATCATTGGTAAAAAAGTGGAAGACCTTTTGAGTCCGGAAGCCTATTCAGTTGCGTATCCTTATTTGAAAAAGGCATTGGAAGGACAGACCTGTAAATTTGAAAACAAAATTGAAAATCATGCAGGAAAGAAAAAAACAATACATACCACCTATATGCCTTATTATCAGGACAATTTAATTGTTGGAGTATTAGCTACGATTGTAGATATTACCGATCAGGTAATGGCTGATCTGCTATTGCACAGAAGCGAAGCGGAAAACAAGGCAATTTTACAAGCAGTTCCCGATTTTCTATTCCGTTTGGATCGAAATGGCATTTTTCTAACTTCTTTTACAGGAAATCCTGATGCGCTTTATTCAAGACCTGAATTCTTTTTGGGCAAAAAGATTGAAGAGGTACTACCTTATAACGTAGCAACAATGGCGGTAAATTCCCTTGCCAAATCCTTTGAAACCCATGAAACTGTAACCTTTGAATATGAATTACAAGTTAAAGGTCAATTACGTTACTTCGAAGATCGCATGTTGGCAATATCTGATAATGAAGCTCTTTCGATAATCAGGGATATAACTGACCGGAAAATTGCCGAAATAGGGTTGCAAACCACTATGAGAAAGCTGAATATTCTGGTTCAAAATTTAAGGGTTGGAACTTTATTCGAAGATGAAACCAGGCATATCACTCTCGTTAACCAGTCATTTTGTGATCTTTTTGAAATTACAGCTTCACCTGGGCAATTGGTTGGTTTAGAATGTAATGTAGCTACCGAGGCGGCTAGACACCTGATGAGGGATCCCGATGGCTATATTTACCGTATTTCTGAAATCATTGCAAAAGGTGTAATTGTTGTCAACGATGAACTCTTTTTACAGGATGGGAGGGTTTTTGAAAGAGATTATGTTCCAATCAGCCAAGACAATTCCCTGGTTGGGCATCTGTGGAATTACCGTGATATTTCAAATCGAAAACAGCTCGAAGGAACACTGCTTGCTACAGTGGCCAGGGAAAAGGAACTGAATGACCTGAAATCTCGTTTTGTTTCGATGGCATCACACGAATTCAGGACTCCACTGGCAACAATCCTGATTACAGATGAAGCATTGCTAGCATACTGGAAACGAATGGACCAGGAAAAGATTGATTCACGATTGCAGATTATCAAAGATCAGGTAGTACATTTAACAAATGTGGTTACAGATGTCATGCAGGTTGCGAAAATACAGGAAGGCAAAATTTCGGTCGACTTGAAGGAGATCGATTTTTTGAATTTAATCAAAGAAACGATCTCAAATTTTAATATCAGCTCACGTCACAACAATGAAATCCTGTTTATTTGTGTTTTTAGCGAATTGAAAATGCTTTTGGATAACCGTATTATAGTACAGGTTTTAAACAACTTGATTTCCAATGCAATAAAATACTCTAGCAAAAATCCATCAATTGTTGTAGAACTTTTCGAAAGGGACAAAGAAATGGTTTTAGGTGTTACTGACAAAGGTATTGGTATATCTGAGGACGATCAAAAATATATTTTTCAACCTTTTTACAGGGCATCAAATGTTGAAAAGATATCAGGTAATGGACTTGGTCTAAATATTGTAAGGGAATCTGTCAAGTTGCATGGTGGTGAAATTTCTTTCAAAAGCTCTTTGGGAATTGGAACAACCTTTTTTGTTCATTTACCTGAAACGTTGGTTGTTAGCAAAAAAGTTTGAAAAACCGATCAAACAAAAAAAAGAACCCGGAAAAGTTGATTTCATTTCCGGGTTTAATTTATAATTTAATTATTGGTGCTAATACAATGTTGACTGTTGATAGGTTTCTTTCTTGCCAAACAAATTTTCAAAAAAGGATTTTATGCCATTCTTATTTTCCTGATTTGCAGGTATTTGTGGTGATGCTGCACTTTTCATGACCAAATCTTTTTTCTCAATCTCTTTTTTTGCACTACCTACTGAATCAACCTTAGGACTCCATAAGGAAGTAATTTCAAGAAATCTTTCATAGGCTTGTTTATGTTGGCTCAACAACCATTTGTAGATGTTCTGGTCAGAATAAACTTTCTGGATCCCATGACCCTGCCCTTTCAGAACTGAAAACTTAGGCCGTGAACCAAGATCCTGTAACGCTCCGACCATCTCCTGGGAGCGCTTCAGGTTTACCTTCCGGTCTACTTCACCATGAAATACCCAAGTTGGGATATCTTTCAGGGTTTCGACCATTCTTGTCTGCCCACCACCACAAAGTGGCATGATTGCAGCAAAGTATTCCGGATAACGTGAAGCAAGGTCCCATGTACCAAAACCTCCAAGACTCATACCTGTAAGATAAACACGCGAAGGATCAATGTTGTATTTCGTCTTTAATTCCTGATAAAAGGATTCAAACCAAGTCCCTGCAGTCCAGTTTTTATTTGATGGGCACTGTGGCGAGATCACAATGGCATCCACATCCATTCCCCTGTCAAGGTAAAATGGAGGGCCATATTTCTTTAACCGATCAAGATTATTTCCCTTACAAGAGCTACCGTGCAAATAAATAATTAAAGGCCAAGCCTTTGCATCATTTTTATCATAACCGTTGGGCAAATAGGCAAGGTAGGGGTATGTCTTTGATTTTTCTTTGATCAGGGGCGAATTGCCACCAGGTGTTTTTGCAGTTAAAGTAACTGTAAAACCTAATAAAATTATCAGGGCTATTAATCTCATATCTTGTCCTGTTAAATGAATAATATACAAAAATAAGTTTTTTATCGGAAAAAAAAACCTTAAAACAGCATATTAAAATATTTTAACATTTAATTCGAAAATCAACTTGGTCTAAAATCCTATATTATAGGTTGTTATATGAATATCGAATATATATACTTTTTTGTATTTGTAGTTAATTTATTCTTGTTCAGGCACTAAATAGGAAGCAGAAATCGAAATCTAATGGGATAAATTGTGAATTTTAAGCAGTTCATACATCTCATCCCGCGTTTTTTTTGCACTTTCACCAGCACTAATAGCAAAGTCCTGGCCATTGGAAGCATAAATAATTGCCCTTGATGAATTGACGAGCAATCCGCATTGATGGTTTAATCCATATTTTGCAACATCTTGTAAACTACCACCTTGAGCCCCGACTCCAGGGACGAGCAGAAAATGGTTGGGGACTATTTTTCGGATCCCAGCCAACTCCTCCGCTTTTGTCGCCCCGACAACATACATCAGGTTTTCAGTTGTTCCCCAACCCTGCGATTTGCGAAGTACACTCTCAAAAAGTTTTTCACCGGTGATACCATCTGTAATAAACTGAAAATCACAAGCACCAATGTTTGAAGTCAAAGTGAGCAGGATGACCCGCTTATCTTTGTATTTCAGAAAAGGCTTGATAGAGTCTTCGCCCATGTAAGGTGCAACCGTGACTGCATCAAAAGCCATTTTTTCAAAAAATGCCTTAGCGTACATCGAGGATGTATTTCCAATGTCGCCCCTTTTGGCATCGGCTATGAGAAAAATATCGGGATAATTTTCACGAAGGTAATGAACCGTTTTCTCAAGGCTGCGCCAACCTTCAAGTCCTTCCGACTCGTAAAATGCGAGATTGGGTTTGTATGCAATAGTGTATTCAGCGGTTGAATCTATGATCTCCTTGTTGAACGTGAATATCGGATCGGTCGTATCCAACAAAAATTGTGGGATTTTCGTCAAATCGGTATCAAGGCCAACACAAAGGAAGGATCCTTTTTTTTTGATGTTTTCAAATAATTGCTTATTGTCCATTGATTATTCTGTTAATGTTCTGTGTATTTATTGACAGACACGATAAATCGACCAAAGGAATATTAGACGCGATAAATCGCGTCTTTACAATTCGGTTTCCTTTAAACGTTCGGTATTTTCTTCAACCCTTAATTTGTTGATAATCTCCTCAATATCACCATCCATGATGGCCATAAGGTTGTAAACGGTCAACCCGATCCGGTGGTCTGTCATACGCCCCTGCGGATAATTGTAGGTACGTATTTTTGCCGAACGGTCACCTGTGGAGACCATCGTTTTTCTTCTTGAAGAGATATCGTCAATGTATTTTTGGTATTCCATGTTGTAGATCCTTGTACGCAATTCGCCCATTGCCTTTGCGAGGTTCTTGATTTGCGATTTCTCATCCTGACAGGTCACAACAATTCCTGTAGGAATATGTGTGAGCCTGATGGCTGAATAAGTTGTGTTCACACTTTGTCCGCCAGGGCCGGAAGAACAATAGGTATCCTTCCTTATATCGGTCTCGCGAAGGTCAATGTCAAATTCCTCTGCTTCAGGAAGAACAGCAACTGTAGCTGCTGATGTGTGGACACGACCCTGCGTTTCAGTTTGCGGTACCCGTTGTACCCGGTGAACGCCAGATTCAAATTTTAAAACCCCATAAACATTGTTGCCAGTAATTTTGGCAACAACTTCTTTGTATCCTCCTGACGTACCCTCCTGTGCATTGGTGACTTCCATTTTCCAGTTCATACGGTCGCAAAATTTGGAGTACATCCTGAAAAGGTCACCAGCAAAAATTGCGGCTTCATCGCCACCTGTACCGCCCCTGATTTCGAGGATGGCATTTTTGCTGTCCTCGGGATCTGCGGGAACAAGAAGGTACCTGATCTCATCTTCGTACTCTTTGATTTGCTTTTCGCTATTCTCCAGTTCCTCACGTGCCATCTCGCGCAAATCTTCGTCAGTTTCATTGTCTAAAATCTCGTGGGCGTCCGAGAAATTCTTCAATAGCCCCTGATATCGCTGAAAAGATTTGACAAGTGAATCGAGTTGTTTGTAATCCTGGTTGAGCTTGACATATCGCTTCATATCCTTCATGATACCCGGATCTGAGATTTGTTGGCTCACTTCATCGAAGCGGATCTTGATCCCTTCGTATTTTTCCAATAATGAATTATCTGACATATTTTTTTTAAGTAATAAATTGAAATAAAGCTATTGCTGAAATATTTCAAACGCTGAAATATTGAAAGTGGTTGGAGCGTAGCTAATACTCAAAAGTGCCGTATTCGGAGTGGATGGTCACCTTTTTGCCTTCATATTGTTCAACGTGTCCGATTACCCTGGCATCGACAGAAAATGTTCTGGCAATAGCGACGATATCATCGGCAACTACAGGATTGGCATAGATTTCAAAACGGTGGCCCATATTAAAAACTTTGTACATCTCCTGCCATGTGGTACCGCTTTGATCCTGGATCAGTTTAAAGAGGGGAGGGGTTTCGAAAAGATTATCCTTTATAACATTCACATTATCAACAAAATGTAAAACTTTTGTTTGGGCACCACCCGAACAATGGATCATTCCTGAAATAGAATTTCGAAACTGATCCAAAACCTTTTTAATTACAGGGGCGTATGTCCTAGTGGGGGAAAGTACCAATTTACCAGCATTCAATCCAACTCCGTTGACTGGATCGGTCAACTTACAATTTCCAGAGAAAACAAGTGATTCCGGAACCGATGGATCATAACTCTCGGGATATTTTTCGGCCAAATATTTTGCAAAAACATCGTGACGTGCAGAGGTCAATCCGTTGCTTCCCATACCACCATTGTACTCAAGTTCGTATGAAGCTGTACCTGAGGATGATAATCCAATAATGCAATCACCCGATTTGATCTGGTCGGCAGAAATAACATCAGATCGTTTCATACGACAAGTCACGGTCGAATCGACAATTATTGTTCTAACAAGGTCTCCCACATCTGCGGTCTCGCCACCGGTTGCATAGATATTGATACCAAGATTCTGCAATTCGGTACAAAGCTCTTCCGTTCCCGCGATGATGGCAGAGATCACATCTCCGGGAATCAGGTTTTTATTCCGGCCTATTGTTGAAGAGAGAAGGATAGTGTCAACTGCACCTACACAAAGAAGATCGTCAAGGTTCATTACTATTGCATCCTGGGCAATCCCTTTCCAGACCGATAAATCACCCGTTTCCCTCCAGTAAAGGTAGGCCAGTGCAGATTTTGTTCCCGCACCGTCAGCATGCATAATGTTGCAATAGTCAGGATCACCACCAAGAAAATCGGGTACGACCTTACAAAAAGCTTTCGGGAAAAGCCCTTTGTCGATGTTTTTTATGGCATTGTGGACATCTTCCTTTGACGCCGAAACACCCCTCAAGTCGTATCTGTTGTCCAAACCCATATTGACAATCAATGGTTTACAATTGAATTAAAATTTCACCGGTTGCCCGGAAAAGGTGGGGCAAAATTAATATCTTTTTGGGATATATCCATTTTTACCGCTTTAAGATTAATTTTACGTGCTAAAAATAGGATAAGAACTTTTGGCCTGGTTACATATTTATTAAAAACCTGTTAACCGCGGAGTGCTAAATGTTGCAACATTCCGAAAAATATTGATACAATGCGCAATAAATCAATACTATACATTCCAATCTTGTTGATTTGGATTTTCCTGTTCACTTATAAAGAGGAATCAACGAATTTTGTTGTTTACAATTGGTTGGGAATGGCTTACGAATCGAACCTTTCAAATACGGTTTGGTTCTTTATCAGCACAATCCAGAAAATTTTTTATCTATTAATCCTTGTAGTTTTCATCGCAGGAGTTGTTCGAAGTTTTTTCTCCCCTGAGAAGACGCGGAAATTTCTTGAGGGAAAATCTTTATTCGCCGGAAATGTCCTTGCTTCCTTGTTGGGAATCGTTACCCCATTTTGTTCCTGTTCAGCCATTCCTTTGTTTTTGGGATTTGTTGAGACAGGTATCCCAATTGGTATTACTTTTTCATTTTTGATAGCTTCACCCATGATCAACGAAGTGGCTGTATTTATGCTGTTTAGCCTTTTTGGATGGGAAGTTGGTCTTATTTATATCCTTACAGGATTGTTCATTGCGATTGTCGCTGGCTGGATTATCGGCAAACTGAAACTGGAAAGATGGCTTCAGGAATGGGTAGTAAACCTAAAACTGACCACGAAGGAAATCAACCAGGAAGTAATTTCACTAAATGAACGGTTAACTATCGGACGCATGGCCCTCAGGGAAATTCTATCCAAAATATGGTTGTATATCGTGATCGGGATTGGGGTTGGTGCAATTGTACATGGTTATGTACCAAATGATTACCTATCTTCTTTGATCAGCAAAACAACATGGTATTCTGTTCCTTTGGCGGTGATTGTTGGGATTCCGCTCTATTCATGTTCTCCGGGTGCTGTACCAATCGCCTATGCTTTGATCGAAAAAGGTGTCCCCTTGGGGACAGCACTCGCTTTTATGATGGCGGTGATTGGAATCTCTTTGCCGGAATTGATCATATTGAAAAAAGTTTTGAAGTTGCCTTTCATCCTTACATTTATTGGGATTCTGGCGATTGGAATCATTTTCGTTGGTTATTTGATGAACCTGCTGCTCTAATTAATTTTGAGAATTCATTGATTCCACAAAAGTTAATTAAAATAATACCTACAATTTTTCGAACTATTAGGGAAGTAGGCTGTCCAAAACCAATCTTTGAGATTGGGCAGGAAAGCCTGAACTGTATTCTTCCTTTTAATAAAAACATCAAAACAATTCATGATATTTAAGGGTTTAAAAGAAATAATTAATAAATTTGTGTAAGTAAAATTTTTAAAAATTTCTGCTATGAGAAAATTCACCCTTTTATTTGTTTTATCTGTCTGGGTTTTATGCGGAATAGCTCAGGAACAAATTCAGACACAAGAACCAACTCCCGTAAGTCGTAAAACTGTCATTAAATATATGCCGGTAAACTATTTTTTTGAGTCCACTTCTTTTGAAATTGAACGGATGGTCAACTCAAAAAATTCGGTTACACTAGGTTTTGGATTCCCTACAAACCAATCTGTGAATGGAAAATATGGAACCAAGGCGACAGAAATAACAGAGGATAAATTTGGAACAATGCACCTCAGGGCTGCTTACCGCCACTATGCCGGCAAAAAATCACTCCCCAGAGGTTTTTATATCGAACCTTATTTAAAATACCAAAAAGTGGATTACAATGCTAAAGGAAGTTTTAAAGGAACAGATAACGTAACCTACAACGGTGAAATTTCAGCCAAATTAAATTCATACAATATGGGATTTCAAATGGGTGTTCAATGTTTGGTTTTTAAACGGATCTCTTTAGATTGGTACTTTCTTGGTATTGAAGGTGGAATGCTTAATGGTGATGTTAACGCAAAGGTCAACCCAACTACCTATGTACCAGACATGAAAAAGGAAGTTGACAAATTTATCGCAGACCTTCCTGCTTTTCTTAGCAATAAACTCAAAACAACCCAAACTTCAGATGCAGTGAATATAAATGCAAAGGGCATTCCGCTTCCCTGGCTTCGTACAGGATTAAGTATCGGTATAGCTTTCTAATCCATAAAATTTTCAGATTTTAAAGGGATAATGTGACAAATGCACATTATCCCTTTTTTTACAAGGCCTGGAAACTTCTGATCACCATTTCCGCCTCGACTTTTTCCGAATGTTTGATTTCATTTCGCTTGAACAACCATAAATTGATATGCATCTTTCCTCTAGGATCAACAGGTACATCCTTTCCGGAATAACTCCATTGGTTAATAATATACCCAGGATCGGGAGGTGTGTTATAATGACCATGATAACTTGCAAAGTCAACTTTCCCTGGTTGCCAATCGAATAAATGGGTAGTATTGTCACCCGACAGATTAAGATTGAACCTTTTTACATTACCAATACTATCTGTTGGTTGAACGCCGTATAAAGTTGGATTGTCAATGTTAACTCCACCCCATTTCGAGAACTCAATGTCGATCTCTTCACCATTGTCCTTTCCATCCAGATAGGTAAATAAACCACCCACGACATTTTGTTGAAACTGATCGACACGGCCAATAATATGAAAGATGTATTTTTTATAACCCAAAGCTTTTGTCAGGATCACTTCCGCGCAATACCATTTGCCTTTTTTATGAGTGATCTTAAGATGCAACCACCCATTTTTATCAACCCACACATTGTCAAATGAATCGGAAAAATAATTGTTTCCAGGGGCTAATGTTCCAGTCTTTGAGTCAACCGATGACTTGACCAACCAATCATAGCCACAGAAGGAGAGTATCCGGTCCTCTTTTTTTTCTTTTTTTTTGTCCAATGCGAATGTCGTTCCAATATTGGCAACCAGATATAAAATTGAGAAAATCAGAAATCTGAAAAACCCAATATAGCGGGTCGTCTGAATTTCAGTTAGTTGAAATATATTATTCTTCATCAAAAAACGATTTGGCATGCCAGATATTATATGGTTGTCTTACTATTTCTTTATAAAACAAGAACCCATGCATATTGTTTGCCTGGGTTCATATTTTAATTTCTTCGGCGAAATTGGGTTTCTATTCAGGTGAACTGTTAATGATTTGAATATCCATCAACATTCCGGAACATCTTCCTTTAAATGTTGCCGTTTCCCCACCTTTCAACTGACTTAATTTTGACGTATTTCTAACAACATCCGCACTGTCGATTGTGCAACTGACCCCTTCCATGGCATCTTCAAGACTAAATACCATGCTATGGTTGTCCAAAGTCCTGATCCCTTTGATCTCACCTGAAACAGCAATGACCTTGTCGAGATATTTTGCATTGGCCCCGTTTTCATCTTTTTTAAAATCTGAAATCAACTGTTTTGCTGTCATGGTAAATGCAGCATTCTCTTTGGCAATATTCCTACGCGGCATATTAAAAACATAGTAAATCGCAGAAAATGCGAAAATCAATCCGATGACGAAAAGCCATACAATGATTCGAAGTACTTTACGATTTGCCATGATTCCAATTATTGTTGATATGGTGCGTAAATAGCATCAACTTTGATCGTTACTTCTTTTGCGATTTTATCCCTGACTGCGGAAGGGATATTGATGCTAAAATCTTCCGGAGTAACTTTAAATTCGGCATTAGCCAAAATTTTGGTCTTACCTGGAGTAATATTGGCCTTTATTGTGATCGGTTTTGTAACTCCATGCATTGAAAGGTCTCCTTTAACCTCAACAACGACAGCTTTTTCACTTTTCCAATCAATGGGGGAGGTGATCTTGCCACTGAATTTGGCCTTACTGAAATCTTTGTTCTTGGCCGATTCCATGTAATTTTCGTTGAAGTGTTCTTCCATCAGAGCACGCCGGAACTTAAAGGAAGTGGTTAAGACCGAAAAGACCAATTCATTTTTGTCCAGATCGATAAAAGTCGTTGCCTGGTTCGATTCGGCAATAATATCTTCAATGGGTGTGGAAGAATTGAAGTTGATTTTGGCATCTTTGGTGAAATACCGGTTTTGGGCCCCCGCACTGATGAAAACAAGACAAAAAACAGCAATTAGATATAACTCTTTCATGATCAATGATTTAATGTTTGCTAAATGAGAATACTCTCGAAATATTGAATCCAAGGCGAATACCGCTATTGGCCCAGTCACCAGTTGTTTTTCCGATAAAACCACCTTCACGCATGGCCTGCGAATTTGTTAGCATGATCTGGAATACATGTCCTCCTGTTTCGATGTCGATACCAACCGATAGCGGATTGTAATATGTGGTTGGAAGTGAACTGGCATTGGCACGATAAACATAATAATACTCGAAATTAAAGGAAATGCGTTTCGACAATTTGTATCTTCCACCTATCCCGCAAGCAAAAAGGTCGTTATTTTCAACTTCTGTAGGTACCAGGTTCCGATGGATAAATGTAGGTGTTAATTGCAATGACAGGCTCTCATTGAATTTTCGTGCAATAAGAATTTGTTGAATAAAGGACATTCTTGAGGAAAAATTATCATTCATTGCCTGATTTGTGTTATATCCGATTATCTCAGTGCTAGATAAATAAGAGAGATGGATTGGCATATTTTTAGCACCACTGCTCTGCCTTAAAATGGATGCTTTTGCATAACCATCAACGGTTTTTTCGTAGGTACTGCGACCAATTCCAACTTCAAGCCAGTCGGTAAGTCCATATTCAAGAGCCAGATGGATCGTACCCTGGTCGAGTCCCCAAAAGTTGTAAGATCCTGAATTTAGTTCCCCAAATCGGTGGGATACCCTGAATTCAAGCTGTTTCTTTTTCATCCTTTCGATTGAATGACCATTTACGATGCGGGTGGATTTAAAAGTAGCTGTTGCATATGTTGTTAGGGGTTTGGCCTCCTTTTCAAGTAATGCATCCAAATCCTGGCTTTTTACAACCAATGAATTCAGGATAAGAAATCCCAATATAAATGTAATTGTATTTAATCTGATTTTCATAATGAGTTAATCGTTTAATTTACCTTTGGTAATCCAGGTTTGAATGATAAGAATATTACAATCAGTAAGTTTTCCCCCACCTTTTGGCATTGCATCAAAGCCAGAGGTATGGCTGATCGTACCAATCAATTTACCATTATCGGCATAAGTTTTAACATCTGCATAATCCTGAAGTTTGATCCCTCCGCCACTGCCTGCAGCAACTGAATTGGCATGACATGTCAGACAATTAGATTGAAGGATGGGTTTTACTTCTGTGCTGAATTTTGTGACTGTCGTGTCGCAACCTGTCCCAGGCTTACCATACAACCCTTCTTCGCTGTCGTAATAGCATCCGAACATGACTAATAATAACATTGGCAATAAAAATTTCTTCATAATTCCTGATCGTTTTAATTAGATACACATGTGGTATTTTCTGCACCTTGTTCAATCCATACCCTGACTAAAATCCTTTCTTTTTGGCTCAAGGCACCTGAAGGGGGCATCATTTGGGTAAAACCCTTGCCCGTCATCGCAAGATAAGCCTTGCTCTTGTAGGGATTGCCAGCCGATATCGCCTTCTTAATTGAGGTATAGTCTGTAAAAGAATAACCACCCCTACCTTTAGATCCATGACAATTGGTTGTCCCGCAACTATTTTGAAAAATCGGCAGCACATCACGCTGAAAACAAACTTTATCAAGTTGGGCAACATTAAGCCCATCGTGCCTGCAACGTATTTGCAACAGTGCCAAAAATGCAACAGCCGCGAAAAGCAATAGTGAAATTCGAAACGTCCTTTTTCCTTTCATTACAATTAATTGTTATATATCATTGATAATTAATAATTAACGGTTTTCATTTTTAATTTAAGTTCCAGTATCTTTGAAGTTGTAGTTGATTGTTACAAAATTACTTTAACACTTTACGAAATACATAATATTTTGATATAACGTATACGGAGTAAAAAAGTTTCTTTATATGCTGTTAAAAATGATAAAACCCCGACTTTTTGATGATCTCACAATAAAATCAAAATAAAGTTGTAAAGATAGGAAGAGTAGATGGAACTTCAATGGAAATCATGTCTGTCATTAATAAGAGTTCAGTGATAAACTTTTCGATTGGAGGTAAAATCCAAACAAGGACAATTACCTTTCCGTTTCCATTATTTACCAAGGATTGCCTGAAGTGACTTCAATTCAACAATGGTTACCTGGTTTCTCTCCCATAGGATTAAATTTTCAGATTCCATTTCACTGATTGTCCTTGCAAGGGAAGGCCGTGCGACACCTAGCAATTCGGCTAATCCCTTCTGACTTTGATTCATCAGGATAATGTTTGAACTTTTTTTTAAGTTTTGAAGAAGGTAATAGGCAATCTTCTCCCTTATGGTTTTAAAACTTAGGAATGTGATTTTGCGGGAAAGGAATTGGGCTTTTCCCGAAACGATGTTCAGGTAATTGTTCAAAACCCTTGGATCAGCAGAAAGCATCTTTGTAAAATCTTTCTTACTGATAACCAGCATTTTACCATCTGCCAAAACAGACAGGTTAACCGGAAAAACACTTTGTGGCCCGTAGAGAAAAGCAGCGGCCACCATTTGCGGCGGTTCGATCTCTTCAATTTTAAGGCTGTTCCCGGCAAAATCGACCATTTCACCCTGAAGTTTGCCTTCGAGCAAGATCATTGCTTTTTCAACTTTTTCACCTGAAAACGCAAGGACTTCCTTACCAGAGAATTGCCTGATCTGATGTAATGCGTTGTTGATCAATGAATCAACTTCATGATTATCTAATCCATTGAATAAGGGTGAATCTTTTAGAATCTCGAACATCACTTTTTTTTACAAATATAACAAGAGTGTCACAATTGTTACACCTTGGGCAAAATCGGTAACCTATTTTTGTCGATGAAAACAAAGTGTTGCAATTGGTATGAAAGGTGCACCTTTGTTTATTGATAATTAGAAAAAAAGTAAATATGAAACGGGATATTATTACGATTGATGATGACAAATGTAACGGATGCGGATTGTGTGTGCCGAATTGCCATGAAGGGGCGCTACAGATTATTGATGGCAAAGTTAGGTTGGTCAGCGATTTACTGTGCGATGGTCTTGGTGCATGTATCGGACATTGCCCTGAAAGTGCCATTACAATCGAAAGCCGTGAAGCCGAACCTTACGACGAGGTGAAGGTCATGGAGATCATGGTAACTAAAGGATTTAATACGGTTGTTGCCCATCTCCGGCATTTGCGCGAACACAACGAAACAATGTTCCTAAGGCAGGGTATGGCGTGGTTATTGGCAAACCAAGCCAAACTCAATTTCTTCGTTGATGATGTGAAAAAAGCAGTTCATCAGATTGAAAGCCCCAATTCAGGTGCCGGTTGCAATGGTGGTTGCCCGGGATCAAAAACTGTGGTTTTCGACCCAGCCGAAATCAAAATTGCCAACCAGCAAAATAGCAATGGATCCATAAAATCGGAATTGCGCCAATGGCCGGTCCAGTTGCATTTGATCAATCCAGGAGCATCTTACTTCCTTGACTCCGATTTGCTTGTCGCTTCGGACTGTAGTGCATTTACCTTGGGCGATTTTCATCGAAATTGGCTGAAAAATAAATCCTTAGTGATTGCGTGCCCTAAATTGGACCAAGGAAAAGAGACTTATTTACAAAAGTTTATTTCATTGATAGACAATGCGAAGGTAAATACAATCACGGTTTTGATCATGGAGGTGCCTTGTTGTGGTGGATTGCTGCAATTGGTCGAAATGGCCATCTCCCGTTCGACAAGAAAAGTTCCTATCAAGAGTGTAACTGTCAGTATTAAAGGTGAAATTCTGAATGAGGAATGGGTCTGATTACATGGATTGGGCTTTTTTATGAAGCATTGGAAATAGGTTGAAATAAATGGAAATATTTAAATACTCAAATAAAAATAAACAATTTACAAATGGAAACTTCAAAGTTGTTCAGGTTACAAGATAACATCGTTTATGCAGACAATTCGGTGGTCAGCAAAACAATTATCAAAAAAGAGACAGGAACGGTTACCCTTTTTGCCTTCGACAAAGGACAGGGATTGAGCCCTCATGTGGCACCTTTCGATGCATTGGTACAAATTGTCGATGGGGAATGTGTTTTCTCCATCAAAGAACTGAAATTCCTTATGAAATCGGGCGATTGTCTGATTTTACCAGCCGGCGAAGTTCATTCTGTTGAATCGGTCACAAAATTCAAGATGTTATTGACCATGATCAAGATTGAGAAATAAATGAATGGAGTTGGGAAGTATTATTTTGCCACCAAATCACAAAACACGAAATCCCGCCAAGGTATCAAGGATGATTGATCTTTTTGGTGAAATTTAGTGAATTGGAGATTTGGTGGACTATTTTATTTTTTCAATTCACAAAAAATGTTTTTGTTAAAAATCAACATCCCAGATTCCGGCAGCCTTTTCCAACTCTACTAGTGCAACGGCACGATTAAAAAGGGTTTCATAATAGCTCTGTTGAATATCGTTGAAAGTCCGCTGCGAATTCAGCACTTCAAGCAACGAGGTCTCCCCCCGATTATAGCTGTAGATTTTCCCTTTCCGGACATTTTGTGCACCATCCAACATGCCATGATTGTAACTGTCAACCTGTTTGCATAAGGCATTATACCGTTCCATCGCCTGGATAATCTCTGATTTAATGTTCAATTCTGCTTTTTGATAAAGGTCTTCCGATTGGGCAATTTGAAATTGGGCGAGTTTTACCTGTCCTTTGTAAAAGTTTGAGAACTTCAACGGGATGGCAATTCCAGCCGTCAATGCCGTTGCTGTGGGACCGCTGATTGAAGGTTGATAGCCATTCTGAAGTCCAAGTTTAACGTCAACATCAATATTGCGTTCCTTTTTAGCCAATCGTAAAGCCTTATTAGCCAATTCCTTATTATTTAATGCAGCAACAAGGTCAGACCTGTTGTTCAAAGCAGCATTGATCAATTTATTGATATCGAATGACCTTTTACCAGATACCAAACTTCCTTCAGGAATTAATATGGAATCTGCGTTTACAGATCCTGTCATTTGAGAAAGTTGTGTTAAGGCGTTTTTCAAATCCGACCCGGATTGCAATACTTCATTGTATTGGGAAGCTGCCTCAAGTTTGCTTTGAATAGCATCTATTTCCATAATACTCCCCGACTTTAAACGCATACTGTCGGCTTCAGCAAGCCGTTTCATTGTCTGGTAGGAACTAAGCTTTACAGAATAAAGTTGTCTTTGCTTCAATGCTTCAAGAAACGCTATTGCAGCATCTGATTGCATGTTCCTGTAAAAATCTGCCAACAATGCCTTTGAAAGTTCATGACCGCTTTTGGCAAGGTCGATCCTTGCCCGCCGTTTCCCAAACAATTCAATGGTTGTACCGAGTTCAGAATATAAATCATGACCTGTTGATACTGTTCCTTCGCGGTTTTGGGTCAAATCAAAGGAAAGGGTAGGGTCTGGAAAAACCTTTGCGATTTCGATGGCTGCATCTGCTTTGCTTACTTCAAATTGTTCTGCTGCGTAGTCAAGATTGTGGTTTTTAACCCGATCCATGTAGCCAATGAATTTCAGAGCGTGAATCTTGGTTGTATCTATTTGTGAATAAACAACTTGCAATTGAAATATTGTTACAAGCAGAATTATAAGAAATGACTTCATTTTAAAATTGTATTTGTTTTTTTTATTCGATCTCATCTTCTAAAGAAACGGTAGTTTCTCCCCATTTATTCTCGATCAAATAGTACAAAGCAGGTAAAACATAAAGTGTTATCAATGTGGCAAATAGCAGCCCATAAACAATTACGGTTGCAAGTGGTCGTTGAACATCGGAACCTATTCCGGTCGAAACCGAAGCAGGCAACAAACCAAGCACAGCAACAATCCCGATCATCAATACCGGTCTGAACCTGTGATATGCCCCATTTATGACTGCTTCTTTTAAAGCCATTCCATGCTTTCGCAAGGCGTTTATATGGGAAATCATGATCACCCCATTTTGGATTGAAACCCCAAATAAAGCAATAAAGCCCACAGCTGAAGATACATTTAATGTCATTCCACGTACATTTAGGGCCAACATCCCGCCGAACAAAGCCAAAGGAACAGCACACATCAGCAAACTGGCTTGTCGAAAAGTACCAAACGCTCCGAAAAGAAGTAAAAACATAATAGACAACGCTAACGGAACAATAAATCCCAGACGGGAATAGGCCCTGTTTTGGTTTTCAAACTGGCCGCTCCACCTGATCACACTCTTTTCGTGGTTGTATTTTACTGTTTTTGAAATTTTCTTCTGTGCGTCGTTTAAAAATTCAGTAAGATCGATACCTCGTAAATTGATCCTGAGCGTCACATAGCGCTTGTTCATTTCGCGGGTAATTGCACTGGCGCCTGTACTTAATCTGATATCAGCGACTTGTGAAAGTGGTATTTTTGCTCCGGAACCAGAGGTAAGCATAAGGTTTCCAATCTTTTCAGGAGTATTCCTTGCGTTTTCGCCATATCGGCAAATCACATCATAGACTTTGTTCCCAATGAAAATTTGGGAAATTGCCTTTCCCCCTATGGCAACTTCAACCAGTTCAGCAACATCCGAAACATTAAGGCCATATTGGGCTATTTTATCGCGGTCGGCACGAATCTGGAGCTGCGGCAAAGGTGGTTCCTGATCGATTGCAAGATCGACAGCTCCGGGTATCGTTTTCAAAACTGTCAGGACATCTTCGGCAACCCGGCGGCTCTCTTTGAGGTCTTCGCCATAGACCTTTACTGCAAGATCGCTATGGGTACCGGCAATCTGATCCATCACCATGTCAATAATAGGTTGCGAAAACCCTACAGTATACCCTGGCAAGGATTCAAATTCTTTTGACATATTATCGATAAGGTCACTTTTCTTCTTCCCATTTTTCCACTCCTTATAAGGTTTCAATCCCACAGAACATTCCAAATGTGAGATCGAAAAAGACTCTGATCCTTCATCATCGCGACCAAGCTGGATCATTGCATAGGTCACTTCTTCATATTTCAGAATCCTTTGACGTAAAGTGTCGCTCATGGCTTTGGATTTTTCGAGCGAAATTCCAGGTGGCAATTGAACCTGAAGCCATATGGAACCTTCATCCAACTGTGGAAGGAAATCCTTTCCAACCATTATTGTTAGGATGGTAGCGGCAACCAGAATAAACCCGAGTGGTGCAAATACTGATTTTGGTTTTTCTATGATCTTTGTGGTTTGACGATGATAAATGCTTGTAAGTTTTTCCAACCATTTGTTGTGGTACATCTTTTGAGGTTTCCGGTACAGGACATACGCCAATCCCGGAATCAGGAAAAGTGCAACCAATAATGCCCCGATCAAAGCATAACCAACAGTAAAGGCCATTGGCGTAAACAGTTTTTTCTCTACCCTTTCAAAGGCAAAAAGCGGCAAATAGGCTGTGATAATGATAATTGAAGAGAAAAATACTGGCTTGGCAACTTCAACGGTCCTCTCAACAACCGATTTCTCTTCGAGTTCAAGCTCAGGATGGTCTTCGCGTTTTTTGAGGATTGTCTCCATCATGACAATGGCCCCTTCAACAATAATCCCAAAATCTATCGCTCCTAACGACAATAGATTTGCAGGGATATTTGTCATCAACATCAATACAAAAGCAATCAGTAATGATATTGGAATGGTAATGGCTACAAGTAAAGCACCGCGCCAGCTCCCAAGAAAAACAATTAGTACGATCAAAACCAGCATTATGCCTTCGAGCAAGGTATGCGATACAGTATTTAGCGTCGTGCCTACAAGATCAGTCCGGTCCATGAAAGGATGGATTTTAACACCTTCGGGAAGAATCTCGTTATTGAGGTCGTCAACAGATTTGTGAATTTCTTCGAGCACCTTTGATGGATTCTGGTACCGTAGCATTTGCACGACACCTTCGACACTCTCACCATAATTTCTGCTCCTGTCAGTAAAACCAAGTACACCTTTGCGTTCCAGGTTGCCGTATTTCAGTTCACCAAGGTCCTGGACAAAAACAGGAACACCATTTTTTGTCTTAAGCACAATTTTTCCAAGGTCGTTCAAATCTTTTACCAATCCTATACCACGTATCACATAACTCAGGTCGCCGCGATAGATCATACTACCACCTGCATTGGTGTTGTTTTTTCCAATCTTATCTGTCACATCCGAAAGGGTCAGGTCGTACTGCTCCAATTTTAATGGATCAATCTCAATCTGGAACTGGGTTGTGATACCGCCAAAATTGCTGACATCTGCTACACCGGTCACCTGCTTCAAACGGGGAATGACGACCCATTTCTGCAAATCGGTCAATTCCCTTAAATCGTGGCTTTTACTTTCAATGATGTAGCGGTAAATCTCCCCTGTTGGCGAAGTTAGCGGGTTTAGACCAGGAACGGCGCCATAGGGCAGCTGAACTCCACCGAGTTTTTCCTGTACCCTCTGACGCGCCCAGTAATCATCCACCCCATCTTCAAAAACAAGGATCACAGCCGACAAACCAAATGTATTTTTGCTCCGCATCACATGCAATCCAGGCAATCCGTTCAATTCACGTTCGATCGGAATGGTAATCTGCTGTTCAATCTCTTCAGCAGCAAGCCCGGGTACCTGGGTAACAACTTGAACAGTAACATCGGCAATATCAGGGTAAGCTTCAATCGAAAGTTGCTGCCATGAATAGAACCCTATTGTGGAGATCAGCACAAATAACCCGGCCATTATCCATCTTTTTCGGATGGCCAATAAAATAATTCCGTGCATAGTATTGATTATTTGGCATCCAATAAATAAAATCCTCCCATTGTAACAATCTCTTCATCAGGTTTTAAGCCAGACTTAAGAATTATCTGGTCATTGTCGGTACCGGAAGTTTCGATCAACCTTTTCAGATAGCCATTTCCCTTTGTTTTCACAAAAACGAAACTGCTCTCTTCCATTTGCAGGACTGCACTTGTGGGAATAAGGATTGAACTGTCGGATATTTCTGAAAATTGGGCGGTCACATACATGCCAGGTTTCAGGTTGCGCCCTTTATTATCACATTCGATAAATACTTCTACAGACCGTGTATCTTCATCGAGCATTTCGCTGATATGGTAAACGAAACCATGGATGTCCAAGCCGGGAATTCCAGCAACTGCAACTTCAACCTCATCCGATTCATGAATTTTATGGATGTCTTTCTCTTTTAATTGGCCCACCACCCAAACTTTTCCAAGTTCTGCGACCAGGGCGACCGGAGCCGCATCTTCACGTAAGTACTGACCGATCACGATATTGTCGGAGATTATTTCACCGGCTATAGGCGAACGGACAATCAGCGGCTGGCCAAGAACCAATACATCAGGATCGACATGGTAAACTTTAAGGCTCGCCACCGAATTTTCGTAATCCCTTTTGCTCAAATCGTAGTTCACTTCCGACTCTTCCATATCCTTTTGGATGCCAACCCCATTCTTTAATAAATCCTGTTGTCGATGGAGGTTTTTTTCCGCAAGCTGCATCTCCTGTTTGGCCTTATAATAAACTTTCCCGGCTTCAAAAAAAGATGGGGAACTGATTTCAAAAATTGGGGCATTCACATGGACCCTGTCCCCCAATTTGATAAACGATTTGATGATCCGTCCCGCAAATGGGGAGGCAATTTGGGCATAATTGTTCGGTATTGCCTTTACGATCCCCGAAGCCGAAAGTTTTTGCCTGTAGGGGATGGCATTTACAGTGGCTGTTTTAATTTTTTCTTTTAGATTCGAATTTTCCGGGATCAAAATTGTATCCCCTTTTAGAATGTAATTTGCCACCGATAGTGTTGGGCTGTTTGAATGGCAGGCCACCATAACCGATATAAGGCAAGTAAATATTAATTGCTTCATTATTAATTTATTGTGAATTGTATAATCCAGTAATCTGCTATTATTGAATCGTAAAGCAAAAGTCAAAAAATATAATAAACTATATGGAACGAATAAAGAGGGGAGGTGCCCGAAGCGAATAAGTACAAAAACCATGTGAATCGAAATAACCTTCTTCGGTAACCTTAGTGGGGATACTGCATAAAAGCAACCTTAAAATTAAAGCCGAAAATAAAATTGTATCCCAGGTTGTAAAGAAATCAGACAAAAATTGAATAACCTGTAATTCCTTGTTGGTATGTTTGTTATCTGTCCGATTATTTCCATTAAGGGATTTGTAAGGGTGCGAATGAACAATTGCAACACCATCAACGATATGAACATGGGTGAAAAAGGTGATACTGCCATAATACCCTAAAAAGAGCATTAACAGGAATATCCCCAGTGTTTTACTTGTCCGATATGTGTATTTTGAATGAAAGTTCATTTACTTGTTGTTTCAATACAAAGACAATAATTATTGATATTAAAGTTGTAACAATCTTTTCGTGAACTTGTTTTGAAGTTGAAGTTAAATTCTATTAACCTTTGTAAATAGGTCATTTGTTTGAACCTTTAATCAAATTTTCTCCTTTCCGAGATCAGTGGAAAATTAAAACCATTACTTTTCTTACGAATACAATTGCATTTTAACTCCGATAACTTACCTTTGGAATTCATTTTAAACTCCAATCAATGAAAAATCTGACTTTCTTTCTTTTGTTGTTGATAATTCCTTGTTTATCAAAGGCTCAGCAATTTGTTGCCAATTACGATGAATCAAAAATGCCAGCTTATACTTTACCTGATCCCTTGGTGTTTAACGATGGAAAGGCTGTTGTTGATAAAAAGGGATGGGAGAAAAGAAGGGCAGAAATCTACTCAATTTTTGAGAAGGAAGTATTTGGAGTCGTACCACAATGGAAGGGGAAAATGAAATCGACCCTTGTTTCTCAAAAAACGGATGCTATGGGAGGTTTGGCCAAACGGAAGGAGGTGAGGATTGATCTGATCAACGGGGAGAGGAAAGTTTCTGCGATGGTTTTGATCTATCTTCCACGCAACTCAAAAAATGCACCTATTTTTCTTGGATATAATTTCGATGGGAATCATACCACTACAAATGAATCAGATGTTTTATTGCCTGAATCGTGGGTTGCGAACAACAAAGCACTGGGAATTACCGATAACAAAGCAAGTGAAAAAAGCAGGGGAAAATCAATTACTCAATGGTCGATCAAAGAGATTGTTTCACGGGGTTTTGGTGTAGCGACAGTTTATTATGGGGACATTGACCCCGATTTCAATGATGGATTTAAAAACGGTGTCCATGCACTTTTTGATGCACCAAGGGATAGCTCATCCTGGGGATCGGTAGCAGCCTGGGCATGGGGATTATCCAGGATCATGGACTATATCGAAACCGATAAGGACATCAATGCAAAGAAAGTGATTGTAATAGGCCATTCAAGGTTGGGAAAAGCCGCACTTTGGGCAACAGCTTCTGATAAACGGTTTGCAATGAGCATTTCGAATAATTCAGGTTGCAGTGGTGCGGCCCTCTCAAGACGGATATTTGGTGAAACAGTGGGAAGGATCAACAACTCGTTTCCGCATTGGTTTTGTGACAATTACAAGAAATACAACGAAAACGAAAATCAAATGCCAGTAGATCAGCATGAACTGCTGGCACTAAACGCTCCGAGACCTCTTTATGTGGCAAGTGCCGAGGAGGATTTATGGTCAGATCCCAAAGGTGAGTTTTTATCATGCGTGTATGCTTCCCCGGTTTACGAGCTTTTAGGATTGAAAGGTTTCCCGGCAAAAGAAATGCCAGCATTAAATACACCTATAATCGGGCGTATTGCCTATCATATCCGGCCTGGCAAACATGATGTAACCCTTTATGATTGGGAACGTTACATGGACTTTGCCGAAAAATATTTTAAATCTGAAAAGTAGCCCAAATATTTCTATCTATTTCCATTAATTTCAATATTTCACTT
>Ga0209083_1001138_pt1 | contig 32228 bp, 32 predicted proteins | sample AM7aDNAmetaG_FD_184132 | JGI IMG/M metagenome (GOLD analysis project Ga0209083, IMG submission 184132) | Freshwater microbial communities from Finland to study Microbial Dark Matter (Phase II) - AM7a DNA metaG (SPAdes) (version 3) | ecosystem: Environmental > Aquatic > Freshwater > Lake ... | reverse complement strand
CCGCATTCCAATTTCCGTGCCGATGTCGTGGCGTACCGTCCCGCGACCGAGCGACTCCCGTTGCCGAACGATGGCAAAACACCGAAACGGTTGGTTCGCCAACCAGTCGTTGGCACGACCGCGGTGTTCGAGTGCAAGCAGGCGCGTTCAGATTTTCTGAAGGACTCTCACGCTGCGGCCGAGACGGCTCAGCGACTAGCGGTTCTGGATGCTCGTCGGCAGACGCTGGAGCGGCTGTTGGGGATGCATTTCCCTTCGTTACGCAATGGGGAATCGCTGTTTGCGGAATACGATTCGATCGACACCTCTAAATATGAGCATAAAACATACGCGAAGGTGATGCGGGAGATCACGATTCTCCAGGGTCGGCTGTTTGGCAAAACGAAGTTCGACAAGGTCGCACGGTACCAGTGCGCAAATCTGTGCTACCTGGTGATTGAGGAAGGGATCCTTCAAGAACACGAGGTTCCTCTTCATTGGGGGCTACTAGTCCATCGAGATGATGCGCTGGTGCTGAAAAAAATGCCAGTGAGGCAAGATGTGCTGGTGCCGACTCGGTTGGAACTACTTCAGCGAATCGCATTGGCTGGAATGCGACGGCTAGAGCGGTGAATCCGCTTGCTTGTAGATCGGCAGCGGACTTACAATTTTGCCGTGCGTAAGCCTATGAGGATTGTCTGCACTGCCACCAGCATTCTGCTCCTATTGATGGGATGCTCCACCGATTCAATACGAGCACCAATTGACACCCAATACGCCTACACGACTAACAACAACGCCATCACAATCGTAAGATATATCGGCGCTGGCAGTGATGCAACCGTCCCACACAAGATCAATGGACTGTCCGTCACCAGAATTGGATCGGAGGCATTCGCCTTCTGTACCAACATAACGAACATCACGTTCCCCAATAGCGTTACTAGCATCGAAAATGTGTTCAGGGGGTGCGCCCACCTGACCAAGATAACCGTGGAGGCGGGTAACTCCGTCTATCAGAGTATGGATGGCGTCTTGTACAACAAGAATCTGACCACGCTCCTCCACTATCCGCAATGCAAGGCTGGCCCGTACACGATGCCCAATTCCGTAACCAGCCTCGGGGAGGATGAGTTTTGGTACTGCACTCGCCTAACGGCAATAACGGTAAATAATAACAATTCAGCCTATCGTAGCCAGGATGGGGTCCTGTACAATAAGAGCCTAACCTCGCTCATCAAATGTCCAGAGGGCAGCAAGAATGGGCGCATCGTGGTCCCCGACGGCGTCGACAGAATTGAGAATGGTGCGCTCTTCGGTTGTACCAACCTAACCAATATTTCAATTCCCAACAGTGTTACCTCCATAGGGTCTATCGCGTTTGTTGCTTGTTCCAACCTGACAAGCATCACAATTCCTAACAACGTCACCAACATCGGTATGTGGGCTTTTATGGATTGCACCAGCCTGACCAACTTCACCATCCCTCCCCACCTCACCAACTACTATAGGCAATGCTTCGGCAGTTGCATCGCCCTGACAGCCATCGCGGTGGATGCAAACAACCCGTCTTTTAGCAGTGTGGAAGGGATTTTGTTCGACAAGAGCCAAAAGACACTAATCGAATTTCCTGGCGGAAAAACTACGATCCCTGATGGATTCACAAGCATTGGGTCTTATGCATTTTCGTATTGCGACAGCCTGAGCAGGGTTACAATTCCCAACAGTGTTACCACCATTGGGGCTTTTGCTTTCTTTGGTTGTTCCAACCTGACAAGCATCACAATTCCCACCAGCGTTACTAGCATCGAGCACGAGGCGTTCGCTAATTGCAAAAACCTGACGAAAATCTATTTTTTAGGCAACGCCCCTAAGATCGGTGAAGACATTTTTATGGATTTTCCGAATTCTACCCCTGTGACCGTCTACTACCAGCCAGGTACGACAGGATGGGGCCAAAAATTTGGCGGCCGTCCAACCGCGGTGTGGACTGGGGCGCCCTCGAAATGAAGTCGAGCGGCAGGTTGGCAAATATCGGTTTAGTAGGGGTCATTGTCCTGTTAGCCGCTTTTTCGGTGTTGTCGTTTCTTCGGTGGAGAATGGGTTCGGCTGGGGAACGGGTGAGAGGCGAACATCGGATGCTTGACTCATCCCCTCGCTGACTATTTATGATGCCGAAACGACCATCGATCCCTGCCTACATCACGACGATTTTGCCACTTTTGTTGTTGGCTCTCCTGCCAGTTTTGTGGAGCAGATGCGGACGACAGTCCGCAAAAGAATTCTACAACCGTGGCAATGCAAAGTGGTCTCAGGGCGATTGGGATGGTGCCATCGCTGACTACACAAAGGCCATCGAACTCTATCCGAGATTTGATCAGGCCTACCGCAACCGTGGCGCAGTCAAAGCAATCAGGCGCGACACCGAAGGTGCTCTTGCCGACTACACAAAAGCCATTGAACTCAACCCGAAGGATGCCACTTTCTATGAAGCCCGTGGGGTTGCAAAAATGACAATGGGCAATGGGGGTGGTGCCATTGCCGACCTCAATGGCGGTGGTGCTAAATTTCTCAAGCGCTGGGATGGTGCCATCGCTGATTTCTCGAAAGCGATTGAACTGGATCCCAAAAACGCCACCGTCTACGTCCGCCGAGGCAGAGCCAAGGTCGCCCAACACGATCTCGATGGAGCCATCGCTGATTTCTCGAAAGCCATTGAACTAAATCCGATGTTTGCAGAAGCCTACCGCCAGCGTGGTATTGCCAAACAATCCGATGGCGATCTTGCGGGGGCGGCTGCGGATTCCGCTCAAGTCTCCCGCCTACGAGGCAATGCCAAGCAAGCCCAGGGCGATCAGACGGAAGCGAATGAGGATTTCGGCCAAGCCGCCAAACTATCGGAGCTTCAAAAGAGGCTCCAGCCCCTGCCGCCATCGCCACCTCGCTGAACGCAGGAGTTGTCTGCGGGATTGACAGGGCGGGCTGACTGCGTCTGAAGCGTCTATTCCCCATCATTCGCCGATATCGTTCTTTCAACCGCCCGTCTAACCAAGTGGGCAACCAGCATCTCGAAGGACATACCGATCGCTCTGGCCGCGTCAGGATAAAGGCTCGTCGGGGTCATCCCTGGGAGCGTGTTGACCTCCAAGAGGACTGGCTCACCCTGGTCTGGAACGACAAAATCTACACGCGATAAATCTCGGCACCCCAGTGTCGTGTGCGCCAACTTTGCGAACTCCTGGGTTCGGAGATATTGATTCTTAGGTAGTCGGGCTGGGATGAGGTGTTCACTGAGCCCTGGCGTGTACCGATGCGCGAAGTCGTACCACGAATCCTTCGGGGTGGTAATTTCAATAACAGGCAAGGCTTCGATTCCATCTCGTTCCAGAATGCCCACGGTAATCTCCCTGCCAACAACACGGCTTTCAACGAGTGCGGTCTCGCCAAAGGCAAACGCTTTCTCCAATGCCTCTGTAAGGGGGCGGACATCACGGACGAAACTGATCCCCAGCGCCGAACCCTGAGATGTCGGCTTGACCACCAGATCTGCCCCTAATTTATCAACGATCCGTTTCGCCTCTGTGGATGCCCCAAGCCTTTTCTCCGCGACCAACCCGTCCGCGATCGGCAATCCAGCGGATCGAAACATCATCCTGGCAATCGCCTTATCCATCGCGACTGTGCTGGCCCGAACCCCTGAGCCCACATAGGGAATCTTGACGATCTCGAGAAACCCTTGAAATGTTCCATCTTCACCTGGCGGGCCGTGCAGGGCTGGGAATACGACATCGATTTTCTGGGCCTTCAAGGATTCCCCAATGGTGTCATCCAGTTCAAGCACCAGCACATTGGAAAAGGTAGCGGGGGTGCACGACAGAATTCTTCCATCAGGCGGCTAACGGCAGGGCGGCATTGCGCGCGGCGTGTTCGCTGAGCCGGTGTTTCCAGAATTCGTCGAGTCGGCGGCTGGCCTGAATGCAGCGTAAGGCGAGGATGTTCTCGGCTCCCGTCCGACTCCAGAACATGCCGGATTGTTTGCAGCGCGCCCCGACGATGGTCTTGCAACCCGCCTCAATGACTCCAGAACCGATGAACAACCCCTGCTGCCGGAAGCTGCCGTATTGCATCCGGGCACTGTTGCGCACGAAGTAGCCCAACTCTTGTTCCACCGGTTCACTGCGACCGGCGGTCGCCGCTTCCCGGCGGGTTTGCGTGATGAGCGTGGCAACCTGGTCCTTGAGCAACCGTTTGATCCACTGGCGGCGCCGGGTTTTGTAGGTTGGATGCTGCTTGCTACCCAACAGCGCTTCCAGCACGCGGCCCGCGTGTTCCAACGCGTGGTAGAAGTCGACAATCTGCAGATCTCCGGCAAAACAGAGTCGGCCCATGTGCTCCAGCCCCTCGGCGCCATCGATGAGCAGGACGACTCGCTGCGCTGTGCTCATCCCCCGCCGCAGCGCCTCCCGCCGCAACTGGGGGCCGAACTCGGCAATCGGATCCAAGCTGGAAACGTAGGTGGTCGATTCCCAGTCCCGGATGGGGCGGCCTTGTTCATCGGTTCGATGTTGCGTGAAGACACACCCCAGATACACCTGCCGCGTCTTGGCGGTGCCGTCGGCTTGCTTGCCGGTTCGCCCCACCAATTCGGCTGCGCGCATCGGCGCGCCGGTGCCGTCGGCGCTGACATACAACACGGGCGCGTCACAGGGCGCGCACTCGTGGGTTTGGAACTCTCGCGCCTGCCACTGTTGGGCCGGTGGGCCCACGCGCTGGACGACCCGCTGGATTTGCCGCGCCGCGACCGCGAGGCCACCGATTTCCGCTAAAAAGGTCTCCGCCTGCTGGTAGCTGGCGGCGGCGGCACCGGCCAGGCCGATGAGTCGCGCCAGCGCCGGGGTATCGCTGACCTCCAGCCCCAAGGCTGCATCGGCGGGATGGAGCCCCTGCTGTTTGCCGCCATGGTAGTAATAGTCCCGGGTCAAAGCGAAGGTTCCGAACAGGCCTTGGACCTGGAGTATTTCGCGTCCCTTGCGGATCTGGCCCGGCCGGGGTTGGTAGCCGGCATCAATCCGATCCGCGGCGGCTTGCAACAAGTAGCCCACCAAGGCGTTGGCCGGCTGGAACACGGCGGTGCGCACCAACACCTCCAGTTGCTGCACGGCAACACCGGTGGGCGGCTGCGCTTCAAACTGGGCGATCAACTGCTCGATTTCTTGCGTTTGTGCCAAGTGGAAGTCAAGCGGCGGGACTTTTTTTTAGCGGCGGCAGTCCGGTCGGCCCGCGTCTGCGCGATTACCTGTTGGGCGTATTGCGCAACCAAGGTCTGAAACTGTTGGTAATTGGCCGTGTGCCTGGCCACGACCGGCACTTGGTCAGCCGGTATGTACCGCGTGACCGTGCGCCCTTGTTCGCGACATTGGAGGTTGTAATACGGTCCCTGCGGGCCGTGCCGGATGACACAGAGTTTACCCGGTTCCATCTGCTGAATCTTGGCGATTTCCTGAAGCAATGTTTGCGGCGTCGTAGAATGGTTCATGGCGGTAGTATATATGATCATATATACTAATCAATGAAAAACCTTCCGTTTCACTCGATTGGGAGAAATTTGTCATGCACCCGTCGACATGCTGGTCACTATTTGCTGTTTGACGAAATCGGTGATCGAGTCTACAACAGCTTCCGTTCGAGGAGAGCGATTCTGACAACTCAAAAAATGCCGAAGAGGTGTCCCAGCGAGAAAACCGCTGGTGTAACGTTAACCACGTTCTGCGATTGGCTGATGTGTGATTGCCACGCGAAGCGCACAATTAGGCAGTACACTCCTTCTACGCAAATTGTTCCGGCAGTCGTCTCCATATTTTCCGCGCCACTCGCGCAATCCTCCCCAACCACCACCGCCAATGAGGACCGCGCTGCGGCTCGCCCGGTCCGTTACCGCCCGCTATACCAGCCACCGCAAAAGTGAACTGAAAACTCACCGCCAAAAAAAGAAGAACTGAAAGAAAACGACCATGATGAAACCGTACTGGATGCAAAGAGTCAGATTGGCGACGATCCTCGTGGCGGGCTTGCTTTCGGTTGGAACTGCGGAATTATTGTTCAACGCTCGAAAGAGTGTTGCATGCGAGCCACCGTGCACGTTGACCTGCACGGTGGCCCCGGCAAGTCAGACGATCTGTGATAGCGGCTCGGCTACATTTACCTGTACTTATTTCGACGGGTTCCCAGACTACACGTATAACTGGACTGGCCCGAATAGTTTTAGCGCAAACACTGCTGCGATCACGATCAATCCCGCACATGCCGCTGATGCCGGGACATACACTTGCACTGTGACCGATACCAACTGCTGCACATTCCAAGATTCGGGAACGTTGATAGTCACGACAGTTGCCTGGGGGCCATGGACTGTGGCGACTGCGCCAACGATAACGGTGACGGCATCAAGTATTACCAACTGCATTGGGCTTCCAGTTTCGATTTCCTCATCGACTACGACTAACTATGGAACAAAGAAACGATCCGATTTGAACGGTTGCCAACCTGACCAAACTAACACCCTGGCGCTATCTGCGCCGACGGTCATTTGGACGGTGAGTGGTTGTAATCCTGATCCATCTTCCGGAACTGGCCCAATTGCGACATTCACTCCGCGTTCATCCGGCAATGGAACGGTCGCATTTACTGCTACTGCAACCACCGATGATCCGTCCGGTACATATACCGGTAACAGGGACCGCCATTGGTGGCTCGTTCACCATTGACACACCTGGTTCTGGACATCCACCATTTTCCCTAAATACTACTGTCGGAGAATCCGCGGTCTCTTTTGCGAGGCGTTACCAGAAGTTCTACGATCAGGCGAACACGGAAAATAGTCGGGGATGGCTTGTAACGCCACTAGGTCCAGCGGAGGTAATCTCTTATGCGAGGCCAGATGGGCCACCGAATGTTGTGGCATTGTTGGGTGAGTTTCATGAGTATGCTACTGCGGGAACTGAAACAGGGCTAGGAATTCCGAAGCCGGTGACCTCACTGTCAGCGCTCCACGATGTTGGGGGCTCAAGAGTCACGCTGCACTGGACTAACCCTAAACAGCGTCATGAATACATCTTTGTCTCCTCAACCTCAGAAGGGAGTTTTCCAGCTGATACAACATCGGTGACAATTGACCTAGGTCAGTACTCCTACCGTTCAGGCCGTTCAATGTTCTACGTAACCTGCTTCGTGGGGCAGACGCCATCATGCGTGGGAATAATTAATGTCTCAAGCAATGCTCAAGAAGAGTTAACGCCGTTTCCGTTTTATAACGGGATTATGCCCAACTGGAGTGCCTGGTCGACAGTAGCTGATCCTAGACTGACATCATTTGAGCAAGGGGTTCGTTCAAACAACTTGGCTTTCAAAACAGCGCGCACTCCGGATGAAAAAGCCTACTATCAAATCGTCAAGACAGTGGATTCAGGAGTCCAAGCCGGTATTTGGCGTCAGTTTCTTGGGTTAACATCCGAACATAAGTATCGCGTCTCCGTCAGATTGAACACGCTGGCAATGGACAAATCAACGAACGACTGGTCACTTTCATTTCATGTAGCTGCGAATTCTCCCAATGGTGGTGAGTTAAGTGTAGACCATCTCGCCGGAAAGTCACCGCTACCTGATGGTAAGATTGGTACCGAAGCCGGGCAAATAGTCCGTTACGGTTTCGGTCACACAACGCAAGGTTCCTGGGTTAAAAATACTGCTGAGATATCCTTACCGAAGGGAGTAGAGACGATCACAACCTGGTTGCGCCATAGCGGAAAAGACTCAACCGGCGTTGGTATGGATTGGATCAAAGTCGAAGATTTAGGAGCAGTGGTGAAGATCGACAAGTCAGCGAAATGATTTTTAAGTGTTATTTATGCGGCGATAATGTCGGATTTCACTTGCATTTTATATCAGCAACGAAAGCAATCAATGAACAAAAATAAACCAGGAGCAGGAACAATGAAACGAAAAGTAATGATGATGGCAGTGCTGGCGGTTGGGCTGATTGGCAGCCAACTTACCGGTTGGGCGGCGGAAGATCCGAAAGTTAAGGCAGAAGCGGACATCAAGGCGATCAACACACAGTTGACGAGTGATGATCCACAGAAAGTCCAGGAGGCCATCAAAGCGATTCAACAATCGATTACCAAAGATCCCACGCAAAGTATTCTAACTCTGGCCGGGCGCTGGAATATGCCGCTGTTCTTTGCCAAACGGTACGATGATATTGCCAGCCTGACGCTAACCTCGATGGTTTTGGTGGAAAGCCCAAGCTCCGGTTTCTCAGTTAACAAACCCACGTTGGAAACTTTGGCGCAAATGCGGATTCGCGCCCTGATTCTGGCTGGTCGCGGGAAGGATGCGTTGGCGGCCGCCAAGAGTTTATATAATGTCGTGTCCTTGAGAAACACCAGTGTGGCAATTGATTTCGTGGTGCAAGCGCTGGCCGTGGCGCGCAAGGATCAACCGGGTCTCGGCAAGAAGTTCCGGTTGCAGCAAATTGAAAGCACCAGCACCAACGCGACTCCGGAAGCCGCCGCCAAAATGCCGTCCATGCTGGCGGATGTGAAGGTGGATGCCAAGCCGTATGAAGCCGCCATGAATGAGCAATTGAATGTTGATAATCTCACGAGTGCAAACTTGCAGATGTTGGGGAATCTCTATCTCTTGGCGGATCAACCGAAGAAGGCCGAGGATGTTTTCCGGCGCATCTATGACATTGCCGAGAGTGGCGATCTGGTGAACGCGATTGAGGGCATTGCGCGGTCTTTGCGAGCGCAGGACGGCAATCTCGCGCGAGCCAACGCCTTCATCATCGCCGAACGCAACAAAACGCAGTAATGAGGAGAAGGTTGAGGGTTGAGAGATGAGGGTTGAGGGTTCCGCCGTCGTCGGACTTTGGCGAGGCAAGTGAGGGTTGAGAGTCGAAAGTTGAGGGTTGAAACGTTGAGAGTTGAAAGTTGAAGATCGGAATTGAAAAACTTGCCGCGCCCTGAGTGGGATCAATCGTGACACACACGCCATGAACCGGCATTTGCGACATGATCTTTGGGTGTGTACCGTGCTCGTGGTGGTGGCGGGGATTATTGGCGGGGTGTTATTCCGGAGCAGAACCGGCATTGATCGAATGGCTCATAAAGTGGGAAGATGATATTCGTTCTGGCCTTGGGACTCAGGACTCTGGACTCAGGACTCGTAACTCCGTCCTCAACGCTCAACTCTCGACCCTCGACGATCTTTTATCCCACACTTCCCTGAATTGCACCCAACTTTACGAAATCGGGCATGGGATCAAGTATGTGGAAGGCATGGCCGGGGCCGCGCCGTTCTACCGCGCCGCTGTCGGCAAGGCAGAAATTGAACTTCAAGGACATACGCCCGGCGATACCAACGCCCTCGCCGTGATCCACGCCCTCGCGCACATGGGTGTTTGGTTTCCGATTCAAGATCGCGTGTACCCGACCCTCGCCAGAATCTTTCGCCTGATCCGGGACTACACGCCCATTGATAATGGGCTTTATCTTCGCTCCTCAATGCTGCTTGCGAATAGTCTCTATGATTTGGGGCGGGGAGTGGACAAATCGATGAACCTCAAAGCGGCTGAAATTCTCCGCGCCATGTTACAACACCCCGAAGTGCAGAAATGGCCAAAGGTCAGTCAAGACTCCCTGCATTTGGAACTGGCCAGCGCGTTGTACCAAGGGTTGCGATATGCTGAGGCGGTGCCGGAGTTTGAAATATTTTTAGCATCTGGTAATCTCCGTGATGCCGGATGGGCGCGACAGTTTCATGTCATGGCGCTGGCTAATGCCGGGCAAATCGAAGAGGCTAAACATCACTATCAAATTTGGATAACCGAAGCCAAGCCGTCCAAACGTTCGGAGGATTATGTTGCGCAGGTTATTCAAGTGGCCGAACAAAAATATTCGACCGGTGCTGTGAAATCTGGCAAAGCAAACTGAGTTGCATCGCGATAAGAACCGCAAAGGAAAAGAAGAATGAAAATCTTAACAAGAACCATTGCTTTTACTGCGATCGTTGGAATTATTTTTGGAACAAGAATCGCACTTGCCAATAATCCACCATGTAATTTCTCTGCATCCCCCGCCGGGCCATACTGTCCAGGTGCTACAGTTACCTTTACCGCTACCCCATGCGATTGGTGCGTCGACAACAACGCAATTACGAATTATGCTTGGACAGTTGATGGAGGTACGGTTGTGATTAATTCTGGTTCAGTAATCACAATTTCTGTTGGCAATACGTTAGGCACTGGCGCGCTACAGGTTAGTCTGAATACATTTGACCTAAATAGCTGCACAAGTGGAGATAATCCTTGTGCGCAGACCTACGATATAGTTTGTGGAACCGTAAACGCCAGCCCAGTGGGCGCAGACATCGGTGGCGGCACACATGTTTACTGCGCTGGTCAGGGTCCGATCACGCTCACAGCTACTAACTGTGCTGGCGGCATTCCGTCATGGGTGATGACGCCTGAATGCAGCGGATGCAGTTTTTCCAGCAGTGGTACGACTGCGACATTTACCCCAGATGCCAATTTTGCCGGCACTGCAACAATTACCGCCATTTCGGGCAATTGTACTACAACGGTCACAATTGTGGTGGTTAAGGTCAACTCGGTAACTGTGGTATCCGGGGCTACCCAGGCCAATGTGACCGGAGCAAAGAACTGGGCAGTAGTTAAGGGGACAGGTGATGTCATCGTTGAGGCCACGCTTACTCCGAACACCGATGCAGCCGCCTCTTGCATGACTTGGTCTACAGGTTCTCCTGTCTCCGGGAATTCGCGACAAAGGAAAATTTCCAAAACGGCATCTGCAGAAATCAATGTGACAGCGACGTGTGGTTCAACTTCAGACTATGTTGATATTTGGATATTGTGGTCGACTTTGACAGTTCATACAAGCGGTCCGGAACCGGCTGATGCGCACCAACTAGATACTCTTCATGGTGGCCCCACGTTGGGCCCGTATGAGAATACTACCAGGGTTGGGGCATCAATGACCCTGTCTGCTGCGATTACCCCCACAGGGGTTCATAACGTTGTTCAGGCAGGCTGGGACATATTAAGGACAGTTACTTTTCAGTCATGGAGAAATAGCGGTGGTGGTACCGTCTCCTCAAACGGCACAGACATCATTGATACCAGCTTTCCGCCCTGGAAAGTATTAACACCCACATCATGTGATGCCATTTATGATACAGATGCACCAAACAATACAGTCTCAGTCTGGTTTTGGGTAGAAACACATAATAATAACACCCAATGGGTTGAATGGGGCGGCACTAAATGTTCCCTTGACGCAACGTGGTATGTTCAGTATAAGTACTCTAAGAACTCACTTTTTACCACCACTTATACAAGGATCTATAATCAGATCGGGCCAGGGTTTATCACGATACCAACTTCGCCAACCATTCCATAAGGAGGTATGCTAAAATGCGCAGATCCGTTATTGTTTTTTTAATATCCGTAATGTTAGTAATTATACCGAAAGTGATGCCGTCTATGGCTGAAGAAGGGAACAAGTTTAGCAGTGTCGATATTGACCAAATCCTTCAGCATAGAAAAAAGACTATTGATAATTTGGAGGCTGCTTTCGCCGGCGCGGGAGACATTGAAAGTAAGGTGAAGATCATGTATACCTTGGGCGAACTACGGGCCGCGCCTGCCGTAAAGCTGCTTATAGACAACATCATGTTGGGCCGGGTTGAAGTTGAGTTGAGAATCTCTGAGTATGGCTCTGACCCAGCAGCCGCAGCACTTGCGAAAATAGGAATTCCGAGTGTTCGCCCGATCTTGACGAAGCTAAAAGAGAATATTAATGAAATTAGCCGCGCCATATTCGCAAATGTTCTTATGGATATCTACGGTGTTCCCATAGCGCAATTCGTTCTTAATCAAGAAATAAAAGCTACAAAGGGCACAATTGAAAAAGACCGGTTGAACCAAACTCTTGCCATTGTTGTATCACAGTTGAAGTTGTCAACTCCGTAGTCGGTGAAACTGGAACGGTTACGATTGTGGTGATTGGAGTGGTTTCGTTGACGAATAGCCCTGAGTAATGGACCCAAAAATTCGGACCAGCAGCTAAGTTAGACCTTTCAGGTTCTGCCGGGCACAGGGAAAGACATGGTGTCAGGTCTGGACATTGAAACTCCGCTGGAGCTACGTAGGGTCCGGCCTGAATATTCAATTTTTAAAAGGGGTATGCTTGGGTTTTGACAGACTGCGGTAGCAAGTCCGTCCGCTACGGATAAGCCCGAAACTCTAATCTCTCAATCACCTCTGGCAGTCAAGCCCTCAACCGTAGGCGAGCCATGGCTTTCAATCCGAACGAACCGCAAAACGGCGAAGAGGTTGACGAGACCGTTGACGCCGATCTTCTCCGCAACAATTTCAATGTAAGCGTCATACGAGGCACCTCTTGACAGAGCTATGACGCAGGAGCCGTAATGTCAGAGTCAATATGCTCTGACGTTTATGATGCGGATTGTAATTGCAACGTCCGTTGGTTTTTACCCCATGCTTCCGGTGTCACTTTGGGGATTTGGCGATCGGTCATTTGCTGTAGGTGCGTGAGCGCGTCGCGCAGATACCGGTAGGATTCAGTTGGCGCTGCCAGCGGTTTTCGATGATGGTGTAAATGATGGTGCTCCGTGCCCCGGCTTGGGCATCGCCGATGAAGAGCCAGTGCAGTCGTTGGGGGCAGCGGTGTAAAAATTACCAGTAACAGTCGGAAAGAAATTATTACCATATTCACAGATCCAGTTGCTATTCCCGGTCGACAAGCCTAGAAGGGGAATGCCCTGCGGCCTGTGTAGTGAAGGGCGATGAGTGATCTTCAGCCGCACCTCCGAAACGCTGACGCCGCAACCTCCTCCCACGCTCCGAGCGTGAGCCCTGAACCCGAAACGCTAAACCATCGACCCTCAACCCCGACTCCGAGTCGGGGCTCAACACTCAACTGGAGCTAACACATGCCGACCTTCCTGCCGAATGAACCGCAAAATGGCGAAACCGTTGACGCCGACGTGCTCCGCAATCAATTCAATTCCCTCAATGATAGCATCACAGCCATTCCGGCCGGACCCGCCGGGCCGCAAGGAATACCGGGAGTTCAAGGTGCCCAAGGTCAGATAGGTGCCCAAGGGGAAGGCGGACCCGCCGGGCCGGCGGGGACTCCCGGGGCACGGGGAGTGGATGGTGCTCAGGGGCCGGTAGGTGCTCAAGGCGAAGTAGGAGTCCCGCCTGTCAGTTCTTTGAATAGACCGGCAAGATGCCTGTCCCACTATCGGATCGAACGGCGCGCTTACGGGATTGGGTGCCGCTCCAAAAAGACGTTGAAGGCTTGCGGCAGAATCTGCAGGTCGCCCCAGAACGGATGATCCAATGCGTAGATGATAAAGAGGATCAGAATCAACATGGAGGTGAGCGCGGTGGTCATGATCAAGTGCGCCCGGAAGTTTTGGACGCCGAAGAAGTTCATGAACCCGACCGAGATCACGCCGCCCATGATTAGCAGGACCCACATCAGCCAGCTGATGTGGGTCCGACATTGGAGAATCCGCAACCGGCGCTGGGTGGCCAATTCATTGAGCCTGGCAATCGATTCCTCATACCAAGTTTTTTCCATGTCAGTTTTTGGCTGCACCGCATAGTACGCCTGCCAAACTTGATTGATGGCCGCGCGCGCTTCGGGATGTTCGCGGTGCAACAGCATGCTGGGCCATTCCTGCGCGGTCACAGCCTTGGCGTAGTTGATGAGCGCTTGACGAATCGGCACCTGCGCGGCGGCGGGTAACATATAGGAGTCCCGGTGCAGGTTGCGCAGCCCCGCGCCTTCCGCCTCGCAAATATCCTGAGTGTGTTGGAACTGCTGCCAGGCCACCAACAGAATGAACGCCACCAGGACGGCATAGAGCACGCTAATCGCATTGAACGTGTAGCCGGCCACGTCATGATGCACCTTGAGCAGTTCAGCTTGATACCGGCGCCGAACCAGCCACAATGCCAGCATGGGCGGTAGATTGCCGGCAATCATCAACAGCACGAGCAGTCCAGTGGTGGGGATCTGACAAAAAAGATTAGTCATGATTACGATTCCAAGTACAACACCAGCCGCTTGGGGCCGTGGGCGCCCATCACCAAAATTTTCTCAATGTCGCCCGTCCGACTGGCCCCGGTGATGACGCAGAGATTGCTCGGCCAATGCCGGTCGTACCGCTGCTGCCAGAGTGCCAGCGCGGCGGGCAGGTCGGCAACAATTTGATCGCGGCGGGCAATCACCAAATGCACCGGAGGTAAAACAGAGAGTGCCCGGCCGCCGGCGCTGCGCGTGCAGACGGCAACACTGCCGGTGCGCGCAATCAGACAATCGCACCCGGTCACGCCGAGATCGGCTTGTTGGACAGTGGCGTTGCCAGCGACTTGGGGGACAGCACTGGCGATGTTGGGGAAGGCAGAGAGAAATGCCGGCAGGTCGGTGATGATTTCGCCTTTGAGCCCGCTGAACTCTTCCCGGAAACGCGTTTCGAGATCGGTCACCGGCGGGAAGATGGGAGCGGCGGATGGCGCGGCGGGAGTTTTGGCCGGCACGCGGAGGGCAGTGCGGACGCGACCGAGAATGTGTTCACGAGCGGAGTTCATGGATGATGTTGAACAGGCGTCCCGCCTGTTGAGGGTTTGACATCAGACAGGCGGGACGCCTGTCCAACTTTCTCCCACCAGTTCCGGAAACTTTGGCGGGGGGCTGTGGGCAGATCGCGGGTGGCGGTCCAGGGTTTGGCAAACCAATTGGTGAAACCCAGTCGGAGTCCGAGCCGCGCTATTGCTCCGGCGGCGACGTAACGGGCCGGTGATTGCACGGTCCAGAGCCAGAGTTTAAACGCGATCCGTTGGATTGGATTGTCGAACTTGCTGGCAATGGCGTCCCGCCGGTTGTGCAGGAGATGATGGTGCAGGTCGATCCGGACCGGACAGACATCCGTACAGGAACCGCAGAGCGAACTGGCGAAGGAAAGGTGCGACCATTCTTCGGCGCCGCGCAGGCGCGGCGTGAGGACCGATCCAATCGGGCCCTGGTAGGTGGTGGCGTAGGTGTGGCCGCCAATGGTTTTGTAAACCGGGCAGGTGTTCAGGCACGCGCCGCACCGGATGCAATGTAACACGTCGCGCATTTCTGGGTTCGCCAGCAACTTCGTCCGGCCGTTATCGAGAAGGATGACGTGGAATTCAGACGGGCCGTCCACTTCGCCATCCCGGCGCGGGCCGCCGACGAGGGTGCTGTAGCTGGTCAGCGCCTGGCCGGTGCCACTGGCGCAGAGGACCGGCCAAAACAATCCGAGATCGCTCAGGCGTGGAATCACTTTTTCGAGGCCGGCAATGGCGACGTGGATGCGCGGCAGTGAAACTGTGAGGCGGCCATTCCCCTCGTTGGTAGTGAGCGCGATCATGCCAGAGTCGGCAATGAGGAAGTTGGCACCGGTAATCCCCATATCGGCACTCAGAAAATCTTGCCGGAGCTGCCGGCGGGCGACCATCGTGAGCTCTTCGGCCGGTGCGTCCGGGGGAGTGCCAAATCGTTCGTGAAAGAGTTTGCCAATGTCGGCCTTGCTGAGGTGCATGACCGGTGTGACGATGTGGTAGGGCGGCTCGTTCCGGAGTTGGCAGATGTATTCGCCAAGATCGGTCTCCACCGGCTGAATGCCGGCGGCGGTCAGGGCATCGTTAAGGTGGATTTCCTCGGTCGTCATGGATTTGGCTTTGACGACTTTGCGGACGCCGTGCTGCTGGGCGAGGGTCAGGACAATTTGCCGGGCTTGCTCGGCGTCTTCCGCCCAGTGGACGTGGCCGCCGTTGGCGAGGATGTTGCGCTCAAATTCCTCAAGGTACCGGTCCAGATGGTTAATGGTCTCCCACTTGATGGCGGCCGCTTTGGACCGGGCGTTTTGCCAGTCGGAAAATCGGTCGCGGCTGCGGGTGACGGCAACATCGTAGCTGGCGATATTCTTTTGGATGATTGCGCGGTGGCGGAGGTCGACGGCCTTGGCGGCGGCGGCCTGGGAGAATTGTTGGGCGGTCGGCGTCATGGCTTCCGGTTGTCACCCTGAGCAAAGCGAGCCGAGTTGGACGAGACGCCGCTGTTGTTTGCGGCAACGGTCTCCACCTCCGAACGACGGAATGATGCAATCAGCGATCCGATTTCTTGGTAGGGCGCGGTGTCCCGACCGCGCCGTAGCGAGGGTAACTTACCTGCCGGATTCCGATTCACTGAAGGGTGGCCGGGCACCAGAGCGGGGAGGCGGATCCGCTGATACCGGGCCGGCGGCGGGCTAGGGACCCTTCGACGTCGCTCAGAGCAGGCAGCCCGCCCCGAAGCAGCTGCCGCATGCAGGCTCTGAATGACAGGAAAAAAGAATCTCATGTCGACGCCAAGACCTCGGCCAGCGAAATGGTTTTGACCGCGAACTTCTTGCGGCGCAGGCAGCCGCCGATCTGCATCAGGCAACTGGAGTCGGCACTGATCACGTACTCGGCACCGGTGCGCTGGATGGAGTCAACTTTGACTTCGTCCATCGCAAACGACACCAAGGGAAGTTTGACGGAGAACGTGCCGCCGAAACCGCAGCAGGTTTCGGCTTTATCCATCTCGATGAGTTCCAGGTCGCGGACATGTCGGAGGAGTTGCCGGGGCTCGTTCTTCAAGCGGAGTTCGCGGAGGCTGTGGCAGGAATCGTGGTAGGTCACTTTGGCCGGGAAGCGGGCGCCAACATCGGTCACACCGAGTTTGCGGACGAGAAATTCGCCGAATTCGAAGGTGTTGGCAGTGACCGGCGTGGCGCCGCCAAGGAGTTCAGGATAATTGTTGCGGACCATCGCGGTGCAGGAGCCGGACGGGCAAACGATGGCGTCGTAACCAGCGAAAATTTTTACGTAACGCTGGGCGAGTTCACGGGCTTCGGGCCAGTAGCCGGTGTTGAAGGCGGGCTGACCGCAGCAGGTTTGTTCGGCTGGGAATTCGACATCGATATTGAGTCGCCGCAGCACAGTGACCATCGCCTGGCCCACTTGGGGATAGAGCTGGTCGATGAAACACGGGATGAACAAGCCGACGCGCATGGAATGAAGGTAAAGAATTTGCAGCCCGCAAACAAGCGGGAACTGATAATCAAATCGAGCGCGGGCCATCTTGATAACCGCCAGCAGTGCTGTGCTATTACGCACCATCCTGAGTCGGATTCTCAACAGCGGTTCGCAATAGCGCACCCTCCAGCTCGCCTGATCCGGCCAGTGGCGGCAACGAAAATCGCCCCGAACACCAGCCAGCGGAGGCGCTGACCGGTGCCGGGGCGATTGATTCGTTACACACCCAAGAAGGCGATGAGCCTACTTGAGCGGTACCGTGGCGATGGTCTGGAGGATCCGACTCGCGATCTTGTAGGGGTCGCCCTGGGAGTTCGGGCGCCGGTCTTCCAGGTAGCCGCGATAGCCATTGTTGACGAAGCTATGGGGCACGCGAACGGATGCGCCGCGGTTTGCGATGCCATAGTTGAACTTGTCAATCGACTGGGTCTCGTGCAGGCCGGTAAGCCGGAGGTGGTTGTCCGGGCCATAGACTGCGATGTGCTCGTTTTTGTATTTGTCGAAGGCCGCCATGAGTTTCTCGAAGTAGTCCTTGCCGCCGACTTCCCGCAAATGCTTGGTCGAGAAGTTGGAATGCATCCCAGAGCCGTTCCAGTCCACGTCCTTGCCGAGCGGTTTACAATGGAAGATCACGTCCACACCATATTTTTCGCCAAGGCGCATCAAGATATAGCGCGCCATCCAAACCTGATCCGCTGCGGTCTTGGAGCCTTTGCCGAAGATTTGGAATTCCCATTGGCCCTTCGCGACTTCGGCATTAATGCCTTCGTGGTTGATGCCGGCGTCCAGGCAGAGGTCGAGGTGCGTATCGACGATTTCCCGGGCAATCTCGCCGATGTTCTTGTAGCCGACCCCGGTGTAGTACTCGCCTTGGGGAGGCGGGTATCCGCCGCCTTTCGGGAAGCCCAGGGGCGCCCCATCCTTGAATAGAAAATACTCTTGTTCAAAGCCAAACCACGCCTCGGGATCATCGTGGATGTTCGCGCGACTGTTGGTCGGATGCGGGGTTTTCCCATCGGGCATCATGACCTCGCACATCACGAGAGCGCCATTCTTCTTGGTCGAATCCGGATAGACAGCGACTGGTTTCAACATACAGTCGGAATTATGACCTTCCGCCTGCCGGGTCGAGCTGCCGTCAAAGCCCCAATTCGGAAGGTCTTGGAGAGCCGGAAAACTGGCAAATTCCTTGACCAAGGTTTTGCCGCGGAGGTTGGGGACGGGTTGATACCCGTCCAGCCAGATATATTCCAATTTGTATTTTGCCATGTTGTGAATCCTCTTTTTTATTTTTTGTTTAGGGCGTAAGACATTTATCCGTACCCGCAATCTCTATTTAGCAGGTGCAATGCCATTCCGGAAACAAACCGGGTATTCCCAACCCAAAAATGCTGTCCAAATGGCTTGTGGCAAGGGGTTTTCTTGGTTGTTTTTTTGTTTTTTGTCAAGGGAAACTCGCCGGGTGGTGCTGTTGTTTTTTGCGCTGGCTGCGCAATTTTTCTACCGGCCGAAAAAACTTTCCCCCCGGGATAAAATCCGGCATATTGCATTCGCGGCAGGCCGGTCGGCGGCCGCCGGCGGCACGGTCGAATCATTCTTTATATGCTGAAAGTCAAGGATACGCTCCGCGCGACAGTCAATCTCAGTTTCGATGGCCGGGTTTTTAAGATCTATCATGGCCCGGATGCGGTTGCGCGCTTTACCAATGAGGTGCGAATCTTGCGCCACCTGGAAGCCCGGGGCTGCCCATTCGTGCCGCGGCTGCTCGAAGCGGATCCCCAGCAACTCCGCATCATCACCACGAACTGCGGGAGCCGGGTGGACCATTTGGATGCGGACCGGTTGCGGGAATTATTTGCGGAATTAGAACCGTTTGGCGTTCGCCACGATGATCCGGATATCCGGAATGTAACGTACCGCCCGTCCGACGGACGTTTTTGTCTGATCGATTTTGAGTTTGCAAAGATCCTGCCTGGTTTTGAGTAATTCGTCCCCATGGATATCGAGAATTCAACCCCAGCCCCCAAATGCCTGCAGTGGTTTGGCGAGACGGATCGTGGCAGAGTCCGCGCCAATAATGAGGATGCGTTTTTGGGGGTCCAGTTTGATTCCCAGGAAGTTCATTATCTGGGAAAGCACGGGGCGGCCTCGACCCGGGACCTGGATTTTGTCTTCGCGGTGAGTGATGGGATGGGCGGCGCGCAGGCAGGGGAATTTGCCAGTCGGATTGCGGTTGAGAAAATCACGACCCTGCTCCCGCGGGCGTTCCGGCAGGTGGTCGTGGGATTGACGGGGGGGCCGGATGATATCCTGACCGAGCTGTTCAATGAAATCCACGAGGCCTTGACCTATGTGGGTGGAAGCTACTCCGAGTGTGTGGGGATGGAGGCGACCCTGAGCATGTGCTGGTTTACTCCGCGCTGGATGTATTTCGCGCATATCGGCGATAGCCGGATTTATTATTTACCGGCGCGCAGTCGCGAGCTCAAACGACTCAGTCAGGATGACACCCACGTGGACTGGCTGTTCCGCACGGGCCAGATCAATGAGCGCGAGGCCCGCTGTCATCCGCGGCGGAATGTGCTCCAAAAGGCCCTCGGCGGCGATAACCAGTTTGTGGATCCGCAACTCGGGGCGGTGGCGTATGCCGCTGGCGACGTTTTTTTAATCTGCTCGGATGGTTTGGTGGATGGGCTTTATGACAGCCAGATCCTCGATCTATTGCGCCCGCTTGAACCCGCGGATGCAGGCGTTAACCCGGCGCGCAGTCTGGTAAAGGAAGCGCTGGGAAAAGATGGCCGTGACAACATCACCGCCCTCGTGGTCCAAGTGGGCGGAGGTTGATTCGTTTCCCGATCAATCCGCGAGTTGACGGGAACAGGTTTTAATCGTGCGCAACCGGCGGGGGTGCAGTTCGAAGTTTTGGACAGGGGGGTAACATTTGCGGAGAACCGTGTCTCGTTGCACTCGGCTTGGTTGCCCAGAGTTTCAAAGTGCCAGCCCGCGGGGCGCATCTGACAAGGCCACCGTAGGAGACAGGCGCCCTTCCGGGTGCGATGCTGAAGACTCACGAAGGCCGGTCGCGTCCGGAAGGGCGCTTACGAGACTTCGGCAACGGAATGGTGGCTGTATGAAGCTGCGCCCGATCCCACGGACGCAGCTTGATTTCTTGGATGGGATTGAGTTTACTCCGCGCACCTTATGGCCATTCGCGGAATCATTTTTGACATGGACGGCACGCTCACGGCGCCGGACCTGGAGTTTGCCAAAATTAAGCAGGCCGCCGACATCGGGGACGTGGACCTGCTCGATTATCTCCGCACCGCGACCGGCAAAGAATATGCGCGAATCCATCAACTACTAATGCGGTTTGAGGCGGGTGGCGTGGCCAGCGCGCGCTTGAATCGCGGCGCCCGGACCGTCCTCCGCTATCTCGCCCAGCACCGGTTCCCGACCGCGCTGCTGACGCGCAATTCCCGGAAATCCGTGGCCGGTGTTTGTGAGAAATTAAAGTTTAAATTCGACCTCATCATCACCCGCGAAGATGGACCGCACAAGCCGGCCCCGGAACCGATCTGGCGGATTGCCAAACACTGGCAGATGCGGCGCGCGGAATTATTAATGGTGGGCGATTATAAGTGGGATTTGTTGTGCGCGGATAATGCCGGCATCCCGTGTGCCGTGTTATTGAACGGGGCGGCGCCGCCGGAGTGGGCGGCTTCCGCCCGGTATCAATGGCAGCGGCTGACGGAATTAATTGAACTGTTGGAGGGGCAACGGAAATGAGCCGGTCGGTTGTTGGCTTTGTCACCTGCGGATCCCGGTCCGAAGCGCGCCAGTTGGCACAGGCGGTGTTGACAAAAAAACTGGCGGCCTGTGTGAACATTGTGGCCGGTGTTGAGTCGCATTTCTGGTGGCAGGGGAAACTCGACCAAGCCAACGAATGGCTGTTGGTAATCAAGACCACCGGGGCCCGAACGAAGGCGGTCACGCAACTCATCCGAGCGCAGCATAGTTATGCCGTGCCGGAAATTATTTTCACGCCGATTGTGACGGGTGAGAGGAATTATTTAAAATGGATCCGCGAATCAGTCCAATGAACTTTTCGCCAGGCAACCGAAAGCGAGTCGCGTCGTGGGTAGGGTCAGACCGCCGGGCTGACCGTCCGGTGGGTTCTACGCGGCGCGCCCGGCGGTCTCGCCCGACCCGGGCGGCTCTTCAGTTCGGGACCTGCTGGCTTGGATTACTCACCGGCCTGTTACTTTTGCCAGTCGTTTCCTGGGCGGATGAGTTTGACGACCTCGGTAGCACCAATGAAGAACTCCGCGCTGACGCGGCCGCCAAGATTGCCCAAATCGGCGGGCCGCGGGCGGAGAAGATCTTCCGGGAGCGATTGGCCGACAGCAATCCCGAGCACCGGCAGATGGCGGCCATCGGATTGCTGCAAGTCAGCGATGCCGAGGATGACCTGGTTTTGGTGCTGACGCGGTTGCAGGACGATAATTCGACAGTCCGCTGGTCGGCCGCATTGGCGTTGGGGCAGAGTGGCTGGACCAATGCCGTGCCGGCGTTGGAGCGCAGCGCGCAGACCGATCAATCCGCCGAGGTTCGGGAGGTCGCCGCCGAGGCCGCTCATAAATTACGCGCGGGGATCGCTTGGGCGCGCGAATTGCCGGAAACATCAAAGCAACCAGTATTGATCTATTTCTTTCTGCCCGGCGCGGCATTGTGTCGGCAGTTGGAAGAGGGTGTCCTGGCGGATCCGGGCGTCATTGCGGCGGCGCGCGGATTTATCTGCGTCCGCCTCAACGTGAACCAACACGCCGAGGCCGCGCGGCAACTGGAGGTGCGGGGAGTGCCCACGCTGGTACTCCGCGATACGCGGGGCAATGAATCAGGACGGGTGGCGGGTTTGATCGACAAGGACAAGTTGCGGGCGCGGTTGACCGGCGGTCAGTTGGACGTCCGGACTGCCCAGCGGCAGCCCGGTGATGTGGAGGCGAATTGGCGTGTGGCCGAGGCGTATCTCGACAGCGGCCAGGAGGAAATGGCGGAACCGTATCTGCGGAACGTCATTGCCCATGATGACGAAAACCGGTATGGTCACACGGATCGGGCGATTTTTGCGTTGGGCTTTGCCTTTGGCAAGGCCGGTAAACACGCGCGGGCTGTGTATTGCATGGAGCAGTTGTTAAAGCGGTGGCCGCAGTTTGCGGACCGCGACAAAGCCCTGTATTGCCTCGGCTTGAGCCAGTTGGCCAGCGGCCAGACGGAGCCGGGGCGATTGACGCTGACGACGCTGACCCGCGAGTTCTCGGAGAGCGCCTCCGGGAAAGCCGGACAGCAGCTGTTAAATAAACTGGGAGCGAAATGAAACAAATGATTCTGGTGTGGCTGTGCGCCCTGAGTCTCGCCGTGGCGGCGGAAGACTTGAGCGACACGGACAAGAAGTTGGTCGCCGAAGCAAACAAGCTGGTGGAGCGCGGGAACAAATTCATCCAGGACAGCTCGCCGAAGCGGGCCAAGTCCGAGTATGAAAAGGCGTTGCGGATTTTTCCCCGCCATGTGGACGCACTATACAATCTCGCGATCGCCTGTGAAAAACTTGGCCAGAACGAGGAAGCCGTGGCGCATTACCGACACTACCTTGAAATTCGCCCGAATGACGCGGATGTGTGGACGCAGCTCGGCGTCCGCTATGATGAAACCGGCAATCCGGCCGAAGCGCGGAAGGCCTACAATCAGGCGCTGACGATTGATCCGAAATTTGGTTTGGCGCATCACAATCTGGGCGTGTTGCTGAAAGAACAGGGCGACCTCGATGGGGCGCAAAAACATTTGGAGACGTTTGTCCGCTTGGAAGAGGAGGGGGGCCGGCATAACGGGGACGCCTACTACAGCCTCGGGACTTTGTATTTGGCACGTGGCAACAGCAAGGAAGCGAAACGGCTGTTTCAACAAGCTCTCGATGTGGATCCCTCGATTCCCTACTACAATAATGCGATGGCCAGCGCGTATTTGGCCGAGGGGGAATCCGAGTTGGCCATTTCCGCATTCAAGAAAGCGCTGGAAAAGGACGCAAAACATGCGCCCGCCTACTGCGGGCTGGGGGATGCCTACCTGCAAAAAGGCGACCGGGTCCAAGCCGAAAAATCCTATCGACAGGCTCTGGAACTGCGCAACGATTTTGCGCTCGCCCACTACCGGCTCGGCTTGTTGCTGGAGACCACCCACCCGGCCGAAGCAATAAAAGAGTTTTCAAACTACCTGAACTCTGCTAAGCATCCGCAGTTCCAAACGGAAGCGAAAGCCAAAATCGAGCAGCTCAGCCAAGCGAATACAAAGTAGGTTTTACCATGTCACAACATCAAAGTCTCAAGGGTGGTTCGTCGAAAATTCAAGCGAAGCGCAACGTCATGAAGCGTTTCGAGCGCGTGGAAGTCCTCAAGAAGCAAGGCCGCTTCAAGGACGGTCAGCGTGTGTTTGGGTTGCCCAAGACCAAGCCCGAATAAGTGCTCGTCCGTCTCCAGAAACTGCTCGCGGAAGCCGGCCTTGGGTCGCGCCGGCATTGCGAGACGCTCATTACCGCCGGCCAGGTTCACGTCAACGGCCAGCCGGTGACCACTCTGGGATCCAAGGTTGAGCCCGGTACGGACCGCGTCACCGTCGCCGGCGTATCGGTACGCGTCGAACGTAAAATTTACATCGCCCTCAACAAGCCCGCCGGCTATATCTGCACCAGCCACGATCCCCAGGGCCGCCGCCGCGCCATCGACCTTATACCCGTGGATTTGCCGCGTGTCTACACGGTTGGCCGGTTGGATGGCGATACGGAAGGGTTGCTCCTCCTGACGAATGACGGCACTTTTAGCTTGCGACTCACGCACCCTCGTTACAAGATGCCCAAGACGTATCGTGCGGAAGTCGCCGGTGTACTGGCAGACGATCAAATCGACCAGTTGCTGCGGGGGGTCTGGAGTGACGGGGAATTGTTGCGCGCTGCACAGGTGTTTGGCGTGCGGTCGATCGGAGCGGATACAGAGTTGCAGTTGGTGCTTCGCGAAGGTAAAAAACGGCAGGTCCGCCGGATGTTGGCAGTGGTCGGTTGTCCGGTGCGGCGGCTTGTGCGATTGTCGGTTGGAAAGATTTCGTTGGGTAATTTAAAACCAGGTCAATGGAGATATCTGACAAATGAAGAAATTCGCAGTCTTATCACTGATTAGCGTCGGCTTGATCGCCGGCAATGGGCGGGCTGATTCCATGAAGGTCGCCGAGGTCCCGGCCCCGCACGTTTCCGTGCTGAACAGCGGGACCGGCAAAGTCCTCAAAGACAATGTCAATGTGCGGACCCGCCCGGACAAGAATGCCGAGATTTTTGGGCAGCTGAAAAAAGGCGAAACGGTCGAAGTGAAAGAGCGCAAAGGGGAGTGGCTCTGCATCGTTGCCCCCGCCCATGCCAAATGTTTCGTTTCCGCCAAATTGCTCAAAGCAGGCGAGGCGACCAGTGATGCCATCAATGTCCGGGGCGGCCCCGGCGTGAACTTTAAAGACGTTGGCAAGCTCAGCAAAGGTGAGAAAGTGGAAGTCGTTGAGACCAAGGGCGAGTGGACGCAAATCAAACCCACGAGTCACTGCCATGGCTGGGTCGCCGCCGACCTGATCGAAATTCTGACGCCGACCCCGGCGCCGGCTCCCATTCAAACCATCGACACGACCCCGGTGCCGGCCCCGGCTCCAACACCGGTCGTCGTTCCCGTGGTAGCGCCCGCTCCGGCGCCGCTTAAAGTGGCGGATCCCGGGGACGAAGTGCATGTCCAATTTGGCATTACTGACGGCTATCTCGCCGTTACGAAAGATCTGAACGCCCCGGGCGCGTATGCCTTGATGACGGAAAATATCATGGGTCGCGAATACATCATCGCCTATCTGGATGCGCCCCAGACCAGTCTGGCGCGGTTCGAAGGCAAGCATGTCCGGGTCCTCGGCAACCAGCATTGGAAGCGGAGTGACCGGTACCCCGTAATTACCGTCGAACGCTGCGAAATTGTTTGGTAATCCAACATGGCCGCGCGCCTGATCGACGGGAAAGCGATTGCGGAGCAGATCAACGCCGAGACGGCCGCGACCATTGTTCGCCTGAAAACGGATCGGAAGATTACTCCCGGCCTGGCCGTGGTGCTGGTCGGTGATAACCCGGCCAGCTTGGCGTATGTCAGCTCCAAAGATAAAATGTGCGCCCGGCTCGGCATCCATTCGCTCCGGATCATTCTGCCGGCGGCGACCACCCAGGCACAATTGCTGTCGACAATTAGCGATCTGAATTTTGATCGCACCATTCACGGCATTCTGGTGCAGTCGCCGTTACCGTCGCAGATTTCCGAAGAGGTCATTTTTGCAGCCATCGATCCCAGTAAAGACGTCGACGGGTTTCATCCGTTGAATGTTGGCAAATTGGCGCTCGGCGACGAAACCGGTTTTGTCCCATGCACGCCAGCCGGCGTCCACCAACTCCTGATTCGGAGCGGTGTCAAAATTGAAGGCGCGCATGTGGTCGTCCTCGGTCGCAGCCGAATCGTCGGTCGGCCGGTCTCGCTCCTGCTCTCGCACAAAGCCCCCAACGCCAATGCGACCGTGACCGTGGCGCACTCGCGGAGTCGCGATCTGGCCGGGATCTGCCGCAGCGCGGATATCCTGATCGCCGCCATCGGTGTTCCGCAGTTTGTCAAAGCCGACATGGTTCGGACAGGGGCTGTCGTCATTGATGTCGGCATTAATCGTGTCGAGGATAAAACGACTGGAAAAGGGTACCGGTTGGTGGGGGATGTGGATTTTGATTCAGTGAAAGAGCCGGCCGCCCTCCTCACGCCCGTGCCGGGCGGCGTCGGCCCGATGACCATTGCGCTCTTGATGCACAACACCCTCCGCGCGGCGATGGATCGGTGACGGAACGGCTCGGCTGAATTGTCCGCCCGCGCCACCATGAACCCAATCAAACTCACTCAACTCCTCACGGATGTTCGCCACGGCCGGGAATCCGTTACGGCGGCCCTCCAGAAGCTCAAGTCGCTGGGCGTTCACGATCTCGATTTTGCAAAGGTGGACGGGCACCGGTCGTTGCGAAAGGGGTTTCCCGAGGTCATTTACTGCGAAGGCAAGACGCCGGTCCAGGTTGCCAAGATTGCCGGTGCGATCCTCCAACACAACGACAATCTCCTGGCCACACGCGCCAGCCAGGAAACCTACCGGGCAGTCAAACGTGTTTTTCCGAAAGCGAAATATCACGCGACCGCGCGGGCCATTACAGTGACCCGCAAACCGCAGCCGAAACGGGCGGGATTTATTGCCGTCCTCTGTGCCGGTACCACCGATATTCCGGTCGCTGAAGAAGCCGTTGTCACCGCGGATATCATGGGCAACCGCGTGAAGAAATACTACGATGTTGGGGTGGCGGGGATTCACCGGCTGCTGACGTTGCATGAAGAGTTGCTGACCGCCAACGTCCTCATCGTGATTGCGGGCATGGAGGGCGCGCTGCCCAGCGTGGTCGGCGGCCTCGTGGACAAGCCGGTGATTGCCGTGCCGACGAGCGTTGGCTATGGCGCGAGTTTTGGCGGGATCGCCGCGTTATTGGCGATGCTCAACTCCTGCGCCAGCGGTGTGACGGTCGTCAATATCAACAACGGCTTCGGCGCCGGCTACGCCGCCAGCCTGATCAATCAGCTTGCCGTCAAGAGTGGCGTTGACCATTCACTCTGATAGAACGGCATTTTCGCGTTCGCGAAAGTAGCGGATGCTGGTGAGGACGAGCTGATCCAATTTCGCCCGATTGGGTTTCCCATACATGGCCGGGTACGGATCACCGCCGGGGCCGAGCGGCTCAAAGGTGACGAACTTGCCGGGCGCGTTGTAGCCAATGAGATAGAGCGCACGGATGATCGTATCCACATCCATTGCGCCGTCGCCGAGTGCGCACCGATTACTGTCCGCGCAATGTAAGTTGGTCAGCGCCGAACCCGCCGCCAGCAAGGCTGTGCCAATGTGCGCTTCGCCGACCTGCATATGATAGAGATCGCCATTAATGTGGCGCACCCCGGCCCGATTCACCGCCCGGATGTAGCGCTGGGCATCGGCAATTGAATGGCAGAAACTCACTTCTGCCGCCCGAATCGGCTCAATGGCAGCCCGGACTTTGTGGCGGACGAACCAATCGGCCACCAGTTGCAGCGTTTCCACCGACCGGTCAAACTCCAACGCGTCGTATGCCTGGGGCCGGCCCACGGCGCCCGGCACGACCAGCAAATAACTCGCTCCAACCAATGCCGCAAACGGAATTTCACGTTTGAGGTAATCCACGGCTGCTTGCCGGCTGAACGCTTGATTGCTCGAGAGATCGTTGTGTGTCGAAAACATCCCGCAGATACCGGCAACCTTCAAACCATGATCCCCGAGAATCGTGAGGGTTTCTGCGGGACGATAGCCCAGATCGGAGCCGTAATGGTTGCCATGCAGTTCAATGAACGGCACCTGTGCCTTTTCCAGCCGTTTCGCGGAATCTTGCAGTCGCTCCATGCCGAAACCCCAGTTGCTCCAGGCAAGATTGAGCCGGTGCGGTTTTTTCAGCTTTAGCGCCTTGAACTGCGCTTTGATCTGTTCATTTTTTTCTTCAAATCGTTGTCGTTTCACGGCTGTCTCCTTTGTTAATTAACAAATTTCGCAAAAACGATAATCTTGGGTCCACTGACAAAGAATCCATAACCGGATAGTCGCCACAGGTCAACTGCATCCGGCCGCTCTCACTTTCTTCAGTCAAAATTACCACTGCCCTCTTGCTCGTCAACGGGTTGATCCAGAAGCGCTTGGCTGAGTGGACCTGACGGCTGTTGCGGTCCTTTACAGCTGCTTTGCCAAGCGTTAATTCAATAACGGTTGACTCGTCTACAGTTCGACATCATAACGGAGCCCAGTGATTATTTCATTTTCACTGCGATTGCTGACCGTGCCTTTGCTGATCGTCGTTGCCGTTGCCCAGATTGCCGCGGCACCCATTGTTACGCCCAAGATTGTTCCCTACAAAACTGTGGCTGGACAGACTTTGGCATTGCATGTGTTTCAACCCGGCACCAACACAACATCAAGGTCGGCGGTGATCTTTTTCCATGGCGGTGGTTGGACGCAGGGGAAACCGGACCTGTTCTTCGCGCATTGTGAATGGCTGGCCGCGCAAGGTGTTGTGGGTATTGCGGCTGACTACCGGCTCTTGAACCGCGGCGCGGCGACCCTGTCCGATTGCGAAGCGGATGCGCGCGACGCGCTTCAGTCTGTGCGGGGGCACGCCAGCGAGTTCGGTATTGATCCCCAGCGGATCGTTTTGGCTGGCGAATCTGCGGGCGGCCAACTCGCGGCTGCGGTGATGCTCGCGACCAATGCATTGCCGGTGCAAGGCTTGGCACTGGTTAATCCCGTCCTCGATCTGACGACGTTGCCGTGGGCCGCCAAACTTCCCGGTGCGGCGGCCGCCTCGCCGCTCCAACACATTCGCAGTGATCTGCCGCCCACGCTGATTGTGCACGGTATGGCCGATGAAGTTGTGCCGATTGAACAAGCCTGCCAGTTTGCGCGATCGATGGTCGCCGCCGGTAACCGATGCGAGCTCGTGGCATTGCCGGGGTGTAAACATGCTTTTTTTATTCCCGGCTTCGGCCGTGACGCAACCGTCCGTGAGGGGCGCGCGGAACTGGCCCGGTTTTTAATTTCGTTGGGCGATTTACCCGTTCCCATGGAAATCAGTTTTCCGCCCCGGCCGCGCCTGACCGACCTGGCAACGGTGGACACCAACGCCATCCGTCGCGCGACAACATTGCTGGGCGCGCCATTAATTGTGCCCCAGCAGGAAGCGCAATGGTTCTTTTATTATGCCTGTCCAAAAGATAGTGCCCGGCTGCGTCCGGAATCGCCGACCCGGCATGTCTGTCCGAACTGTGGTGCGGTCTATACCGACGAGCGGACGATCGCGGCGTACCGGGTTATTCTCCACGATCAACTCAACGATCAGTGTTTCGATCTCGCGGCCGCGTACGGCCTGACCGGTGATGAAAAGTTTGCGGTACCGGTGCGGGCGGCACTGCTCGAACTGGCCCGGCTCTATCCGACCTGGCCCCGGCACGACCGCTGGGGCCGGACCGGCGCCGAAGCCACAGTGGGTGGCCGGCGGTATGCGCAACAACTCGACGAGGCCTACAATATCATCAAACTGGCCCGCGCCTACGATCTCGTCGCGAACGCTCCCTGTTTTTCCGCAGTCGACCGGTCCGCGATCGAAGAGAAATTTCTCGGCGCAACAGTGCGTGAGATTTTCCAGTACCAATCGTTCACCAACAACCGGCATAATCATCAGACTTGGTACAACGCCGCCTACACCACCGTGGGCGTGGCGATTGGCGACGCGGCGCTCGTGCGCGAGGGCGTCCGGGGGACGCACGGGTTGCTCTGGCAGCTCGATCACAGTGTGACTGCGGAAGGTCTCTGGTACGAGGGGACCCTAGCCTATCATTTCTACGCGCTCATGGCGATTCAGCAGACATTGGAAGCGGCGCGCCGGGTGGGCTGGGATTTATCCGGTAACGCCCGGTTGCGGAGTTTGTGGGAAGGGCCGGCGCAACTCGCCTATCCCAACGGCCAAATGCCGGCCATCCACGATAGCGACCAGGCGCAGTTGGCCGGGTATACGCCATATTTCCAATGGGCCCACCGCTATTTTGGCGGTCGATTTCAACCGGTCCCGCCAACCCGCAGCGCGGCGCTCACGGATGCCGGATTGGTTGCCCTGCGCAGCGGATCGAGCAATACCGCGGTTTGCGCCATCATTGATTACGGGCCACATGGTGATGAACATGGACATTTCGACAAACTCAACCTCATGCTCTATGCGACCGGGCGGGAATGGCTGCTCGATCCCGGCCGCTTGAGTTACTCGGTCCCGGAATATAAGACTTGGGTGAAAACGACCGCCGCTCATAACACCGTGACGTTGGGCGGTCGCGATCAGGCGGCAACAACCGGCCGGTTGTTGTGGTTCAAGGAAGGCGCCGGATGGACGGCGTGCGGAGCGGAATCAGATCAGGCATATAGTGGCGCTGTCTTGCGCCGGTACCTTTTACTGACAGAGAAATTTCTCGTGGACGTCTTTGAAGTCACAGCAGAGAAATCGACGCAGATTGATTGGCTCGCGCATGCGGTGAGTCAGCGGATCGAGCCCGCCGGCCGCGGTGCCGTCATCCGCTTGGGCGATGTGGATGGTTATCCGCATCTGACCGGCGCGCAGAAATTACCGGCGAATGGGCCCTGGGAATTTGTGGCTGATGCGCAGCGGTTGCGCATTTGGACGGTGGCCGATGCTGGCGAAGAGGTGTTCGCAGCGACCGGGATTGGATACACGCTCACCCAGGCCGTGCCCTGTCTGGTGCGGCGCCGTCAGGCAGCGGCGGCCCGGTTTGTCACCGCCTACGATTGGAGCGGCAGCGGTCAGGCATTGCGGGCAACGACGGATGGCGTCGAATTTGCGACTGCGGCGGGTTCGTGGCAGGTGGCGTTTACTCCCGATGGGGTCCGTGTTCGACAGGAAATGGTTAAATGAATACAGAATTTGTCGCGCTGCCAAACCAAATCAAGGAGAGTGGACGATGAGTGAGTTCAATGGATTAATGTGTGACATGGGGACGCTGGCGCGGTTGTCATCGGCCCAATCGCGGTCGATCAGCGCGGAAAACTTTACCGGCGAAAAAGGGAAGGGCGGCATGGCGACCGAGGGGACCGGCGCCGGTTGCGCGCGCGACCTCGGCCAAGGCTGGAAGATTTCGCCCTCGGTGAGCATTCCGCCGGGGACGACGTTCACGCTCGCGGACATTGCCGGTGCAGGCGCGATTCAACACATCTGGATGGCGGGCGGTTGGCACCCGCGGTTTAACATCCTCCGGTTTTACTGGGACGACCAGACCGAGCCCAGTGTGGTCTGTCCGCTCGGCGATTTCTTCTGCAACGCCATGGGCCGATATGTGGCGTTAAATTCCCTGGCCGTTTGCATCAACCCTGGCAACAATAGCTCGCTGAACTGCTATTGGCCGATGCCGTTCCGGAAGCGCTGCAAGGTTACGGTGGAAAATATCGGGCCGGATCCGATGACGCTGTATTATCAAATCGATTACGCCCGCGGCTCAGTCCCGGACGATGCCGCATATTTCCACGCCCAGTTCCGTCGCGTCAATCCGCTCCCTTACAAAGAGGTCTACACGATTCTCGATGGCATCCAAGGCCGCGGCCATTATGCCGGCACGTATATGTTCTGGGGTGTAAACAACAACGGGTGGTGGGGCGAAGGTGAAATCAAGTTTTTCCTTGATGGCGACCGGGAGTTTCCGACCATCTGCGGCACCGGCACGGAGGATTATTTTGGTGGCGCATACAACTGGGATGTCGGCGGCAAGTACGTCGAGTTTTCGACGCCCTATGCCGGCATGTTCCAGGTGTTGCGTCCCGACGGCACCTATCAATCGCAGCACCGGCATGGCATGTATCGCTGGCACATCCCGGATCCGGTCCGGTTCGAAAAAGATTTGCGCGTGACCATTCAAGCCCTGGGCTGGCGCAGTGGCGGCCGGTATCTGCCGATGCAGGACGATATTTCCAGCGTGGCCTACTGGTATCAGACGTTGCCGACCCCCACCTTCGCAAAACTACCGGAACGTGATTATCTTGAAATCATCTAATGCCTGGCCGGTCCTGAACCGGTACGATCAGAAACACCTTGAACGCATTGCCCTGCCGCTGGGCGGCATCGGGACCGGCACGATCTCCCTCGGCGGTCGCGGCGATCTGCGTGATTGGGAAATCATGAACCGGCCCGCCAAGGGTTTCATTCCACCGGGGGTCGCCGGCAGCGGCCCGTTCTTTGCCCTGTATGCCAAGCCCAAGGGTGGCTCCGCCATCGGCCGCGCGCTGGAAGGTCCGTTGCCCGAAGAGAAGTTTGCAGGCCACATGGGTTCGGCACTGCCGAATC
>Ga0209083_1001134_pt1 | contig 32265 bp, 43 predicted proteins | sample AM7aDNAmetaG_FD_184132 | JGI IMG/M metagenome (GOLD analysis project Ga0209083, IMG submission 184132) | Freshwater microbial communities from Finland to study Microbial Dark Matter (Phase II) - AM7a DNA metaG (SPAdes) (version 3) | ecosystem: Environmental > Aquatic > Freshwater > Lake ... | reverse complement strand
CGGCAAACCGCGCAACAAAAGGAGAATCGCCGCAGGTACTCATCGCCAAGGGCGCATTTCGCGCCGCGCGGCTTGCGCGGATAATGCGCCTGGTGCAAAGTCCCCTGGCAATCATGGCAGCCTTGGGCCTTCGCCACGGCGGCAAGGTCGATGTCGATGAGAAGGAGTAATGCAAAAAACTCGGCGGACTGAAGGATGATCTGGCACACTGTGGGGGTCTCCGTTATTGGTTTAGTGGAGACTCCTCCAAAGGGAGCTTGCAGTCAAGCTCCTTGAGGGGGATCAACCTCAAACCCTCAATCTATTTGATCAAATAGGCCGGATAACCCATCAAAAAAAGTGCGCAGGCTCAGCTCAACATGCTGACCTCCGGTTCGCTGGGTTCTATGCTGTCGCCGGACGAGGATGATGTCGGGGACATGCGCCACATCTTCGAATCCAACCAGATCATCAGCGGGAAATTTGTGTTTTACATGGGGCTGGACGCGCTGTCGGATGCGATGGTGGCCGGGGCGATGGGTTCCATCGTCCTGTCGGACTTCGCATCCGTGGCCGGCAGGATTTACAACCGGGGCATTGATGCCGGGCGCATTTCCATGTTCGTCGACGAAGCCGCCGAAGTGGTCAACGTGCCGTTCATCCAGATATTGAACAAAGCCAGGGGGGCCGGTTTCCAAGTCGTGATGGCGACGCAGACCGTGCCGGATATCACCGCCCGGACCGGCGACGAGTCGCGGGCCAGGCAAATCCTGGGCAACTGCAATAATTTGATCTGTTTGCGCATCAAGGACGGCGAAACGCAAAAGTTCGTCGTCGAGACCTTCGGCAAGACCTACATTCAAACGGTCAGCCAAAACATGGGCAATTCCGCCAACTCCGCCGACAACATCACCCATTACCAGGGCAGCCAGGGACAGTCCTTGATGGTGAGCGAGACCGACCTGTTCCCCCAGCACTTGCTGGGGCAACTGCCGAATTTCCATTACGTCGCGTCCATTTCCGGCGGGCGCATCATCAAAGGCCGTTTGCCTGTATTTTCCGATTGACCGATTGACAAGACATGGCCACCCTCAGCGTAATTGCCAACATCGACGATGCCGCATTAAACCCCGGCAAGCTATTGAAACAGAGCCTGGGCGCTAACCATATGACGGCCTATGCCGCGGAATTGTTTACCCGATGGCCTAATTTGCGCGAGGCATCGCATAAACTGGCCGCGCTGATGACACGGATGTGGCCGGATTCCCATCTCAACGGGACACCTTTGTTTGACGCGATCATCAGGGAGGCATTGGTTTCGGCGATGCGTCACAAAGACCACATCAACGACCAAAGCGAGCGCAATGCCTTCATCCACTCGGTCGTCGAGAATTTGCCGCGCTTTTTTGAATTTCAACTGTGCTGCAAAACCCGCGACGGCTGGCGCCGTTTCGAGCCGCTGGACGAGTCGCTGACCGACTGGATCGCACAGCACAAGCCTAAATCGCTCAATTGGACCGACGAACCCCATCCCGCAGGCAAGCATGAAATGACCAAATACGTGTGCGCGGCCAGGGTGTTCAGGCTGCGTGACCTGGAATCAGCCGGTTCGCTGGACAGTGCAAACCTAGGTGAAGTGACATGCTCAGACATTGTTTGATTTGGCTGCTGATTGTGGTTTTGCCGATCATGGCCCCCGTCATGTTCACGCCAAACAACATCCAAACCTTCATACGGACGGATTACGCACAAGCGGTGTCGATGATAGGCAACGCCAAGGAAATTGACGGCATCATCGTCAATTTTTACAGGAACGCCTTGTCATCCATCGACTCCATGGTGACCAACTTCAGCAATGGCGCACACGATGCCGAAGAGCACCGCCGCAGCGGCGACCCTTTGCGCGTTGCCATCTCCGGCATCCCGGCGAGATGGTCCGATACCGTCAAGTTGCAAGCCTACAGCCTCGCCTTGCGATTGGCCGCCCTCTGCCTGTGGCTGCCTTGGCTGATCCTGCCCGGTGTCTTTTGCGTAGTGGCCGGCATACTCGAAAGGAAGTTGAAGCTGCTGACCTTCAATCCGCCCAGGCCACCGGTTTACAACACCGCCGCACACGCGATCATGGCACTGCTTTTTTTCACCGTGCTATGGGTTTTGTCGCCCATCCCCTTGCCTGTCCTGGCAATCCCGATACTGACCACGCTGCTGACTTACTTTGTGTTTTTGGCGGTGGCGAATTATCCGATCTAGGTTTAAAATCGGTTTGGCAAGTCTGGAAAGGCGTGGCAGTTGAACATCCCTAAGCCGTCATTCAAGTTATCTTGTTTTGGCTTTTCCCCAACCGCCTGACTGCTTGAGATGTTGGGGATATAATCAGTAATGGAACCTCTTGATGGACTGGAGTGTCTCCTGCAAAACCTCCAATGTTAACCGGAAACAATAGGTACGGAATTTTTCTTGTAGATGTTACCCGCCCTTTTTGACGATTGAGCCTATCGCCCTTTTCCAAAGTGGCTGGTGAACCTTAAAGGGAGCGAAATTGGCATTAACGGCTTGGGCAGCATTCGTCGTGGTGACGGTGCATGAATTCCCGTAACCTCTGCAAGCCCCACCCCATCCGGTGAACTGATATCCGCTGACCGGAATGGCAGTCAGTGTGACTTGCGTCCCACTAGCGAAATTTCCACTGCATGTCGCACCGCAAGCAATCCCACCCACATTGCTGGATACGGTTCCGAACGGTATATTCGCATTGCTGATGTTCAAGGCAAACAAGGGAACGGTCACGTTGAAACTTTCCGTCGCCTGTAAAGCTGCGTTGTAGTTGGCATCGCCACTCTGGTTGGCGGCAATCGTGCAAGTACCTACCGCTATGCCAGTGACCGTGCTGCCGCTGACCGTGCAAATACCCGTCGATGTCGAAGTGAACACCACAGGATTGACCGATGCGCCACCAGTGGCAGACACCTTGCCAATTCCGCCTAAACTCACTGTCGGAGCCGAACTAAAGCTGATTGTCTGATTGCCTTTGCCTATGCTAAACGTCTGCGTAATCTGTGGCGCGGCGTTATAGTTGGCGTTGCCTGCCTGGTTGGCGGCGATGGTGCAAGTGCCTGCCGATACGCCAGTGACCGTGCTGCCGTTGACCGTGCAAACGTTTTGGGTCGTCGAACTGAACACCAAGGGGTCTCCCGATGCGCCGCCAGAAGCAGACAGCGAGCCAGTTCCTCCGACGACCACAACCGGAGTTGTGCCAAAGCTGATGGTCTGGGGCTGGTTAACCGGGGCCGTTACGGTAAGGGTGGTTCGGTTGCCATTGGCATCGTAGGCATATTGCACAGCCGCGCCGCTGGCATAAGTTGCGCCGGTGATGCGACCTAGGCTGTCGTAAGTATAGGTTACGCCGTCGGCAAGAGCGAAGCTGGAGACGACTAGCACCACCAAAGCTACCAATGTCTTGAAGTCGATAACAAAAAATCTCATTACATTATTTCCCCATTTTCCTCGCAATGTGTGTGGGAGTTACTTTACCGATTGCTTTAATTTGGATTATTCATACCGGCTACGGTATTCTGCCGGGGTGATGATCTCAAACGGGGTTTGATCCTGTAACACAAGCAAGTCTGCATCGCCAGTCACCAAAATATCGGCCTTGCCCGCAATTGCCAGTTGAATGAATTACTGATCATTATCGTTTTGCTTTGCCAATGCGCAACCAACCATGCCATGCGACCGCGAAACAGCAGCGCGGAAATAACTGTATTGGTATCGAACACCACCCGCATTAGGGTTGTGTCCGCGCCCAAGCTATAGCATCCTCGACATCGGATTCAGTGATTCCACGCTTATCAATAATGTTTCGCAAACTTTCCAACTCGGTATCCTCTTCATAAGCCGTAATCAACACTTCCACCCGTTGCCCCTTAGCAAGAGGCAATTCTTGGGATAGGACCAAGGTTTTCGGGTCATTTATCGTCAGTGTTTCTTTGTGTACATACATCGTTGACTCCTAAGATTTATTACATAATTCAAGCCCCGAATACGGTCATAAAATGTTGGGCAACGGCTCCATCGTTGCCCGACATTACAATGCCGAACCATCAACACCATAACATTTACCCAATGCCATTGGTACATCCAACCGTCGAAATGTCGGGCGCAACGCAAAGAGACGCGTCCGACCTAAAGGGCTAGCGGAATTGCACCTTATTAAATTACATGGCTGTCATCTTATGATAGGAACAATGTTAAAACTGCCATTTTCAAAAATCAGTTTTTGAGAAGGCATCGGTGCTGATGTTAGAACTGATCCATCTGATAACCCTAAAGGATCAATAGAAGTACAGAGACTTCTGCTGCTATTATGTTTCGCATTCTCTTCGCTCTTATAATAGATGTATTTTTGTAGCCAATCAGGAAAAGTACTAAAATCAACGGCAATTAGCCCATTTTCTGATGCTGATTTTTTCGCCTCATTTACGTCTATCATCGTTTCTAACATTTCATTTATTGTCAGTGCTTTATCAGTATCCTCCCAGATTTTTTCAAGTCTTTCTTCTTCCAAGTCTCGATACTCTGCTTGTGTACCGACAATATCATGTATCATTATTGGATTATTTCCAACATAGGTATAAGTATTCATGCCACCACCCAACCCAATCGGGTCGCTCTGGGTATACCGCCCTATCGCCGGGTTGTAATACCGTGCCATGTTGTAATGCAGCCCGGTTTCTGCGTCGTAATACTGACCGGGAAAGCGGAGGTTGTATTGGTACGGGTTGCCGGAGTCGTCGTTGCTGGTGATCGACGCACCATTGCCAAACGGGTCGCTGACCCAACTCCATAAAACACGGTTGCTTTGGGTCGTCACCGTGCGCGGAGTGTTGAGATGGTCGGCATAGACATACAACAGCCCGGTGCTAGCGCTGATGGTTCCGACCGGGATGTCGCCCAGCCAGAGGGTTTCTTGAATGGCTAGTCCTTGTGCGTTGTACTCGCCGAGCAAATGCCCTGCCCGGTCATAGGTGAAATAGCGGTTCCCCGTCGAAAGGTTCACCTTGGCGACACGCTTGCCTAGACCATCCATTTGAAAGCTGTCGCTCCCGAAATGCATCAAGCGACCGCCTAGGTCGTATTGGTAGCTGTTGAAGCTATCGCTAAGCAAATTGCCAACGACATCGTAGCCCATGTTGAACACAGTTCCATTGGCAATGGTTTCTGACAGCAAGGCGTTGCCGGTAGGTTTGCTGGCGTAGTGTGTCGTCCCGGCATTCTTTGCCGTGATAAAACTGGGACTCACACTCTGCACAGTGCCGTCGCTGGTCTCGCCGGTAATGCGGCTGGCCGCGTCATAAGTATAACTGCGGTTGTCCGTGCCTAAGGGCAGCTTGGTCAGCCGACCGTCAAGGTCGTAACTGCGGTTATAGGCCGTGCCATTACCCCACACCCAAGAACTGATAGCACCAAACGGCTGGTATTGCGCGGCATTTAACAACACCGTGCCGTCCACCGTCACGCCGTTCACTTGTCCATCCGCATTGTACTGGTAGGCAATCGTATTATTCGCCGGGGTGGTCAACTGGCTTAAGCGGCCCGCCGCATCGTATTGGTAGTGGGTGGTTAGCGTCACCAAGCCGATGGTTTGCTGTTGCTGCACCAAGCGCCCATGAATTTCATACAGCCAACTGGTGGCACCAGACGTGGACGTGTCGGTCATGCCGGTCAGGTGTCCAATGCCATAGGTGCCTTGGTCGTACTGGTAGGTCGCACTGGAAATGTCGCCATAGCTGCTGTTGGGCGTGAAGCTTTTCTTGACCAAGCGGTTTAGCGCGTCATAGCTGTACAGCGTTTGGACGCCACGGGCATCGGTGTGGCTGATGATATTGCCCGCCGCATCGTAGGTATAAGTGGTGGTTCCGGTATCCGGGCTGGTTTGTTGGGTTTTGTTGCCCAGCCCGTCGTAAGCGTAAACGGTGTTGGCGGAACGCGGGTCGGTGACTTGGGCTAGGTTATCGTTGGCATCGAATTGGTATTGGGTCTTGTCGGACAATGGGTCGAAGCTTGCAATCAGCCGGTTCAGCGCATCGAAGCTGCGGGTGGTGGCCTTGGACAGCGGGTCGGTGACGGAAGTCAAATTGCCGTTGCTGTCATACCCAAAGGTAGTCGTTTGCCCTTGCGCACCGACGGACGTTTGCAGCCGGTTAACCGCATCGAAAGTTTGGCTGAGGCTGCGCGTCAAGGTGCCGGACAGGTCGTAGACTTGTTTCTTGGTTTGATTGTCGTTGGCATCCAGCGTGTAGACGATATTATTGCCTAGGTTATCGCTGACTTGGGTCAGGCGGTGGGCTGGGTCATAGCTGAAAGCGGCAAAGCTGGCATCGGGTTTAATGATTTTCAAAACCTGTCCGGCGGCATCGTAACTATAAGTAGTCGCTTCCCCGCCTGTGTTGCGCGACAGCAGCCGCCCGCGTGGATCATAGGCCAGTTGGGTTATCAGGCCGTTGGGGTCTTGCAGGGTCAAGGGCCGCCCATCGGCATCGTAAGCGGAAATAGTCGTCACATGGCCCAAGGCATCGGTGACACTGGCAAGGTCACCCTTGGCATCGTAGCTGTATTGGGTAATATCAGCGACATCGGTGCGCGGGCCATCAGATTTGGTGACTTGTCCGTTGGCATTGTAGGTGTAGCTCCATGTCCGGGTGTTTTTGCCGTTGTTGGCATCGGCAATGGTTTTCTGGGTCAAATTGCCGTGGCTGTCGTAGGACAACGTCGTGACCCGGTTCGGCTCGGTGATCTGCGTAGGCAAGTGAAAAGTCGGGTGCCATGTGGTCGTGATGGTTCGCGCTTGCGCCGTGCCGGTTGCCTCGGTGCGCGAGGTCTGGTTGCCCCGCGCATCATGTGTATAAGTCGTGACGTTGCCGTCATAGTCCGTTTTGCTGGCAAGAAAGCCGTTGGCATCATAGATGAACGCGTTGCCGCCTAACGACGGGATGGGGGCACCGGTCAAAGAAACCGGTTTGGTCATATTGAACAGTGTTGTGAAACTGTAGGTGTGCGCATTGCCGTTGGCATCGGTGACCAACGAAGTATTGCTGTTATAGGCGACAGTTGTTAGCTCCGCGCCGCCCGTGTGCTGGCTTGATATGGCGGCACCTTGCGCGTTATAGCCCCAAGTGGCGAAGCGATTGCCGAGTTCGTCAATAATGCCCGTCAGGGCGTGAGGCTGATTGGTGTTCGCAGTGTTGGTCTGTTCGTTATAGACATACTGGCGAGTGCTCTTATCTGGATAAGTTACCGCTATGAGATTGTTGTTCGCATCATAGGCGTAGGCATAGACACCCCCGTCCGGCGCGGTCATTTGAATAACGCGGCCCGATGAGTCATAGGCAAAACTCATGACATACCCAAACGGGCCTGTCACTGTGGATAGCTGATTGCTGCCGTTATAGCTCAACCTTGTGGCCAGTCCATCACGCGAGGCTATAGACAATAAAGTGCCGTTTGCCGCATAGGTTTCTGTAGCGTCGGAAGCAGTCAACAACTGATAGCCAGTGATTACTCCGTTAGCTGTCGTGGCCGCCAGCACACTGGTGACATCAGGGTCGGCGGTATAAGTACCGTTGTTGCTTGTAAATATATCTTGCCGCCCGTCGGCTCGCGTTACGGTAACAGTTGTACCTGAGACGGTAAGGGCGCGATGCCATGTTGTACGCCAATTCGAGCCGAAAGCCGACCCTCCCGTATCCAAGCTATTGTAATAGCGCACAAGGCTTAGCCCCGTATTCGGGGAAGCAATAAAATCAGTTTGAATCTGTAGTTTATTACCGGTCGCAGAATCTATCGGATTCCCACACAGCGCATTAGGCACTGGGTCGGCTCCGTTATTTCCCGTGCAGCCATTTTGCTTAAGGGCGTTCGGGTTTGCGGGAGAATTAGGTAAATCTTGAGGTTCTGTTGGAGCGGTTGGAGCGGAAGTGCTACCAAGGGCTTTTGGGGGTGTTGATACAGTTCCTCCAGTCCATGTTCCCGATAATCCATTAACAACTTCATAGGAACACCAATAAAATTCAGGCCAGTTGGAATAAAGTAAATTAAATGTATCACGACCACTATAGAAACTACTCTGATTTATTGTTATTGTATAATTATAGTTACCAACTATAGTCGATTGAGATAGTGCAGAACCAACTATTTGTCCGAGGCTTCCGAAGCCTACGTTGCTAAATTGGAGGACATCGCCATAGTGTTCTTGTCCTTGTACTGAATAACCGGAAACCGTCATGGTATAGGTGTAGTTAAAAGGTACTACGGATATAGTCAAAGTGGCCGTAATGTTGCCCGCTTCAGGACATGGGGGAACAGTACCATCCGACGTCAACTGCGGACCAACATAACTATAAGTCAATTCCAGAGCCTCCGCCTCACCGGAAAAACTAACGTTCCACAAAACCGCTAATACGTAGAGGGCAACAGCACCAATAGAAAACCTATCCTGCTTCCAATCAAGTAAAATCTGCTTCATTGAGTTGCTCCGGTATCCAATGCGATGCCATTTTATCTTTCCGACATCCACATAATTTTGATATAAAACGGCATTCTTCGCTTCCCGCCATGTCGGGCAACGGCTCCATCGTTACCTGGCATCCAGCACCGAATTATCGGCAGCTTAGCATTTACCAGGGCTGTAGAATGCGCTGAGGAACGAAGCGCATCAATTGTGAACAATGCGCCTCCTTCGTCGGCACATTCTTCGTAAACATGATAAATAAATGCCCCAACCATGCCAAGTGCCATGTAGACATCACAGGCATATAAGGTCGGGCAACGGCTCCATCGTTGCCCGACAACACAGCGACGATTCATCGGCACCGTAGCATTTACTCAAGGCAATTGGCAAGTTCAACCGCCATAATGTCGGGCGCAACGCAAAAAGACGCATCCGAACTACTTCACTGAATCCAAGTATAGCGTATCGGGGCAAATATCTTGTTCATGCGGCCATGCCACCGTGCCATCAAGAACCACCACCCGCTTGAAGTAAGCAATATCCTTCAATTCTTGAAACACACCAAAATCGAGTAAATATGAGCAATCATAAACTCCCGATTCGCCATTGGTAAAAACCAGCTTCAGTTTATAATCGTCCGTCGGAATTACTTCATGAATTCTCGGATTCACTTCGCTTACCTCAGCGGCTCAATTTTATAAGGCTGCTGACCCTCTACGGCAAGCTCCCAGTCAGCAACAAGTTCATCCTTGCGCAATTCAATCCATGCTTGCAACAACTTCATTTTGGCTTTAGGAATGTCTCCTTCAAGTATATCGCCGTCAGGTATGGCAATAACCACTTCATAACCCTGATATCGGGCATGAATATGCGGTGTTTTATGTTGCTGGTTATCCCTAAAGTACATGTAGACGATAATCCCATAGAACATTGAAATTGATGGCATAAAAATCTCGCTTCGTAAATATAATCAGGGCGCAATAGCCTTGTCGGGCAACGGCTTCATCGTTGCCCGACATCACAGCACCAAACCATCGACACCGTAACGTTCACCCAATGCCATTGGCATTCCAACCGTCAAAATGTCGGGCGCAACGCAAAGAGCCATGTAGGTTGGGCAACGGCTTCATCGTTGCCCAACATTTCAGCGTCGAATCATGGACATCTTAACATTAACCCATTGCCATAGACGTATGCAACCGCCAAAATGTCGGACGCAAAAAAAACGTGCGATTTGCAAAAACAGGCTGATTTTAGAGTGAAACGGCAGTAGCCGTTATTGTAAATGATTACATCCGGTGAGATTCTTTGCGTAGTTCACGCAAACCCACACGTTAAGCCATCAACCCCCTGTTTGTGAACATATACGTACACAGTTAGCCGTTAAATCCATTTCACGCATGGATGATGGCAATGTTGGTAATTTATTTTTTGTTGTGGTCTAAGAAATATCGACTTTATCGTTCATTTTTCGTTGCCATAGAAATTTGCCCTTTGCAAACTAGGGGCGAGTGTCTCCTCTGGGTCGTTACTAATCAGATGCCGACTCCCCCGATCAATATTTTGGCTGTTCCGTAATAAATACCATTCGCATCTACAACATGCTCGAATTCAGCACCAACTACAGATTTGTGATCCAACAACATCACCATGTCTTCATCTTGAACAAGCGTCCCTGATCGCTTTCATCGTGCAACCTCAGCACGATTTCGCTCTCGTCGAACACGGAATTCTCCCCTTCAGTCCGCGCAGGAAGATCCGAGTCGATCAAGGTGATAATCGCTTGGATACCAAGCTCAGAATACCGACGAATGACCGTTAGCAAGTTTTCCTTCTTTCGGTCATCCAGCGATTCAAACACCCCGTCATGGTAAACAAACCGTGGGAAGTGATCGTCGAGATGGGCGCGCAACACAGCCATGTCGAATGCGATGCAAAGCAGTTTGCGATAGGTGTGTCCCATGTCAGCACTGGTGGCATTGCCCGATTCGTCAAGAATTTCGGCCCTAAACTCAAGATGGCCGTCTTTATTCGGCGATACGCTGAGCAACGCCTTGCGATCGACCACATCTTCGACGATTTCGCTGAAAAATAAACGGATCGCCGAGAACAGACTGGTCTTGTCTGAGTTTTGCTTCTCAACATTCGCCTCGATCTGCGTCTGCAAGTTTCCCCGTTCTTCAACCAGCCCACGGATATCAGTTCGCAATTCTTGGAGCCGATGCAGAAAGCCGCGCTGCTGCTCAAGTGATGTAATATCAGCCCTGAGCGTCACCATCTCATCAGACACCTGCTTGTACTTGCTGAACACATCCGTTCCGCTCAGAAATGACAATATATCGGATCGGCGTTTGCCCAAGGTATTGAGTTCGGCATTGACGCGCTTTAGCTCACTTTCAATTTCAGCACGGTCTTCTTGCAGGTAGACGCGACGCTCGTCTGTAATCGCCCGGTTGAAGGCTATCAGTTGCTGGAAATCTTTCTTGATCTGCCCTTGGAAGAGGACTCCCGCCTCTTCAAACAGCCTTTGCGCCTCGTCCGGGTTGAAGAGAATTTGGTCTTCCTCCAGCGAGGCAAGAATTTTCTTCCTATTCTGATTCAGCGAATATCGTTCGGAATTGAGAGCAGCTATGCGTTCATCGATATCGTCCACCAACTGCTTGGTCTGGTCTTTATCCTGCGCACGGAAATCAAAGGCATCAAGCAGCTTCTGTTTCTTCTCGGCCTCCTTTTGCTTGAGCAGCAGAATGCCTTCGATCTTGCTAATGTCTTCTATTGAGCCTCCAAGCTCGTTCTTGATCGTCTGGGCCGTGGACTGCTTCTTCGCAAGCTCCTCCTCCTTTTCGTAATGCAATGCGAGCAACCGTGCATCAAAACCCAAAATATGAGCAAGAAACGGCTTCCAGTCCGCATGCGTAGAAGCAAATTTGCGCAGATGAAAGACATCCCTGAAGTCGTCCTGAGAGCGCAGCAGGTAACCCAAACCATTGCGGTACGACCAGGGTTTGAGCATACGCCAATCAAGCAACCCATCCAGAAGCTCCTTTGCACGGTCGAAGGGCATGTCAAGGTGATCCCAACCCGACGTGGGCAAGCTTGAGAAATCCTGGTGGCTGGCCTGATGCTTCTTGTAGCTGACCTTGGTTGCTTCTTCGACGCCACGCCGTACCGTCAGGTACGAGCCGTCCACCAATTCAACTTCAAGATAAAAGACGAAGTCCTTGAATAGGTCAATGTGTTTAAATAGGAAAAACTTGCTGTCCCGTTTTGCCAGGAAACTGAAGTCAAGCAGACGCCCCAAGGTTGTTTTCCCAAGGTTGTGTGTATCCTTGTCGCGGTTTTGAGGCAGACGGATTTCCGCCATGACAACATTCAAGCCAAGAACGAAGTCCACTGGCTCGAACCGCTCGGGTTTGTTGGAATACAGCCTAGACAGTTTCATTGGGTCCCACATACTCCACGGCGTCTGTCTTCGGGCGATAGTCAATCAACCCCATCAAGAAGAGGAAATTCAGTGCTGGCAAGAACAGCACATCCCCCCCGACGACAGCTTTCTTCGCATACTTGCGTAGCGAGTCATAATCTTCCAACCTGCGCGTCTTCAGGCGTGCAAGCAGCAACAAAGACACGTTGATGACCGTCCTGTCCGGGTGCGAATGCTTAGTCGGCCGCAACATCACCTGCCTCACCGATATCGCAATTCCAATACATGTAGAACAATACGGCCCGGGTCAGTCGCTTGTGTGCATGTTGACGCAAAATTGGGTCGCGGTTGAACAGCAAATCGACGAGGTATTCCATCACCTCGTCAAAGGCCTGGTAGTCTTTGCGTTTGGCGATGATTTTGAGCTGGAACTCATCGACCACCGATTCATAGAGACGCAAAAGTTCGAGGTTTTCGGGTGCGGACAGGAACGACCGAATCTGCGTGGTCTCTTTCAAGTAACGCTTGCGCTGGGCCTTGGCATAGTCGTCCGTCATATTGTTCAGCGCATTTTTATGTTCATACGACACACGCGATGTCGGCGGGTCATCGAAAACAGCTTGTACCTCAACCATCTGTCTCGACAATGTCTGGACGACCTCTGCGAGGTCATCGGGACTTACGATCAATGGCGAATCGACCGGGTCGAGACCTGCCAGACGAGGAACCTCGGGAAAGTTCTTCAGCCAGACTTCCAATTGCTCCAGGCCGCAGAGATAAATTGACGATGCCGAGATGCCGCACTGATTTGAAATAAAAGCTCGTATCTCGCTCTCGGCATTGCCGGCCAGCCGTCTGTTGGCAAAGAGCATGTAATGATCAAGCTGCTCGCTCTCCCGCAATTTCGTAATACGCGGAATCTCCTTGCCCAACACGTTGTTTGTGCCTGTGGCGCTGTAAAAGTCATATTCCGAGAAATTCCGGTTATACCCGTTGGTGTGCTTGGCCTGGATGACTGTCGTTCCAATCCAAGGCGCAGCCTTGCTGGGATGCAGTTCGGCCGTTCCGACGAATTTCGCGTCTCTGCCGCCATCCGGTCCCTTGGCAAAGCCCTGCACGGAGATGCCGAGCAGGCGTTGGCACAAGAACACAATTAGCTTCTCGAATTGCTCGTCACTCAGGTCTTCATACGCATATTTCATGGGTTCGGCACTTTCTGCATAGGGAACTGGGCGGATTCCAGAGATATTACAGACAGCCGCATGCCCACCACACCGAGCACTGCCAATAGTGTTTTGAGTGTGGGATTGCCGGTCGGCGAAAGCGCACGGTACAGTGCTTCACGGGTGATGCCCGCTTCTTGCGCAACAGCCGCCAATCCTCCATAGGCATCTGCCACATTGCGCAATGCCAGCAAACCAACAGCACGATGTTCCGGGTCGTCCAATTCTTCAAGTGCCGATTTTAGGTATTCAAAAGCGAATGCGTGGTCAGCACGCAGTTCTTCAATAGTGGCTTGCACATGAGAACCCGAGGCCAACTGTTTGCGCTTGCTCATGTGTTTCTCTGTATTCCGCATTGCAACAAACCCTTACTCCGATTGATATCTGCGTCTATATGCACTGGCCACCATCGCTGAACGGTATCGCACAGCAGTGGATATTGTAACTTGTAATTCACTTTCAATTTGGCAATTTATTTTTTGTTGTTGAGTAATCAATATCGACTTTATCGTGCATTTTTCGTTGCCATAGAAATTTCCCGTTTGGCTTAGCATACCTGCAAAACCACTATGCAGGCCAACCGTGAGCGCGTCAGTATACAAAAGACACATCGAAAGGCATTCCCTGTCGGAATTGATGCCGCATTTGGCATACGACACCGAAAAGTCCTTGTACATCCTAAATGACGGGTACGTCGGGTTCGGGTTCGTTTCCATGCCGCTGTCCGGGGTCGATGACACCGTGACGCAACGGCTGAATGCGTTCCTGACCTTCGATTACCCGGAGGGCAGTTTCATCCAGATCATGCTGCTGGCGTCGCCGGACATTCGTGTGCGCATGGAGGCCATGCTCAACATGAGGGATGTGGAAGGCTCAAAGTCCTTGAAAAAATCCGCCGAGAACCGGGTCGGGCTGTTTGTCGGGGCCACCGAACACGCCATATCGCACAACCTGCCGGCCTATGTCAGGGATTTCAAGGTCATCATTTCGGTGAAAATCCCCCAAGCCAGCCCGGACGGGATGCCGACCGGGAAAGACATGGAAATGGCCGCCGACTTTCGCTTAAAAACTGGGGAATCGCTCAAGTCCGCAGGGCTGGGCATCGAAAACCTGGCACCGGAAACCCTGCTGCGCATCATTGGCACCCTGTTCCACTGGGGTCCAAACGCCAATTGGAAACACCCAGAACCCGTGTACGACGGCAGCCTGCCCCTCAACGAGCAGATACCCGAGTCGGACGACATGATCGAAGTGGATCAAAACGGGGTTTGGCTGGGGCATCAGCGGCTGAGGATGCTGTCGCCCGGCAGGCTGCCCGACACGATGGACTTATGGAACATGCGGCGCATCATCGGCGACCCGATGACCGGCATGAGGGGCATCCACGGCAATTTCTTCATCAACCTGAACCTCTTCATCCCCGACAACGCGATGGAGCGGTCTACGCTGGACCGCAAGCGGAATGCGATCACACCCAGGCGTTTGGCCCGTTGCCGAATTTCGTCCCGAAGATTCTGTACAAGAAGCAGAGCGCCGACATCCTGAACGCGGCACTGATGGAAGGCGACCGCATCGTCAAAATGGCATTGTGCATCGGGCTATTCGCCAACGACCAGGACGAAAGCGAATCCAAGGTGTCGGAGACGCTGACCTACTTCCGGGAAATCGGCTGGACGATGAAAGAGGATGCCTACATCCATTTTCCGCTGCTGGTCAATTCCATCCCCCTGTCCGCCGACCGGGGGGCCGTGGGGTTCCTGAAACGCTACCACACGCTGGCATCCAGCCACGCGGTCGAGTTCATGCCGGTCATCGGCGACTGGGCGGGGACCGGCACGCCGATGCTGAATTTCGTGTCGAGGTCCGGCATGTTGATGGGCATCGACCTGTTCGACTCGAACACCACACAACACGACCATCGTGGCCGCGTCGGGTTCGGGTAAATCATTCCTGACCAACGACATCATCACCTCCTACATCAGCGCCGGGGCGACCATTTGGACCATCGACATCGGCCGGTCCTACGAAAAGCTGTGCAAGGACATCGGCGGGGATTTCATCGAGTTTGGCGAACACAGCCACATTTGCCTCAACCCCTTTCAGATCGTCAAAAACTACAACGAAGAAGCCGACATGCTGGTCGGCATCGTGGTGTCCATGGCGTCGATGACCGACAAGCTGTCGGACCTCCAATACTCGCGCCTGCGCTCCATCATCAAACTGCTGTGGGACGAACACGGCACAGGGCTGCTGGTGGACCACATCGCGGAATCCGCCATCGCCGACGAGGACCAGCGGGTGAAGGACTTGGGGCACCAACTCTATGCGTTTACGACCCAAGGCGAATACGGCAAGTATTTTCGGAAATTTTCTTCATCACCAGCTTCGGACACGGCATAGGGCGTCTGGTCGTGGACAAATACACCAAACTGCTGTATTCGACGCGCCCCGACGACATCCGGCAAATCATGCACCGGACCAACCTGGGGATGACAGTGGCCGATGCGATTGACGACATACTGACATCGGACGGCTGATGCCGATGGCTCCAGACCTTAAACCCTGAGATCAACACCAAAACACACATTATGACCATCTTTAAGCCCATTCTAATCCCGGCAGTCATTGCCGGGCTATGCGGTGCCTTGGCGGGGTACTACACCGCCGTCCATGTGCCGATCCAGGCGCAAATAGCCATCATCGACATCGACAAGCTCATCAAGGACAACGAATCGCCCGGTGCGGATGCCGAAACCCAAAAGAAGGTTTCATTGGCCTTGTCGAAGGCCATCAAGGCAAAGGCACAGGAGCTTGCCTCCTATGGGCTGATCGTCCTTGACGGAAAATCAGTCATCAGCGCACCCGAGGAAGCCTATGCCGATGTCAACCGATAGCCTCAGTGGTGGTGGTGGCTGGGCAGGACTGCCGGGGAAGGCAGAATCTTTCAGCGGCCTGCTGGTCAGGCATGTCCAAAAACATCTGCCCGCCTATCTGTTGGTGGCGGTATGTTACCACCTGTTCAAAGCCAATTACCTGATCGGCTGGAATGAAACGCCGAGCCTGCCCTACACGCTGTTCATCATCCACAAAAACGAACCGGTCAACAACGGGGATTATGCCGCCTTCAGATGGCATGGCGGCCACCCGTTCCCGGACGGTTCGCTGTTCACCAAAAGGGTCATAGGCAGCCAGGGCGACACCGTCGAGCGAACCGGACAATCATTCACGGTGAACCGGCAGACCTTTGTCGCCAAGGACCACGGCATGACCGGGAAGGCGCTGTTTCCCAATCCCTTGCCGGAAGGGGCAAGCATCGTCCCGCCTGCCCGTTACTGGGTCGCAGGCACTCATGAATACAGCTTTGACAGCCGTTACAGCCAAGTCGGGTTCATCAAACAAGAGGATGTGGTCGGACGTGCCTACCCAATCTTTTAACATCGCCCTTGCCCTAAGCTTGGTAATGGCATCCTCCGTGTCCACGGCGGACAACATGGACTTCCTCGACCATTCCAAGCAGATCGCCAAGGAGGCGGAAAGCGGAGCAATCCCGGCTTGGCTGAACCGCGCACCGTCGCCGCTGGATGCCGCGTTCCAACGAATCCTAAAAAGCGGCAACGGCCCTTCCGCCCCCAACGCCGCCATCGGCGGCGATGAAAACAACCCCGGCCCATCGCCTTCCAGAGAAGTCGGAAAGTGGCTGTTTGTGTCCTTCTCCATGCCGGAACGGGAGTTCATGGAGGCACTTGCCTATGCCGCCGACGAGAACGCGACCGTGGTGTTGCGGGGGATCGACGCAGGCTCCGACTTGGGCAGCTTCATCAAAAAGGTCAAGGGATTCGGCAAGCAATTGAAGAAAGTGCCCAACACGCTCCTCGACCCGATCCTGTATCAAATTTCACCACGGAATTTCTGCCTGAGTAGTTTTTTGCTGTTGCGGGCAATGTCCCCGGCATGGGTTTCATCCGCCCCAAACCCAACTTTACCCAATTCATAGGCATTTGGCGTTTGATCTTGCGCGGATAAAAATTGCTCCAATGCCTGTTCAATGGCTTGGTCTTTGGAAATCGCATGATTCCCACAATAGCTATTAAGCGCTTGTTCCATTGGTTGTGGCAAATGAATAGAAAGGGTCATGGTTGTTTCCTTAGTCTAAAGCATTTTTTGATAATCTGAATTATTGAGTTGGCTTTCGGAGAGATATTTCGCCTTATGACTTTGATTGAGCCAGTAATGCTTTGAGCCGCTTATTTTCCTCTTGCAGAGATTGCTTATCCTGCAATGCAGATTCTTTTTCTTGCAAAGCGGCTTGTTTCTCCATCCGCTCCCGCTGTAAATCCTGTTGAGCCTGTTCCATGTCATGCTGTATTTGCTCTTTTTCCTGCTTAATCCTCTCCATCTCCCGCTGATCTTCTTCTCTCTCAATTTGAATAGTACGCTGTTCGCGCAGATAGTTTTGCCGCGCTTGGTATGCGTGGTAGTCGCGTTCTTTCTCGGAAAACAGTTTCAGGGTTTTCATGGCTTGCCTCATTTCATCTGTGTTCATCCAATCCGGTAATGCCGCTTCGTCCAGTTGCTCGCCGTCTTTGAAAAATCTCAGCCAGCGTTGTTCCTCGGTTTCGATCCGCTCCGCCGTGAATTTTTTAAGTTCCAACAGGTGGATGCCGCCCAAATCCGCCAAGGTACGGCCTTGGCGATTTTGCAGTTTATACTCATGGGCATAGTCGGTTTCACCGGGAAGCAGGTTTTCCGCCAACAACCATATACTATAAACTGGCTTTAACAGGCTGTAATCATTGCCGCTTTGCAGTTGCTGGCTGATGATGTCGCACCATGTGTAAACCATCCGCTCCGGCAAGTGCCGATAGGTCAATAACTGGATTTCAATCTGGTAAAGCCGTCCATCGCTGTCTTTGGCTTTGACATCCACCACGCTCAGTTTATCGTCCAGAAACTCCTTGTCGTTGTAGGGGTTGAGAATTTCCACTTCGGTTATCGGTGCGGTTAAATCGCTGGTTAATATCGCATTCAGGAAATGCACCAGCAGATTGCGGTTTTCCACCGAGCCTAGCAATGCCTTGAATACGCGATCTATCTTGGGGTCTATGCGGTGTTTCATGGTGGATTATTTTAAAAGGACGGATACAGGGATGTGAGACGAATAAGAATAGTTAAACTGGCGTTATTCGACAGAACCCGTCGATGATTCCGACTTATGGCCTTATAGCTTTTAGCCAATTAGCCTGTCATATTCATCATGATGACCTATCCATACCCAGATAAAATCAGCATCATCCTCGACTGCAAGCGCCCGGTAACTTCGCCCCACTCGCGCCGACCAGTATTCTCCAACTTTTTTAAATTGCAGCGAAGGATGCGCTTGATTAATCTTGAGCAGTGCGAAATTTTTTCTTGCAAGTTGCTGCACTGGCTTTGGCAGGGCATCAAAACGATTCCAGAATTGAGGAGTTGTCCGATGCACTCACAAATCCCTAAGCTTTCCTGCCGCCTTGGCTTCCATGGCTTCCCGTTTCAGGAAATCAAGATTTCCCGAAGTGTAATCTTCAGCAATTTGCCTGTCCCAATCCTCCCAGTCCATGCGCTCAATCCATTCCCTGAGTTTCACGAAATCCTGTTTTGGCAAAGAAGCTATTTCGGTTTGGATATGTTCTAACTGGGTCATTGGTTAATCTTCACTTTGGAATTTCTGCGCTTATTTTGAAAGTTAGCGAAAAATTGGCTTCACAAGTAGGCCGGAATAAGGTCGCACAACGACCATTTCCGGCAAAATCCGCCAGTATGCCGGAAACGCCCGTGGACGGGCTTATTCCGGCCTACGTTATCGCACCAAGTATAGACCATACGTTCCGGCAAATACCGATAGGTCAATAACTGGATTTCAATCTGGTAAAGCCGTCCTTCGCTATCCTTGGCTTTGACATCCACCACGCTCAGTGATTCGTCCAGAAACACCTTAGCATAGGATTGAGTGGCTCCGCTTCGGTTATCGGCGCGGTTAAATCATTCACCAATACCGCATTAAGGAAATGCATCAGCAGATTACAGTTTTCCACCGAGCCGAGCAAGGCTTTGAATACGCAATCTATCTTAGGGTCTATGCGGTGTTTCATGGTGGGTTATAGCACTGCCAATCTATGATGAGTCATCTGTTCTATCTTCGGCATAACGAGCGGCGATTTTGCTGAGTGCTTCCACATCCATTTCAGGCAAATGGGTTTTGCGCCATTCAGTATAATCAAATCGTTCTCGTGATAAGGTCGCAACGAAACGCTCGGCATCCACCATGCCAAGCATTTGGATTAAAGCCTTCATGCCTTCTTGCCGAATTTCTGTGTCAGTTCTCATACCAATTCTCCAAACAAGCCAAAGCGTCCCACGGTAACGCACAGCGAAGTTGGCCGTGGGTTTTAATCTTCCTCGCTAAACGGTCATCCGTCGTGATGAAAAGTTCTGCATTTGCAGTCAATGCTGCCGCTACATGCAAGGCATCATGTTCCTTGATTCCCAGTTTAATTAAATCACGGGATAAATTAACTAATTTATCGCTATGGGTAATTTTAATAACTGAAAGTTTCCGCCAATCGCTGATTGAAATTCGCCGATCCAAGAAAGGATTCAGACTATTTTCATATTCCAGAATATGAGACCATACAAGCTGATGCCGTCCATCGCGGACATGTTGCTGGATAATCAGTTTAGCCTCGGTTTCCAAACGAATGCGGGATTGAGTTTGGTCATCGAATGGTCGATTAAAGCAACAAAGATCAAGATATATGAGCATCTAAGATTGTCACAAATTTTAAAAATGACAGACAGTTAATTTAGGTTCGCCAATGAAGTATGCTGCGCATATTTATGTGATTGATGAGCTTCGTGCCACAGCACATCTATGGCCCTTCGGTTACTGGACATTTCAAATCGTCAATCAATAATACCGCATTGAGGAAATGCACTAGCAGATTGCGGTTTTCCACAGAGCCAAACAAGGATTTGAATACGCAATCTATCTTGAAGTCTATGCGGTGTTTCATGGTGGTTTTAGTAGCTCGAATGGAACGAAGAGGAATCCGCGTTTTTAGCTTATTGTTTCCCGGATTTCGCTACGCTCCATCCGGGCTACGCTTGCTTGATAGGCATGGTAATCGCGTTCTTTATCGGAAAACAGTTTCAGGGTTTTCATGGCTTGCCTCATTTCGTCAGTGTTCATCCAATCCGGTAATGCCGATTCGTCTAGTTGCTCGCCTTCTTTGAAAAACTGTAGCCAGCGTTGTTCCTCGGTTTCGATCCGTTCTGCCGTGACAATTTCAGTTCCAATAGATGGATGCCGCCCAAATCCGCCAAAGTGCGGCCTTGGCGGTTTTCCAGTTTATACTCGTGGGCGTAGTCGGTCTCGACGGGCAACAAGTTTTCCGCCAACAGCCAAATGCTATACACCGGCTTTAATAGACTGTAATCATTGCCGCTTTGCAGTTGCTGGCTGATGATGTCGCACCAAGTGTAAACCATCCGTTCCGGTAAATGCCGATAGGTCAGCAATTGGATTTCTATCTGATATAACCGTCCGTCGCTGTCTTTGGCTTTAACATCCACCACGCTGAGTTTATCGTCCAGAAATTCCTTGTCGTTGTAGGGATTGAGAATCTCCACTTCGATTATCGGTGCGGTTAAATCGCTGATTAATATCGCATTGAGGAAATGCACCAGCAGATTGCGGTTTTCCACCGAACCGAGCAATGCCTTGAAAACGCAATCTATCTTCGGGTCTATGCGGTGTTTCATGGTAGATTATATAGAGCGGATAATGATGTTATCCGCCGAATGAGAACAGTTGATTCGGCAAAATTCGACGGAACCTGTCCATGGTTCCGTCTTATGGCCTTGATGATATAAATAATTTCATTAGGTATTGCCATAAAATCATCAAAGTTTATCGCCTATAAGTAAAAAATCTTTTAATCTTTTACTCTTAGGTGCTTTCAATGCATCAGTTGAACCTTCCTCAATTATATGACCATGATCAATAAAATAGAATCTTGAAGCGATATGATGCGCAAAACCGATTAAATGGGTAGCAAGAAGAACACAATTTCCTTCATTCGCCACTCTCTTAATTAAAGTCATAATTCGTTGGATATGTTCAACATCTTGAGCAGATGTTATCTCATCCAGCAACAAATATTTTGGTTTTAGTAGTAATGCACGAACCAATGCCACTCGTTGCCGTTGACCAACTGACAACTGGGACGGATAGCGATTTAAGTATGCAATAAGACCTAATTCTTCGCATAGACCTTGAATTTTATTTTTTCTTTCATGTAAACCTTGTAGTTCTAACGGCAATGATAAATTTTGTTGAACATTAAGATGAGGCCATAATGCAAATTGCTGAAAAACTGTTGTTAATTCTGGATAAATTGAACCCCATGGTGGTTGTATAGATTTAGAACATTCAAATGTATGCTCACCAATTTTAAGCAGCCCACCATCTGGAGGAGACAATAGGGACAAACATCGAAGTAAAGTTGTCTTGCCACATCCACTAGGCCCGATAAGCGCAACGACTTCACCTGACTGGATTGCTATATCAATAGCCTCAATAATGACTTTTTCGCCGAGTGTTTTACATAGCTGTTTGCCAATCAACTGCGTTGTCACGTTGAAGTCTTCCATTTAAACCGGGATTTTAAATATATTCCAAGTAAGTTCAATGCGGAGCAGATGACAATAAAGAAAATTGCAAGTGTCGTGTAAATTTGTACAGGCTGGTAAATATCCGAATTGATTTGTTGGGCAACTCTGAAAATTTCCTCCACAGAAATCAAACTAGTGAATAGCGTACCTTGCAATATCACCACCATGATGAATAACAATTGCGGGATGATTTCCCGAAAAATGATAGGCCACTGAATTCGCCAAGCCATTTGTTTTTTTGACATGCCCGTCACCCGCGCAGCATCTATGAGTTCCAACGGGAAGCTATGGAGTGCTTCGACAACAACATCAGCAACCATAAAGGTCATGATGATAGAAAGCGCGGCTATCGAGGTGTAAATTGGCTTAATGACCACCTGTAGCAGATATTGCAGCGGATAGTGCAACCAAAACAGCAACACGATCAAAGGCAATGCCGATAATATGACAGAAATAAATCGACATGGCACATCTAACCAAGCACCGACTCGATAACGACCAACGCCTATCAACACACCTGCAATCAATCCAATTGCATAGGTGGCAGTGCATAACCACAATGTTATTTCTAAGCCACCTAAAAGCTGGCTATGATATTTGACAAGGATTTCCCAAACACTCAATTGGGCACCTTTGAGGGAGGAACTTTACTGTCTAGCCGATAGGGGCGGGCGATGCGTAACTGTGAATTGGGGTAATGCTCATATTTAGCAAGTAAATCATCAATGTAACCACTATTCAGCAAGTCTAACAAGGCAACATCTAGCATATTTTGAAACTCCAATTCTCCACGCTTGAACATATAACTATTACCAAAAACTCGTAGGGGTTCTTTTGGTGTTATATTGACGATGGTGTTTGGATTCGTCTCTAGGAACTTCATTGCATGGTAAGGTTCCATAATCAGAATATCAGCTTTTTTATGGATTACATCCATAAAAGAAACGCCAAAATCAGTCATCTGGGGAAGGGCAACCCGCTGCGCATTCGGAAATTGTGACTTGGCTATCGTTTCACCAGTGCCACCATCAACTGTTGAAATTCTTACATCCGCTGAATTTAACGCAGTCAATGCTATTTTGTCAGTGAATTTAGGGTCATTCTTCCTAGCATAAATGAACAACGGGCTATAATAAAGCGGGATGCTTAACGTGGCTAAACGCGCCCGTTTAGGGTTCATCCAAACAGAGCTTCCAATCATGTCATAGCGACCATTGTCCAATCCTTCGATTTGCGTGGCCCAACCCACTTCTTCAGTCCATTCAACCGTAAGATTAAGATTTTTTGCGGCCTGTTCTAAAGCCTCAACAAAAACCCCTTTTAGCTTCCCAGTCTCATCTTTAAAGCAACCGGGCGGATAAATGGTGTAGGCCGCACGAATTTTCCCGGCCTTCATCACCTGATCGTACAAGGATACTTTGACAGGAGTTGATGGATTGTTTGCAGTATTAGTTGGATTGGCTTGTTGCTGACAAGCAGCAAACAAACTCAAGAAAGCCACTATCGGAACGAATATGAAAAAACGTAAGTATCTCATTTAACTAAACCTTTAGATTGTGCTGTGAGGGAAGTGCAGCAAGAATTTTGTCCAAGAAAGTGACTCGTGCTATGAGTGCTTCCTTGGCAACTTCTAAGGCTTCATGCTGTTTTACCGGATCATCCCCAATGACGTGCTTAAATAACCGCACACTCTGTGGACCATGGCATTCGCTGTCTACAGCCACATGCCGACGCAAGTACCATTCAAAGATGCTAAGATTTTCTTTCACATCCAAATGGGATAAAAAAGTAGTAAACATATCGGGAATGATGCCTTCCCGACTAAGACAAAAAGCGGCAACCACGCCATGAATAGGGCCACGGGCAATCTTGATTGTGGTTTCAACAAATGCTTTAGCTGCTTCGGGAGGCTTAGCCAGTATAAGTGCATCTTCTATTGTTTTGCCATTGCGAAGTTCGGAAATAAACCGTTCAATACTCGTTTTATCTGCCCCTGCTTGAGTCATAGCCCGAACATAAGTTTCAAAATGACTGGAATGTTTTCCACCCGTCTCATCAATGTCGGTTTCCTCTGTCATCAATATTTCATAGATTTGATGGCCTGACAGTGCATCTGTGGGGGGCAACCATGCAATATCACTGCTGATAAAATGATTTTGGATGGCTTTAACCAGTGACATGAAATCCCATACACACCAGACTTGGTGTTCCATATAAATGAGAATATCATTAATCGAAACAATGGAACTATAAAGTCGATGACTAACAAGCTTCGATGTTAGTTTCTTAATTTCAATTAAAGAATGTGTAGAGGTAATATCGAGATGTGAAATTATCATTTATATTATCTATATTTAAAATCATTTATTTTAATAGTGGGCAGTTACTCATAAAGAATAAACCAAACTATCCCTATTATTTAGATATTTTTGAATAAAAATTATTTAACCATTCCAATGCAGATTTAGAAGGTTCTAATTTTTCATTATCCAAACAAACAGAGGAATTATCACTATTATGATTTGCTTTAAGTTCTTTGTCATTCTTTACTGCCTCGAATATTATATCAAACGTATTAAGAACTTCTTCGTTATCAGTTTTAAAGGCTGATACATAATTAACACCAGATAGGGTATATCGATTTACAAACATAAAAACACCTTTCCCTTTTTTATTATTATTGTTATCTTGTTTTTTTGGTATAGATAAATACATTTGAAACGGGATATCTTTCAATTTTTTTATAATTACTTTCCGCTCTATTAATTCATTTATTTTTTTCTCTTGCTCTCCAAGCAAATGATCAATAAAGATTTCTTGTAATTTAGCTTGGTCTATATTCATTATGTTATTGTTAGATTTATCAATTTTACGGATAATATAATCTGGCAAAAGAAAAAGTTTAGGTTTAGCCTCATGATTATTATCTTTAAGATGATGTAAATGATCTAAAGATTCATTACTATCCGAACAATAAGGTTGAATATATACTTTTTCCAATGAAGGAATTAAATACTTCTCTTTGAATGGGATATTTGTTCCACCATGTTCATTATTAATTTCATTCGGATCGAGGGTTAAATATTCAACCTTACCATTCTCTCTAGCATTTTTTTTTACAATACAATTAATTAATATTTCATCATTTTTTCTTTGGATACGTAAGAGTTCATCATGAAGCAGATGATATTCTGCTTGAGTTTTACCATGAAGTTTACATAGTCTCTTTGTGTTGTATTTTTTTATTTGTTTTGGTATCTTAAGACTTTTATGCTCTGAAGTCTGATCCTCTAGAACTGCATCGCAATCATATGTAAGATAATAACCAAAAGATGCTGTTAAATTCATTATTAGTAAATCACCATCATTTTGAGATGAGTGTTCTATAACATCTCCTATTTCTATGAGTAATGATTTAAAATCAGTAATCTTAATTACTTCAGGCTTCACATGTTCGCGTATTTCTTTAATTGCGCTATTGATTTCTTCTTGTTTCTTAACTTGTAAATCTCCCAATTTGTTTGAAATGTAAATCCCTATTACTATACCACCTATTCCCAAAAAAAGTTCATGAGTAGAATGCAGATTATTATACGAATAATATAATTTAATTAGAAAACTGTATAAATATGAATAATTATATTTATACCAAATACCGCTTCCATATACATATTTATATACGTTTAAAAAAATTATTATTGAATAATAAACAACAGAAATTAATAAAAAGAGATATATTAACCATTTTATTAGCAACTTTGTTTTTTCATATATCATGATTTCACTTATTTAAAAAATATAAAATGGTGATGAGTTTAATTGATATATTTATATGATTTCTAGTCATTTGTTGCTTGTTCAGATAAAATGGCATATCAGTTTGTCCCTTACAAACACTGCAACAGCCCGCGTAGCCCGCAATAGGAGTTAACCGTATTGCGCCAAATGACAAAGCTTAACGTACTATGCAATACACAGGTTAAATCCTAAACTGGAATTTGGGCAGCAACTCTTTGCATAATTCTAGACCAGCAACCCAACCACCCACAATAAGCCTACCCCCCCACCACCACACTCAACACATCGCTCCATTCCCCGACTTGTTCGTCATGGTAGCGGTAGATGGCTTTGTACTTCCACACCACACTGGTTTCGGGGGGCGGGAGCGGTGCTGGGTCGGGGGTGTTCGGCTCGGTGTGGATGATGAGGAACACAAAGCCGTTGCCGTCGTTGCGGTCTACCCAGATTTCTATCGCGCTGGCCTTGCCTTTAGTCCAAACGACGGTGGGGTGTCCGGCTTGCACCAAGCTACTTAACACCGGCTTCCAAGTGCTAGGGTCGATGATGTAAGCCGAGCCGATGATGCGCAAATCTTGCCCTATGGCGGGGCTAAAGTTTTTGTGTGCTTTAAGCCGGGTGACAAACAGGGAAAACCTAGGGATGATCCCGGATTTGACGATGGGTGGAATGGGTTCAGGCAACAGGGGCGGAATCGGCCACAGGGTCGCGTCCGTGCCGCCATCCCTCAACAGGTTTTTGGCTGCCGTGCAATTATGGGCGTAACTCTGCGCGTAGTTGTGGAGGTTAAGCCCATAGCGGAAAGCGACGGCATCGGCTTGGTGGGAGGCTAAATCCTCCGCGCTGATGTCCAGGGTTACGACATATTTGGGCAGGGTGGCGGCGACATGATCGAGCAAATCGGCCTTGCCGCTGTCGTCTTTGGGCATGTATGAACTGGTAGGCATCGTTGTTTTATCCTGAATGACTAAAAATTCAAAAAAAATTTTGTAGGGCGGCAACCCCTTGCCGCCATCAATTGGCCTGACGGTCCATTTCGGCATGGGGATGCCTACCTACGGCTATGGTAGCATTTAGCGTTCGCTAAACGGCATTCCCCCGCGCAGTTTCACTGTTCCCCGAACCTTGCGGAGCGTTCCCCGATGGTTTTTGAATGCTCCCCTAGCCTTGCGGAGCATTTCCCAATGATTTTTGAGTGCTCCCGGAGTCTTGCGGAGCATTCCCCGAAGACTGGGGAGCGTTCCTCAAGGCTTGGGGAATGGTACAAAATCGTTTAGCCCATTCCTCAAGGCTTGAGGAACACTCCTTAACCGCTGAGGAGCATTCCTCAACTATCGGGGAATGCTCCTCAGTGCCTGGGGAAGCGTCCCAAGGCTTAAGGAAAGCTCCGCAAGGCTTGAGGGTTGTTCCGCAACCGTCGGGGAACGGTGAAAAATGATCGGTGAATGCTCCTGAATAGTTGAAGAATGTTCCGATCTGTCATACCAAAACGAATAAGCTAACCCAAAACCAAATTTCAATTTTGATGAATCTGCTTTTTTGCTGATTGCTTTCGCTTTTATATACCTCGCTGATAAAAATGTCAAAATCAATCGTGCTAAATCAAGGGAGCGCGAACCGCAACGGCAAGCTTTATGTCGCCGCGCTGGGCAGTTCGCGGCGACCCGCCGCATCCACGCGCCTATACCATGCGCCGTTGATGAACGTGGACGCCTTTGGCCGCGTCTGCACCGGGACGGCCGACTTGCCAGCCTCGTGCGGAATCCCCGACATCCCGGCTTGGGAGCGGGTCATGCACGACACCTATTATTCGCATGTCAATCAAAACCATACGCTGAACCAAACTCTTTTACACGCCAGACCATTGGCTAGGCCGCGAAATATCGGTCGTACTCATCGGGTGCGGCGGAACCGGCTCGGAAATGCTGGATTGCCTTGCCCGCTTGGATTGGGTCATCCGCGCCCTCGGCCATCCGGGCTTGAGGGTGAAAGTGTACGACGGCGACACGGTGGAAGCCCCGAATGTCGGCAGGTCGCAGTTTTATCCTGCCGACGTGGGCTTCAACAAGGCCATCATCTCCGTGCAAAGAGCCAATCTGCGGTGGGGCCTGTCTTGGGATGGCTTTCCCTTCCATTTCCAGCCTACCGAGGAATTCATTGGCGGGAACAGTTTCGGGCAGGTCGATCTATTTGTCACCTGCGTCGATAAAGCGCAATTCCGTGCCGATTTTGCCAAGTTGTGCAGGGGCAGGGGCTTTCATCATCGAGGGGATGCCCTGTTTCTCGACACCGGCAACGGAAGCGCCTCCGGACAAGTGATTCTTGGGCATTGCTGCACGAGAACCGCTTATTATGGAAACAAGGCTTGGTTGCCCAATGTGTTTGACTATTACCCCGGACTTGACGGCATGGACGACGACGACACGCCGTCATGCGGCATGGAGGAAGCGATCACCCGGCAATCCCCGCCGATCAACCGGATGATTGCGGATGCCGCCTATGCCCTGCTGTTCAGCATGATCCGGTTTGGCAGCACGGACAGCCAAGGCTGCTACATCGACACCCAAACGCTGGCCATGACGCCGATCAGGATTCCGGGATGAATTCCCACGGCCCCAGCCAGTCTTGCAGATTGCACACGCTTATTTTCAATTGCCTTTGGTAACCCTCATGCTGGACCGACTTATCCAAATTCATGGAACCGACCGAGATGTCCCTTGGGAGGAAATGTACGAAAAACTTGCCGCGTTCAAGGATCAAAACGGGCATTGCTGCGTTCCGCTGCAATACGGCCCATGCCCGGATTTGCGCCGGTGGCTGCATAAACAACGCTTCGAAAGGAACATCGGCAGGTTGCCGGCGGCACTGGCAAGCCAACTGGAAACCCTGGGCGTGGTATGGAGCGCGAAGGAGGACGACTTCCTTGGGATGCTGCACGAGTTGGAAAAGTTCAAGGCCAGCCACGGGCATTGCCGGGTGCCATCCGACTATCCGCCGAACCCCAAGCTCGGGAAATGGCTGAAAGGCATCGTCAACACCAAACGGCAGCATTTGCTGGCGGAAAACAAGGCGGCAAGGCTGACCGCCTTGGGTGTCGAATGGGACCGCAACATCCATGAGGAAAAATGGAATGCGATGTTTGAAGCCCTGGCCGGCTTCAAGGAACGACAGGGCCATTGCAACGTGCCGAGGGTGTATCCAGAAAATCAGGCGCTTGCGGTTTGGCTGGAAACGCAAAGGACAAATGAGCGGTACGACAAAATCAACCCCGACCGCAAAGCGAAATTATCGGCCATCGGCGTGACATGGAGGAACCGCAATGGCAAGCGCGACGGGTGGGACAGCAGGATTTCCGAATTGAAGCGGTTCAAAGAAACCCACGGCCATTGCAATGTTGACTGGAACCAAGCAGATTCCAGATCGGCCTCGACCCGCATATGCGGGCGGTGGCGGAAACGCTGGAAATACTCGGGAAATCATGCCGCTGCCCGGCGCAAATACACTCGATGAAAAATGTCACCGTGCTGCCGATGGCGGAGAACCTGTCAACCAGAATCCGCACCGGACAGGTCATCAACGGGCATGACGACTGGTGTGTCCTGCAAGATTTGCAATGCGCGGGATTGTTCCTGCATGTCGACGACGATGCGCTCACCTGCGGGGAGTTCCGTGAACTGTCGGACAAGGGCAAGCGATTTGCCCTGGCAGTCCGGGGCCATTTTAACAAGAACCAGTCGTTCAGGGCCTTTGTCGTCCCCACCGGACTGGTTGACCCTAACCCTGCCAAGTTTGCCCGCCCACGGGCAAGCCATGACACCGAAAAGTGATGGACCCATGAAAGACATTGACCAAGCAGACATAGTTTTTGGCGAGGGCGTGGTTATCATCAACAGACGCGGGGTTACCCAACCCAGCATCGCCGTGGTGTTGGGGGCCGAAAGCGACCTAGCCAAGCGCACCAGCCGGATTTGGCTGGATCGCATGGTGCATACCATAACGGACGACACCTTGGGCGGATGGCAGGTTTCCGGGGCCATTTCCACCATCCTGACGAAAGACATCAAATCACCATGAGAACCCAGCAAACGAGTACGAGCATAAGAAAAACGGCGGGCCTGTGGCTGACGGCGAAACCAGCCGTTTGTGCGCTTGCGTTCACCCTGTCCGTAACGAATTCAGCCGTGGCAGGGGATGTTGTGCTGAATGACGGTTCCGTGTCGGGGGCGGAAATCAATTCGATGATGGCCGACACGGGTTTGTCGAGACTGTATGAATCCCGCAACCAGTATTCCTTCTGGGAATTTGTGGACGACCAAATTCACGGCCTGTTTGACCAAGACCCAGGCCCGGACATTGGCTATGACGACAACGGCGATATCGGTGCCGATGAGTTTATTGGCATTAGCCAGCCTGACGAATGAAGCGGCGTAAGGGGCGTAAATCCCCTCCAAACAGCCATTGCATATTCCCTTTCCCGTTATAAATTAAACATGAAGGCACGTTCCATTCTGGCTTGCCTATACACGGTAACTGGCCGGTTCCGCGAACCGGTTATTGTCAAGCATGTTTTCCCGCTGCGGCGGGTGGAGTAAACGGTATGTTAAACAAAGTGCAATTGATCGGTCGTTTGGGCAAGGACGTGGAAATGCGGTATGCGCAGGACGGGACTGCAATAGCCAATCTCTCGCTGGCGACAAGTGAATACTACAAGGACAAGGCAACCGGCGAAAGAAAGGACCGGACCGAGTGGCATCGCGTGGTCCTGTTCGGCAGGACAGCCGAAATCGCTGGCGAATACCTTAAAAAGGGGGCTTTGGCCTATGTCGAAGGCGGTCTGCGGACAAGGAAATGGGAAAAGGATGGCGTGGACCATTACACCACGGAAATCGTCGGGAACGAGCTTAAAATGTTGGACCGGCCGGCGAATTCTGGCAATGGCCAGCAGCAAAACCAAGCCCATGCCAACGGAAACGACGGCAACACTGGCAATGCCCGTTCTAATGGCACTCATGGCCATTCCAATGGCAAGGCTGGCCCTGCGAATGGTTCAGCCAATAAAAGCAGTACCGCCAACCGGGCGAGCAGCCAGCGTAATAACGGTGGCACCGCCCAGAACAGGGCGGCAACCGCCCGCAGTGCGCCAAATGATTGGGATGATGGTTTCGACCAAGAACTTGAGATTCCTTTCTAGAATAAACCATTAGCAACACTGCAACCAAAAACCCGGCAAGCCATGGACGGCAAACCACTCAATCCATTGGATTCAGACCGCGCAAGTTGATCGGCAACAGGCTGCATGACACTGTTCGTGAATCATTCCCGGCATACTTTGCAGGAAAAAAGATATCCCCAACGGCCTTGGCAACTGCTATAGTTTTCGGCCACGCACATTTTTTGACCGACTGACAGGGGATTGAACATGTCCGCAATCGAGTTGCCGGACGACCCGGCAGGTTACTTCCAAGACGGCTGGCCGGTCTATCGGAAAATCGTCGATAACAACTACATGTTCCACCGGGAAATTTACGGCGACATAACAAGCTTCATTGGGCGGCGCTTCCAACAGCGCCCTATTTCGGTCTTGGAAATGGGGTGCGGCGATGCCAGCCAGACGGCGGCGGCACTCCGCAACTGCCGCGTCAGCGAAAACGATTTTCCCGAAACACTTTCCGAATACGCCGCCATGGCCGAAGCGAGCGGCTTTTCGGGGGTTGATCCTCTGAACCGCTACACTTGGCATCGGACTTTGGCACTGGTCAATCGGTAAGCGTTGTGGAATCTTTGGGCCGTCGCCCGTTGATTTCCCATCGCAGAGCAGTGCCCCGACATGGGTCGACAGACGCTGAATCCATTGGCATATCGACGGCTGCGCTGCGGCGGGCGGGGTGGGCCTGGTTTTTCTCGTTATGGCGCGTGGTTTGCCGGTGCTGTCTATCCTTGCGTTGGGTGTGGCGACTTCCGGCATTATGGCCGCCTTGTCGATTTTCTGGTCTTGCCCACCGCCTTCCTGCACGGGCGTGCGGCGGCCGGGGGCATTGCCTTGATCAACTGCATTGGCAATCTCGGCGGTTATTTTGGCCCGGTCATCCTAGGCTGGGTGAAGCAACATACCGGCGATGTGGATGTTGGCCTGTATGGATTGGCCTGCGCCTTGTGTTTGGCTGCGCTGCTGGTCTTAGTCAGTGGCAAGGATGGACTTAAAAATCCACATGACCTTAAAATGCCTGAAAACCCGGCTTAGAAATCTGATGATGGCTTCACACGTTTAATAAGGGGCGAAGGATAAACGACGGATATTTGGCTTTTTTCGACAAAGAAATCACGGGGTATTTCGACTGGTCGGTCTCGACTCAGAGGAGACATATAGTTCGTTTGGATGCATGGCTGCTAAACTGGGCAAACGAGACGTTGCAAGCGTGTCAGTGTTAGACTATTGGTTTTACAAACATCCACAATCATCCGTTTGTCCTGCTTCGATTGCGGGCGGCACTTAGACATGAGAGTTGTTCCCGACGTTAAGTTTATGAATTTAGGCTATTTTTAGGTTCCAAAGACCCGCCGGAATCCAAAACAGGTATTCAATCATTGAGTCCAAGTGGTTTCTAATCCTATGCATTAGACAGTGG
>Ga0209083_1001132_pt1 | contig 32285 bp, 23 predicted proteins | sample AM7aDNAmetaG_FD_184132 | JGI IMG/M metagenome (GOLD analysis project Ga0209083, IMG submission 184132) | Freshwater microbial communities from Finland to study Microbial Dark Matter (Phase II) - AM7a DNA metaG (SPAdes) (version 3) | ecosystem: Environmental > Aquatic > Freshwater > Lake ... | reverse complement strand
GTTCTGAGGGGAAGAATTCACCATACTTGTATATTCTACCCTTAGTATCTATGTATGGCATATCTGACATGTGTTTGATGATTTTGGGTATCATTTCTTCGTATTCTTCCTTGGTGTATTGGTGGTTTAAGATGCAGTATTGTTTGGAGCGGAGGCCAATGCAGGCGAAGCAGTTGGAGGATGAGGAACACATTTCAGAATATATTAAATTGTAACTATCATAAGACAAACTACAGAACTTTCCATTATTTAAACGATTACAAGCGTGAGTATCATACTGCAAGCTACAATTAAAAGCTGATTCATATGCATCATATGAATCTTTTATTTCAGAATCATCTACACAGAAAATACAATCTTCTGCCTTACTAACATGAAAACAATTTCTTAAATTTTTTGATTCAAAAATATTATCTCCTGTTGAATTAATATTTTTTTCTGTAAATGCAAACTTCCTAATAGTTTTGAATAAGATATCGTCATTAAACTTTTTTAAATTTGATATATGTGTTGAATAACTATTTGTATTTAAACTTGATATTGTTGCTTGATACTCATCTTTTGTAAGTTGTTTATTCTCATAAACATAACTTTTATTTCTTAAATTTGATGACAAAAAACAATCACTACATCCATGACAATTATAAATATATGATGAATTTAAACAATCTTTTGAAAAATATGCAAATATGCATTTGTAACATTTGTCAGAGTCAAAAGATTCATATACTAATTCTGAATTAAAAACATTATAACAATCAATCATAAATTTAGATTTAATTCCCCATTTTGAATACATAGAATCTTCAATAAAACCATTATTATATGCTAAATAACAATTTTTATTATGATCAGCATGATTTGTATATATACTATTTATATTACCTTTTTGAAATAATGATATCCTTGGCACTTTTTTGCTTAATTCATAAAATTGTTCAAAAAATGGTTTAGAAAAATCATAATCATTTCCGTAACTTATCATATCTAATTTATCTGACCAAAAACAGTCATTGCAACAAATAGTAAAATCAGTATCTTGCTTATACATAGAAAATACATCATTCTTACAATTGAAACATTTTATTTTATACAAAGTCCTTTCATTTCTTCTAATCATTTTTCTTTGTAATCTACACTCCGGACAAAAAGTTGGAGGAGGTACTTTAATCTTCTCATAAAACAGAAAATCCTCAGGCTCGATTATAAAGTCTTTTTTACAATTCTGACAATTCTTTGTTTCTGGTTTGTATTCCATATTATTTAATATACCTCTTGTTGATAACACTTCTCACAGTATACTATCTCAGGACGTTCGGGTGAATATGAAGTTTCAAATTCGTTTATACAATCCTTATTCATACATTTACTGTGATATAATTTTCTAGGATTACGCAAAGTAAAGCGATCTTGTCTTCTACATGCAAAACACTTTTCTGGTATAGGTAAATTAAGTATTTTATATAAAGTTAACTCTAATGGAGTAATCTTAAAAGCTGTTGCGCATAAATTATATTTTTGTTTTTCTTCTAATGAATTTTGTGAAGAACATTGTATCACTTCATTAATAATATTTTCATCTGTATTATTAATATTCTCTGGTAAATCTTTTGTAGAAATTGTCATTCCATAATCACGAGGCTCTCTATCATACCACTTATAACCTTTACTAATAGCATGTTCTTTAGTCAAAGGAAAATAATCTTGAGCCATTGATTCATTATAAGAAAATGGAGATAAATTACTTGGAAAGTATTCTCCCCACTCTTTCGTTCTACTCATATATTCAATTATTTTATCTCTCAAAACAAAATATTCTTCTTTTGTATATTGCTTATTTAAAATACAGTATTTTTTACTCCTAATACCAAAACATCCAAAACAATTCTGTACATTAAAACACATATCACAATAACACGAATCCGTTATTGTATTAAAACAACTTCTTATAAACATTGATCTATTCGGTATTGCAATTCCTTGTGCCTCATAACATAACTGTGCATTCATAATTTCCGTACAATCCAAACAATCTTCCACCTTCCATACATCTTGCATATATGCTGTATCCTTATTATCACGACAATTAAAAGACAACTTCATATTCTGAGAATTTTCAATATAATCACCTGTTGAATTCTGAACTTGAATACCATGATAAAATTTTACTGGAATATCTTTGTTAAATTTAGAGAATTTTAATTTCATTTCATTTATAAAGCTTCTATTCCATACTGATTTATTAACTCTTTTTTCATATTCATCTTTTCCAATATTTTCATTAAAAAAATAATATTGTTTATTTCGTAGACCCACACAACCAAAACAATCTGAACAACCTCGACAATCTCTAGAAAAATATACATCAACACAATCTGAACAATCATATATCCACATACAACGAGAACATTTTTTTATATTTATTGATTCATAACAATATTCACTTTTTTGAGCCATATAACAATCACAAAGGAAATAACCATTATCCTGACACCAACTACCATACATACTTTTCTCATTATCTCCACTTGTAAAAAGCATATAACAATCTTTATTATTTTGAGATTGATTAGTATACTCACTATTTACACTATTTGAATTAACCATAGCAAGATGAGGTACAACATTGCGAAGTTCTTCATATTGATCAAAAAATAATTTTGAAAAATCAAAATCACGACCATACTCTAATGCATCCCAAGAATCTGACTTCCAATATTCTTGTTTATACACAGGAAATAATACATCTGATCTATAAATTGAAATAATATTCTCTCCAGTAGCATTACATTTTCTTTTGTATAAATTATATTCATTCCTATCCAACAGCCGACGAATATACCTACACTCTGGACAAAAAGTTGGCGCCGGTACCTTAATCTTTTCATAGAATAAAAAGTCTTCAGGCTCTATTACGAAGTCATTCTTACAATTCTGACATATTTTATTTTCATATTTGTATTCCATTATTATTGATTCTTAATTCTTTAATATACTTCATTCTGATAACATTTTTCACAATATACAATCTCAGGTCTATCAGGAGAGTATGATGTCTCAAATGTATTAGTACAACCTTCTTTCATACAGGATCTATGCCAGAGTTTCATAGGGTTTCTCTTTTTTAATCTTTCATAATGACGACAATTTGAACATAAATGAGGTAAAGGTAAATCCATCCTTCTGTAAAAAAGTAATTCCTCAGCAGTTAACTTAAAAGCCTCTGTACACTGCTGATTACACTCCCCTTTGTGTGCACACTCTATAACTTTATCAATTATTTTATCATCTACATCTTTTATCCTATCTGGAATATCTTCACTTTTTAAATCAATATTGTAATTTCTTTCTTCTTTATCTTTCCATTTATATCCATTATTAACTACTTGTTCTTTAGATAAAGGAAAATATTCTTCTGAAACAGTTTCGTTATAATCAAATGGTGATAATTCTAGTGGAAAAAATTCACCATATTTGAAGACTCTACCACATTTATCTATATATGGAACATTATTCATATTTTCTATTATCCTTGGAATTAACTTTTCATATTCTTCTTTTGTGTATTGTTTATTCAAAATACAATAACTTTTGTTTCGAAGACCAATACAACCAAAACAATTTGCACAATTCTCACAGGTATCACAATATATCCCATAACTTCCACTCCAATATGAAAGGCAAAATTTTGAAAATGAAGAATTGTGACTTATTACCTCTAAATTTCCTTCGACATTTTCAACAACTGCATAACCGTCATAACAATCCTTTATTTTATCAACAATAAATAAGTATTTACTATTTTCTACTTCTTCCCCATCAAAAACAGAAAGACAATTCTTTGTGTGAGTTATATAATCACCACTTGAATTTATATTATTCTTTCCATGATAATATTTAACAGGAAATTTAGAATATAAACTATCAATACTTTTATATATGTTTCTTAAGCTAGAATGCGAATTAATATTCATTTCTATAATTTTATTTTCATATTCTTCTTTTGTATACTGTTCATTAAATATACAATAAGATTTATTCCTAATATTTACACAGCCAAAACAATCATGACTACCTGTGCAATTCTTACAAAAATATAAATTATATGAATTTATACAATCTTGAGAATAAAAACATCTATTTATTTTTTCACAGTCAATACACTCAAAAGAATATTCGGAATGACGTACACCTAGACAATCAAAAACATCTTTACAATAAAAAATTGAGTGGGAGTAAGAGCAATCTTCATCGTGATCACTTGCAAATATTAAATAGCAATTCTTGTCATAAGCAGCACCATTTACATACTCACTATTAAAACATTCAGTCACCATTGCATATAGTCGTGGTACATTTATTTGTAACTCATTAAATTGCTTAAAAAATGGCTTAGAAAAATCGTATTCCATACCGTAATCAAAAGGATTCCAAGAATCATTTCTAAAACAACTATGACAATATACTGTAAAAGGAGATCGTGATTTATAAATTGAAATAATAGACTTTTTACATAACCCACAAGTTTGTTTGTATAAAAATCTTTCATTCCTCCATGTCATTCTACGCATAGATCTACACTCCGGACACCAAGTTGGAGCCGGTACCTTAATCTTCTCATAGAATAAGAAATCCTCGGGCTCGATGGTGAAGTCAATCTTACAATTCTGACAATTTTTTGTTTCAGGTTGATATTCCATATTATATTACTTCTTGTTGATAGCACTTCTCACAGTATATAATCTCCTTCCTTTCGGGTGAATAGTTAGTTTTAATGTCTTTACCACAGTGATCACACTTTCTATCCCAGAATTGATACGGGCCTCTTCTTTTGATTCTATCTTGATGACGACAGTAGAAGCATTGTCTTGGTATAGGTAAGTTCATCTTTCGGTAGAAGAGTAGCTCTTGTTCTGTTATCTTATAGTTTCTTTCACAATTTATACACTTAAGTATCTCTTCTGTTATAGAGTCTTGTATATCTTTTATATTATCAGGTATATCTATAGGTTGTATGGTTTCTTTACCTTTAGTCATCTGTATATCATCTTCCCATCTATATCCTTCTTTTATGGCTTGTTCTTTAGTTAATGGGAAGTTATCTTGAGCTATGGTTTCATTGTATGCAAAGGGAGCTAATTCTACTGGCATCATTAGGCCGTGTATGCCTTGTTCTGTTAGTTCGTTTATAATGTGGGATTTTAGTTCTTCGTATTGTTCCTTGGTGTATTGTTTGTTTAGGATACAGTATTTAGCGTTTTTGAGACTGTCGCATCCGATGCAGTTTTGGCAGTTTGCAATATAAAATGAATATAAAATATTTTGAGAATGTTCTGCCCAATAAGAACCAATTACATAATTTGAATATCCTGTAGCTACTACTTCTAATAATTGTTCGGAATTAGTACCATAACCAATAGTACCAAGTGAATCTTTCGTCATTTTCGATGAAAAAATATATCTTGAATTTTCACCCTTCATGACCTCAAAAGAATTATTGACATTATGACATTCAGTAAGATAATCTCCTTTAGAATTTAAAGTTTTCAAATTATTATTTTCTTTTCTCGGAAAATTTAATAAAAATTCGGAAAATTTAACTTTTACTTCTTCAATTTTTTTATAACTTCCTTTAACTTCATTAAGTTTAGAAAAATATTCCTCATGACTTAACTGTTCATTAAACCAACAATTGCTTTTATTTCTTAAATTCACACAACCGAAACAATTAGTAAGGCCACTACCATTAAATACAAACATCGAATCGACACAACCAGAAATATTTTGCCCCCAATAAATATTAGCAGATTCTTTAATATTTATACATTCATAACTATTTTCAAAATTCATACCAAAATATATATCAGATGAATATAATCCTTTCTTAATCCCCCTTGAATACATAACATCTTCTGCGGGGCTAGTATTAAAAACAAGATAGCAATTTTTACAACCACTAGCTGTATTTGTATATTCACTATTTACATTTTCTCCATCGCCCAAAGATATACCTAAATTTATTTTTGGTACCTTAATTAGTAAATCATTTAATTGATCCATGAATGTTCGCGTTCTGTCATATGATATCGCATAATCTTTTGGATCCCATTTATCAGAATAAAAACAATTGTAACAATATATTATATATGAAGACTTTGGGTTATACATTGTAATAATGCTTTTACCACATAAATTACATTTCTGTCCTGAGTATAAAGTCATCTCATTCCTCCACATTGCTCGCATTTTAAACCTACAGTCTGGACAAATATTTGGAACAAGAACTTTCATTTTTTCATAAAAAGAAAGTTCATCTTCATCAATATAGAATTCTTTTTTACATTTATTGCATTGTCTGTTTTCAGTATGCATTTTATTGATTAATAATTATTTCTAATTATTAATTATCTAAGACTTTTCTTTAATTCTTCCATATCATCAAAATGTGTCTGCACTCCATTTACTTCTTGGTAATTCTCATGCCCTTTACCTGCTATAAGTATAAAATCACCAGTTTTTGCTAAATCGCAAGCCTTCTCTATCGCGTCATATCTATCAACTAGTATATAAACTTTATTCTCAAAATATAAACCTTCTATTCCCTTCTTCATATCTTCAAGTATATCTTCTGGCTTCTCTGTACGAGGATTATCAGAAGTAAGGATAATAATATCACTCATATCATAGCCGATTTTAGCCATTATCGGACGCTTAATTTTATCTCTATCTCCCCCGCAACCAACAACTGTTATAAGTTTACCATTCTTCTTCATATCATTTGCTGTCTTTAATACATTCTCAAGTGCGTCTGGCTTGTGAGCATAATCCACAATACCAGTAACTCCATTCTCTGATTTAAAATACTGAAAACGTCCAGGAACAGCTTCAAGGTTTTTAATTATATTTATAACTTTTTCCCTAAACTCTTTCATAAAAGAGTCGGGCGATCCGACATTATCTGATTTAGCCTTATCTTGACCTAATAACACACTAACTGCATATATTCCTAATAAGTTATAAGCATTAAATTCACCAATTAATTTTGATTCAAATCTAAGATTGAAATCTGCATCCTTTTTCAAGCTTAAAGTATGCCTACTAGCTTTCGTGGTACTCATCATATACATACCCTTTTCATCATCAATATTTGCAACAGTAAAACCACCAGATGGAATAATATCAAAAAATCCTTTTTTAGCATCACAATATTCTTCCATCGTCTTATGATAATCCAAGTGATCTAATGAAAGATTTGTAAATACACCACCCACAAAATGAAGTCCTGAAATTCTCTTCTCGGAAACTGAGTGTGAAGATACTTCCATAAAACAATAATCACATCCTTCATCTACCATATGAGCAAGTAATTCATTCAAAGTAACAGCATCAGGAGTAGTACGATGTGCTTCTTCTGATTTATCATTTATTTTATTTACAACTGTACCTATCAGACCTGCTTTATATCCCAACTCACGAAATAATTGATGAAGTAATGTTGCAGTTGTTGTCTTTCCGCTTGTACCTGTAATTCCAATTAATTTTAATTTATGGGAAGGATTATCATAAAAATTACTTGCAATAATGCCTACTGCTGTATGGGTATCTGGAACTCTAATATATGATATACCGGTTTTAAAATCTGTAATTTCCTTTTCATATATGATACTTTTTGCTCCTTTTTCTATAACTTCATTTATAAAATCATGACCATCTAGTACATTCCCCCTTAACGCTACAAATAAAGAATTAGGCTCAATAATTCGTGAATCAAGAGATACAGAAGATACACCCATATCAATATTCCCATGAGTCTCAAGTATACTTATATCTTCAAGTAAATTATTAAGTATTTTCATTTTATTTATTATTTAACTTTTTAAAATATTCTAAGGCTTTTTCTATATCTTGATTTACTTTTTCAATTGTTTGATTACCATTGATTCTTTTTAATTTTCCGATTGAATCAAAATAATTAACTGATTTTGAAACTTGGTCTTTATGCCATTTAATTCTTCTTATAATATTTTTTTTATCATCATCATATCTATCTGTACGCAAAGATCTTGAAAAAATAATTTTATCTGGGAGATTAATATATAAAGCAAAAAAACTTTCTTTTTTTTCAGTTAATATTTTTTTTAGTAATTGAGCTTCTGGTTTCAGTCTTGGATTACCAACAAATAACAAGTCTTTTCCTTTTGGTTTATTATTTATATTTTCAATAAGGAATCTTTTCATTAAAGCAACTGGTGCTGGCTTACCAAGTCTTGTTGTTCGCCTTAACCATTCACCGTCTTTACTATTTTCTTTTTCGAGTTTACGCCAATATTTACCTGATTCAACACCTGAAAAATTATATTTACTAAGTAATATTTTTGCTTGTGTATCCTTTCCTGAAGCTATTTGACCTAATAATACTAAATGGAATCCTAATCGTTCTTTTTTCATATATTAGTATTCTACCATATATAATAGTCAAATAAAAACCCTTATGTTATAGTACTTGTATGAAAATATTAGCTATAGAAACTTCCTGTGATGAGACAGCTTTATCTATAATAGAAGTAAAAAAACAAGATAAATCTACCTCGACTAAGAAAAAACAAAACAAAGTAAAATTTAAAATACTAGGGAACGAGATATCTTCTCAGATTACTCTTCATGCACAGTATGGAGGAGTTTTTCCTATGATGGCAAAAAGAGAGCATGGAAAGAATATTCTACATATACTTGAGAAAGTATTAAAAGAGGCAAAAATGTATTCGGTTAATAAAAAAAGTTTACCATCACAAAAACTAGAAAATAAAATTCATAAATTACTTGAAAGAGAGAATGAGATAAATGAAAGATGGATGGAGATAATGCCATTCATTAAAAAGCCAAATATAGATGCTATAGCAGTCACGACAGGCCCCGGACTTGAGCCGGCTCTTTGGGTAGGTATAAGTTTTGCAAAAGCTTTAAGTGTATACTGGGGTATACCTATAGTACCTGTGAATCATATGGAAGGCCACGTATTCTCTATTTACCCAAAGGGTAATAAAACTTTTACAGTGGATGAGAGTAAAGAAATGCTTCCAATGCTCTCCCTTTTAGTTTCTGGTGGACACACAGAGCTAGTATTAATAAAAGATTTTATGAAGTATAAGAAAATCGGACAAACAAGAGATGATGCCGCTGGTGAAGCTTTCGACAAGGTGGCACGAATGCTTGGACTTCCTTATCCTGGTGGACCAGAAATCTCAAAAATGGCAAAAAATGAAAGAGGAGGTATTAAACGAAAAAATGTTGTTCAAGGAAGCCTTGCACAGGCCGACGGGCCGAGCGGGAGCAAAAAATTCAACAGAATTTTATTGTGTGCTGACGGGAATAACATTTTGAGTGAAATACCGGAGATAGTATTACCTCGCCCTATGATTCACTCGAAGGATTATGATTTTTCATTTTCTGGATTGAAAACAGCAGTACTATACTTAATAAGAGATTTGAAAATACAAAATCCAAATATACTTGATGATATAAATATTAAACAAAAAATAGCTTGTGAATTTGAAAATGCTGTTGTGGAAACTTTAGTATATAAAACAATCAAAGCAATTAAGGAATATAAAATTAAAACCTTAATCGTCGGGGGTGGAGTCTCGGCAAATAATTATTTGCAGGAGATTATGATTAAAGAAATTAAAAAAATACAACAGAGCAAGGTCTTGCCTTACTCTGTTAAAGTTCATTTCCCAAGTAGAAGCCTTACTGGAGATAATGCTCTTATGATAGCGATAGCTGGATACTTCCAATATAAGAATAATAAAATAGCAAAAAATATAAACTCCATAAAAGCAAAAGGAAATTTGAGTTTATAGTTTATAAGAATGATTATAAATAATTAGATATATATTTAATAAAACACAAATAGGATTATCTATACAGATAATCCTATTTAAATACAAGAATCAATTTTACAGAAAAAATCCAGATGGTGAACCAAAGCGACAATCGACGAATTCAATATTACTGGTAAGAAACTCAAGATCATCTTCAAAATTTAAAATCGGGGCATCTGAAAATTCACCATCAGGATGAAGGGCAAACTCATCACCTACACAACAAGTATCAAGTTCATCCCAGTTAACATAACGATCAGGATGAACCAACACCATACAGCAAAGAGCAAAAGCCCCTAGACCAAATTCATTATCTGAAAATGTCTCTCTCGCACGTCGAATTGATTTACCACGATGTCTCATTCCATACTGAGCAGCGATAATCAAAATGTCACCAGACTGTTCATATTCCAATTGTTGAATAAATCTAAGAGTACGTGAGTGTTGGCGAATCTGTCTAGTGGTAATCTCACCTTTACGATAATTATTAAATTCACGTTTTTCAGCAATTTTAACCTGAACCAATTTTAAGGCTTCACAATACTGCTCAGCAATATCAGTTATTGAAGGAAAATATTTTTTTCTTACTGCAGATACTTTTGGTATAGCAAACCATCCTTCGGCACCATCAGGCAATATGGGTAATTTTTTTATAAATTCCAGTGCTTCCATCGATTGAAGCCCAAAAATCGTTGCAATCTTTTTCACCTGCTCATCTATTGATTTACATTTATATTCATGAGGGTAATCGTATTTTGAAACAACTATCTCTTTGGCATACTTATTTGGTGTTGTAATATCCATAATAATAGCTTTCACTGCTTCTTCTACCCTATTTTTGAATTCAACACCCTTATTAATAATGTCATTTTCTGCGCTCAAGCTGTTTAAATTAACTTTGCTAATTGCAGCCATCATTGCTTCCGAACCTAAATTTACAATTACTTTTTTTTGATCAAACGTGATTAATTTTTCTTGTATCATTGTAGTATAATTTAATTTTAAAGAACTAGGTCCCGATACCCAAGTTCAATATGTTAGACAAAAATCGGGTATCATTAATTTTTTTTAAAAATATCACAAATCATATATTTGTCAATATATTTATCTTTGAATATTAAGGATTAAAGTGTTATATTCTATATATATGATTGAACCAAATATAGACCCTAAATTATTAAAGCCCTACGACCCCAAAGAGACTGAAGATCGTATATATAAACTATGGGAAGATAGTGGTTATTTTAATCCCGATGTATGTCTAGAAAAAGGAATTATAAATAGTGACGCAGAGGCATTTACTCTTATAATGCCTCCTACAAATGCTAATGGATCCCTTCATGCTGGGCATGGATTAGTTATGACAATAGAAGATTTGATTGTACGATATAAAAGAATGCGAGGGTTTAAAACTCTTTGGCTTCCTGGACTTGATCATGCAGGTTTTGAAACTCAAGTGGTCTATGAAAGAAAACTTGAAAAAGAGGGACGTACAAGATTTGATATAGAAAGAAATCAGTTATATCAAGAAATTTTAGATTTTACACTTCTAAATTCTTCAAATATAAAAGGACAAGTAAGAAAGATGGGCGCCTCTTGTGACTGGTCAAGAGAAAAATTTACATTAGATGACAGCATAGTTAAAACTGTTTATCAAACATTCAAAAAACTTTACGATGATGATTTAGTGTATCGAGGTAACAGAATCGTTTCTTGGTGTAGCAAGCACCAAACTTCTTTTTCTGATCTTGAAATAAAAGATGAGGAAAGGATAGAACCATACTATTATTTGAAATACGGCCCTTTCACTATTTCCACCTCTCGTCCAGAAACAAAGTTTGGAGACAAGTATGTAGTCATGCATCCTAAAGATGAACGATATGCAGAATATATAGATGGGCAAAAAATTGACCTAGAATGGATAAATGGTCCTATTACAGCTACAATCATAAAAGATGAGAATATCGATATGGAATTCGGTACAGGAGTTATGACTATAACTCCATGGCATGATAATGTCGACTTTGAAATAGCAGAAAGACGAGGTTTAGAAAAAGAACAAATAATAGACGAGAATGGAAAGCTTTTACCTATAGCTGGAGAATTCGCAGGTCAACATATTAAAAAAGCCCGTGGTTTGATAATAGAGAAATTGCAGAATAAAGGATTAGTAGAAAAAGTTGAAGAAAATTATAAACATGTGGTTAGAACTTGTTATAAATGTGGAACTATCCTAGAACCACAAATAAAAAATCAATGGTTTATAAAAATGAAACCTTTAGCAGAAAAAGCTCTTGAAGTTATTAATCAAAACCGAATAGAATATATCCCTGATCACTATAAGAAAATTACAGTTCATTGGCTTGAAAACATTATGGATTGGAATATTTCTCGTCAAATAGTTTGGGGTATACCGATACCTGCTAAAATATGTAATGATTGTGGACACGGAATGGTTGATCTAGATAATACAATATTAAAATGTAAGAAATGTAATGGATCTGTAAGAGTTGATCAGGACACATTTGATACTTGGTTCTCATCAGGACAATGGCCATTTGCAACACTAGGATATCCAGATAGTAATGATTTCAAAACTTTCTATCCTACTGATATTATGGAGACTGCAGGAGAAATTATCTTCTTCTGGGTTTCTAGAATGATAATGCTTGGTTTGTATATTACGGGTGAAATACCTTTCAAAAAAGTTTACTTACATGGATTAGTATTAGATGCAAAGGGTCAAAAAATGAGTAAAAGTAAAGGTAATGTGATAGATCCACTTACACTTACTGAAAAATACGGTACAGACGCATTCAGAATTGGTATGATAGTTGGGAATACTCCTGGTACTTCCCTGTCATTATCTGAAGATAAGATAAGAGCTTACAAAAACTATGCAAATAAACTTTGGAACATTACTCGCTTTATCTTAAGTAGTACGGAGAATGTTATCTACAATGAAAACTTTAATAAATATATAGAGAAAGAAAATGTACTTATAAGTGAAAGAAGTGAATTTATCTCGAGTATCACAAAAGAAATGGATGATTATAAATTCTATATAGTTGGAGAAAAAATTTATCATTATACTTGGAGTCGTTTTGCAGATGTAATAATTGAAGAAAGTAAAGAAATATTCTTAAATGGAACACCAGAAGAGAAAGAATCCAGAGCTCAATTCTTAATCGATACACTTTCTAAAATATTGAAAATCCTTCATCCATTCATGCCTTTTGTGACCGAAGAACTTTGGAGTATAATCCCTGTAGATAATAAGAAATTATTAATGGTAGAAAAATGGCCGAAGGCTGAGAAGCCGGAGGTGCTGAGCTAGTAAACGAAGTACCATGAAGGTTGAAAAACGGAGGTGCTGAGCTAGAAAATAATAAATACTAAGTTTATAATCAAGTTACAAATATTACAATGAATGAATTAATTAGTGACCCAAAATCATTTTTATACGCAATCTTAGGAGGAGCACTACCTGCTGTTTTATGGTTATGGTTTTGGCTTTACCAAGAAGACAGAGATGATCCAGAACCAGTGGGACTCATAACTGTCACCTTTATATTAGGATGTATATTAGTACTTGTAGCTATGTGGTTAGAAAAGTTTTCAATGGGATTTATAAAGGATAATACAACACAGATAATAGTTTGGGCAGGAATAGAAGAATTATTAAAAATGATTGGTGTATCTTTTATAATATTTGGAAATAATATAATTAAAAGACCTATTGACTACCCTATGTATTTTATCGCTACAGCATTAGGATTTGCAGCTTTCGAAAATGTTTTATATTTACTAAAACCGATGAGTACCAATAATAACTTAGTTGGGATGCTTACTGGTAATTTACGCTTTCTTGGATCTACTCTTCTACATGCAATTGCAAGTTCTATGATAGGAAGTGCGCTTGGTTTATCATTTTACTTAAGGCAAAATAGAACAATTTATCTTTTTATTGGAATAATATGTGCAATCACCTTGCATAGTGTCTTTAATTTTTTTATAATGAAAGGAAGCGGTGAAAATTTTATTCCTGTATTTGGTTTCTTGTGGGTCATCGCGATTATTAATATTCTTATATTTGAAAAATTAAAACGTATGGGAGTAGTACAACCACTTTCATAAATTATATATGTTGAAAAAAAGATCATTTTTAGAGCGTCTTACTGGTAGTATTAGATTAGATGATGAAGATGAATTAATAGAAAATTCTGTTAATTCAATTAACAAAATAAATCTACAAGGAAAAGATATTGAAGGTTTATCAGACAGTGAACAGGATTTTAATTCTGAAGAAGAGCAAGAAGCAGAACTTAGTTTGGATATATATCAAACTGAGAATGAAATAATAGTGCAAACAATGATTGCAGGAGTACACCCTGATAATCTTACAATAAATATTACTAGAGACTCTATATCTATACGAGGTAAAAGAGAAGAAAATCAATCCATAAATAAAGAAAATTACTTCGTTCAAGAATTATACTGGGGAACATTTTCAAGATCTATTTCACTTCCTGAAGAAGTAAATTTAGAAGAAGCAGAAGCAATAGAAAAACATGGGCTACTTATAATCAAACTCCCTAAAATAGATAAGAACCGAGAAACTAAATTAAAAATTAAGTCAATTTAATATAAAATAACCTCGCAATAAATATTGCGAGGTTATTTTATATTCTGGTGCCTAGACCCAGATTTGAACTGGGGACCCTTCCCTCTTCAGGGGAATGCTCTACCAACTGAGCTATCTAGGCATTATATATTTTACTTTAAACTTTCTTATATTAGCACGAAGTCACTTTTCGACCAAAACAGCTATCTAGGCATAACTGAACTTATAAAACAAAACTAATTATTTAAAGATTTTAATAAATCTTGAACTTCTTTATTGCTTCCAATATTCTTTAAATCACTTACACTCTTAATACTAGAAGTTCCAACCCCACCAGTATAAATATCAAACAAATTACCTAACATTGGCTGAATAAAATAAAATGCACCAAGTGCCGAAAGGATAATAATTACCCAATATGCAATTTTATATATTTGATTCCACTTCTGATAAATAACTAGCTTTTTAAGCATTTCATTATTCTCTTTATTCAAAGATAAATTACTCTCTAAAAGCTTTTTTATTTCTTCATCCATTAATTATACTTTATCATATTTATATAAAAAATAAAAGTACTTGTGCCCTCGGTACGAATCGAACGTGCATCTATCCCTTAGGACGGGACTGTTCTATCCATTGAACTACGAGGGCAAATAAAAACACCAGTAATGGTGTTTTTATAATAACCTATTCTTGTATAAAAAACTACTCTTTTATTCCAAGTATTTCAACTATTTTTGGTTTATTAAATCCAACTATAGGATTACTTCCTTCAATAACAATTACTGGGACTCCCATCTGACCTGTTAGTTCAAGCATTTCTTTTCTTTTAGCTAAATCAGTAGAAACATCATAGTCTTCAAAAATTACTCCTTTCTCTTTAAAAAAATCTTTAGCCATATGACAAAAATGACATGTGGGGGTACTATATACTTTGACTTTATTCATAATATTTTATTCTGTAAAATTATCAAATATAAATTTGATAATATACGATCATATTCATATCAACTTTTAGGCAACATGAAAATTAATTAATAATTAAAAACATATCTAGTATATCATACTAATAAATTATGCAAATATTGACACGATATGCATACAAGTCAATAAAACTAATTTTAAGTCAATGTGCGGGTAGCGGGAATCGAACCCGCGTCTCAACCTTGGGAAGGTCGCATTCTGCCACTATACCATACCTGCAAATCATTGTTTAAAAAATGATTTAAACCAATTAACAAAACCATGCTTCATATCTTTTTCAACTAAAGTAATCACTTCTTTATTTTCATCAACTATCACTACCATCTTCTCCCCTTCTTTGACAACTTGGTATTTATCTCTTATGATTTCCTCTACACCTTCTTCTGTTTTTAATTTTTCTATTTCACTATTTAATACTTTTTCCCTATTACGCAAAGTCTCAATGTTTGATAACATTAAATCTCTTTTTTTAGTAGTTTCTCTTTCTTTTTTAACTAATCCAACCATATTATATATAAATAATATTAAAAAACAAAACAATACAAAAAGTATAAAAGGTGAGTATAAAAAATTATTATTTTTTTTCTTATTGAATTCTATCATTTTTAATGCTATTATTATATCATGTTTTTCGGTCAAAAAAATAAAAAAAGAATAGAAAGAATATTTGCTGTAGTTTCCATACTCGTAATAATTAGTATGATTTTACTTTATTCAGCATCTGCATTCTTAAAATAATTACTTATCATTACTACTTCGCATCATCTTTAAAAAAACATCATGGGAAATGTTTATTTTTGCGTTAGATTGCATTCTCTTTTTACCTTTTTTCTGTTTCTCAAGTAATTTCTTTTTACGACTTACATCGCCTCCACCTACTACTTTACTACCATGCATAAGAACATCTTTTCTAAAAGCTGAAACAGCTTCAGAAGAAATTATTCTACCCAACGCTTTGGCTTGAATCTTAAAAGCAAATTGTTGTCTAGGAATAATTTTTTGTAATTTCTCTACTTGATATTTTGCTTCATCTTCCACCCTCCTTCTTGAAACAACTCTCGAGAATGCTGGCATTACTTCATTTGCAACTATTATATCCATACGAACAACATCGGCTTCTTTATAATCTCCTATCTCATAAGATATTGACGCGTAGCCTGAAGTTAAACTTTTCATATCGTCAAAAAAGTTTCTCATAAGTTCACGAAGTGGCATTTCAAGATCAATAGATGATCTATTATCTCCAAAATTTTCAGTATTTTTAATAATACCTTCATGTTCATATAAGAATGGCATCAAAAAGCTAGTATAGATAGATGGTGTAATTATTTTTACATTTACCCAAGGCTCAAATATTTTCAACATAGTACCATCATCAGGAAATAAATGTGGTGAATATATCGTCTCTTCTTTATTATTTCTAAGAATAACCTTATAAGTAATAGAAGGCATAGTTACTATAAGCTCAAGATCAAATTCTCTATTTAATCTTTCAGCAATTATTTCCAAATGTAACATTCCTAAAAAACCACACCTATACCCCCTGCCTAAACTACCTGAAGATTCTTCTTCGTAAGAAAAAGATGAATCCGACAGACGAAGACGGCTCAATGCTTGTTTTAAATTTGGAAAATCATCTTGACTCTCAGGATAAACTGATGCCCAAACTACAGGTTTTGGATTCATATACCCAGATAAAGCAGGAGCTGGTTTTTTAGTATAAGTAATAGTATCTCCAACAGATGCAATTCCAGGCTTTTTAATACCTGTAACAATATAACCAATCTCCCCTGTACCAATTTTTTCTCTTGCAACTTCTTCAGGAGAAAATGTTCCTACCTCAAGACAAATAAATTTTTCAGAAGAAACAGCAAAAAGTAAAGATTCACCTTTTTTAAATTCACCTTCAACCACACGAACATAAACAATAACTCCTCGATGATTGTCATATTTAAAATCAAAAACTAAAGCCCTAGCTTGATCAGGTTTAGTGATATTTTGTTCAAATTCTTTTGGTGATGGAATTCTTTTTACTATTTCTTCAAGTAAATTTGAAACACCTTCTCCTGTTCTTCCAGAAACCATCATAATAGTATCAGGATCAATATCTAGGAGTAATGCTACTTCCATTTTCACTTCATCTATTCTTGCAAGTGGTGAATCAATCTTCGAAATAACAGGAATAATGACTAATCCTAAATCACGAGCCAGTTGCAATGTAGTAAGTGTTTGAGCCTGAACCCCTTGAGTAGCGTCTACAAGCAATATAGAGCCTTCTACAGCCTTTAAAGCTCGAGATACTTCATAAGAGAAGTCTATATGACCAGGTGTATCTATTAGATTTAAAATATAATTTCCTTGACCTTCACCCCTATTAAGATCTTTAGAGTGCCACAACATTCTTACTGGTTGCATTTTAATTGTAATCCCACGCTCTCTTTCAAGTTCCATAGAATCAAGTACTTGATCTTTCATTTTACGCTTTTCAATAGTACCAGTAACTTCAAGCATTCTATCTGCCAAAGTACTTTTTCCATGGTCTATATGAGCAATAATTGAAAAATTTCTTATAGATTTAATATCCATATTGTTATATTAGCAAAAAAAACCTTAAAATGAAAGGACTATAATTCTGTTTGTTCTGGAACTACAACATTTTTACGCCAGAATTTATTAGTTAATGCTTTTGTGACTGATAATAATTCATTATTTTTTAAAATATATAAAACAAATAATCCAAAAATTATACCTATGATTCCTGAAATAAATCCTTGAGACAAAATACCGATAAATGAATCAAGGGTAAAAATGGTACTAAAAAAATTAAGTGAAATATACGCAAAGATGCCCATAGTAAGTGCCCCTATAAAACTTTCCGTAAATGTCTTTATAAGCAATAATCTACTATTTTTTAAATAATCTTTTTTAAATAAATACCAAATTAAAAAGAAATTCATAAGTGATCCTAATGCATAAGCGATAGGCAAACTAAGCATGATAGTTCCAGACACATTTTTCACTCGTAAAATTATTTCCAATAAATTTAAAACGTTTGGATAGTACTTAAAAGTTTGTAAAATTAATAATGCAAAAATAATTACCATAAATGAAGAAAAAATATTCACAAATAATGGTTTTCTAGTATTTGACGCCGCATAATAACCTCTAACAAATAATAAAACTAAACTTTGAGATACAAGTGAGATAATAAATAAAGCAATCGAGGCAGCAGTTAACCTAGTATCAGCCCATGAAAAAGCATTAGAACCAAGTATCACACGTACGATTTGTGCACGTAAAACCACTATAAGTGCAATAATAGGTAATGACCAAAATATTATTTGACGGGCTGTACCTAAAATAGAATTAATAAATTTATCCATATCATTAGCTGAAAATGCTTTAGCCAAGACAGGAAATGCTGCAACTGAATATGAAATTCCAATTATACCCACTGGAACAGACTGGAGATTATAAGAAAAAGTAAAAAGAGATATTGATCCTTGTTTAAGAGTTGAAGCCATAGAAATAAGTACAATAAATGCCAAACTATTACACGATAATGCTAATGTTCGAGGCAAAGATAATTTCATAACTTCAATGATTTCCTTCCATTTTATTTTAAATATCAACTTAGGAAATAAACCATGGTTTATCACACTTGGTATTTGAATACATAAATGCATTACAGCTCCTATTATTACTCCATAAGCTAAACCATAAACACCAAAAATAGGATATAAATATAAAATACCAAATAAAATTCCTAAATTATAAAAAATTGGAGATAAAGAAAATACAAAAAAATTTTTAAACAATTGAGTAACGGATCCAATTAAGTTTGAAAATCCGATAAATATAGGAGAAAGAAGCATGATACGACTAGTCATTATCAAAGAAGATATTTGAGATTCAGAAAATCCTGGTGCAATATATGAAGCTAAGTATGGCATAAGAATTGCAATAATTATACATGAGATAATCATAAAAAAAATATAAGCACTAAATACGTTATTCAAAAATTCTTTAGCGTTATGATTATTATCATCCTCTTTAACTTTATTAATCAAAAATGGTAAAAGTACCGTAACTGAAGCAAGAGAAGCAATAGAAATATACAGAAAATCAGGAATTCTAAACGCAGCATAGTAAATATCAAGTACTGGTCCTGGTCCAATATAACTTGCAAGTATACGATCACGTATAAGTCCAAGAATCTGTGATAATAAAGCGAAACCGCCAAGCAATAAGGCGGCTTCGTTTATCCCATTAAATTCTCTATTAAAGAATGTAATAATTTTTTTAGGCATTAATCAGACTTCTACTGAGTTTTAGTTGGTAAGGATACTGTATCTTTCATAATTTTCGAATTAATTATTGTTTTAGCTTTATCATTATTTTTTATTACAGTATCAACTACAGGAGTATTAGATAATGATTCAATGGCTTTTTTAACATCATCATTGTTAGGTATAACTTTATCTAAAATATTATATTGTTCTAGTGCACTATCAGTACGTCCAGCTTTTTGATAAGATAAGCCCAAGAAATACCTAGCTTTTAAATAAGTATTATCCAGAATAACGGCTCGTTCAAAAGCACTTACAGCATTTTCATATTCTGAATTATTGTAACGTAACAACCCTAATCTAAAGAAAATCGTTGCATCTGTCGGATCTAATTGGGTGGCACGTTCAACTTGTTTTATAGCTGCTGATGTATTTCCTTCACTTGTTTCAATTTGGGCCAATAAAAACAAAGCATCTGTGTAATTAGACTTAATATCAAGAGCCTGTTGTATTAACTTCCTAGCAGAATCATTATTCTTTTTTACTACTTCTAGTTGAGCTTTTGCTAGAATTATAGAAGGATTATTTGGAGCTAATTTTTGTGCATTATTATAAGAAGTATTGGCACTCTCATAACTACCATCGACAGAAAGTGGTACTAATGAAGCGTAAACATTACCTAAATTAAGATAATTTAGGTAATGTTTTGGATTCTGAGTTACAGCTAATGATCCAGAACTCTGAGCAAAATTAATTAATTGTTGTAAATTTGATTTAAGTGTTTCTTGGGATAACTTATTATCTGCTACTAATACTCCTATTTCAGCTATATAAATTTGAGATAAAGTACGATAATATGTATCATTTTTATCTAAAGAAATTGCATTTATAATCATTTTTTCAGAATGATTAAGTGACTCCATAGTATTATTTGTATTTAAACCTTTAGAAAAATATATTACAGATGTAAATTTTTCTATATATAAATATGACACGAATAGTGTCGCCATCATAAGTACCATTAATGAAAAAATAGCAAAAAAACTATTTCTAGGGTCATTCAAAAATGAAAACTCTTTTATTTCTATAACATTCTTAAATACTAATATACCAACTAAGGTACCACTTGATAAAAAGGCTAACATTAATATTAATATATTTGGTGTATATATAATAAACGTAATCCAACAGTATATCGACATCATAAATGTGGTAAGTATAAAATAATTAGAAAGTGGATCTTTTAATGCGACACGAAGTGATTGTATTCCTCTTATAACAAAGATAACAAAAAATAAAATCCAAGATAATAGTCCTAAAATACCTGTGGTTACAATAAATGTGGCCATCGTGCTATAACCATTCGAAAAATCAGAATTCCAAAATACAGTCTGAGCTATATCTTTAGGCTGCCATAATGCCCAATCAATACCAAAAGTATTCGGACCTGTTCCAAAAAATGGGTTATGCCTAATTGATTTAAATGCGATATGACCTGTGGTAACTATAGAAGGACGTACTTCTGAATTTTGAAGATTAACGTATCTTGATATTAGTGAACCTAAAGAATTACTACCAACAATAAAAGAAAAACATATAAAAACGACAATAAGAGACACGAAAGGAAATCTTTTGGTATCTCCACCACCATGAACAACTTTAATTCCTGCTTGCTGTATCGAAACACTATAAACAAATATTATTATTGAAAATATCCCAACCAATAACCAAACTAAAGGATTATTAATTACTATTAAAAATAATAATCCCGATAAAAGTAAAAAATATTGAGCCACAGAATATAACTTTTTTACTTTCAAAAATTCAATACTAAATAATGATAATAAAATTATTAATCCAAATAATAATGCAAAATTGTTCCAACTTCCCACTAGATTACCAGAAGATATACTTTGTAATAAACCAGGGAAAAAATGATCAAAACCAATAAATATATTTAATAATTCAAAAACAGACAAAATTATAGCATCTAAAAATAATATTTTAAAAAAATACCACAAGCGTTTTTCCGTTTGGAAAAACATTGCAGATAAGAAAAATATAACACAAAGAATTAACATTGATCCAAAAGTCCCCATTTCAAAACCATTACCAAATAGTGATATATACAACGAAGATGAAAAAAAAGATGATATTAAAAATACAAATGGTATTATTCCTGCAAATATTATTAGTCTGTCTTTGGGCACTTTAAACTTACCTTCACCTAGTCTTGCAATTAACCAAAAGAATACTGACAATGTAATACCTATAGAAAGTAAAAACCCTTTACTTGCTTCTAAAGTCACAGGAACATAAGGAATAAAGAAAAATAATGACAGAAAGATTGTTGCTAGTAATATAAAAAACGATAATTTATTGAAAAACTCTATTCTTTTTGATTCCATGATTTTTATAATGATTATTAATAAATATATTATACTTAATAAAAACAAATAATACTAGACAACAATATTCACGATTCTACCTTTCACATAAATAATCCTTTTAATTAATTTATTCTCTATCCATGCAACTACATTCTTGTCATTTATAACGATCTTCTTTATTTTTTCTTCTGAAATATCTTTATTTATATCTATTTCTGAACGAACTTTTCCATTCACTTGAATTGCAATCTTTATCATATCATCAATTATCTTTTTCTTATCATACTTAGGCCAAGAACTTGTATGAATTGATCTCTTTTCTCCAAGATTTTGCCAAATTTCTTCTGTTATGTGAGGAGCAAATGGAGCTAAAATTTGTAGAAACATTTTGAAATCTTTTTTATTAATATTTTCATTTTTTTCCATTTCATTCACAAGAACCATCATAGATGAAATTGCTGTGTTAAACGAAAAATTCTCAATATCTTCAGAAACCTTTTTAATTGTTTTATGAAAAACTTTTTCTATTTCAATATTACTATTTTTATTAGAAATTTTATTCTGAAGTCTAAAAACTTTATCCAAAAACCTTCTTGACCCTATAATACTTTCTGTAGACCAAGGTAAACTTTGATCAAATGGACCCATAAACATTTCATAAACCCTTAATGTATCTGCACCATAATTTGAAACTATATCATCTGGGTTTACAACATTATTCCACCTCTTACTCATCTTACGTCCATCTGTGGCAAGTACCATTCCTATATTTTTCATTTTTTTAAATGGTTCTTTAAATGATATATAACCCATATCATAAAGGAAATTATTCCAAAAACGAGAATATAATAAATGACCAGTGGCATGTTCAGCACCACCTACATACATATCGACTTGATTCCAATAATCTATAGCTTTTTTTGAAGCAAATTCTTTATTATTCGTTGGGTCCATATATCTTATAAAATACCATGAACTACCTGCCCACCCTGGCATTGTATTCGTTTCATAACCTTCTTTTACCCAAGACTTAACTCCTGCTAATGGAGATTCTCCTGTTCCCATAATTTCATACGACTTAACATTTGGTAATTCTAAAGGTAAATTTTTTAATTTTAAATCAGAAATTATTCCATCTTTATCGTGTTTAAGTGGTATAGGTTCACCCCAATATCTTTGACGAGCAAAGACAGCATCTCGCATTTTATATTTAATAGTCTTAGAAGCAAGTTTTTTAGAAGCTAACCATTCTGTTATTTTTGATCGGGCTTCTTTCGATGTTAAACCATCAAATGTTCCTGAATTAAATAAAATTCCCTCTTCTTCAAAACATTCTTCAAAATTTTTAATTTTTTCAAAGAGACTATTATCTTGTGGTTTAATGGAAACACACAAAGGAATATTATATTTTTTTGCCATATCAAAATCTCTTTTATCGTGAGCATCTGCAAAAACTGCACCTGTACCATATGAGGCAATTACAAAATCAGACACCCATACTGGAATTTCAAAACCAGTTGCTGGATTAATTACTTTTATACCTTTTAATTCTATGCCTGTTTTGTTATTTTTATCTATTCTTTCTTCTTCGGTTTTATTCTTAACTATTTCTAAATATTTTTCAAATTCTGAGAAATTTTCAATGTTAATTTTATTTTTATTAATGAATTGATGCTCAGGTGAAAGAATTAAAAAAGTTCCTGAGAAAATAGTATCAATGCGAGTTGTAAAAACTTCTATTTCTCCACCTATATTTTTTACAGGGAATTTTAATAAAGCACCTTCACTTTTTCCTATCCAATTCTTCTGAATTTCTTTTATATGAGAACTCCATTCTAATCTATCAAGGCCTGAGATGAGTCTATCAGCATAAGCTGTAATCCGCATAAACCACTGTCGCATAGACTTTTTTTCTACTGGATATCCTCCACGCTCTGAAACTATATCACCTTTTACATCAGTAGTAATCTCATCATTTGCCAATACTGTACCCATTTGTGGACACCAATTTACTTCACTATATCCCTCATATGCTAAGCGATATTTCATGAGAATATCTTGCTTTTCTTTCTTAGAGAAATCTTTCCAATTTTTAGCAGTGAAAACACTTATATCATTACTACAAGATGCATTTATATTTTTGTTCCCAGTTTTTTCAAAGATAGAAACAAGCTCATCAATTTTACGAGCTTTACCTTTCTTATTATCATACCAAGAGTTATAAATTTCAAGGAAAATCCATTGAGTCCATTTATAATATTTTGGGTCTGTAGTATTCACCTTTCGAGACCAATCATATGATAATCCTATAATTGAGAGCTGGCGCTCGAAGGTCTTTACATTCTCTTCTACGGCTTTCTTTGGATGAATTTTATGTTGTAGAGCATATTGCTCTGCAGGCAAACCAAAAGCATCATAACCCATAGGATGAAGAACATTATAGCCCCCCATCCTCTTCATACGAGCATACACATCACTTCCTATATAACCACGAGGATGCCCAACATGGAGTCCCACACCTGATGGATAAGGAAACATATCAAGAACATACATTTTCTTATTTTTACTTGAATTTAAAGTTTTATAAATTTCAGTTTCTTTCCAGTCTTTCTGCCATTTCTTTTCTATTTTTTTGTGATCGTAATTTTTCATATAATTATTTATTAAATTTCTTTATTGCTAACCAGATAAGTATTCCTAGTGCAAGTGCGAGTATCACTACTTTTGCAAGATTATCTGCTTGCGACCAATACCGTATGGAAGCAATTATCAATGACAAGACTCCACCCCAAGCAAATGCAACAGAAAGTATATATATATTTATAAAGCCAGCACAGATAAGAGAGAGAATGCCAAGTATAATTAAAGTGATGAAAACTTTCTTTTCAAATATTTTACGTGCATTATCATAATTTAATTGTTTAGTATAATTTTCATTACAGTAACCATCAATCTGAGTTTTACCTTTTAGAGCAGGATCAGGGTAAGCATTCTCACTCCACTGACCACCAACTGCTATACACTTATCTTTGGTATTTATAGCTTCAAGAATTTGTGTAGGTTTAATATAGTTATCCAACACTGGCTCTTTGTATACCAAAGAAACCACATAATTAAAAAACAAATTCATAACTATGACAATAGCAACAATAATAGATACCTTAATAAAGCTTAATTGTTTTGAATTATTTGTAATTGGTTCCATATGTTTTATTATATCAGAAATATAGTGTATAATAAAGAGTATATGATAAATAATTTAAAATTAAAATTAATAGATAAAATAGAAAAAGTGGCCATAAAAGCCACTCATTTTATTGGCTCTACTAAATCACTAATCATACATACAATATTATTTATAGTATCTTTTCTCCTCTATTTTTTTGGAATATCGTTTGAAAAGATATTATTAATTGTCACCACAATAGTATCACTTGAAGCAATATATTTATCAATATTTATCCAAATGTCTGTTAATCGTCAAGCAAGAAAGCTTTATGCTGTTGCTCGAGATGTAGATGAGATTCAAGAAGATGTAGAAGAAATTCAAAAAGATGTGGATGAAATCCAAGAAGATGTAGAAGATATTCAAAAAGATGTGGATGAAATCCAAGAAGATGTAGAAGATATTCAAGAAGATGATGAGAAAAGTGAAAAAGATGAAAAGGCTGATGATGAAATACTCTCAAGAATTGAGAATACGATGGGAAAACTAATCCAAGAAGTCATGGAACTTAAAAAACAACATCAAGAAATTAAAAATAAAAAATAATATTAATTTACTTTAATTTTTCCCTGTCTTAAAACTTCTATATTATTATATTTTATCCTTATGAGAGTGGATGGATCTCCTGTTTTCTTACCAGCATTTATATATAAATCTACATCATTATAAAAATATGACTTCGCCTCTTTAATTGTTTCTGCGGGAGTAAAACATTCTTTATTGGCACTTGGTGCTACGATCGGACCAACTTTCTTTAATAAACTATATAAATTAATATTTTCTTTTCCAATCATTCGAAAGGCTATTTCTTTTGTACCCCTATGGATATATATAAATTTAGAATTTTTACAAGATAGTAATACACTAACTTCTCCTGGCCAAAATTTTTTCAAAATCTTGGCCAACCCCTTATTTATTTTAACATTAAAATTTTCCAAATCTTTTAAAGAATATATCAAAACTATGAGAGCTTTACTTTTATCCCTTTCTTTTATTCTATAAATTTTATCTATAGCTTTTTTTGAATATACACTTGCAACTAACCCATAAAGTGTATCAGTAGGAAGTACAACAATACCATCATTCATTAAAATTTTTTTTGCTTTTTGCCAATCTGTTTTCATATATATTATTAAATCTAAACTCTACCTATACTTCACTATGCTCAACATCCCCGAGTTTAAAATTATTAAATTTCATTAACCCTTCGTATACTCAGGATGATTGAATTAAAGATTATTAAATCTTGAATTCAATCACATCGCCATTCTTCACTATGTACTCTTTACCTTCTGTTCTGACTTTACCTTTTGATCGTGCTTCACCATAACTTCCAGCAGATAGTAAATCGCTCCAATATACAACTTCTGCACGAATAAATTTATCTTTAAAATCAGTATGTATAGCCATACCAGCAACTGGTGCAGTACTACCCTTCTTTATAGTCCAAGCCCTTGTCTCATCTTCTCCTGTAGTAAAGTATGTATCTAGGCCTAGAAGTTTATAGCCTTCTGTTATAAGACTATTGATACCGTCATCTTCCCCACCGAGTTCTTTACGAAACATTTCTTTTTCTTCTCCTTCAAAATCTTTAAGCTCATCTTCTACTTTTGCATCTATTACAACATAACGAGACCCTATACTTTCTATATAGTTGGTAAGTTCTTTAAATATTTCAGGATTGGCAGTATCTAGATTCTCAGCTCCTGCTCTTTTATTCAATCCATAAATAAATGGCTTCATCGTAAGTAAATTTAATTGTTTTACTTTCTCAATTTCTTTTTCTGTAAAGTCTATAGTATTTGCAAGTTTGCCAGCTTCTAATACTGGAATAAGTTTATTCAAAGCTTCATCTTCAATTATGAATTCTTTATCGCCTCTTCTTATTTCTTTTGCAATATTATTTTTCCTTTTTATGACAGTCTCCAAGTCAGCCAGTATAAGTTCTAAGTTTATTATTTCGATATCACGAAGTGGATCTATATCTCCCATCACATGAAGTATCTCATCTCCTTTATCATTCTTCAACGGGAAAATTCTAACCATTTCAAGTATCGCATCTACCTCACGAATATTGGCTAAGAATTTATTCCCAAGACCCTCACCTTCAGATGCTCCTTTTACAAGACCTGCAATATCTACGAATTCTATAACAGCTGGGATGGTTTTTGCTGATTTAGAAAATTCTGATAGCTTCCATATGCGTTCATCAGGCACAGCAACAACCCCCACAGACGGATCTATAGTACAGAATGGATAATTCTCGCAAGAAACACCCTTCTTTGTAAGAGCGTTAAACAGAGTCGATTTCCCGACATTAGGTAATCCCACAATTCCGATTGATAGTGACATAATGAAAATATAACAGATTTTTTATTATTCTGAAAGCCTGTTACCTTATGTATACTTGATAATAAATCAAATATTAATTATACTCTACTAAGTAAAAGTAAATTAATTAATCAGTCTAAAATTTAATTTTTAATATTTAAAATACTAATTATGCAAAAAACAGATGTCGTTTTTTTAAGCGGACAAGGTAACCATGAACTAGGTCTAAAAATCCTAGATGAATTGAGTGAATTATTTGGATCAAGATGCCAATTTGACCATATCACAATTAACAAGTACCCAGATGGAGAACTTGATAATCGTATTGTAAATCACTCAAAAATTAAAGGAAAAACAGTAGTTTTATATCAAAGTGTATTCTCTCAAGAAATGCTAGATGAAGCAATTGATTTAATTTGGGCTTGCAAACATCAATATGGGGCAACATATATTATCGCAGTATTTCCATTCTTATGGAATCGTAGACAAGATCCTATGATGACAGAAGACAAAAAAGAAAAATGGTCAAAAAAAATCGTTAAACAAGACGAAGTACAAAGATTAAGAAAAACTATTCATCTTTTAAGCTGTTGTGGTGTTAATGAACTTATGGTAGCTACCCCTCACTCTAATGCTATGGAAAATGCATGCATTGAATATGGAATTAAATTCCATGAAATAGATCCATCATCTTTATTTGCAACAACAATACAAACTTTTGTTCCACATGAAGATCATCACCTTATAAAAATTTATGCCCCAGATGCTGGTTCTATTCCTAGAGCTGTCAATCTTGCAAATTTGCTTCACTGTCCTGTTCTATTTAACCTTAAACACAGAGCCATTAATGATAAAACATCAATTGTGGAAGAAAAAATAGAGGAAAGAGATAATCTAGTAAATGAATTCAGGGATTATTATAAATTTCAAGAAATATATTATATAAATCCAGAACTTGTAAAAAACATGATTATCATAATGATAGAAGACGAAGTAGCATCTGGAAGTACAGCCAACGACACAGGCCAAATGCTTCAAAGACTAACAGCTAAATCAGTTTTCCTATTAGCCACACATCCAGTTTTAACGCCAGGATGGAGAAATAAGTTATTTTACTGTTACCCTTTCACAAAAATAGCAATGACTAATACTATTCCCCGTGGTTACGATAAAAGAACTGGCGGAAAGATTTTTGATATTACAGTAGCTCCTATGTTTGGAGCTTCATTATTTAAAATTTTAAATCGTTTACAATAAATATAGATTTAATAATTTTATTTTTATAATAGTCTTTGGGATAAAACTAAAGTTTACACTGTTTTTAAATGATCTTTATACTTTGAATAGAAAAATGAAGCAGTAAGGGCAATCACACCAAGACCGACAAAAGATACTATTCTGTAAAGTGAACCAAGACTCCATACATCAATAAATATTTGAATAGCGGTTAGGATAAATAACACTAATCCCAAATACCTTAAACTTGAACTTTTTTTAATAAACCCTACTGCTGTTAGAATTGCAGCATATATAGCCCAGAAAATAGATAAACTTGTATTTGATTTATTTCTATTTGTGGTCTCTTCTACTAAATGACTACTGTTAATCATGCTAAAATTAGAATTATCATAAATACCTCGGAAATTATCATCTTTACTTAATTGAATTTGTCTATTGTAATTATCTTTAATAATGTTATTTTGTGCTCGATAATAAAATATTATTTGGGTACTAAATGCATATAAAGTAACTATATTTGCAATAATTACAAATGCTGTAATTCCTTGTTTTTGATTTTCAATAGTGATACTACCAAATCTTTTATAGATATAAGATATAAAATATGCAGAAATAATAGCTACCAATAATACACCAAAAGCTTTATTCATAAATGGCGTAAAGTTTAATGATAAAATGTCATTATTATTCCATCCAAAAAAATTTATCATACCAAGAGCATAAACACATATACCCATAACTTGGAATCCTCTATTCTTCATAGATGAAGCAATCAGAAATAATACGCAAGATTCAACAAACCAAAGAGTCGCAATAGATGATTGAGAGAATTGAATAGGCACAGCAATAGAAAGAAAAGCAACAGCCATGCCAGGCATAAATATATTTAATGGTTTATCTTCACTATTTTGTTTATTCACAATATATGAAACTATCATATATATAATAGATAAAATCAGTGTATAAAATCCAAGCATTGACTCATGATTTGGTTTCATAAGAGAATAAAACATTCCAAAAAATCCAAAAGCACTGGTAATAAGAAGGAAGTAATCTACCTCTATGGATTTAATTTTATATACAATAATTCGATAAACACTAGAAATAAAGAATATTATATAAGTTATTATTAAAAAAAACATAGTAGTATTCAAATATATTTCCTTGTAATAAGGCATAAACCATGTTAAAAAATTAATTCCTGTTCCAACAATAGCAAGAGCAACCAACTCAGGCCACTTCTTAAAAATAGTAACTGAAAGAACTCCAATATTTAATATGGTCAAATAAGAAAAAATTTCAACCATATTATTACCAGTTGCTCCAATAATATATGGTGTCACAAATCCACCGACAGCAGCTATAACTGCGAGTTTATTATCTTCATTAATAAAACTAAAAACAAAAGTTAATCCAGTAACAATAACCATTAATACTCCTGTAGTAAAAGGATCTATTAGATTATAAAAGTTATGTGCTGCATATAATGATAAATATAATACAGCTATACCACCACCAAACATAATCTCTGAAAACATCTCATACTTCTTACGAAAATATTGACCTAAAATTATTAAAATAATACCAATTAAAATACCTATAAATATTCTACCCTCTGGCCCTATCCAATTATTATCGAAAGCATACTTTAAAAAAAAGCCAATACCTATAACTAAAGCTCCTATACCTATTCGTCCTAGTATTTTACCTGATGATTCCTCTTGGTATACTTCAACTTTTTCAATTTTCTTTTCTTCTTGAATAATTTGATGATCAACAGGATAAATATTATTTTTTATATCTTGAGGTACTGGGATACTAGAAATATTTGGAACAGAAGATAAATCTTTATTATGATTATCAATATACTTATCTAGTTTAATTTCTAATGCACTAATCTTCTTATTCTGATTTGAAATTAAAAGAATAATAAAAATTCCTATAATTATTGCTAATCCCATATAAATGAAAAAATATTATATATAATAGTTTACATTATAACAAAAATATGATTAATTTTAAAGCTAAAAACACATAACATTTAATATTATTAAAAATTCTATAAATTTAATAGTTTTATTTTTGTTATAGTCTTTGGTCCAAAACTACCAGTAGCAGGATAAATCTTATTGGCTTTTTGCCATTCAGATAATGCTTGTTGGGTTAATTTGCCAAAATAATTTGTGGCTCCATTTACCGAAAGTTTCTTTGCATATTGACCTTTATTCTGAGAAATTAAGAATAACTGAAGAGTTTTTACATCTTTATTATTCATGCTTAATTCTAAATACTTCTTAACTTTTTGAATCGCTGAAACTGTAGAACTAGGAACAGAAGCTATATTTGAAATAGGATGCTGTAAAATCACAGACGAAGTATTTACAACTGGAGAATAATATTTACTACCTCCCACACCGCCACTATATACAATATTTGTATTATGTGAAAAAACAACTTCCTGACCAAATAAACTAAATACTGAGAAATGGTCTGTCTCACAGGTGACAGTTTTAGTATTTGTATCTGTTGTGCAATTTGAAAGAACATTCCAATTTATACCATCCCATCTATAAATTTTTAAACTTGATTCATTCTTACCAACTATATCTGATGCATTATAAGTCATTGAAACTGTTAAAGGATGATCGAAAATCGTTATAACATTTGAATCTTGATCTAATGCTTTAATATCATAAACATAAGAGCTAATATTCACATATCCTAATGGTACAGAAGTTGACTGTACGGTATCACTTTCATTCAATTTCTTAATTTGGAAATTTGCATCTTTGTTTGAAAAATTTATAGGAACAACTAACTTTACAGTATGATCATCTGCAACTAGATTAATAATACCGCCAGAAGAAAAATTTATTTCATCTGTAGATTGAGCTTTAACAGTTGAAGACCCAGTACAACCTGTTGTAGAGAAAATTGCATCATCAGTTTGAGTATGTAAACTAGAACCATTCCCTGAATAAATACTATAATGATACACAGTACAGGATGCGAGATTAGGAATTAATACCATATGATTTATAACTCTAGGTAAAGTATCTAATTCAGTAGTCGAGAGTCCATAACTATTAGTCAGACCATAATTTACTTTACTTGAAGATAGATCATCTGTTTTCCAAATAATAAATGATGAAGTAGATGAAGGAGTCACAGATATAGAAGTAATCAATGGAGAAGCGTCACCTGGCACTACAGCATTTGCAGTATAAACAATATTTGATGGATTAGTTAATCCTCCACTATTAGTTGGAGTAAGGGTAATAGATCCGCTATTAGTTGGTGTAATTGTAAATGTTTGAGGAG